>Ga0070740_10002052_pt1 | contig 25040 bp, 20 predicted proteins | sample Coa_R2_FD_67286 | JGI IMG/M metagenome (GOLD analysis project Ga0070740, IMG submission 67286) | Surface soil microbial communities from Centralia Pennsylvania, which are recovering from an underground coalmine fire - Coalmine... | ecosystem: Environmental > Terrestrial > Soil > Unclassified ...
GCCAAGACCGCAGTGAAGCTCGGCGCCGACGCCATCGTGGTGTCCAATCACGGCGGGCGGCAGCTCGACGGCGCGCCGTCCTCGATTGCGGCGCTGCCGGCAATCGCAGACGCGGTGGGTAGCGAGACCGAAGTGCTGTTCGACGGCGGCATTCGCACCGGCTCGGATCTGATGCGGGCGCTGGCGCTCGGCGCGCGCGCCTGCCTCATCGGCCGCGCTTATGTCTGGGGCCTCGGCGCCGCAGGCGAGGCGGGAGTTGCGCGCGCGATCGACATTCTCAAAAACGAGTTGAGCGTCACCATGGCATTGTGCGGAGTGAACAGACTCGCAGACATCGGCCCACAGGTGCTCGTCGGCGGCCGGCCGGCCGCGTAGAGCATCATCGAATTCGAGATCGATCGAGCTCGCTGGCCTTAGCGCCACCCCATTTCGGGCGCCACGTGCTTCAAGATTGCGTCAATGACGTGCGCGTTGTAATCGACGCCGAGTTGGTTCGGCACTGTCAATAAAATCGTGTCGGCCTCGGCGATTGCTTCATCCCGCTTGAGCTCTTCGATCAGCGCGTCCGGCTCGGCGGCGTAGCTGCGCCCGAAAATGGCGCGCGAATTGTCGCCGAGAAAGCCGATCTGGTCCGCATCCTCGCCGCGATGGCCGAAATAGAGGCGGTCCCGGTCGTCGACCAGCGCGAAGATGCTGCGCGATACCGACACCCTCGGGGTGCGCGAATGCCCGGCAGCCTGCCACGCCGCGCGATAGGCGCGAATCTGCTCCGCTTGCTGCACGTGGAACGGCTTGCCGCTTTCGTCGATCTTCAGCGTCGACGATTGCAGGTTCATGCCGAGCTTGGCCGCCCATTCGGCAGTGGCGTTGGTGCCGGCGCCCCACCAGATGCGCTCGCGCAGGCCCTCGGAATACGGTTCGAGCCGCAAGAGGCCGGGCGGGTTTGGGAACATCGGGTTCGGGCTCGGCTGCGCGAAACCTTCGCCCTTCAGCAGTTCAAGGAAAACTTCCGTGTGCCGCCGCGCCATATCGGCGTCGCTCATGCCTCCGGCCGGCACGTAGCCGAAGTAACGGAAGCCGTCGATCACCTGCTCGGGCGAGCCGCGCGAAATGCCGAGCTGCAGACGGCCGCCGGCGATCAAATCGGCCGCGCCGGCGTCCTCGGCCATGTACATCGGGTTTTCGTAACGCATGTCGATGACCGCGGTGCCGATCTCGATCCGCTTGGTGCGGACGCCGCAGGCGGCGAGCAGCGGAAAGGGCGAAGCGAGCTGGCGGGCGAAGTGATGGACGCGGAAATAGGCGCCGTCGGCGCCAAGCTCCTCGGCGGCGACCGCAAGCTCGATCGATTGCAAGAGCGCGTCGGACGCCGTCCGCACCTGCGACTGCGGCGACGGCGTCCAATGGCCGAAAGAGAGGAAGCCGATGTGTTTCATGGGGGATGGACCCGCTCGCTTCAAAATGTGCCTTTGGCCAGAAGCTTATTTGGGATTAGATGCAGTTCATGGGGCATGCGGTGTTCATTCATCGGTCAGACTCGATTTACGACGACAGTCCGGCCGAACGATATCAGTTTCCTCGTCAATATCTCGGGCGGGCTCAATCCTGCGTCGGCGATTGGATCATTTACTACGAGCCTCGCAAGGTAGCCGATACGCGAGGCTATTTTGCGATAGCAAAGATCGAGAGGGTCGTCCCTGATCCCACATCGTCCGAGATGTATCTCGCTCTCATCGAGCCCGCGAGCTATCTCGATTTCGCAAATCCCGTTCCTTTCACCGATGCGTCAGGCGCGGTAGTTGAACGGGGTTTACTGAACGACCAAGGGCGAATTTCGGGTCGCGCTCAATCGGCTGTTCGGCCGATTGCGCCGAGTGATTTCAACCGAATTGTCACGTTGGGTCTGCGCGAAAGCGAGCCGCTGCTTCTCCCCCGCATCGGCGAACAAATGCCGGGCTTTGACGAACAACAAGTGCCGTTCGAATTCGAGCAAAGCCGCGGCCGCGCGAGCTTCACTGTATCTAGAATTGTGCGCGATCGAATTTTCCGCCGCACCGTTTTGAGAGCCTATTCCGAGCGCTGCGCCATCAGTGGTTTGAGGCTCATAAATGGATTGGGACGCGCTGAGGTCGCCGCCGCGCATATCCGACCCGTGGAAAAAGACGGCCCTGATAGCGTCAACAACGGGATTGCACTTTCGGGCACGGTGCATTGGATGTTTGATCGTGGACTGGTCAGCCTGTCGGACGACTTGCAGATTTTGGTGTCACGGCAAGCCAACGATCCTGAAGGCATTCGAGCTCTTATCAATAAGGGCGGCTATGCACACCCCCCAACGCGGCCATCAGACCGCCCGCATCCACATTTTCTGCAATGGCATCGCGAGCATTGCTTCAAACAATAGCAAGTAGCTTGCCCGCGGGTCGTTATCCTTACGGCAGTCGCGTCTCACTCCTCCTTCAGCCCATAGGCCAGCTCGTTGCCCTTGGCGCCGTAGTACTTGAACGGCAGGAACTTGCCGCTCATGGCGATCGTCACGCGATCGCCCTTGGGGTCGCTTTTACGCGTGATGTCCATGTCGAAATCGATCGCCGACATGATGCCGTCCCCGAACTCCTCCTCGATCAGCAGCTTCATCGCCGGCCCGTTGACCATGATCAGCTCGTAGAAGCGGTAGAGCAACGGATCGGTCGGCGGCATCGGCGTCGCGGTGCCGCGCATCGGCACCTCATTGAGCAGTGCCTGCTCCGTCTTGCTGAGGCCGAACAGCTTCGCCGCGGCGGCGGCCTGCGGCTTCGTCAACTTGTGCTGGCCGAGGATTGCCCCGGTCACCAGGATCGGCGAACTTCCGCCGATCTCGCCGCAGATGTATTTCCACGTCCAGCCTTTCTCGCGCTTGATGTCGAGCAGCTTCTCGGTGAGAGCGTCGCGGGTCATGGTCGTCCCCCTGTTTTGAGTGCGGTTAGATAGCGCCGCCTATTTTCTCCTGAGCCGGCGCAAGATCGTCCCGAGCGCGGATGTTAGCGCCAATGGCCGAGCCGATCATCACCAGCACCGGACCGGGCAATTTCGCCGCGGCAAGCCGAGCAGGCAAATCGGCAAGCGTCGCGGCGATCATGGCCTGATCGTGGCGCGTGGCGCGTGCGATCGCCAGCGCCGGCGTCGCCGGGTCCAGGCCCTCGGCGAGCGCGCGGCGGCTAAGCGCCGCAAGCGTCTTCATCGGCATATACACGGCGGTGGTGGTCGCCGGATCGCCGAGACTGGGCCAGTCGAGATCGGTGGGCAGCCCGCCATCGCTCGCGTGGCCGGTGACGTATTGCAGACGGCGGGCGCACCCGCGGCCGGTGAGCGGCAACCGGAGCGTCGCCGCGGCTCCTTGCGCGGCTGTGATACCCGGCACGACCTCGCAAGCGATGCCAGCGGCGCGGCAGGCCGCGATCTCCTCGGCCGCGTGCGCGAAGATCAGCGGGTCGCCGCCTTTCAGCCGCACCACGCGCTTGCCCTGACGCGCGAGCGCGACCATGAGCGTGTTGATGTCCTCCTGTTTGCAGGACGGCCCGAAGCCCGTCTTGCCGACCAGCAACTTCCTTGCCTCGCGGCGGGCAAAATCGAGCACCTCGGGGGAGACGAGATCGTCGAACAGGATGACATCGGCCGATTGCAGCGCGCGCACGGCGCGCAGCGTCAGCAATTCAGGATCGCCGGGCCCGGCGCCGACCAAGGTGACCTCGCCGGCATCAAGCTTCGCACCGCGCCCGGTCGCTGCGGCAACGAAGCCCTCGAAGCGCCCGTCACTCGGCGCCCGGCTGGGATCGGCCATCGCCTGCGCGGTGAAGAGCTGCCAGAACTTGCGGCGGCCGGCGAACGACAGCCCCGTTTCCTTGAGCTTCCCGCGCCAGCGCGCGGCGGTGGCCGCCCAGTCGGCAAAACCCTTCGGCAGCAGTGCCTCAAGCTTGGCGCGGATCGCCTGCGCAAAGATCGGGGCCGCCCCATCGGTGGAAATCCCGATCACCAGCGGCGAGCGGTTGACGGTGGCGCCGAAGGAAAAATCGCAGAACGCCGGCTTATCGATAATGTTGACGGGGACGCCGGCGGCGCGCGCGGCGTTCGCGAAGGCGTCGGCGGTTCGCTCGTCCTCACATGCACCGACCGCGATCGCCGCTCCGGCAAAGTCGGCCGCCGTCCAGCCGCGCTCATTCAGCACGATGGCGCCGGCCGGCGGGGTGGCGGCAAGCTGCTGCATCTCCGCGCATATCTCGTCGGCATAGATCTCGACGCGCGCGCCAGCCGCAGCCAGCAGTTCCGCTTTCCACGCCGCTGCCGGACTGCCGCCGGCAATGAGCGCACGCTTACCGTCGAGCGCAAAGAACACCGGCAGCCGCGCCAGCGGCCGCATACGACCGGCCGGTGCTTCGCCAGGCATGCGCGTAACCGTCCGCATCAGTACACGTCCGCCTGATAGCGGTCGTTCTTCTTCAGCTCAGCCACGAAGCGCGCCGCATCCTCCGGGCTGCGCTTGCCGTGCGCTGCGACGATGTCGATCAACGCGCGCTCGACGTCCTTGGCCATGCGCAGCGCATCGCCGCAGACATAGATGTAAGCGCCGCGCTCCAGCCACGCCCAGATGTCGCGGCCGTCGTCGCGCATGCGATGGTGCACGTAAATCTTTTCGTCGCCGTCGCGCGACCAGGCGAGCGTAAGCCTGGTAAGATGACCCGACGCGCGCATCGCCTTGAGTTCGTCCTCATAGAAGAAATCGAAATCGCTGCGCTGGTGGCCGAAATAGAGCCAGTTGGCCCCCGGTGCCTTGGTTGCGAGGCGCTCCTGCAGAAAAGCGCGGAACGGCGCGATGCCGGTGCCGGGACCGATCATGATGATCGGCTTTCTCGGATCGGCCGGCAGCGCGAAATGCTGCGCCTTCTGCACGTAGCCGCGTACTTTGTCGCCGGGTTGCAGGCGAGACGCGAGAAACGTCGAGGCGACGCCCAACCGCGTGCGGCCGCCGGCTGCATAGCGCACCGCATCGACCGTCAGCGAAAGGCGGTTGGGGTTGCTCTTCGGCGACGACGAAATGGAATAAACGCGCGGCTGCAGCGCGTCGAGCGCCTCGATGAACGCCTCCGGGTCGGGACGCAGGCCGGGAAATTTCTCCAGCGCCGCGAGCACGTCGAGCGTTGCGGCGTCGCCGTCGGGGTCGCGACCTTCGGCAAGCGCTTTCGCCTTCTGCCGACGCTCGCCGCCGGTCAAATAGGAGATGAGCTGGAACAGCATGTCCGGCGCCGGCGCGAGCGCGGCATCTTCGATCAACACCTCGCGCAAGCCGCGACCGGCGATGGGAAAATCGGGCGGCGCCCCGATGGCGGCGATCACCGCATTGGCGAGCGCCGGATCGTTGGCCGGAAAGATGCCGAAGGAGTCGCCGACGACATAGTCGAGCCCGCTGTCGCTGAGCTCGAGCTCAATGTGCCAGGTCTCCTTGTTCGATCCCGCTTTGTTGAGACGCCGGCGCGACACGAAGGTGACAAGAGCGGGATTATCCCGCGCATTACCTTTTGCTGCCGCCGCGGCGAGTACCGCGACGGGTTCGTGCTGCGGCGCGCCTGATTCCAGCTCTTGCTGGAGCTGCTTGAGCACGCGTGCGGTATCTTTGCCGCCGGGCACGCACAGGTTCAGTCGCTTTTCTTTGCCGCCGAACAATGCATCGGCGTAGTCCTTGCAATTATAGCCGCACTGGCCGCAGTCCTGCTGCGCCATTGCCGCCATCATGCGGCGCGCAAGCGGTCTACCTTCGGCAACCTGCATGCGTTCGGCCAGCGGCATCGCTGGATCGTGCCAAGGCGCACCGCCGTCGTCTTCGTCGGGCGTGGGTGTCTCCACAAGACCGGGCAGAAGCTTCGCAACATCGGCCTTGGACAGCGGCGTGACGCCGCCTTCAAGGCCGAAGGCGCCGGCCAGCAAGCCATTGAGCCAGGCGCGCTGCTCAGGCGAAAACGGTGCACTCTCGGGCAGAAAGGACGGAATGGGCGGGCGGGCCGTGATGCTCATGCTGCGCTCGCCGCCATGGTTTGAAGCGTCCCGACCTCATGCCGGCGTGCAAAGGCGAGGAAGCTTTCATCGTCGCTTGCGCGATGCGCGAGATAGGCCTTGAGGAGACACTCGATCATCCGCGGTGCATCGGCGGCCTTCACCTCGCGGTAGACTTCGCGCCCGAGCATGGCATGCGGGCCGAAGCCGCCGCCGACATAGATGTGATAGCCCTCGGCGGCGCCCTCATTCTCCTGCACCTTACAGGCCAGCAATCCGATGTCAGAAACGAAATGCTGCGCACAGGAATGGTGGCAGCCGGTGACATGGATGTTCACCGGAGTATCGAGCGCAACCCGCCCCTCGCACCATTGCGCAATCTCATCGGCATGACGCTTGGTGTCGGCGGCCGCGAACTTGCAGCCCGCATTGCCGGTGCAGGCGACCAGGCCGGCGCGGAGAGCATTGGTTTGTGTGGACAGTCCGAGGGCGGCGATCTGTTCCTGCGCGGCTCCAACATTCTCGTCGCGCACGCCCGAGATCAGCAGGTTTTGCCAGACGGTGAGGCGCACGTCGCCGTCGCCTAGCGACGAGGCAATCGCGGCAAGGCCCCGCATCTGCACCGCGGTCAAACGGCCGATGGACAGCAAGACGCCGATCCAATTGAGACCGGGCTGCTTCTGCTTGTGCACGCCGATGTGCGCGCTGCGCGAAAACGGTGGCCGCGGCGCCAGCGCGTCGGGCACGGCGCGGTCGAGCTTGCGGCCAAGCCGCTCTTCCACCAGCGTCAAGAACGGCGCGACGCCCATTCGGTCGAGCACGTATTTCAGCCGCGCCTTGCTGCGATCGGTGCGGTCGCCGTGATCGATATAGATGCGTACCACGGCATCGGCGACTTCGGTCGCTTGCGCAGGCGGCACGAGCACGCCGGTGTCGCGGGTGAAATCGCGGTGTCCCGTGAGACCGCCAAGGCAGAGCTTGAACCGGATGCCGGGCTGCAGGCCGAAGCCGTCCTTCACCTCGACCGCCTGAAAGCCGACGTCGTTTGTGTCCTCCAGTACCGGCACCAGCCCGGCGCCGTCGAACGCCGTGTTGAACTTGCGCGGCAGACCATAGAGGGAGCGGTCGTTGAGAATATGGAAGTGCCATTCGCGTGCATAAGGCCGCGTGTCGATCAACTCCTGCGGGTCGATGCCGGCCGTCGGCGAGCCGGTGACGTTGCGCAAATTGTCGGCGCCGGAGCCGCGCGAGCAGAGGCCGAGATCCTGGATCGCCTCGATCATGGCGACCGCATTTTTGGCTGCGATCTCGCGTACCTGCAGATTGGCGCGCGTCGTTACGTGCGCGTAGCCGCCGCCGTAGCGCTCGGCGAGATCGGCGACGCCGGAAAACTGCGCGGCCTTGAGGATGCCGTTGGGCATGCGCAGCCGGCACATGTACGAGTTCTGATTGGGCGCCACATAGAACAGGCCGAAGTAGCGCCAGCGAAAATTGTCGGCGGGTTTCGGATATTCGTTGCGCGCGGCGTATTCCTTCAACCGCGGATAAGTATCGAAAGGATGCTCCTCGCGCTTGAATTTCTCGGCATCGGAGAGCTTGCCGCCGGCGGCTAGCACGCGATCCTGCGCCTTGATGGCGGCCGCGTCCGGCCCACGGGGCTCTGCGGCAGCCGGGGCAGCAGCGGCGGATATGGGACCGGCGCCGAGGCCCTTGGCCGTCTTGGCGATCTGCAGGCCGGCGACGAAGCCTTCCAGGTAGCGCTTTTGCTCGGGGACGAAATCGCCGCTTGCAGCGTCTTCCGCGTGTTTGCTTTCGGCCTCCGTTGTCATTCGGCCGGCACCTCGCGCGGCGCGGTCAATGGCGCGGCAGCCAAGCCGGGGCGCGGCTTGTGGGTGATGTAGAGCGCAAGCCCGGTGAAGACAAAGCCGCCGACCAGATTGCCGAGCGTGACCGGAATTTGGTTCCACAACCACCATTGCGCGACCGAAACTTTCGCGCCCATCATCATTCCGGTTGGGATGACGAACATGTTGACGACCGAGTGCTCGAATCCCTGGGCAAAGAAGATGAACACCGGCATGTAGGCGCACGCGATCTTGCCGATCGTCGAATTGGTGGTCATGGACGCCACGATGGCGAGGCAGACCAGCCAATTGCACAGCATGGCCTTGACGAAGACCGTGATGAGGCCGGCGCCGCCGATCGCCCCATAGCCGGTGGTCTTAAATTCCGCGACTGCAACAATCTTGGCGGCAACGCCGGCCGGCGCCAACGTGCCGAAATTGGTGAGCGTGATTGCCAGCAAGGCGCCGTAGCCGATGCTGCCGATCAGGTTGCCGGTGAATATCCAAGCGAAATTGGCGATCATTTGCGGCGTGGTGGCGTCGCGCTCGATCCACGGCAGAGGCACCAAGCCGAATGCGCCGGTGACCAGGTCGAGACCGAGCAGAACAATGAGGATCAATCCGACCGGGAAGATCAGCGCGCCGACCAGCGGCTGCCCGGTTTGCACCATGCCGGTGAATGCAAGGCTCGTGGCCGCGGCCAGGATGCTGCCGGCGAGTGCGCCGCGGACGAGCAGATCGAACGGCGGCAGTGCGAGCTTGCCGCGCCCAGCGGCGATCATGGTCACGGCGACATCGGCGGGTTTCACGTAATCCATTTCGCGCTCCCTTGTTGGCGTCTCGGCAATCCGCCGGTCAGCCATGCTGCAGAGCAGCAAGGAGCGTGCCAGCAGACAAATTACTGATTGAATTGATATTTTTACGGTGGCGAACAACGACTGCCACGGAATGCGGCAGGGTAAGAATGTTTCCTAGGCATGCCGCGGCCGCGGGCGAGCGGGCGCCCAAGCTCGATTGTGGGCCTTCGCCGAGGCGGGCATAAACGACGGAGGCGCCTGCAGCGGACGAGCATGACCACCGACGTTTCCATCGGCGACAAAAAGGGCACTCGGCTTTCCGCGCACCCCATGCGCGCAGCCGTGCTCGGCGAACTGCATGCGCGACCATTCACCCCATTACCGACGCCGCGGCGCATTCTGCACTTTGCCTTCGCTACCGCCGGAGAAGCCGGCAGGCACGACCGCGCCGCCTTTGCCGAGTTCTGCACGCGGCGCGGACTCGATCCATTACAGTCGGGCGCCAAACACCATCACGTGGACCTCGGTAGCGCAGCACTGCGTTGGGAGCAGCACTCTGAGTTCACCACCTATACCTGGGAGATGGCGGCAGACGGGGCCGAGCCGTTCGAGCCCTCGGCAGCATTGCTTGCTGCTGCGATGGCCGATCTGCCGCAGCCCGGGCCGCTGCTGGTCGCGCTCGACCTGCATCTGATTGCCGAGAAGAAAGAAAAGATTTCGCTCGCGCCGCTGTTCGACCGCGCAAGCTTGGCCGTCGCCGAGAACGCCGAAGGCGACGCTTTGTTTGCGACCGACTTTCAAGCGGACGATTCCGGCTTCGTGCGCATTCTGCTGATCGACCGCAGTCTTGGAGCGGAGCGCGCCGGCGCCCTTGTGCAAAGACTGATCGAAATTGAAACGTATCGCACTTTGGCACTGCTCGGCCTGCCCGAGGCGCAGCGCCTCGGACCGTCGATCAACCGCGTAGAGACGCGGCTCGCCGAAGTGACCGAAGAGATGCGGCGCACCGAGAGACTGGTCGACAATCATCGGCTGCTCGGCGAATTGACCGAGCTTGCCGCCGAGCTGGAAGCGGGCGCCGCCGCCAGCTTGTTTCGTTTCGGCGCCAGCCGCGCCTATAACGAAATCGTGCAGCTACGCCTGCAAACCATCGGCGAGCGCAGCGTCGAAGGTTATCCAACATGGTCGTCGTTCCTGGCGCGGCGCATGGCGCCGGCAATGCGCACCTGCATCACCACCGAGGAGCGGCAGAACAATCTGTCCGAGAAGCTCGCACGCGCCGCCAATCTGTTACGCACACGCGTCGATGTCGAGCTCGAGCGGCAAAATCGCGATCTGCTCAAGTCGATGAACGAGCGCACCCGCCTGCAATTGCGCTTGCAGACCACGGTGGAGGGTCTCTCCGTCGCCGCCGTCAGCTACTACGTGGTGGGGCTATTCGGCTATCTCACCAAAGGTCTGCATGACGAAGGCGTGCCGATCGACGTTTCGCTCGCCACCGCGCTTTTCGTGCCTGTGGCGGTGTTGGCGATCTGGTGGCTGGTCCGCCGCATCCGCCGCCGCCATATCGCCGGCAAGGAATAGGCGCCGCGACCCTGATGCTCGATCGGCCGTCAGCTTGAAGCCGTCACCTACACACTGCGTAAGAATACGAACTCGGTATCGTCATAGCGGCGCCGCTCCAGCTCTTCGAAGCCGGCGGGAGACGCAAAAGCGGCCTCACGCGCTTCTTCCACCACCGCCAGGGCCTGCGGCTTGAGCCAGCCGCCGCCGCGCGCCGATGCCAGCGCCCTCTCCGCCAGGCCTTGCCCGTAGGGCGGATCGAGAAAAGCGAGATCGAACGGCGCGAGCGGATGCGCCGGACCAAGCCGCGTGGCATCGCGGCGAAAGATGCGGGTCACGCCGCCCAGACCAAGAGCTTCCACATTGTCGCGGAGCAATGCACGCGCCTCGACGCCTTCATCCACGAACAGCGCGTGAGACGCGCCGCGCGAGATCGCCTCGATGCCCAGCGCACCGGTGCCGGCAAACAAGTCGAGCACACGCGCCCCGGTGACCGGATCGCTATAGGCATGGGCAAGGATATTGAACAGTGCTTCGCGCAGCCGGTCGCTGGTCGGCCGCACGGCATTTGTTTTCGGCCCGGCGAGCGGGCGCGAGCGTAGCCTGCCCCCGACCACGCGCATCAGCGCGGCCTGGGATGTTTCGGCCGCGGGCCGTGCGCGCGATCCTTGCGGCGCGGGCGGCCTTTGCCGGCACCACGCGCCCGCGCCGCATGAGCAGCCGCTTCCCGCGTCGGCAGCCCACGCCGACCGCGCTGCGCCGTCTCTTGCCGCGTTCGGTCTCCTGCGCGGGCGGAGCGCTCCTGCTGCGGCTCGACCGGCGCATCGAAATCCGCTCCCGCCTGAGCGATCAGCTCCGGGCCAAGAATGCGTCGCAACTCGTCCGTCTCGACTTCCTCGACTTCGCCCTCCTTGATGTCGCCGAGCTCGAACGGACCATAGGCAACACGAATGAGCCGATTGACCCTCAGTCCAAGATGTTCGAGCACCCTGCGCACCTCGCGGTTCTTGCCTTCGCGCAGAGAAACCGTCAACCAGATGTTGGCGCCTTGCTCGCGGTCGAGCACCGCGGCGATGGCGCCGTAGTGAATGCCGGCGACCGTGACGCCGCGGCGCAAGCGGTCGAGCGCGTCCTGGCGGATACGGCCCAAGGCGCGCACACGGTAGCGCCGCTCCCAACCGGTGGTGGGAAGCTCGAGCGCCCGCGCGAGCCCGCCGTCGTTGGTGAGCAGCAGCAGGCCCTCGCTGTTCAAATCCAGCCGACCGACGCTGATGAGACGCGGCAGCCGCTTCGGCAGCCGGGCAAAGAGCGTCGGCCTCCCCTGCGGGTCGGCATGCGTGGTCACCAGCCCGCGCGGCTTGTGGTAGCGGAACAGACGCGTGCGCGCGCGCTGCGGCAGGGGCTGTCCATCGACCGCGATGCGGTCGCGTGCGGTCACGTCGAGCGCCGGCGAGGAAATCACCGCTCCGTTGACCGACACGCGTCCGGCCGCGATCCACGCTTCCGCCTCACGGCGCGAGGCAAGCCCCGCCCGCGCGATCACTTTCGCGACACGCTCGCCGGGTTTGTTATGGCTCGCATCGGCTGTCATGTTTCGTGCGCGCTGCAATCGCTCCACTCAGGCACTCGGCCAAGCACAAAGCTTGTGCCGGGCCTCACGCTTGGCTAGGCACGGCGTGTCAACGGTCAGCGAGTCCGCCGGGACGAGCCTGGCGGCGACAACCTATGCCGCAGCCTTCGTTCATGTCCATTGCCCTCGACGAAGCCCGCGCCGCGGAAAAGCGCGGTGAGGTGCCGGTCGGCTGCGTGATCGTGCGCGGTGGCGACGTCATCGCCCGCGCCGGCAACCGCACCCTCGCCGAGAGGGACCCCACCGCGCACGCCGAACTCATCGCCATACGCGCCGCCGCGGCCAAGCTCGGATCGGAGCGGCTCGTCGATTGCGATCTCTACGTGACGCTCGAGCCCTGCGCCATGTGCGCCGCCGCGATGTCCTTTGCACGCATCCGGCGGCTCTATTTCGCCGCCGGCGATCCGAAGGGCGGCGCCGTCGAACACGGTCCGCGGTTTTTCGCGCAGCCGACATGCCATCACCGGCCCGAGGTGTATAGCGGCATCGGCGAAGGCGAAAGCGCGGCGCTGTTACAGGAGTTCTTTCGCGCGCGGCGCTAATGAAGCGCAACGCCCTCAGCGCCGACCGAACAGCCGTTCGATGTCGCTGAGCTTGAGCTCCACATAGGTCGGACGGCCGTGGTTACACTGACCGGAATTCGGTACCGCTTCCATCTCGCGCAGCAGCGCATTCATCTCGTCGGGCTTCAGCCTACGCCCGGCGCGCACCGAGCCATAGCAAGCCATGGTAGCTGAGACGTGCAGCAGCCGCCGTTCGAGCGGCAGCGAATCGTCCCACTCCGCCATGTGCTCGGCGAGTTCGCGCAGCAGCCCGCGTACGTCGACCTCGCCTAAAAGCGCCGGCGTCTCGCGCGCCGCGACAGCCCCCGGCCCGAAGTCCTCGACGATGAGGCCGAAGCGCGCGAGTTCCTCAGCGCGCGCGAGGAGTCGCGCGGCGTCGGCTTCCTCGAGCTCCACGACTTCCGGGATAAGCAGGATCTGCCGAGCGACGCCGGAAGCCGCGAGCGCCGCCTTCATGCGCTCATAGACGATGCGCTCATGCGCCGCGTGTTGATCGACGATGACGAGTCCGTCGCGCGTCTGCGCTACGATATAGGTGTCGTGCACCTGCGCCCGCGCAGCTCCGAGCGGGCGTTCGATCTGGTCCGCCGCCGGTTCGATGCGCGCGACGGCGGCGTCGCCGGACGGCGCGCCGACATCGAGCGCGGCCTGCGCGGCTTCGGCAAAGCCCAGCGCCGGAGCGGCACGGCCCGGCGCGAAACTCAACGGTCGCGCCGGGGAGCGCCGCCAATCATAAGCGCCGCGGCGCGGCAGGGCCGCCGGGCGGAAGGCGGCAATGGTGGCGCCGCCGGTGCTCGCCGCCCGGCCGCCTTCGCGCGACAACGCTTCCTTCAAGGCGCGCACGATCAGGCCGCGCACCAGCGCGCCATCGCGAAAGCGCACTTCCGTTTTCGCCGGGTGCACGTTGACGTCGACCTCCCGCGCCGGGAGTGTCACGAACAGCGCCAACACCGGATGGCGGTCGCGCGGCAGATAGTCGGCATAGGCGGCACGCACCGCGCCGAACAACACCTTGTCGCGCACCGGGCGGCCGTTGACGAAGAGATATTGCCCGAGCGAATTGGCACGTGACAGAGTTGGCAGACCCGCGAAGCCCTTAATTTCCACACCTTCGCGCTCGGCCGAAACGGCAAAAGCATTGGCGCGGAAATCCTGTCCGAGGACGTCACCGAGCCGCGCCAAGTTATCGGCGGCCGGTGCCCACGTGATCGGCGCGCGCTCCTCGCCGGCCAAGGTGAAGGACACGTCGGGCCGACTCATCGCCAGCCGTCGAACCACATCGCGCACGGCTTCCGCTTCGCTGCGGTCGGCCTTGAGAAATTTCAGCCGCGCCGGCGTCGCATACAAAAGATCGCGGACTTCCACCGTCGTCCCCTGCGTCAGCGCCGCCGGTTTGACCTCCGACTTCAAGCCCGCGTCCACCGCGACCGTCCAGGCGTGCGGCTCCGATCGATGGCGCGTGGTGATGGCAAGTCGCGCCACTGCGCCGATCGAGGGCAGCGCCTCGCCGCGGAAGCCGAGGGTACGGATGGCGAGCAGGTCCTCGGTGTCGAGCTTGGAGGTGGCGTGGCGTTCGACGCACATCGCCAGATCGGCGCGCGTCATACCCTCCCCGTCGTCGGTCACTCGGACCAACCGTCGCCCGCCGCCATCGGTGAGCACGTCGATGCGACGCGCGCCGGCATCGAGCGCATTCTCAACCAGCTCCTTGACGACGCTCGCCGGCCGCTCGACCACCTCGCCGGCAGCGATGCGATTGACGATCGTCTCGGGCAATTGGCGGACGGGCATTTTCTTCCTTCAGCTCTCCCGCACGCGGACGACGATTCGGCACGGCAAATACTAGGCGCTCGCCTGCGGCAGGAGCGAGGCGGTGAACCGCCCTTCCCCCGCTATTCAAGGCACAGGCGCCTTAGTCCCAGCCTATCCGCCGCATGGCTTTGATATTCGCACGGCGCTTTTTCGCCTCCAGCCGGGCGCGCTTCTGAGCCTTGGGCACTTTGGTGGCGCGCCGCGGCTTGGGCCGGATGGCGGCTTGGCGGATGAGTTCGAACAGGCGTTCGCGCGCCTCCGCACGATTGCGCGTCTGATCGCGGTGGCGCTGGGCGACAATGACGATGGCGCCTTCTTTGGTCGCGCGTCTGCCGGCCAGCCGCAGCAGACGTTCTCTCACGTCGGTCGGCAGCGACGGCGAATGCCGCGCATCGAAGCGCAGCTGCACCGCGCTTGATACCTTATTGACGTTCTGTCCGCCGGGACCGGAGGCCCGCACGAAGGATTCCGACAGTTCGGATTCCTCGATCGCGATAGTGTCGGTGATGGGAATCATGGGTCAGTGTGGCGCGGCCGCACTCTCCGTTCGTTCCCGCGCAAGCGGAGCCCAGGATCCTTAAGAGAGGCATCTACAGTATTGGGTCTCGGTTAGTTTGTCCTTGCCAAACCCGCAAGGATGGCGCGGGCGAGCAAGTCAGGACGTCAGGTATTTCTTCGCCAGCACTTTGCCCTCTTCCACCGCCGGCTGATCGAAAGCGTCTACGCCCAACAGACGCGCGGCGATGATCGTCTCCAGCATGAAATGCATCATCAACTCGCCGAGCGATTCCTCGTCCAGCCGCTCGATGTGGATTGTGCGCACCGGGCAGCCGTTTTTTGCCAGCGTCTCGGCGGTCGCGCGACCTTCGGCGGCGACGAGATCGCCGATGGTCTTGCCGGCAAAGCCCGGCTCGCCGGCAAGCTTGGCCAAGTCGGCATCGATGCGAGGCCCCTGACCTTTGGCGCCGACTGTCACCACGGTGAACAGCTTGTCGCGCGGGCCGGCGATGAACAGTTGCACCTGGCTGTGCTGATCGACCGGTCCAAGCGCCGCCAGCGGCGTCGTTCCCTTGCCGTCCTTGCCCAAACTCTCCGCCCAAAGCTGCACATACCAATGCGTGAAGCGCTCGAGCCGGTCGCAATAGGCCATCAGCACGCTGACGGCCTTGCCCCGCTCGGCGAGTGCGACAGCAAGCGCTGCGCCGAGCGCCGCCGGAACATCGGCGGCCTTTTTCTTCGCCAGGATCGGCGTCAGCGCGAGGCCCGCCCCCTCGCGCACCGCCTTGATGTCGAGGCCGAGCATCGCGGCCGGCAGCAGCCCGACATTGGTCAGCGCCGAATAGCGTCCGCCGACGCCGGTATGATGATCGAGCATGGGCACGTGGAATTTGCCGAGGAGGTCGCGCAAGCCGTTGCGCTTGCCCGGCCGGACCGGCTCGGTGAGGCCGAGGAAAATGTCGGGGATGCGCTGCTCGAGGCCCTCCGCTTTCACGGCCGACAGCGCCGCGACCGTTTGCATCAGCGTCTCGGCGGTGCCGCCCGACTTCGAGATAGCGATGAAACGCGTGGTCTGGTGCGGTAAGCGCTTGAGCAGCAGATCGAATGTGTCGGCGTCGAGATTGTCGATGAAATGCAGCCGCGGCGGCTCACGCAGCGAGCCTGCGCCGGGTACGTCGTGGTGCGCAAGCTGCGCCAGCGTCTGCCCGCCCAAGGATGAGCCGCCGGTGCCGAGAATGACGATGTCGGTTGCATTTTCCGCGAGGCGCTGGCCGGCGTCGCGGATGGCGGCAAGATCGTCGTGCGTTTCCGGCAGGCGCAGCAGCGGCAGCGAACGGTCCGCGTAGCACCGGCGCAGGTCGGCAAGGGCTTCCTCGGCGCGGCCAAGCGTGTCGGCCAGCGCCGTGGCCGAGACGCCATGCGGGCCGACCGCTTTTTCCAGCGCGTTGTCGATGGAATGGATAAGAGGCATCGCAGCACCATACGGGCTGCCATCGCCCGCGCAAGCGGGCGGCCGTATGACAGCCCGGCCGCGCGGGCAGGAAACCGCCGCCTTATTCCTGCAGCGGTCCCGTGGTCAGGCCCTTGGGGCGGCCGGCCACAGTCACCAGGAGCCCGCCGCCATAAAGGCGCTTGGCCACCCGCTTGGCGTCGGCAATGGTGACGGCATCGATCAAGCTATCGCGGCGCTGGATATAATCGATGCCGAGATCGTCGATCTGGATTTGCGTTAACTGCGCTGCGATCTTGCTCGAAGTGTCGAGCGAGAGCGCGTACGAACCCTTGATGAAAGCCTTGGCGTCATCCAGCTCGGCCTGGGTCGGACCGTCCTCGGCCATGCGCTTGATCTCGTGCTCGATGACCTTGAGCGCGTCGGCGGTGCGATCGCCGCGTGTCGCCGTGCCGCCGAAGACGACAGCCGCGCGGCGGAACCAGACCAGCTGGTCGGATACGCCGTAAGCGAGCCCGCGCTTCTCGCGCACCTCGCGGTAAAGCCGCGAGGAGAAGCTGCCGCCGCCGAGGATGTGGTTGACGATGTAGGCCGCCATGAAATCCGGATCGTGGCGGGCGATGCCCTCTCCGCCGAAATTGACGACGGCTTGCGGCACGTTCACGTCGATGACAATACGGCGGCCGAGATTGCTCGGCTTGGCCGGCGGCACCGGCTTGAGATCGTTACGAGCGGGCAAATTGGCAAACGCACGGTCGATCAGCTTACCCGCAGCCTCTGCATCGATGTCGCCGACAATCGAGATCGTCAGTTCGTTACGGGCGAAGACCCGCCGCACGTAATCGCGCAGATCGCCGGCGGTGATACGCGCCATGGTTTCCAGCGTGCCCTGGCTCTCCCGGCCATACGGGTGATCGGGAAAGGCCGCACTCCACCAGCTGCGGCTGGCCAGCGTATTCGGGTTGGTGGTTTCGCGCCGCAGTTCGGCAAGCTCCTGACCGCGCACGCGCTCCAGCGCATCGGCGTCGAAGCGGGGCTTCGTCAGCGCCAGATTCAGCAGGTCGAAGGCCTCTTCGCGATTGTCGTTGAGGGTGCGCAGGGAGCCGCGGAAATAGTCGCGGCCGACGCTGAACGAGAGCTCGATGGCCTTCTCCTCAAGCCGCGCGTGATACGTCTTGCTATCCAGATCACCGGCGCCTTCGTCGAGCATGTCGGCGGTCAGATGTGCGCTGCCGGCCTTCAGCGGGTCGTCCTGACTGGAGCCGCCGTGGAAAGCATAATTGAGCGCGACCAGCGGCACGGCCTGTTCGCGCACCAGCCAGGCATGGATGCCGGAGGGGCTGACCACCTGCTCGATGGTCATTGCCGAAGCAGTGGAATGTCCGGCGGCGAACGCGACGAGCGCCAGCGCGACGGCAGCGAGAAAGCGCGTCATGAGCGTCGCTCCGCCTTGGGACTGGTGTCCTTGATCAGAAATCCGGTAACCGAGCGGGTCTTTTGCAGCCACTCGCGCGCCGCCTGTTGCACCTCCTCGGCGCTGACGGCGCGAATGCGGTCGGGCCAATGTTCGACGTCGCTCACGGTCGCCCCCGCAGCGAGCGCCGCCCCATACCAGCGCGCCATGCTCGCCTGGCTGTCGTGCGCGTACACCGCATCGGCGATGAGTTTTGTCTTGCTGCGTGCCAGCTCCTCCGGCGTCACACCCTTGTCCGCAACTTGGGCGATAACCGCGTCGGTCGCCGCTTCGAGCTGCGCGAGTGTCACGCCCGGCCGGGGAGAGCCGTAGACGGTGAACTTCGACATGTCGAGCGCGCCGCTATCGTACCAAGCACCGGCGGACACCGCGACGTGCTGGTCGACGACCAAGGCCGTGTACAGCCGGCTGTTGGAACCACTCCCAAGGATATGCGCGAGCACTTCCAGCGCGTCGGATTCGCCCTTTTTGCCGCTCATGAAAGAGGGCACCAGGTAAGCGCGCTGCATCGTCGGCTCTTCGACGCGCGGATCGGCAAGCGTCAGCGACCGCACGGCAACGGGCGGCGGTTCCTGCGGCCGCTGGCGCGGCAGGATGCTGCTGCGGCGGGCAACTTTGCCGTAGGTGTCCTGCGCCAACTTCAGCGCCGCCTGCGAATCGACATCGCCGGCGATCACGACAATGGCGTCGCTCGGCGCGTAAAAGCGGCGGTAGAAGCCGATAGCATCGTCGCGGGTGAGACCTTCCATCTCGTGGCGCCAGCCGATCACCGGCTTGCCGTAAGGGCTATTGAGAAAGAGCGCGGCGTCGATTTGCTCGCCCAGCCGAGCCACCGGGTTGTTGCGCACGCGCTGATTCTGCTCCTCTAGGATGACTTCCCGCTCGGGCAGCACAACATCGTCGGTCAATTGCAGCCCGTTCATGCGGTCGGCCTCGAATGCCATCACCGTCTTGAGTTGCTCGCTCGGTACGCGTTGAAAGAACGCGGTGTAGTCGTACGAGGTAAATGCGTTTTCCTGCCCGCCGATGCGCGCAACGACCTGCGAGAACTCACCGGCTGGATGCGTGGCGGTGCCTTTGAACATCAGGTGTTCGAGAAAATGCGCCAGCCCGGATTTTCCCGGCGTTTCGTCGGCTGCGCCGACTTTGTACCAAATCATGTGCGTGACCACGGGCGCACGATGATCGGGAATGACGACGAGCTCCAGGCCGTTCGACAGCGTGAAGTCGGTAATCTTGTCGGCCGATTGTTCGGGCGCTGCCAAGACCGGAGCGGCCAGCGCCGCAGCAAGAACCGCAGCGGCGCCGCAGAAAGCAACGGGTTTTGAGATCACGTTTGCCAAACCTTGCGAGTTTCGGGTTGCGCCCCACGAAGGTTACGCCACAGGCGTGATGCAGGTTTAGTCGATCGCCGCTCTTGCGATCAGCGCCCGCTGTTCAGCTCGCCGTGCGACTCGTAGTAGTTGTCCGGCTTGGAACGGACCGTCTCCGCGCCGAGGCCGTAAGGTTGATTGGGCGAGGGAGTCTGATAGCCGACCGGAGGCTCGGTCAAATCCTTGCGCGGCGGCTCGCCCGTGAACTGGGCCACATCGTCGTCCTTACCGTGAAACATCTTGCTGAACAGGCCGCCTTTGTAGCCGAGCTCGGACGGTGACAGTATGGCACCGAAATCCGAGATCGGGTCTTTCCGGCTTGGATCGCCGAGCGCGACGCCCTTGGCGCCGCCCGGCCGCGGACCGGGGGTCAGCTCGTCGGGCCGCAATGGGTTTTGCTCGCGCTCGCGCTCGTCGCTGACGTTGCGGTTCTTGTCCCGTTCGGCAACGAGCTTGCGCCGTTTGACATCGGGGTCCTTGGGCCAGGCCGGATTGTTGACGACGTCGGTCTTCTCGGGCGGCGGCAGCGTGCGGTCCGGCGGCAGCACCAATGGCGGCCGCTCCTGATAATTGATCGAGGAATTGTCGTCGGCGCTCTTGAGGCCGAAGCTTTCGAGCACGCGACCAAACGTGGCCTTGTAGAACGAGCTACCGCTGTTGTCGTCGCCGGCACGCGCGGGGACCGACAAGGTTACTGCGGCGATGGCAGCCGCGGAGAAGACGGCAGCACGGAGGGCGATTTGGCTGTTATTCCGGCCCATGAAGCTCAAAGCCTTCAAATTCCCGAGGAATTCGTGCCCCGACGCCCCAGTCATCGCTGCGGATCAGGGCGCTTTTGCGGCGTGCCCCCGATGAGGGATTCATACAGCAGCCCGATTACACCGGCAACAATCGCGACGTCGGCGAGGTTAAAGACATACCAGTTAAAATGCCATGAGCCCGCCGACACGTGGAAAAACACGAAGTCGGCGACCCAGCCATAGGCCAGACGATCCACGGCATTGCCGATGGCGCCGCCGATGATCAGCCCGAGCGCCACCGCGGTCAGCCGGCTCTGAGCCCGCGTCAGCCACAGCCATAGCAGGGCCACCGCCACCGACTTGACCGCCAGCAGCACCCATTGGCCAAGCGCGCTCTCGGTCTGGAACAGGCCGTAACTAATGCCTTTGTTGGGCGTGAGCACGAAGTCGACGAATGGCCCGAGCCGCAGCGAGTGCTCGGCCAGGCCATAGACCTTGAGCAAATACAGCTTGCTCGCCTGATCGATGAGGCAACTCACCGTGGCGACGGAAAATCCGAGGCGGGTGAGCGAACGGGCCAACGCGCACCTCACTCCGCGGCCTTGCGCATGGCGTCCCATTCGCGCAGCGCCTGGGCATCGCGCGGGGAGACATCAGGATATTCGGGGTCGGCCCCGACGGTGTTGAGGATCTTCCAGGAGCGCGCGCATTTGGTCCCTTCGGCGAGATTGGGCACGACCGCGACGCCCGATACATCCGGAAGGCGGAAAGCACCGGCCGGCCCGTCATCCTCGACCAAGGTCGCCGCCGAGGTGATGCAGACCTCGGCGAGATCGACGTCGACCGCGGCTTCGTAAAGCTCGCGATTCGACACATGAATGATCGGGTCGGCCTCGAGCGAGGAGCCGATGCGCTTCTGCGCGCGTTCGATCTCCAGCGCGCCGGTGACCACGCGACGCACGGTGCGCACCTTGCGCCACTTGTCGGCGAGCGCGTCGTCGCGCCAGGCGGCCGGAACCTCAGGGAACAACTCGAGATGCACGGATTTCGCCTCCGCGCCGTAACGCGAAAGCCAAGCTTCCTCGGCGGTGAAGCAGAGCATCGGCGCGAGCCACAACACGGTGCAACGGAACAGATGGTCGAGCACGGTGAGGCACGCCTTGCGTTTTGCTGACGAGATCGGATCGCAATAGAGCGTGTCCTTGCGGATATCGAAATAGAAGGCCGACAGGTCCGAGGTCATGAACGCATTGAGCGCAGCGAAGATGCGCTTGTAGTCGAAATCGGCGTAAGCCTTGCGCACCAGTGCATCGAGCTCGGCGAGACGGTGTAGCATCAGCCGCTCGAGCTCGGGCATCTGCTCGACGCGGCGGACGCGATCTTCCTCATGGAAATGCGCGAGATTGCCGAGCATCCAGCGCACGGTGTTGCGCAGCTTGCGATAGGTTTCGACCGTGTTCTTCAAAATTTCGGGGCCGATGCGCAGATCGTCGGCATAATCTGAGGCGCAGACCCACATGCGCAAGATATCCGCGCCGGATTGCTTGATCACATCTTGCGGCGCAGTGACGTTGCCGAACGACTTCGACATCTTGCGGCCGTGCTCGTCGAGCACGAAACCGTGGGTGAGCACCACGTCGTACGGCGCCCGCCCGCGCGTGCCGCAGCTTTCCAGCAGTGACGAGTGAAACCAGCCACGGTGCTGGTCGGAGCCTTCCAGATACATCACGGTATCGCGGCCGCCGTCGATTCTGCGCTTGATTCCGGCCAGCGTAGGGAAATGCTCCGGGTCTTCGAGCACGAAGGCATGCGTCGAACCGGAGTCGAACCAGACGTCGAGAATGTCGTCGACCTTCTGCCACTCCTCCTTGGCGCGCTTCGGCCCAAGAAAACGCTCGCGCGCGCCTTTGGCGTACCAGGCATCCGCCCCTTCTTTCTCGAAAGCCTCGACGATGCGCACCTCGACGTCAGGATCCTGCAGGATGTCTACCGAGCCGTCCGGTTTCTCTTTGATGAAGACTGCGATCGGCACGCCCCAAGCGCGCTGACGCGAGATCACCCAATCAGGGCGCGACTCGATCATGCCGGTGATGCGGTTCTCGCCCTGCTCCGGGACCCAGCGTGTCGCTTTGATCGCGGCAAGCGCGCGGGCGCGGAGCGTATCTCCTTGCCGCTCATTCCCCCGCAAACGGGAATCCAGACCTGTATGCATTGCCGTGGGCCGCCCTGGGTCCCCGCTTTCGCGAGGACGAGCGGACGGAAAGATCGGCCGATCCATAGCGATGAACCACTGCGGCGTGTTGCGGAAGATGATCGGCTTCTTCGAACGCCAGGAGTGCGGATATTGGTGCTTGAGGCGGCCGCGCGCGATGAGCATGTGCGCGTCGATCAGCGCCTTGATCACCGCCTCGTTGGCGTCGCCCTTCTCGCCTTTGTCGTTGAGGACGCGCTTGCCGGCGAAGCCGGGCGCGGCCTCGGTGAAGGCGCCGTTTTCGTCGACGGTATAGGGGATGGCGGTGTTGATGCCGCGGGCTTCGAGTGCCGCCTTGTTGGCTGTCCAGACCTCGAAGTCCTCGCGGCCATGGCCGGGCGCGGTGTGAACGAACCCGGTGCCGGCATCATCAGTGACGTGGTCGCCCGCCAAGAGCGGCACTTCGAAGTCGTAGCCTTTACCACGTAAAGGGTGCGCGCCAGCCAACGTTTTCAAACTGTCAGCCGGGACGACTCCCAGTTTTTTAAATTCAGCGACTCGCGCTTGCCTGAAAACCTCTTCTGCAAGCTTCTCAGAGAGTAAAAGCTTGTCGCCTACCTTGGCCCAGTTGTCAGAAGGCGCTTGAGTTACCTCATACACCGCATAGTTGATCTTCGGGGAGAAACTGATTGCTCGATTTCCTGGAAGCGTCCAGGGAGTCGTGGTCCAAATAACAACTGCCGCGTCACGTAAGAGCGTTCCGCCGAATGACTTCGCCGGATCGGCTCCAACAGCAAGCGGCTTCAGCAAAGGAAACTTCACCCACACCTGATCGCTGGTGTAGTCCTCGTACTCGACCTCAGCTTCAGCCAGCGCCGTCTTCTCCACCACGCTCCACATCACCGGCTTCGATCCGCGGTAGAGCGTGCCGTTGGCGGCAAACTTCATCAGCTCGCGCGCAATCTGTGCCTCGGCGAAGTAGTCCATCGTCGTATAAGGATGCGCCCAGTCGCCCTCGACGCCGAGGCGCTTGAACTCCTCGCGCTGCACGTTGAGCCAGTGCTCGGCATAGGCGCGGCATTCGCGGCGGAAGGCGATCATCGCCGCCGGATCGGAGAGGTCCGGCTTCTTCTTGTTCCTGGCGCGGTAGTTCTCCTCCTCGATCTTCCACTCGATCGGCAGGCCGTGGCAGTCCCAGCCCGGTACATAATTGGAATCGTAGCCGAGCATTTGCTGGCTGCGCGTCACCACGTCCTTCAGAATCTTGTTGAGCGCATGGCCAATGTGGATGTTGCCGTTGGCGTAAGGCGGGCCGTCGTGCAGGATGAACTTGTCGCGGCCTTTCGCCTCGGCGCGCAGTTGTCGGTAAAGGCCGGCCTGCTCCCAGCGCGCGAGGATCTCCGGCTCCTTCTGCGGCAAGCCCGCGCGCATCGGGAAGTCCGTCTGCGGCAGGAACAGCGTCTCGGAATAGTCGCGCTTGTCGGCTTTTGACATAGGCCGCTTACTAGCAGGCGAAGCTCTCGGTTGTCATGCCCGGCTTAATCCGGCATCAATAATGAAGGCGCCCTAACGTCTGAGTTTGCAACACTCACAATCGGACCGCCGCCTCGTCAATCGCCGGGCACGCTATACGTCCTCCACCGCAGGGAACGCATCCCCCGCCCGCTTGAGCGCGTCGCGCGCCTGTGCGGCGTCCGCCTCCATCGCGCGCTTGAGCGCGTCGACGGATTCGAACTTCTGCTCGTGCCTGATCCAGCCGATAAAGGCGACGTCGATGGTCTTGCCATAGAGATCGCCGTCGAAGCCGAACAGATTGACCTCCAGCAGCGGCGCGCCGGCATCGAACATCGGGCGAATGCCGAAACTCGCCACGCCGTCATACAACCGAGCCGCTCGTCCCGGCGAAAGCGGGGATCCAGGGGCAATCGCGCCCGACGCTTCTGGATTCCCGCTTGCGCGGAAATGAGCGGAATCAAAGATGGCAGCACGCACCGCATAGACGCCGTGCTTCAGGCCGCAGGACGCATCGAGCCGCAGATTGGCGGTGGGAAAGCCAAGATCGCGCCCGCGCTTGTCGCCGTGGATGACTTCGCCCGAGACGAACCACGGAGAGCCGAGCAGTTCGGTCGCCTCCACCACCTTGCCCTGGCTGAGCGCGCTGCGCACCGCGCCCGACGATACCGGGCGGCCTTCATCCTCGAGCGGCGGCACAATATCGACGGCGAAGCCGAGCTTCGCGCCCTGCTCCTGCAGGAAGGCGGGCGACCCCGCACGGTTTTTGCCGAAATGAAAGTCGAAGCCGATCGCGGCTCCTGCGATGCCGAGCTTGCCGACGAGAACCTTAGCGATGAAATCCTCGGCTGAGGTACCGGCGAGCGCGGCGTCGAAGGTCATGACGATGGCACCGCCGAGCCCCGTGGCCGCGAGCAGGCGCAGCTTGTCGCGCTCGCCCGAAAGCTGAAAGAGCGTGTCCTGCGGCCGCAAGAACAGACGCGGATGCGGCGCGAAGGTCAAGGCGGCGGCCTTGCGCCCGAGCGCCCTCGCCCGGCTCTGCGCCGCCGCAATCACCGCGCGGTGGCCGCGATGCACGCCGTCGAAATTGCCGATGGCCACCACGCCGCCTGCGAGCGGCCCGGGATCGATCGCAGCAGCCGTCCCGCGCGCAACATGAAAGGAAGCCGTCATCGGAAATGAATACTCATTATGAGGGCATCGCGTCTTTGCGGGGCCGCTACGGTTAGCGCGTGGTTAACAAATTTTCAAATTAACCGGTTGTTCAAGCGCCGCTGCTAGGGTCTCCTAACCGCGGGGGATACGGCCATGGCCGTCGATTTGACGACACCGGTTCTGGTGGTGGACGACTACAGCACGATGGTGCGGATCATCCGCAACCTGCTCAAACAGCTCGGCTTCGTGAACGTCGACGACGCCAATGACGGCTCGCTGGCGCTGGAGAAGATGCGCCTGCGCAAATACGGCCTGGTAATCTCGGACTGGAACATGGAGCCGATGACCGGCTATGACTTGCTGCAGCAGGTGCGCGCCGATCCGCAGCTCGCGCAGACGCCCTTCATTATGGTG
>Ga0070740_10002053_pt1 | contig 25031 bp, 20 predicted proteins | sample Coa_R2_FD_67286 | JGI IMG/M metagenome (GOLD analysis project Ga0070740, IMG submission 67286) | Surface soil microbial communities from Centralia Pennsylvania, which are recovering from an underground coalmine fire - Coalmine... | ecosystem: Environmental > Terrestrial > Soil > Unclassified ...
GCACCGATCGTGCTCAGCAGCCGCCCGCGCAGAACGCGCGAGGGCCGGCCGCCGATCTCCAGGTATTCCTTGCCGTCGGCATCCTCCTTGATGCGGATCGCACGCGGCCGGTATTTCTCCTCCAGACAGCGTTCCCAGACGTCGCGCGGCTCCAGCACATGACCGTCGGCGTCGATCGCGCCGGAGAATTTGAGTTTGTGAATCGGCTTGGCCATCGCGAGTTCCCTTCTTAGCCTCCACGGACAGCACTTATTATCTTTGGAACAAACATTTTGACAGAAAGCCGCGCGGCCGCGAATTGCGGTTGTCAAGTCTGGGGCGACAAGACAGCTTCAATAAGTCCGGCAGCCGCAGGATTTAAGTTTAATAAATGGCAGAGCCAATGCCGGCGGCTTGACGTTTTGCAGCCCGGAAAGATATTGGATGGCCAGCACGCAAATTTTCAGTCCGGGGCCCCGACCCCGATTTGCGGCTATCGAGCCACCAAACACATGAGGGAGAGCGTTATGGCGGAAAAGAACAGGAACCGACGGCGGCCCACCGCCGGTACCGCGGCCTGGGTTGTAGTACTGGCCATCATAGGCCTGGCTTGCGCTCGCGCGCAAGCCGCGCCGCTGGTCTTCAATGAGGATGCGTACCGGCAACTGGTCGACGCCAGCTCAGCGCAAACCATTGCGCCCGGAACGCGCATCACGCCGCAGAACTGGACCAGGTACAAGAACTTCATGCCGATCTGGCTGCAGGGCGCTTTCAACGGCAACTCGGCGCTCCATCTCGGCAGCGGACCGGAGTATGCGATCGTGGTGGGACCCACGGTGCATTACCCGATGCCGGGGCGCTGGCAACAGGACGCCGAAAAATACGGCAACCAGGCCACGCTGATGCGCCAGCCCACCGGCGGCTACGTGATGAAGGGATGGGTGGCCGGGCCGCCGTTTCCCAATCCCCACGGTCCAACCGCGGCGGTCCAGATCCTGTACAATGCCTGGGCGCCGTTTCGGCCCTTCATCCTGCACTCGGCCTCGCACGGCCTGCTGGTAGACCGGTTCGGCAATCGCACGGCGCAGGACACCGACAACACTTTCTACATGCTGTCGCATCTGAGCGAGCCAGGCATGCCGATCAACATGCCCTACGCCAACGGATTTTTTTATGTCAGCCGCTTCATGGTGGTGGCGCCCGAGCAATCCAAGTACACCACCGAATTGAGCATGCAGCCTGACGACCCGACGCGTCTGCCCGAGCTGTACGTCTTCCTGCCCTCGCTGCGCCGCTCGCTGCGGCTGTCGAGCGCGGCGCGCTGCGCGCCGATTCTGGGCACCGACTCGGTCAACGACGACAACGCCTGGAATCCCAACAACTTCAAGGTCACGCTGTTGGGCGAGAAGAAGTTGCTGATGGCGATCGAGGATCCGGCCAAGGCTCACGAGCCCGGCTCCTACGTGGGCTTTACGGGCAGCACGCCCGGCTCGTTCCCGGGATGGCCCACGCCGGAGGCCACGCGATGGCAGGTGCGTCCGTTCTACGTGCTGCACCTGCAATGGCTGCCGCAGCTCGGCCCCTACTGTTTCGCGCATCGCATCTTCTATGTTGACAAGGAAACCTGGATGCCGCCGTTTACCGAGAACTGGGACAACGAGAACAAGTTGTGGAAGGGATTGTGGGAGATATACGCGCCGATTAATTTCCGCGGCCAGCAGACCATCATGCTCGACGGCTACGCCGGCGCCCATCAGATCGACTGGGAAAACGGGCACATCAGCGCCAGCTACGCCGCCGCCCCGACCACCGACGACGACGTGCCGGCCGACTTCAAGGACGCCCAGACGATGACCACGCCGGGCGGCCTGTCACGCATCCTGAAGTAACTTGCGGCTCAAGGCCGGGTGCGCGTCGGGTCCGGCCGGACGCGCACCCGCGCCTATGGGACGTCTTCAGGCGCCTTGTCCTTCTTTTTGGGCGGTGCCATGCCCATCGCCTTTAGGATCATCGGCGAGATGTTTTCGGTACCCTTTTCCTGGATGTGTTCCATGATCGCCGCGCCGACCGCGCTCATCGACTGCGCGGTGAAGCTGGCGCGGTTGTCGCGCGCCCAATTGAGCGAGGCGTCGCGGTTGAGGTTGAGGTCCTGGAAGCGCGGCATCACGTAGCGTGCCACCAGTTCATAGGAGCGCTTGGTCTGCTCCCAATCCGCCCAGTTGTGCGCCAACTGCAAAAAGCATCCGAATCCGCCTGACTGTTTGATCAGCCGCTCGATCTGCGCGATGCAGTCATCGGGCGTGCCGATCACCGCCAGGCCCGATTTGACCATTGCATCGACCGGGTCCGTGCCGTCGGCCGCCAGCGGCAGGTTGGCGATCTCGCGGAAATAATAGATCCACTTCTCCAGCCCGAAGCGGACGTTGGCGCGCGCCTGCTCGCGGGTTTCCGCCACGTGCACCGGTCCCACCAGGCGCCATCCGCTCCGATCCACGCTCTGGCCATGCTCACGCGCCATCTCCTCGCAAATAGCCCAGGTCGAGCCCAGCGCGCTGAAGCCGCCGGTGGTCGTGGCGCCCAGCGACAGCAGGCTGATGCCGTGTTTGCCGGCGGCACGCGCCCCGGCGGGTGAAATCTGGTTGGCCACTGCGATCTCCACCGACGGGCGCGAATAGGGCGCCAGGTGCAGCCGCGCGTCGTTGAGCGTAAACCAGTCGGTCTTCGCGCTGACCACTTCGCCGCGCATCAGGGGCACCAGCACGCCCAGCGCTTCGTCCATCATGCCGCGCTGGCGCGCCGGATTGATCCCCATCATCATCGCGTCGGTGACCAGCGCGCCCGGACCGACGCCGAACATCACCCGCCCGCGCGTGATGTGGTCGAGCTGGTTGATGCGCTCGGCCAGCATCAGCGGCTGATGGTATGGCAGCGATGACACGCCGGTGCCCAGCCGGATGTGGCGCGTGCGCTCGGCGGCGGTAGCAATGAACACCTCGGGGCTGGAGATGATTTCGTAGCCCGCCGAATGGTGTTCGCCCACCCAGGCCTCGTCATAGTTGAGTTTGTCCATCCACTGGATCAGTTCCAGGTCGCGCTCCAGCGCGAGCGTGGGGTTTTCGTCCACGGGATGGAAGGGAGCGATAAAGGCGCCGAAGCGCAGTTTAGGGCCGGCCACGTTCTTCTCCTTCTGCGAACCTTTGAGTCCCCGAAATCCGGCGTCCGCAACGCTGTCGATTGTAAACCGATCGGGCCGGATTCCACAAATTGCGCCGGTGGCGCCGTGCTCCGGCGGCCTCGCAAGATACTTGCTGGTTGACAAACAAGACCAATTGGGTGAATTGAAATTGATGGGCCGATGCATCAGACTCGGCCAGGGAGATCGATATGAAGTTCCTGATGGGACCACTGCTTCCCGCGCTCCCGGCAACTCTCGAAGAGCGCGCCGCCGAACGCCCCATCGCGCATCGCACCGAGCGCTGGCAGCGGATGTTCAAGGAAATCGTGGAAGTGGCGCGCATCGCCGACGACCTCGGCTTCGAGGCAATCACCGTCGCCGAGCACCATCTGGCCAGCGAAGGGCTGGAAGTGGGCAGCGTCCCGTCGCTGTTCCTGTATATCGCGATGCACACCCGTAACATCAAGGTCGGGCCGGTCGGCTATGTGCTGCCGGGATGGAATCCGCTGCGGCTGGCGGTGGAAACCGCATGGCTGGATCAGCTCACGCAGGGGCGGACGATTGTCGGCATGGCGCGCGGGTATCAGGCGCGATGGCTCAACTCGATGGCGCAGCAGTTGCACATCCAGAGCACGGCCAGCGATCAGGGCGAAATCGATCAGGCCAACCGCCGCGCCTTCGAGGAGCATTTCCGCATCCTGAAGCTAGCCTGGGGCGAGGACGGGTTCTCCTTCAAGGGCGATTTCTGGGAATATCCGTATCCCTATGACAGCGGAACGCCGTGGCCGGCGGCGCCGTTTACCGAAAAATACGGGATGCCGGGCGAAGTAGTGGACGGGCGCGTGCGCAAAATCTCGGTGGTGCCCAAGCCCTATCAGAAGCCGCATCCACCGCTGTTTCAGGCCTTCTCCGCCAGCGACTCGACCATCGTATGGTGCGCGCGCGAGGGCGTTGTGCCGGTCATCGTCATCCCTGGCATCAAGGACGTGCGCCGACTGGCGGAACTGTATCGGAAAGAGGCCGCGGCGGCGGGGCGCGAGCTCAGGCTTGGTGAGGGCATCGCGCCCGCCAAGTCGATCTACATCGCACAGGATACCGCGCAGGCGTTGAAGATCGCGGAGATGGGTTCGGCGGGTGTCTGGTATCACGACTTCGGCGGCTACTTCGGTTTCTGGGAGGCGTTCCGCCTGCCCGGCGACGAGGAAAAATGGCCGGCGGGCAAAGTCAGGCTGCCGCGCAGCGAATGGACCGTCGAACGGCTGCACAAGGCCGACGGAATCGTCGCGGGGAGCGTCGCGGAGGTGCGCCGCAAGATGGACGAGTTGGTCGACAACGTCAATCCCGAATACTTCAATTACAACGACGGCGGCGATTTGGGCCTGATGCCGATCGAAACGCTCAAGCAGCAAATCCGCCTCTTCGGCGAGCAAATCCTGCCGCATTACCGGTGACCAGGGCGATTGGTGAACCGCCCGCAGCCTGCCTCTGGTCAACCGCCCCAGTACTTGCAACTATACGGCGCGCAGGAGCGGCGCGAGCGCACGGCGCCCTCCGATGAGACTTGCCTCAGGAGACCGGCATGAAGTTTACCATTGGCCCCCTTCTTCCCGCCCTTCCCGCAACCATGGAGGAACGCGAGAAACTGCGCCCCATTTCCCATCGCACCGAGCGCTGGCAGCAGATGTTCAAGGAAATCGTGGAGCTGGCGCGTATCTGCGATGACCTGGGCTTTTACGCCATTCACTGCGCCGAACATCATCTCTGCACCGAAGGACTGGAGGTCGGCAGCGTTCCCTCGCTCTACCTCTATATCGCGATGCACACCAAAAACATCAGGGTCGGACCGGTGGGCTACGTACTGCCGGGATGGAATCCGCTGCGCCTGGCGGTCGAGATCGGATGGCTGGATCAGCTCACGCAGGGGCGCACGATTGTCGGCATGGCGCGCGGGTACCAGACTCGATGGCTCAACCAGATGGGCCAGAAGCTGCACATCCAGGGCACCAGCAGCGACCAGGGCGACATCGACAAGTCCAACCGGCGCGCTTTCGAGGAACACTTCCGCATCCTGAAGCTGGCGTGGAGCGACGAGGGCTTTACCTTCAAGGGCGATTTCTGGGAGTACCCCTATCCTTATGAGGAAGGCACGCCATGGCCCGCCGCACCGTTTACCGCGAAGTACGGCATGCCCGGCGAAGTCAAGGACGGGCGGGTGCGCAAAATCTCAGTGGTACCCAAGCCCTACCAAAAGCCGCATCCGCCGCTGTTTCAGGCTTTTTCAATCAGCGAATCGACCATCCTATGGTGCGCGCGCGAAGGGGTTATTCCGGTGATCCTGATTCCGGGACTGAAGGACGTGCGCCATCTGGCCGAGCTGTATCAGAAAGAGGCGGCGACGGTGGGGCGCAAATTGAAGCTGGGTGAGAGCATCTGCCCGACCAAGTCGGTGTACCTGGGCCGCGATCTCAACGAGGCGTTGAACATCGCGCGCGCGGGCCTGTCGGGCGTATGGTACAACGAATTCGGCGGCTACTTCGGCTTCTGGGAGGCGTTTCGCTTTCCCGAAGACGAGGCGAAATGGCCGACGGGCAAGGTGCCGCTGCCGCCCAGCGAATGGAGCGTGGAGCGGCTGCATCGCGCCGACAACATCTATGCCGGCACCGAAGCCGAGGTGCGGCGCAAGATGGACGAGTTGGCCGAGCACGTCAATCCGGAGTTCGTCAATCTCAACAACGGCGGCGATTTGGGCCTGATGCCGATCGAACAGGTCAAGGCGCAGGTGCGGCTGTTCGGCGAGAAGATCATGCCGCACTACCGCTGAGGTCAAATCGCGCGCCGGTGCGGTTCAGCCCAGCTTGAGCGAGCTGGCGATCTGGCCCAGGCCGCGCTTGAGGCCTTCGCGGTCGAATTGCAGGCCCAGGTAACCCAGCGGCAGGTTGATGCGGGAGAAGCCCTCGTCTTCCCATTGCTTGATCCATTCGCCGGCGTCGCTTTTGGTGAACTCGGGCAGGTTGCCGGGGCCGCACATCAGTTCGATTTCTTCGGCACGCCGCCCGATTTTGGCGCACTCCTCGCGCATCATGTCGAGCGCCTGGCGGGTGACCTCCGGATTGCCCACCGGAAAGAAGCCGTCGCCATAACGCGCCGCGCGCCGCGCCGCCGCCCGCGAGCTGCCGCCGATGATGATCGGGACACCGCCCTTTTGCACGGGCTTGGGATTGATGCGGACCGGTTTGAAGCTGAAGGTTTTGCCTTCGTAACCGGCGCCGTCTTCCTTCCACAGCTTGCGGATCGCCTCGATCGCCTCGTCGGTGCGTTTGCCGCGGGTGTGGAAGTCCCAGCCCAGCGCCTCCATCTCCTCGCGGTTCCATCCGGTGCCGACGCCGAACAGCGTGCGGCCGTTGGTCAGCACGTCGAGGGTCGCCAGTTCCTTGGCGATGTGGATCGGATGATGCTCGGGCAGAATCGTGACACAGGTGCCCAGTTTGATACGCCTGGTGACCGCGGCTGCGAACGCCAGCACCACGAACGGACTGGGCCAATCGTCGTCCTTTCCCGGCAGTCCCGACTCCGCGTATGGGTAGCGCGAAGCGTACTCGACCGGCAACGCCACGTGCTCAGGAATGAATAATGATTCGAAGCCCGATTGCTCAACCAGCTCCGCCAGGCAGGCGACGAACTCCGCGGTAAAAGGCATCGGACGCGCGAAAATCGGTGCGATCGCAAATTTCATTGTCGATTCTCCAATTGTGCTGTGCTCTCGCTGCAGTTGGAAATTACCCACCGCGCGGGCAGTGCGCTCCAGCGGCCCGCGCGTCGCCCGTGCGCCGCGAACCTAATCGCTTATGCGCCTTGCGGCAAGGGCGGCCGTCAAGCAAATCCAGTTGGCTCCAGGGAATAGGGCGGGCGCTTTCAAACCGGCCGCAGAAGCGCTAGAAGCAAGGAAGCACAAAGGGGGGCCCGCCGTGCATATTCTCACCTTCGGCAGGGTCGCGCGCGCGTCAGAGCGCCGCGAGACGCTTTTCTCTCGTCTGCAAACATTAATCGCTTCGGTGACGTTGCAGCAATGCGCGATTTGCCGCCAGAGCTGGTGGATCGGCATCTGCCCGGGATGCGCTCAGGATGCCTTCGACTGAGCCGGTGCGCCACGCTCCAGTAGTGCTGCCTAGCGCTGATCCACGCGCGCCAGCGCGGGGCGGGCGGCATTGTGGGCCGGCGGCTGGTGCGCCGGATGCATCGTTGCGAGGAAGGCGACGATGGCGTTGACTTCGGCGGGGCTCAGATTCTTGCCGTAGGCCGGCATGTTGCCGCCGCCCTGCACAATCTGGCGCACGATCTGATCGGGCGTAAGGCGCGTCGCGGTTTCGTCCAGCGCCGGCCCGCGCATCCCGCCCTGTCCGCCCAGCGAATGGCAGTTGCGGCATTGCTTGGCCTGGATCAGAATCGCGCCCTGCAACTCCAGCGGCGTGCGCCCCTTGACGTATTCCACCGGCGTCGGCGCGCCGCTCCATGCCTCCATGTGCGGCGACCACGGCGAGTAGGTGCCCAGATAGATTAGGATACCGATTGTCATGAAAACCAACACCAGGATCATCACCGAGAACGGACGGCGCCGGTAGCTCTTCTCACCGGTCCCCGAGATAAACGGAATCGCGAACAGCAGGCCGATCGCGACCACCGGGCCGGTCAGCATCAGGAAGGTCTCGGTCCACGGCGGCAGCAGTGCGAAGGCGGAGAACAGCCACAGAAAAAAGAAGTCGGGACGCGGCACGGTCTGGATGATTGCCGGGTCGGGCTCGCCGTTGGGACCGATCGGACCCATCACGGCCGCCGTTACGATCAGCGCGGCGATGATCAATCCGATGAAGACCAAATCCTTTTGCGCGGCGTAAGGAAAGAACGGTTCACCGTCCGTGCTGACCATCCGGTGATACTCGGCCAGATAGGTCTCGCGCCTGACGATCCGCCCGGGCATCGGCCATTCGTTGATCCCCAATCGCAGTACCAAAAACAGATGCAGTCCGACGAATGAGATGAGCAGGCCGGGAATGACGAACACGTGCAGGGTGAAGAAACGCGACAGGGTTTCGCCGGCGATAATCGGACCGCCCAGGATCATCTTGACGATGCGGCCGCCGATAAACGGGGTGCGCCCGGCGATTGCGGCGCCGATTCCCAGGCCCCAGTACGCGTCCTGGTCAAAGCGCAGCACCTGCCCGGTAAACGCCATGCCCAACGTGGCCAGCAGCAGCACGACGCCGGCAAGCCAGGTCAGTTCGCGTGGATACTTGTGCGCGCCGAATAAGAAGACCTGCGCCATGTGGATGCACACCAGGCCGACCATGAAGTTGGAGCCCCATCCGTGCAGGGCGCGGATGAACCATCCCAGCGGCTGGTCGTAGTTCAGATAGATCAGGCTCTGCCAGGCGCGGTCGGCGCTGGGCGCATACACCGTCGCCAGGCACAGGCCGGTCAGGAACTGCAGCACCATCACGGCGAACGTGGCGCTGCCAAAGACATACCACCAGCTTGCCGAGCTGCGCGGCACCGGATGCTGGGCAGCTTCGATAAGCGGGCCGCTCAGACCCAATCGATGGTCCAGCCACGCGCCTACCTTGTGTATGATCTGGCTTGGGGACATCGCGGACGTCTCGCGCGCGGGCCTCAGGCCAGCGGCTCTCCCAGGGTTGGCAGTTCGCCGGCCTTGATCCACAACCGGCCGTTTTCCACCTTGTGACGATACTGATAAAGCCCGCGCGGCGGCGGACCCGACGCGCGCTTGCCGTCGGAGTAAAAGACGCCGCCATGGCAGGGGCACATGAACAACCCCGATTCCTGGAACCATCGCACCGGGCATCCCAGGTGCGTGCAATTGATCGCGAACACCATAAAAGTATCGCCGGCTTCGCGCCGCACCCAGCACGGGATGTTGGCGGTCATCCCATCCCAGGGCTTGGTGTAGGGATTGCGATAAGTGGCCAGGCGGGTCTGATGCTCGGGGAAATGCTCCAGCGGACCCAGCGAAATCCACGACAGCCAGGCGAACTTGCGCATCGGCGAGGCCAGGTAACCAAGCACCGGAACCGCGAAGATCGCGGCGGCAATCGCATTGAGCAGGATCCCAAGGCGCAGTAGGAAAACGCGCCTGGAAGTGGGCTGCGCCGGCGGCGCTGCCGGATTGCGCGACGGACTGGCGGTTTCGCTCATGTTCATTCTCTCGTCATGGATTGCACGTGCGGCAGGATGCTGAAACATCACTGTCACATCCTGCCCCCTCTTTCTCGGCTCTCCCAAAGAAAGAGAGGATTGAGTAAGGCAGCCGGTCTTTATGCAGGGTGTCGGGAACCATAGCCATGAAGCCTCGCGGTATTACTTCGTCGAGACACTCTGCCAAGTCCCCGGTGCGAAACGCGGGCGCTTGGCTGCCAGCCACGCCACCACGTCGGCAACCTGCTGCGCGGTCAGCGGCTGACCGGGCGGATACTGGCGCCAGTCGGGATGGCCCAGGTCGCGGCGGCCTGCAATCACCAGCGTGCGCAACGCCTGGTCGCTGACCAACATCAGGTATGAGCGATCGACGATCGAACCGGGGGCCCGGGCTCCGCCCTTTCCGTCGGGGCCATGACATGACGCGCAGGACCGGGCAAACACCTGGGCACCCTGCGCCGGGTCGCCAGGGGCAGCAGCGTAGGGCGGCGCATCCTTCAGTGGCGGACCGCTTTTCCATCGCGCGCGCATGCCATCGATCAGGATTGCGATCTGCGCATCGGTCAGATAGCCGCCTGCGCTTTGCGCAAACGACGGCATCGCCGTGGCCGGCACACCCTGACGGATGATGCGGCTCAACGTGGCATCGTCGACCAGTGCCTGGTAGGCGGGATTGGCTAGCTCGGTTGCGGCGCCGAAATTGCCCGCGGCGCCGTGGCATCCGGCGCAGTTCTGAGTGTAGAGCACGTCGAAGCTTTTGACCTGCGCGGGACTTAGCGGGCGCTGGGACTCTTTGGGTTTGCCGGGCAGACGGTCGCAACCCGCAAGCAGGCTCAACGCGAAGACCGCCGCCACCGCCGCACGGCGCCGCACGATCATCGGCTCTCCTTGCGCGGCATTATGCCCGGCGCCTCGATTCCCATGCGCATCGCGAAGGGCAGATGCTGGAAGGTTCGAATGCGCTCGGAGCGGGCGACGACCACCCCGGCCACCACGCCGAAGCCGATCTGGCACAGGACAAACCATCCCCATTCGATGCGCGCATTGAGCACGGGGTTGATGACCCTGAGCGCGGCGAACAGCAGTCCCGACCATAGCAGCGGCGCAACGAGGCCGCCGAAGAAGATGGGATTGCGCGGGACAATCGGCAGCAGCACGCCGTAGAGCAGTCCCACCAGCAGCGACACCACGGCGTGAATGATCAGCGCCATCACAAAGGCGTGCGCGTTGAACGCCGACAGCGTCGCCACGTTGGCGTTGGCCAGGTTGGCCATCGCGGTCGCGGCCAGGATGTTGATCGTGTACCAGGGACTGTTGTGCAGCAGCAAGCCATGGATCACGGCCAACGCCGCCATCGCGAAGCCGCCCGCCACTCCGCCCTTGATCCCGGCCGAGTAGGGATAAATCTCAAGCGGCAGGATCGCGCGATGGCCCTCCTCGCCGACCGCCACTTGAGCGGCGGCCGGGCGCACCGCGCCGGCCGACACAACGGCGGGTTCCACTTCGAGCAACTCGCGATGTTCCTGCGGAAAAACTTCGCCGAACCATCCCACGGCACCCGCGATAATCAGCACCGCACCGACCGCACTGACCACGGCACTGGTGACCAGCCCGGCGAACGCCATCGTCACGCCCAGCGCCGTGATCATAGGCCATGCGGTGGGCGCAGGCGCCGCAATCAGCCCGGGCGGCTCGCGGCGCGCCTGGGATTGTATCGCTCCTTCGCTCATCTGCCGATCACATAGACGGTTGTGAAAACCACCACCCACACCGCGTCGACGAAATGCCAATACCACGACAACAATTCGGTGTGCTCCGCATCGCGGCGGGTTACGTGTCCGCCCGCCGTCAGCACCATCACGATCAGGATCATGACCAGCCCCACCGTAACGTGCAGCGCATGCAGTCCGACCAGCGAATAGTAGGTGGTGCCGAAGAGGTTGGTGGCGATGGTGAAATGCTCGCGGTAGATCAGCCGATGCCACTCAAGCGCGGTGCCGGCCAAAAACTCCAGGCCTAGCGCCAGCGTGACCAGCCACCACATGCCGAAGACCCTGGTGTGACCCATCCGCAGCGCGCGCACCGCGAACACGATCGACACGCTGCTCGACAGCAGGCAGACGGTGTTGACAATCGGCGGCGAAAGCACATCGCGCGGATACGGCGGGCTCAGGCTTTTGCCGATATAAAAAACGTAAGCGGCTACGAAAATCGAAAAGAAGGCCGACTCGGTCAGGATCAGGGCAAGGACTCCGACCCGCCCGCGCGAGGGCAGAGTCCACTCTTCCACGGCCGGTGCTGGAATCGGTGTCGCTGCGGCGGATGCCATCGTGGATTACTCCAAAATCCTACTCGTACTGCCAGTCGGGGTCTTCGGGATGCTTGAGATCCCACAGCGGACGCCGGCTGCGGACTTCGGGCTCGATCGCGAAGTTGTACTCCGGCGGCGGCGACGTGGTGGACCATTCCAGCGTCCATGCATCCCAGGGATCGGGGCCCGCCTCTTCGCCATTGGCCAGCGAGTAGAGCACGTTGACCGCGAAGATCAGCACCGCCAGAGCCTGCACCACAGCACCGATCGAGGCGAGCAGATTCAATCCCTCCAGGCCGCGGCCGGGCTGATAGGTATAGATGCGCCGCGGCATCCCGTGCAGTCCGGCGAAATGCAGCGGGTCGAAGGTCAGGTGGAATCCGATCAGGAACAGCCAGAAATGCCACTTGCCCAGCCGCTCGTTGAGCATCCGCCCCGTGGCCTTGGGAAACCAGTAGTAGATCGCGGCGAAGATCATGAACACGATCCCGCCGATCAGCACGTAATGAAAATGGGCGACCACGAAGTAGGTGTCGGTGAGCTGCCAGTCAAAGGGCGCGACCCCCAGCATGATTCCGCTCAGCCCCGCGACCATGAACTGGAACAGAAAGCCCAGCGAGAACAGCATCGGCACCCTAAAACGCAGCTTGCCGCCCCAGATGGTGCCGAGCCAGTTGAAGATTTTGATTCCGGTCGGCACCCCGACCAGCATGGTGGAGGCGGCGAAGAACGCGTTGCCGGCGGGCGTCATGCCGACCGCGAACATGTGATGCGCCCAGACGCCTAGGCTGATAAAGCCGATTGCGCACGACGCCGCCACCATCACGTGGTAGCCGAAGATCACCTTGCGCGAGAAAACCGGGATAATCTCCGAGGCGAAGGCGAACGCGGGCAGGACCAGGATGTAGACTTCGGGATGGCCGAAAATCCAGAAAAAGTGCTGCCAGAGGATCGCTGAGCCGCCCGCCTGGGTGTCGAAAAAATGAGCCCCCAGGTAACGGTCGAGCAGCAGCATCGCCTGCGCCGCCGACAGCGGGGGCAGCGCCACCAGCATCAGGAACGCCACCACCAGCGCCAGCCACACCAGCACCGGCATCTTGCCCAGCGCCATCCCCTTGCATCGCATCGAAAACGTGGTCGCGACGATATTGATCGCGGTGGCGGTCGAGCCGACGCTGGTCAGCAGGATGCTCAGGATCCAGTAATCGGTGCTGTTGCCGCGCGAAAACGCGCGCTCGGTCAGCGGCGCGTACGCGAACCATCCGACGTCGGGCGCGCTGCCGGCGCCGTAAAGCCCGTCGCCGCCGATATAACTGAAGTACAGCAGCAGGGCACCGAACAACCACAGCCAGAAGCCGAAGGAATTAAGACGCGGAAAAGCCAGATCGCGCGCCCCGATCATCAGCGGCACCAGGTAGTTGAAAAACCCCGTCAGGATCGGCATCCCGACCAGGAACACCATCGCCGTACCATGCATCGTCATCAGGCGATTGAACACCTGCGGCGCCACCAGGTGATTGTCGGGGAAGGCAAGCTGCAGGCGCATCGTGACCGCCTGCAACCCCGCGATTACGAAGAAGAACAATCCGCCGCCGATGTACATCAGGCCCAGCCGCTTGTGATCGACGGTTACGACCCATTGGTGCAGCCGGCCGACCAGCGGCAGCGCCGCCTGATCATCAACCGCTGTCAGCGCGATTTCCTGTTCCATCGGCAGGACCGTTCCGGGGCTAGCGCAGAGTCTCCAGGTACTGGGCGACGTCGGCCAGCTCCGCGTCATTGAGGTTCATCGCGGGCATGAGGACGCCGGGTTTGATGAGATTGGGATCCTTGATCCAGGTCTTGAGATTGTCGGGTGTATTCATCGCGGCGCCTGCTCCCAGCGTGTCGCGGCTCATGATGTGGGTAAGATCGGGGCCGAAGCGCCCGTCGGCAACCGTACCCCGCACCGTGTGACAATTGACACAGGCGGTGGATTCGAAAATCTCGCGGCCATGTCCCGCGGCGCCGTCGCGCGCCGCAGGTCTGCGCTGCGACGCCACCCAATCTTCCCACTGCGCGCGCGGCTGCACGATTACCCGCAGCAGCATCAGGCCGTGCTCGGTGCCACAAAATTCCGCGCACTGGCCCAGATAGGTTCCGGGCGTGTGCGGATCGATCCACATGACGTTTTTGCGGTTGGGGATCAGATCGGTCTTGCCCGCCAATTGAGGTACCCAGAAGCTGTGCGCCACGTCGGCCGATTCCAGTTCCAGAAAGGTCGGTGCCGGGTGAGCAGGGTCGCTTACCGGCACGTGCATCTCGTTGGCGGTGACGATGTCGAGGTCCGGATAGCGAATTTCCCACCACCACTGATGTCCGATCACGCGCACGCTGAGCGCAGTGGGCGGACGCGGGGCGGCCTGCACCGTGTAGATGGTCCGCGCGGTGGTCAGAATCAGCACGAAAACAATCAGCAGCGGAACCACGGTCCAGGCGAACTCGATCGGATTGCTGCCGTAGACCTGCGGCGGCTCGCGCCCGTCGTCGTCCGGACGGGCGCGGAAACGAACGATGCTGTAGGCGAGCAGTCCGCCCACAATCAGCGCGATTCCCGCACACACCGCGATCGTGAACCAGGCCAGGGTTTCGATATCGCGCGCGGGCGTGGAGACGGGCGCGAAGACCTGCGGATGGGTAAGATGGGAATTTGCAGCGCCTACGCCCCAGTCCGAAGCGGCCGTGGGCGCGGCGCCAATCACAAGCGCAGCGCCAAGCAGGATGCAGCGTTTGACAAGGTAGAGCGGCTTTTCCGGCCACCGCGGGATCAATTGCGTCGCAAGCATCTTATCGCAGCTTCAACCGAGCACAATACGCTTGAAGGCGGCACGCTTCCAGAGCTCTGCAACACGCCATCCGCTTTCGCGAGCGGTAGTGAGGAAATCGAACCAATATTAGGGGCGGTCCGCGCTACTCCGCACGCCCGGAAAATCAGCGCTCGCGCGTGAGTATCAGCGTGTCGAAGCGGCCGCGCTCCACACTCCATCCGGGCGGCACGGTTACGGTGGTGTCCGGCTCCTCGATTATGATGGGACCCGGCATACATGCGGCGATTTCGTCGCGGCTCACCACGCGCGTATCGACGCTGCCATGCTGGCGGCCAAAGTACGCCTGCCGAACCGCGCTGCCCTTGCCGCGGCGCATCGGCGGCGCCCCGGCGGCTGCCGCCACGGCGTCGGCGAATGACATATGGCCCGACGCGCTTTTGGCGCGCAGGCGCAGATTGACCACGTGCAACTCCCCTTCGCCCTCGAAGCCGAATTCATGGCGATGGGCGTCGCGAAAGGCGCGTTCCAGCAGGGCCAAATCGGTGGCCGCCTGCGGCGGGAAGGGCAGCGTCAGCTCGTCGCGCATGAAGCCCACGCGCAAGTCCACCGAGCGCTCGAACGCAACCTCGCCGACGGGCAGGCCCTGCTCGCCGAACTCGCGGCGCGCCTGCTCCTCCATCTCGTGGTAGAGTTGTGCTACTTCGGGTGCGCTGACGTCAGCAATCTGCCGCTCGACGCTGCGGATGTAATCGAGGCGGGAATTGGCCAGCAGCAGGCCCAGCGCGCTGAACAGCCCCGGATAGGGCGGAATGGCGACGCGGCCGATGCCGACGCTTTCGCACAGCGCGGCAGCGTGAATCGGTCCGGCGCCGCCGAACGCAACCAGCGTCATCTGGCGGATGTCGTGGCCGCGCTCGGTGGAGACGGCGCGCAGCGCGCGCATCATGGCGGCGTTGGCCACCTCGACGATGCCGTGCGCCGCCTCCAGCAGCGGCAGGCCCAGCGGCCCCGCAACATGTTTTTGGATCGCGTCGATCGCGGCCTGGCGGTCGATGCGCAAGGTGCCGTCGGCGATGCGCTCGGGATTCATGTAGCCCAGCACCACGTTGGCGTCGGTTACGGTGGGCTGCGTGCCGCCGCGTCCGTAGCAAGCAGGCCCCGGCTCGGCACCCGCGCTGATCGGACCGGCGCGCAGCGCGCCGGCGCCGTCGATCCACGCGATACTGCCGCCGCCGGCGCCCACCTCGACGATGTCCAGGGTGGGCGCGCGCAACGCATACCCGGTGCCGTGCACATTGACGGCCGCAACGCCGCCGCCGACCTCGCCGCCGGCCTTTTCCAGCGGCTGGCCGTTCTGAATCAGGCAGGCCTTGGCCGTGGTCCCGCCCATGTCGAATGACAGGACGTTGGCCAGCCCCAGCTCCGCAGCCAGCCGCGCCGCTGCCAGCACGCCCGCCGCAGGCCCGGACTCGACCATGAACATCGGACGCTGACGCGCCATCTCCGCCGTCATGGTGCCGCCGTTGGACTGCATGATCAGCAGCCGGCGGCTGTAGGGCGCCAGATGCTTTTCGAGCCGATCCAGGTAGCGGTTGACCACCGGCACCAGCGAAGCGTTGATCACCGTCGTACTGGTGCGCTCGTACTCGCGGCATTCCGGATGCACCTGCGAGGAGAGGCAGACCACGGTGCGCGGCGCGGCCTGCCGCACCATCCGGCCCAGCTCCTGCTCGTGGATCGGGTTGACGTAGGAGTTGATCAGGCAAATCGCGATCGCTTCGACCTGCGCCGCAATCAGCGTTTCAATCGCTTCCCGCGCCCCGGCGCGATCCAGACGATGCTCGATCGATCCGTCGGCGAGGATGCGTTCCGCTACTTCCAGACGCAGGCGGCGCGGGACCAGCGGCGGCAGCCGCTCCCAGTTGACGTCGGCCAGCGAGGGCGCCTTCTGGTTCATCATCTCCAGCACGTCGCGAAAGCCGCGGGTGGTAATCAGTCCGGTCGGCGCAGTCTTGCGCTCGATGACCGCATTGGAGGCGGTGGTGGTAGCGTGGACGAAATTTTCCACCGCCTCATTGGAGCGCAGCCCCTTGATGCAGGCCACGATATCCTCACCGACGCGATCGAGCAGCGACAGCACCTTGGCGGTATGGATGCGCTTGTCGCGCCCCAGCGCGATGACGTCGGTGAACGTGCCGCCGATATCGAATGCCACCCGCATCGCTGGCCTCCCCGCCGCAGCCCTGCGTCTCAGCTATCGGCGCGTTGCACGGCGCAGCGCGTCGGTCGCGGCCGTGTCGATCGCCATCGTGACCGGATCGATCGCCACCCCATACTCGGCGCGCGCGTGTTCGATCGACAGCTTTTCCTCGCGCACATCCTCCAGCACTGCGGCGGGGTCGCGCTGACAGGGATCGCCGTGGCCGGCCGAGCCGCACACCTGATGGTAGAGGCGGTCGCCGGCCTTGACCTCCAGATGCATGTGGGATTTGCGCGGCAGTTCCATCGGCTCGCCGTCCAGCGGCGTAAACAGGTTGCAGGAGGGCGTGCCCTGCCTTCCTGCGGCCAGTCCCACCGCGCTCTCGAACGGCCGATTGGTGCGCACCATGATGCGCGCCGGATGCAGGAAGCGGTAGCTTTTGAAGATGCCCAGCGACCCGCGATAACGTCCGGCGCCGGAGGTATCGGGCACCAGGCCGAAACCCTCGACCACCACCGGCACTTCGCGCTCGACCAATTCGGCCGGCACCGAGATGTAGGACATGCCGGCGCCGTCGATCCCGTCCTTGCCGGGGCGTCCGCCCCATCCGCCCCACACCAGGTCCATCGTGGTGTATTCACTGCCGTCGGGGCGATGGCCCGACATGTGGACGATGTCGCCGCCTTCCTGCGGTACCGGAACGCGGTCGGGAATCGCTTCGGCCAGCGCCAGATGGATCAGTTCGGTAATCAGGAAGAACAGCGGCGCGCGCCCGCCCACTGCGGCGGGAAACTTCGGATTGGCAAGCGTGCCCAGCGGTGCGATGACTTCGATCGGTTTTACGAAGCCGGCGTTGAAAACCACGTCGGGCGCAAGGATTTTGTGCAGCGTGCTGTAGACCTGCCCCAGCGTGTTGCTGTAGGGCATGTTGATCGCGCCGCGCGCCTGCGCCGCGGTGCCGGTGAAATCGACCACCAGCCGCTCGCGCCGAAAGCGCAGCGTCGCGCGGATCGGCATCGCCACGCCGTCGCTGCCGAAGCCGTCGTCGCGCAGCATGATCTCGCGCGCGTAATCGCCGGGCGGCACCGCGGCAATCGCGCGGCGCGCCGCCTGCTCGCCGTAATCGACCAGGTAGTCGAAGCAGGCGTTGACTTTCTCCATCCCGTATTTTTCCAGCACCGCCTGGAACTCGCGGATCCCGCGCCGGCATCCGGCCAGCTTGGCGTCGATGTCGCCCATCCATTCATCCGCAGCGCGCACGTTGGCCTTGAGCAACTGCACCAGCGGCTCGTTGCGCACGCCGCCTTCGTAGAGCTTCAGGTTGGGCAGCCGGATTCCTTCCTCGTAGGTCTCCGTGCACTGACTGGAAAAGCCGCCCGGGAAGCGCCCGCCGATGTCGGTCTGATGCGAATAGATGATCACGAAGCCCGATACTTGCCCGCGATGGAACACTGGCATGACGACAATGACGTCGGGCATGTGCGAGGCGCCGGAGTAGGGGTCGTTGGCGATGATGACGTCGCCGTCCTTGAAGTTGCCGGCGAACTTCTGCGTCACGAACGGCATCAGATGCATGAACACCGAGGTCGCCATCGTATGCGACTGGCCCAGCCCCACGATGCGGCCCTGGTAGTCGGCCAGCGAGGTGGCAAAGTCGCCCACCCGCAGCATCGAGGAGCGCGCTGTCTTGTACACCGCGATCGCCATCTCCTCGGTGATCGCCGCCATCTCGTTGCGCAAAATTTCGATCAGGATCGGATCGGCCGCCTTGCTCATAACGCGCTCCCATCAGCGATCAGGCCAGCGAACCACCGTCGATCACATAGGCCGCGCCGGTAATGAACGAGGATTCGTCGCTGGCCAGGAACAGGGCAAGCTGCGCGATCTCCTCCGCCGTTCCCGTGCGTCTGAGCGGCGCAAAGGCGGCGGCGTTGTCAACCGCCGTGCCCATCCGCCGGCGCGCCTGCGCCAGCATCGGCGTTTCGATCGCGCCCGGGCAAATGGCGTTGACGCGAATTTTGGCTGGCCCATATTCCACCGCCGCCACCTGCGTCATTGCCACTACCGCACCCTTGGAGGCGCAATAGGCCACACCGCCCGGCATGGCCCGAAACGCCACCACCGAGGCGGTGTTGATGATCGAACCGCCGCGCCCCGTCATGTGCGGAATCGCGAACTTCATCCCCAAAAAGACGCCGCGCAGGTTGATCGCGATAGTGCGGTCGAAGCGCTCGATCGAATGATCGGCAGTGGGCGCCTGCTCGATCTCCACGCCGGCGTTATTATAAAGGATATCGAGCTGGCCGAAGCGGCTGACCGTGGCATCGACCGCGGCCTTGACGTCGTCTGCGTCCGAGACGTCGGCACGCACGGCAAAGGCGCGGCCACCAGCCGCTGTGATGCGCTCTGCGGTTGCGTGCGCGCCTTCCTGATTGATATCGACCACGGCGACCGCCGCGCCTTCGGCGGCGAACAACTTGGCCGCCGCTTCGCCCATCCCCATCGCCGCACCGGTTATCAGCGCCACCTTGTTTGCGAGTCTCATACCACGGTTATTCGCACAAACCGGCCTGCGCCATCAAGCGCGAACCCGGCTCGCCAGCAGGGCGTCAGTCGCGGTGCCGATTGACGGGGCCAGACCGCGCTCCCATCATCAGATGGGGTCGAACAATGATGAGGCCGAACAGGTGAGTCCGCTTGCGCAGCAGGCGCTGGCGTCGTGGAGCGTTCCACCGTACTTCACTGCCGCGGTCATCGCTGCCGGACTTCTCTATGGGCGCGGCTTTCGTCGGCTTCACCGGCGGATGCCGCGGCGCTTCCCGCTCTGGCGCCTGGCCGCGTACCTGGGCGGACTGGGTATGTTGCTGATCGCAATCGCCTCGCCGCTGGCGGCGTTCGACGAGCTGCTGCTGCAGGTGCACATGACGCAGCATATGCTCCTGATGTTCGCCGCCCCGCCCCTGATTCTGCTGGGCGCCCCGCAAATTCCACTGCTGCACGGATTGCCGCGAAGCGTGGCAAGGCGCGTGGCTGGGCCGCTGCTGAAATCGCGCCCGGCCGGGCAGGTTGCCGATCTTCTGACCCATCCCGCGATCTGCTGGCTGGCGCTGGCAGGCGCGACCTGGGCATGGCATGCACCCGGGCCCTACCAACTGGCGCTGCGCTCGGAGGGATGGCACGAAGTCGAGCACGGATGCTTTATCGCCGGCGCGATGCTGTTCTGGTGGCCGGTGGTGCAGCCATGGCCGAGCCAGCCACGTTGGCCGCGTTGGACGACGCTGCCCTACCTGCTGCTCGCCGACGTGCAGAACACCGCCCTGTCGGCCTGGCTGACATTTTCCGACCGCGTGCTCTATCCCTGCTATGAAACCGTGCCGCGGCTGGGCGGCATCAAAGCGCTCGACGACCAGATCGCAGCGGGGGTGATCATGTGGGTACCCGGCTCGCTGTTCTTTCTCATCCCCGCAGCGGTCATCGTCCTAAGGCTGCTGTCGGCGCCGGGCGCGATCGATCCGAGCACGCTGGAAAAGGTCGGCCTGGCGAACCGGGCAGCGGGCGCGGCGCGTCTTGGGACTGACAAGGGAAAAGGAGTTCGCTCCACGTGGCGCTGACGGTCAAAGCTCCGGTCCACACCCGTGGCTTGCCAATGAATGTAAACTTTACTTAAGACACAGATCTTTGGAGATCTTACTCAGCAGTCGGTTGAGAGCGGCGACCGCGTCTTCACCGGGAAGCATTGCTCCGCAGTCAAGCTCCACACGCAGATGGAATTTCAAATCCGCCGCGCGCGCGGCCTTTCTGAGTTCAGGCAGTTGTTCGGCCAGGTCCTGTATCTCACTTGGGCGAAGGTCCGCCTCGGTGACCAGAACATTTGGCCTGAGCTTGAACGGTACATCGTCAGGTCTTTTCGCGCCGGCCGCCACCCGCAGTTTGACATTTTGAGCGCCCGCAAGATCGCACGGCCACGGGGCCGAATCCAACGCCAGTTCGATCAATCGCGCGCGAATCGCACCGTCGATCGCGTCGCGAACCGTCGCCCACGGCAGATTGATGCCGGCCTTCTTGGATAGCGCGATTGCTACGGCGAGCGCGGTGGTCGCACCGTCTGTCCTGACGTCAGGCATATTTGCCGGCGTGAGGTCGGTCGCCGGAATCGGCGGTGGCGGCGATTGGAGCCGGGCGTCGTCAGTCAAAAGACCCGCTGGAATGTCTTCGCTCAGGATGCTCGCCTGTCCAGAGGTCAACCACAACTTACCTTGCTTGACCGCCTCTGCGAGCGCCCCAGCCAGCGCGTCGCGCGAGGCCTTGGGTACGGTGACCGGCTCTTCGTAGCCGCCTTTATCGATCTTGACAACAAACCCGCCGGAAAAGTAGTTGCAAATGTCACCGAACGACACGCTGCCAGCGTTCCAGAGGCTCGGAAGCCGACCGGGAGCGAGAAGCTCGCCCGAAACCTCCGCCAGTTCAGCCGCTTCTGGGAGAACCACCTCAAGACTCGGATCTTTGAGTGCGGCTTCGTCCGGTTCCTGGCGCCAGAAGGTTCGAACGGAGCGATCCGGCCGGACGACGCGAAGTACGAATTGTCCTTCCTTGCACCCCTGAACCAGCGTGTCCAAAATGGCGCGCCGGTTTAGCATCTTGGGGAGCTGGGGCGAAAGGGCGAATGCACCAACAAGGTCTTTCAATCGCCGCGACGTCTCGCCCTCGCGCCAGAGGTCGTACGGCCCCTCTGGTAGCAGCGCGTCTGCGCTGATCGCCGTGTCCTGGATGCGCGACCGGCCGTCCTCTTTGATTTTGGCGAATAACGAGGGGCCGTCAGGGGTGATCTTGAAGGCTTGAACCTCGTTTTTCTCGGATACGGTGACGGCAATACAGTAGGCCTGTTGGATGGCTTCGGCGATCTTTGATCGCGCGCCGCTTATGTTGGCGGACAAGGTCGCTTCGCGGATCGGATCGAGCTCGTGTCCCTTCAGTTGGTCCCTAAGCTGGCTACGCACCTCTTCCCATCCGAGATAGTCGCGGATTCGATTGCGCGCCGCCTCAATTCCGTCACGCGAAGGCGCGGCCAACACAACAGCGTTCCGGTAATTGCGCGGTTTGTCAGGTCCGGTGGTCTCGTCGATGAAGCGTTTTGCCTCCATGCTCGGCTTGCCCGAGTCCGACGCCGCGCGCGGGTTCAGAACCGCGAAGTGAAACTCGCCGTCGTCCTCGATATCGTTTGGGCGCTTGGGAAGATTGTGGACCACGGCACCCGCCGCTGACGCACCGGCGGTAAGGCTCTTGAGTTTGCTGATCTCGTCGATGAGCCGGGCGTCGATTACCTCGGCCGAAACGCGCTGGCAGGCATCGAAATGCATCTGGCGCAGATTCGGCCGCGAACCGAGGCGCCATGACTTGGGAAGCTGCCTCGCCCCTCCGTTGCCGCGATCGACGTCGCTGATACCGGCTTCGTCGAGGAACCACGATACCTCGCTCCATCGCATCAGCGCTTTTTCAAGCTCGATCTTGTCCGGCCGCGTCGCGCCTGCCAGGACCATCAGGTCGCGCGTCAACGCCTTCTGCCCGATCGGCTGCGAATGCAGGAACGTCGCGAACACCGCCTGCTGCAGCTCGCGGAATTTGAGCCCCGGACTTTCCGCCTCAACCTCTCGCGCCTTCTCAAGCTCCCCTTCGAGAATCGCCGTCCATTCCTGTCTCCTACCCTCGTACTCCTCCGTCGCCGCCGTGGTCGTCAGCTCGCGCGCGGCCTCGGAGATTCCGCCCTTGCCCGGTTCGGTGAGAAAGCTGTTTGCCGATACCAGCGGACATTCGTCCCATCGCTCCGCCTCGCGCAGCGCCAGAGCGAAGGTCCGCAGCACGCCGCGCGTGCGTTGGAAGCCTTCCAATTGAGTCCACTTGGTGTAGAAAAGCTCGATCAGCTCGGGATGGAAGGGATAGCTGTCGACGAACCGTTGCTCCGCGGCCTTGCCATCCTTGCGGGTTTGATCGTCCAGCTCCGCGATGCCCTTGAGCGCCGCGACCACGTGGCTGCGGAAACTCTCGCGGTTGCCGATCGAATCGGCGACGAAAAACCGCCTACGCAAGACCTCGGCGACGTCGTCCTTGAGCACCGGCTGAACGCCTTCTTCGCGCTCGCGCCGAAAGATGTTGTACAGGTCGCTCGTGATCTGTTTGCCAAGCGTGTCGCTTTTGCGCGGGTCGGTCGCCAGCAGCGATGCGATCACCGCCGAGCGCTCCACCTTGGTCGCCGCCTGGGTGAGATACTGGAAGAAGTTCAGCAGCCGGTCGTTCCACGCCGGATCGAGATCGACCGCCGCGCGTGCGAACATCAATACTTCGTCAATAAGTATCAGCGTCGCCAGGTTCTCGCGGCTCGGCAATGCGAGCAACTCGGCCAGCAGGTTTTCAGCGGGCGGCGACTTGCGTTCCTCTTCACTTCGCTCGGCGCTGAGCAGTCTGAGGCCCTCGCCGCCGGCGATTTGGAACGCCATCACGCTCCACGGATTCTTAAGCCACCTAAGCTCGCCCTTCGGCCCTCGCACCTCCATCCCTTTTTCCGCGTCGAGCTTGTCGAATGGCAGCACCGCGATTCGCGCCCTCGGCGGCCTCATCCCGATATGCTCGATGAATTCCTTCACCGCCGGCAGATCGGGCAGCTTGTCGGGATCGTTCACCAGATGCCAAAGCGTGATCAGTGAGTGGGTCTTGCCGCCGCCGTAGGTCAGTTCGAGCTGGCGCACCGCCTTCTCGCTCTTTCCCAAAAGCCGCAGCACGACATCTTTGGCCAGTTCGCGAAGATTGAAGGTCGGATAGGTGAGCGAGAAAAATTCGCGCGCGTCCTGATAGACCGGCTTCGCCTTGCCCATCGCCACGTCGTAAAGATCGGCGGCGAAGATGTTGAGCGACAGCTCCCCGGATTTCAGGTCGGGGCGGATCCTGACGACCTTATGCCACGGCGTCCATGCGAGTTTGGTCATCGTTCCTCTCTCGAACAGCCCGGATTGCCTTTGGCCTCAAAGGCGCGCATACTACCTGAAGATACCTCAAGAGGATATTTGCTCAGCATATTATGGAATCGATCTCGCTGAAGCTGCCGAAAGAGCTGCTCGAAACCAGCGCGCGCTGCGCCAAGGCACTCGGCATCCCGCGGGCCGAATACATCCGCCGCGCGATCGAGCGGATGAACCGCGAGGCCGAAGCCCGCGCCCGCGCCGAGCGGATGGCGGGCGCGTCCCGGAAGGTCCGCAAGGAAAGCATGCGGGTGAACGCCGAGTTCGCGAGAATCGAGCGCGACCCGGATGCCTGAGCGCGGCGAGGTCTGGCTCGCCAATCTGAATCCCCGCCGGGGCACCGAGCCGGGCAAGACGCGACCCGTGCTGATCGTCCAGGCGCAGGCGCTGCTTGCCGCCGGGCACCCCTCGACCTTAATCATTCCGTTAACCACGAATCTCATAGACGATGCCGAGCCGTTGCGCATCCGCGTGCCCGCGCAATCGCGGCTCCGCCGCGCTTCCGACCTGCTCATCGACCAGCTTCGCGCGATCGACAATCGGCGCCTGGTCGAAGGACCGCTCGCGCACCTCGACGATGCGATCATGGCCCGCATTGCCGCCGCGCTCCGCGAGGTGCTGGACCTCGGCTGAGCGCGTGATCCTGCGAGGGCTATCTCTCGACAGGCCATTTAAGTCTCCTTGCCGCTGCTCAAAGCCTCGTCATACTTCAGCCGAGGCAATGCAACGCCGGTATTATGAGCGCCGCTGCGAGTCCCGTTAGAAGATAGGCCACTCCCCAGACGAAGTTTCCGACAGCTAGCAAACCGTTTACGTCATCCGGCTCCCTGCACCTCAGCCGTTCGATTCTCTCTTCAGTGTAAAAGCTTCTAGGCCATTGCTGCACGAGCCCGATCCATATGCGGTACGGACCGAAAATTCCGAACGCCGTCAACACCACGAGAATAATCTTCGTTCCGTTCTCAAAATCCCACACGCTAATCTTCCATGGGTTACGGCCAAGTATCCAAAGTACGAATACAAAGGACAGAATGGGAAATATGTCGAGGAGGAATATTGCTACCAAAATCCGCAGTAAGTTCCGACCGCCGGAGAGCCAGCCGAACGGTTTATACCGTCCGTACACGCTTGCAATTCCGCCCCAAAAGACTGCGAAGAAAATCAAAAATATCTGTTGCCCAAATCCGAGTGAAAGGTCCATTGGTTCCTTCCCGCAGGGTTCGTTACTTGAACATGTACGCCTGGCGGTCGTCGGCCGACATCGGGCGGGCGGAGATGTGGTTGCTGATGCTTTCGAGCAGCGAGCGCTCTTCGCTGCCCGCGGCGGCCAGTTCGATCAGCG
>Ga0070740_10002057_pt1 | contig 24978 bp, 24 predicted proteins | sample Coa_R2_FD_67286 | JGI IMG/M metagenome (GOLD analysis project Ga0070740, IMG submission 67286) | Surface soil microbial communities from Centralia Pennsylvania, which are recovering from an underground coalmine fire - Coalmine... | ecosystem: Environmental > Terrestrial > Soil > Unclassified ...
ATACTGAAATCCATCAATTTGATTATGCCAGTTTGTGGATTAATCAATATGCTGTTGGGATTGATATTCTTGTGAATGATGTGATGCATGTGGATCATGTTGACTGTATCAATTAATTCCAAGGCGATTTGAAAAAATCTGGTGAGGGAGAGCGGTTGATTTTTCAGGTATTCTTCCAGAGTAATGCCGTCTGAATGTTCAAGTATCAGTATATATTGGTCATCGTTCTTGATTAGTTCTTGTGCGTGAATGACTTGAACCGAGTCCAGCAGGATCAAGATCTGGTATTCATGCTGAAGGGTGGTGTGCTCTTCTATGGTTGGATTATCGAGATGGCATAGTTTCAGTATCAGCTTCTTGTGATCGGAGTTGCGTATGCCTCGATAGGTTGAGAATTTGTTGTCCTGAGTAATAAGTTCATGAATTGAGTAATCATTAATCAGCTTCATGGGACAGTCTCTATACCCCCTGGACTTATATGTATAGTATGACGGAGTCAGAGGCTTTTTCGTAAGAAATCGCACGTAATCTCGGACATTAGTGATTAAAAAATAAGCGAATGTATGTTATTCGCATAAAAGTTAATCCTGCTTGATAGACTGCCGGATATTTGTATTGGGTTGTTAACCGGCTTTCTTGGTTTGAACGTTCACATCTCCATTGGGGCTGGTGGTTGTAATGGTCTGGTTTCCGTTAGCATCAGTCGCCGTTGTTACTGTTGACCCATCCGGATGCTTAATGCTGACGACCTTGGTGCCGTCCGAGCTGCTGTAATCCATTTCTATGCTTCCGTCAGGCAATGTTTTTTGTTGATATTGCTGATTCACTGTGTCCGCAAATGCAGAAGTGATGAGAAACCCTGTTAACAGCATGATGGCCATTCTTTGACTATGCTTGTTCATGTGGACTGTCCTTGGTGGATGATATATGTACCAGTATATCATAGGGCAGGGATTTCGGAATTTTGAAAACTATAGACTGCGTGTTAGAGTGCTATGCTCTTAAACCACGCCCCCTTAATTGGGAAAGACCCGACGCCCCCTTAATTGGGAAAGACCCCAGTTAGGCGGCTATCAAGAGGACATGATGCGAGATGGTGATGATAAATGGCTATGGGTGGACTCGAACCACCGACCTCAGCATTATGAGTGCCGCGCTCTAACCAGCTGAGCTACATAGCCATGTCTTGAGAGGGGCATATTCTCGAAGTTTTGGGAGGTCTTTGTCAAGGAAACTATGTTTTTTTTTCACATAAAAATATTATAGTTCGGAATGTTTACTCAGGAGATGTCATAACGATAGACCTTTATACCTGGAAGACACCGAATGGATACAAAGTGGCCATCATGCTGGAAGAGACAGGGCTTCCATATAAAGTTCATCTGGTTGATATCACAAGGCAAGAGCAATTCAAGCCGGAGTTCCTCAAAATAAACCCAAATAATAAAATCCCCGCGATCGTTGATCATGACGGGCCGCATCACCTTCCTATCAGTGTTTTTGAGTCAGGCGCCATTCTGATTTATCTCGCCGATAAAACCGGGAAATTTCTATCGTCCGATTTGCGTCAGCGTACAACAGCCATTCAGTGGCTGATGTTTCAGATGGGCGGTATTGGGCCCATGCTCGGGCAATTGCATCATTTTCTTCACTATGCTGCAGAGAGAATCCCTTACGCAATTGAACGGTATGCCAATGAGGCTAAACGTCTCTATCGGGTGATGGATAATCATTTGGAAAGTCAGACGTTTTTTGCCGGGGAATATTCTATAGCCGACATGGCGATTTTTCCGTGGGTGAATTTGCATGAGCGGCAGCATATCGATCTCGACGATTATATTTACGTCAAACGTTGGCACCATGAAATAGCTGAGCGTGCGGCAGTCAGAAAGGCATTACGGGTCGCTGACCAGGGTTAGTCTCAATCTGCCGCATCAATTCCGCACTATTTCAGCTTTGGTTTGTGTTCCGCGCCCGGGCCTGTTGATCCAGACGCTCGGATGCCGGTCTGATCCCAGAACATTTGTTTCATCTCTTTCTTGTCAAGAGTATCAATGATGGAGTCCAGCATGAATTGATCATCCTTTTTATCTTTTTCCCTGGGATGAAAGTTTTTAAGAATGATGACGATTTTGTCGGGATGTTTGAGCAGTTTATCAAGGTTATCCTGATCCAGAATCATGGCCTGTCTTAGCTTGATAATCAGTTTGGCGGCGGCTTTAACCTGACCCGGATCTACAGCGGCAACAGCCAGGATAAATTCCCGTGCATTGACAGGGTAATAACGGCTGTCGAGCAGGCGGTACTGATGCAGGCGAATCAGTGCGCTGGCCATGTTTTCTGCATTCCTGGGATCCGCGGCGATGAGTTCAAGATTTTTAAGTATGTGTTCATAGGGATTAATGGGTTTGTCATACTGAATGGGAGAGTTAGCTCTGGATAGCAATCCGGCTTTAGCCATGGCGATCACCGCATTGAACATGGGCTGCGTAATGATCAGGCTTTCTGTTGTGCCAAGATAGCTTAACGCTGATCCGATATCTTCGGCCAGTTTGGCATGCTGATAGATGGCTTTTTCATTCTCTTTGGTGAGAATGGGTTGTCCCGCTGTATCGTATTTATCATTTTCTGCCATTACGTGAAGGGGATCGGTCAGAGCAAACGCATATTCTGCGTTTTCAACAACTGCGTCTCTTCGCTCCCGGGTGATTTCCAGGCCTGTTGTTTTGAACGCGAGCAACGCTCCCGAAATGTTCAGTGAGTAAAATGGTTCCCGGCATAAGCAATCGATATTTGCGAGTGAGTCAAGGTCGTGTTTATACAAGATAAGGATGGATTCTATCAGTCTCACGATTTCGTCGGGATGAGCGACTTTCGTTTTAATGGCATTATGATAGGATTCATTATTCATCAGGACCTTATGAATAGCTTGCATGGTCTCTTTGGATATCATTTGCTCCGTACTGTTTTGTTCGGCTATCGCTTGGCTGGCAAGCTTTTCAAAGGTTTCACCCAGCTCGTCTCGCAGGATGATGCTTTCATTTTTGCTCTTTCTCTGCATGGTTTATACCGATCCTCCCCTCGTCATTTTGTGAGTACTGTAAATTTGATTATAGTACAGGAACCGCAAGCAATCTGGTGAGTCTCTTTAATTGATTGATTAATATGCGGTTATTTCCATGGGTTGTGAGGTGGAACCCAGCCTGCCGGGAGCCTGTTTTTTTCTGTCATTTTGTTGCATCTCATCTGCGTCTACCTTACAATGGGCACCCTTAAAAAGGTTAACTCCTTGCTGTCACCAATGGTGGTGGGAGCTTTTATAATCCGAGAGGAGCTTTTCATGAAGCGCAATACAGATAATTTGCGACATTACGAAGTCGTATTTCTTGTCCATCCAGATCAAAGCGAGCAGGTGCCCGCCATGATCGAACGTTATAGCAACCTGATTTCCGGCCGCAAAGGCAAAATCCATCGCCTTGAAGATTGGGGCCGAAGACCACTTGCCTATCCAATCAATAAGATCATGAAGGCGCATTATGTGCTCATGAATATTGAATGCGACCAGGCGACAGTAGACGAATTAAGTGAAAACTTCCGCTATAACGACGCAGTCATCCGTAACATGGTTTTACGAGTCAATCGTGCTATTACCGAACCTTCGCCCATTTCCAAGGAAAAGGATGGTCGTGGAGAAATGGATAGCCCGGATTCTTCTGAGCGTGGCAAACATGAGTCACGGGAAAAGAGAGAAGAACCTGAGGGTATTGAAGAAGCGCGTGGCAAGTAAACCTAATTCAGCGGAGCAAAGAATATGTCAACCTATTTTCGTCGTAAAAAAATGTGTTACTTCACTGCAAATAAAATCAAGGAAATTGATTATAAAGATGTTAATTTGCTGAAAAAATTCATTATGGAAAATGGCAAGATTGTGCCAAGCAGAATTACAGGTACAAAAGCCGGTTATCAACGTAAATTGGCAAGGGCAGTAAAATTAGCAAGGTTTATCGCTTTATTGCCATATTGCGACAGACATTAAAAACACACTGAAATGTGGCTGCAACGTTTTACAGATTATATATTACGGCACCGCTGGAAGGCGGTGCTGCTTACTTTCGTCGTCACTTTTGTTCCGGTGATCGGGATAGTCGGGATTTTGATCGCGGCACTGATCACGCTGGTCAAGGGTGCTGTGGAAGGCGCAATTTATACTGTCGCAGCCACGCTTCCGTTTATTATCAGCTTTGGCATCTCTGGCACAAACGGGTCGGCGACACCGCTGGTTGTCTGGGCTGCAGTCGGTGTTGCAGTGTTAAGCAATATCTTGACCTGGGTATTTGCAGTCATGTTACGCAGGCAGACAAGCTGGAGTGTAATCCTGCAGATCGCGGCACTTCTGGGCGTACTGGTAGTCAGCGTCGTGCATCTTGCTTATCCTGGTGTCACAGACTGGTGGGGTAGTCAACTGCAGTCTTACTATAACCAGGCGGCCGCGATGACGAGCAGTGTGCTCAGTAATACAGCGGTAGCTGCTCCGAACGAAGCTCAGCTGGAATCGATCAGTGTGACCAGGCAGTATGCAACGGGATTGATGGTGGCAGCAGTCCTTTTTAATGCCATATTACAGCTGGTTGTCGCCAGGTGGTGGCAAGTACTGATATTCAGTCCTGGTATGCTGCGCAGGGAATTGCACCGGATACGGTTAAGTCATCTGGCTGGAATATTGTTTCTTGTCAGTATGGCGTTTTCGTATTTGGGAAATTCTGTGGTTTTGGATATAATGCCCATCCTTTACCTGTTATTTGGTGCTGCTGGACTCAGTCTGATTCATTATTTGTTCGGATTGATGGAATCATCCACAACGTGGTTCTGGCTGTCATTGATGTACATAACGTTGGTAATTGCCTTGCCAACAAGCTTGTTGCTGGTTGCGTTTTTGGCATTACTGGATATCTGGATGGATATTCGCAGGCGAATTCGAAAAGTTTAAGTTTTTTTAATCAAGTTATTTTATTAGAGAGGGGGTAAGAACGGTGGAAGTTATCTTACTTGAAAAAATGCGCAACTTGGGTGCGTTGGGTGAAAAGGTTAATGTTAAGCCAGGCTATGCCCGGAATTTTCTGATTCCGCAAGGCAAGGCAGTTTATGCGACTAAAGACAATCTTGCCAAGTTTGAACAGCGTCGTGCCGAGTTGGAAAAATTGGCTGCTGAAAGACTGAAACAGGCAACAGCAAGACAGGCTAGTCTGAATGCATTGTCTATGATTGTTATTTCTGCCAAGGCTGGTGATGAAGGCAAATTGTTTGGTTCTATCGGTACACGTGATATTGCTGATGCAATCAACAAAGCAGGTGTTCCAGTCGAGAAGCGTGAAGTCAGATTGCCAGAAGGCACACTGCGTTTGGTTGGCGAATACGAAGTGATCATTGAACTCGAAAGTGATGTGACCGCCATAGTCAAAGTCAGCATCACGCCGGAAGCTTGATCTGGATTGATTTGCTAAACGTTGTACTGCGTAAAACAATGAAAACCTCGTCCGCATGCGGTCGGGGTTTTTTACGTTTCCATTTGAGTAATTGCTGGCCAGAAAGGTAATTGTCAACCGAACCTATTAATGCGAAAATTCGCAGTATCTTATTGATGATTTTATTCTAGGCTGATGATATCGCCAGCGTGTATTAATATCAGCGGATGATGTCTCTACATTGATGCCATGCACATGAAAATGAATAAGTTTAGGACAGCAAGCTGCCATGACTGAATCACTGCTTACCAGACGATCTATTCCCGCCAGAGCTGTTAGCCATGGCTCGGTCAAGGTTCCTCCGCATTCTGCTGAAGCGGAACAGTCGGTGCTTGGCGGCTTAATGCTGGATAATCGTGCCTGGGATCAGGTGATTGACCGGTTAAGCGATGCAGATTTTTACCGTAATGAGCACAAACTGATTTTCCGGGTCATGTCACGCCTGACAGAGCAAAGCAAGCCGATTGATGTCCTGACGGTTTCTGAGGCATTGCGTGAAATCCATGAACTGGAACAGGTGGGCGGTGAGGTTTACTTGTTCGAGCTCGCCAATAACACACCCAGTGCGGCGAATATTACCGCCTATGCCGATATTGTCCGTGAACGTTCAGTGTTGCGGCAAATGATTTCTGCCGCAAGCGATATCGCTGACAATGCATTCAACCCGCAAGGGCGCAGCATTGTCGAATTACTGGATGCAGCGGAACAACGGGTTTTTTCCATTTCGGAACAGGGGACGCGCGGCAGCGGTCCGATGAATATCAAGGATTATCTTGCCAAAACCATGGACAGAATCGACACACTGTTCCATTCGGGCTCGGCAATTACCGGTGTGCCAACGGGATATCATGATTTTGATGAAATGACTTCAGGGCTGCAGGGTTCTGATCTTGTTATCATTGCGGGTCGTCCCTCCATGGGCAAAACCACTTTTGCAATGAATATCGCTGAGCATGTAGCCATTAAAAGTCGTCTGCCGGTATTGATTTTCAGTATGGAAATGCCTGGCGAAGCGATTGTCATGCGTATGCTTTCTTCCTTGTGCCGAATCGACCAGTTGCGTATCCGCACAGGCAAGCTTGCCGATGAAGACTGGCCGCGTATCAGTTCGACAGTCAGCATGCTGTCAGATGCACCTTTGTATATCGACGATACACCTGGTCTGAGTCCGGCGGAAATGCGTGCAAGAGCAAGGCGGCTTGCAAAAGAACACGGTCAGCTGGGGATGATTGTTGTCGACTATTTGCAATTGATGCAAGTACCTGGCGCCAGCGAAAACCGTACGGCAGAAATCTCGGAAATTTCGCGTTCGCTAAAAGGCCTTGCGAAGGAACTAAAGGTTCCGGTGGTGGCATTATCACAGTTGAACCGGGGTTTGGAGCAGCGCGCGGATAAGAGACCGGTGATGTCGGATTTGAGAGAATCAGGAGCCATTGAACAAGACGCCGATTTGATCGTCTTCATTTATCGAGACGAAGTCTATAATGAAAATAGCCCGGATAAGGGTACAGCAGAAATTATCATTGCCAAACAGCGTAATGGTCCGATTGGCAAGGTCAGGCTTACCTTCATGGGTCAATATACCTGTTTTGAAAATTTTATCCGCCAGTCCAATTATTAATTTTAAAACCGGATACATGGGGTCCAGCACGATATGAGCCGTCCAACTTACATGAAAATCGATCTCGCTGCGCTGCGGTATAATCTGCAGCGTGTGCGTGAACTGGCGCCGGGACGGTCAGTGATTGCCATGGTCAAAGCGAATGCTTACGGGCATGGTATTGCCCGCGTTGCACATGCGCTGCCTATGGCGGATGCACTGGGTGTGGCATCTCTTGAAGAGGGATTGATATTGCGGGACGCCGGCATTACCCAGCCCATTGTCCTGATGGAAGGGTTGTTCTATCCCGAAGAAATAGAAGAAGCAGCCAAACATCATTTTACTCTGGTCGTCCATCACGTTCCGCACGTCGAAATGCTCGAAAAGGCAAAGGTTGATAACCCATTTAATGTCTGGCTGAAAATCAATACCGGCATGCATAGACTCGGCATAGATCCGGCTGCGCTTCCTGAAGTCTATCAGCGTCTTGCGGCTGCACAGTCGGTAGCCAAACCATTAGGCCTGATGACGCATTTTGCAGAAGCCGACAGTATTGAGAGCGAGGCCACGCGGCAGCAAATCAGGATTTTTAATCAGGTGACGGCTGATTACCCAGGCCCGCGCAGTCTCGCCAATTCCGCTGCCATCATTGCCTGGCCTGACTCGCATGGCGACTGGGTGCGTCCCGGTCTGATGCTCTATGGTGCATCGCCTTTCTCTGACCGTGCAGGGCTTGATCATGATTTGCGCCCAGTTATGACCCTGTGGTCCCGGCTCATTGCAATCAGCAATGTTAAAAAGGGTGGAAAAATTGGCTATGGCGGAACATGGACTGCCCCTGAAGACATGTTGATTGGTGTCGTTGGCGTCGGCTATGGTGACGGTTACCCGCAATTCGCAAGGAGCGGGACACCCGTTCTGGTAAACAATGTAGAATGTCAACTGGTTGGGCGCGTTTCCATGGACATGCTGACTGTCGATTTACGCAATCAGCCAAATGCCAAAATCGGTGATCCGGTTATTTTATGGGGAGAAAAACTCCCGGTTGAAAGAGTTGCCCGCACCAGCAATACATCCGCGTATGAAATTTTAACCCGCATGACCCCAAGACCAAAAATTGAAGTGCACGCGTAACTTTAACTTTACGCAAGCATGGCGGGACAAAAGCAGTTATAATCTTGATTATTGCTCCTCGACAAGGTAGAGTGCCGTGCAACTTCCAGTCAGGAAAGATATTCAAATGAAACATCTTCTCAGGTTGCTTGCCTTTTTCATGTTGTTCTCCCTCTCTCCGCTTGTTTTTGCATGGAATGCATTCGGTCACATGGTGGTTGCCAGTATTGCCTATCAGAACCTCAAGCCTGCCACCCGTGAAAAAGTCGATAATCTTGTCGACTATATGCATCAGCAATATGCCGACATGGGAACATTTTTGAATATCGCTTACTGGCCAGATTCGATTCGCGGACAAAAGATAGAAACCTATACCCACTGGCATTACATTGATGTCGCATTCAGCACGGATGGTACACCGTTAAAAAATCTAGTTGATACCGATAACGCCGTCTGGGCGATTAACAATATTGAACCTGTTGTAAAAAACGATCATGCCAATGCGTATGAACGGGCACGATTTCTGGCATTTTTGACACATATTGTGGCTGACTTGCATCAGCCATTGCATACCGTGTCATACATTTCTGCAGCCATGCCGGATGGAGACAAAGGCGGGAATTCATATTTTGTCCGTGTTAATAATGAACGGCTGAATTTACATAAATTATGGGATGGTGGCTTGGGTGTTTTCGACGGTGATACCTCCAACGATAATATTGCCGCAATCGCAAAATACATCATGGAACGCTATCCGCAAAACTCGTTTGGAAATAAAGCCAGTGACCTTAAGCCAGACAGCTGGATCAAGGAAGGAATGGCGAACGCCAAACAATACGCATATAACACACCTGAAAACCAGCCTGTTTCACAAGGTTACCTGGAAAATGGAAAGCGGATAGCCGAGCAGCAAGCTGCACTTGCCGGGTATCGCTTGGCTAACCTGCTGAATCAACTCGTGCAAAAGCCGTGATGATAGTCAGATATTAATATCGTGAGAAGTGATTCTGACTTGATTGTCTTCGAGATTCGCAATCACCAGCGTGTATTCGGGCACAGAAATCCAGGTGGCGGCATCACTGGTCAAAGGTTCAGATGATATGATAAAGCTTGACCTGGTTTTGCTGCCTTTCATTTTGTATTCGTTATCATAATATCCGTAACTTTCACCATAGGTGTACCAGAGTGAATGATACGTGAAATGCGTGGATACCGCTGAATCAAGCGGCTGCCATCCATAATCAAAGGCAAATCGGGTCGCTGCAATAAACCTGCCATCGGAAATGAAAAGGTTAACTGGCGAATTGATCACAATCTGGCATTTATGGCGCACATGCTGGAGAATTTTGAGTGTTTCAATAATGGCCTTGCCAATATCGTCGCTCTGATGATTTCCAGTCTGCTCCGGCAGGTTGGACAGGAAAATGGCATAAATCCATTCACTGTCTGTCGTGCCGCGAATTTCTTTCAGGTATTGAGGTTTGATGAATTCGGTCAGAAGATATTTCATCTTGTCAAAATTCATCAGCGCACCATTGTGAGCCAGTGCAATATTCGTATTTTCAAAAATGAAAGGATGAACATTATGAAGGGAAATAACCTGTTTTTCGCTGTAGGAAACTCCTCTAAGATGGGCCAACAGGCATTGCGGATTGATCTTTCTTGCCAGGCTGCGCAAGTTTTCATCGTAGAAAGGCAGGTTTGGCGTTTTATAAATAAATGGTGCGGCGGGGTTATGCGATGCCGGATCCCATGCCACCATTCCAAAGCCGGCCAGATTTAACATATGCGACATGTATTTTGGATGATAACTTTGCTTGATAAATGAATTATCCGGTTTATATAACAATTCCTCGACCACAATTGGTTTGCCTAGATAAGCAAGTATTCTGCACATGGTTCACCTGTTATATAACTCAATATTCAGACGTATATTCAATTTCTGTACGGATCGTTCCAATGCGATGAGTGACTTGCAGCACAGATCAAATAACCTTGCCCATATTTTCATGTGGTCTTTTTGTAATACGTTCAGCTCGGCATCGGCAAGCTTCATCAAGATCACATTTTCACAGGTACTGAAGTTGATTTTAGACTGGAGCGTCTGGTCAATGTTTGCCGTGCTGCAAAACAGCGTGTTTGGACCGATAACAGAAAGTTTGGCGACTTTATTGTTGTGAATAATGCTGGATTGGACGCCTCCATGAATAACAATGTAACAGACCGGATTTTTCTCTCCTTCCCGGACAAGCGCGCAGTGTTTGTCTGCTTTTAATAATTGAGCATGCTTCAATAGCTCATCATATTCATTCTTGTCGAATAATAAAAACGGATATAATGATTTTAATATTTCCTTATCGATGTTTTCTTCCTCAAATGTGGTGATGACAGGTTTTTTAAATGAGGTAAACACCCTTCCCAGGATTGGTTGTGTGATCATCTCGCATTTTTCCAGTATGTCGACAATTTTCTCGTGCGTTCTATTTATTCGTTTACAAATTTCATTGGCGATAGCTAGTAATGTTTTGTATTTGATGTCTGGAAAAAATGCGGAAAGAAATTCCAGATAGACATTGGAAATATAGAGGCATCGCGTCGCATTATTGGCAATGACGGATGCAGTGGAAGGTTCTCCAAGAAGCAGGCTGATCTCGCCGATGAAATCACCTCTGGAAAGTGTCGCGATATCGGATGTGTCGAATTCGAGGGTTTTTGCCGATACGATGGCGCCGCCTTCGATAATGACATATATTCCGGTGCTGTGCTGCCCTTGTTGAAGGATCACGTCACCCTGGGAAAATGAAACAATTAATACATGTGATAACAGTATTTCAAGCTCGCTGGGTCCAAGATATTGACTGAGCGTGGTGTCAGATAACGCGCTTTTGACCGAGTCCGCAAGCATTGCCATGTTCTCCGTCAGTTACACAGGGTTACAGTGATTGGATCCTTTCTGTTTCCTTTTTCCATAACATGCATTGTTCCTCTACAACCTTGGGAAATGAGCCAACGTTTTTTAAAATCTGTCTTAGTCTTGCGGCGTCATTTTTCTTGTTGATCACCTGGCCGGCCACTTGTGCAATCAGGCCCATGTTGTTTAACTGGTTTGCATAGCGTTCAAATTTTTTTATGGTATCCAAAATATCATCAGCCAACAGAATTATTTGCGAGTTGGCGAGGTCGATAAACTTTGCCTCGAATCCATAACGGCTGGCCTGAAAGCGGTTGTAACTGTATACATAATATAAATCACGGGAAACATTGATTGGGCGTTCCTGCAATAAATAGAGAGAGAGTGACTGAAGATAGGCTGTCATGATCACAGCCTGTTTGATTGTTAACGGTGTGTCACAAACTCTGATTTCCACCGTGCCAAATTCTGGCTTGGGCCTGATGTCCCAGTAAAAATCTTTCATGGTTTCAACAATGCCGGCGTTTTTCATCTTGTAAAAATAATCAGAAAATTCTGCCCAGCTGCAAAGATAAGGGACAACACCGCTCAAGGGAAATGCGTTGAAGACACTAGCTCTAGATGATTGGTATCCGGTATCGATGCCGAGATAAAATGGAGATGATGCGCAAATGGCGATAAACTGCGGTACATATCTTGCCAGCGCATGCGTAAGATAAATCGCATCATCAGCCTGTTTGCATCCGACATGAATATGCTGTCCAAATACAGTGGAACGCTTGGATAAATATCGATACTGCCGGGATAGTTTTTTATAACGGATGGTGGGAAATATTTTTTGCATGGTCCATTTGTGAAACGGGTGGGTTCCGCCGCCACAAAAAGCGATATTCAGCCTCTCTGCCTGTTGCAGTAGAAAGAACTGGATCTTGTGCAATTCTTCCATTAACTGAATGGGTGAATCATGAATCGAGGAATTAATCTCAATCATGCTTTGAGTGATTTCCGGTTTTATTCTTTTTTGCGCAGGGCTTTCTTTGATGGTTCTGATCAGGTCTTTTGCGCGTGACATAAGTCCAAAAGTGTGGGGATTAATTATTTGCAGTTCCAATTCCACGCCGATGGAGACTCTGCCCGATGATCTGAATGGAAGCATTTTCATGGGTGCATCCTGTCTGCCAACGCATTGATTTCAATAAACATCAATCAAACAACGCTTATTGGTGTCGGCTGATCATGAATATATTATATCTTAAATATCGGTTCTCAGTCTGTGTCGCTGCGCTGCCAGCCCGGATGTCAGGGCTGCACAAGATCATGGTTGGAGAGGTTACATCATATCAAAGTGGTCAACTGCTTCCTTCAGGGTTTGCACGGGCAATATCTTCATGCCGTCCAGTGTTTTCTTGACGGTGTTTGCGTGCGGGACGATGGCTGTCTTGAATCCATGTTTGGCTGCTTCTTTCAATCTTTCTTGCCCGCCCGGAACCGGGCGTATTTCACCGGACAATCCGAGCTCGCCAAAAATGATCAAGTCATGCGGTAATGCCCGGTTGCGAAGGCTGGACAGGATGGCAAACACGGTAGGCAAATCGGCAGCGGGCTCGGAAATCTGCAATCCGCCGACGACATTCAAGAATACATCCATGCTATGGGTGGAGATGCCGGTGTGGCGATGCAGCACAGCAAGCAGCATGGATAATCGTTGTGTATCCAGTCCAACAGAGAGACGCCGCGGGTTTGCAATATGGCTCTGATCCACCAGTGCCTGGACTTCAACGAGCATGGGTCGGGAGCCTTCCTTGGTGGCAGTAATAATGCTTCCCGATGCGGGTTGAGATGAACGCGAAAGAAAAATCGCTGAAGGATGACTGACTTCGCGCAAGCCTTTTTCGGTCATGGCGAAGATTCCTAATTCATTTACCGCGCCAAAACGGTTTTTCACGGCGCGAATCATGCGGTAGCGGTTATCCTGTTCGCCTTCGAAATACAGTACCGTGTCAACCATGTGCTCCAGTACGCGTGGACCCGCAAGATTGCCTTCTTTGGTAACATGGCCGACGAGGAATAAAGCGGTTCCGGTTTGTTTGGCATAGCTGACCAGCTGCATTGCGCTTTCACGAACCTGTCCCACTGATCCGGGAGCAGAGGAGAGCAACGTGGTATGCATGGTCTGGATTGAATCAATTACCAGTACACGCGGTGTTTCTTTTTGCGCGTGAGCAAGGATGTTTTCAATATGTGTGTCAGCTAGCAGCCATAAATGATTTTCCGGTAATCCCAGCCGTCTTGCGCGCAGCGTGACTTGCTGCGGCGATTCTTCTCCGGTGACGTATAATACTTTCATCTGCTGGCTTAAATGAGCAATGGCCTGGAGGAGCAGGGTGGACTTGCCTATGCCGGGATCGCCGCCGATTAATATGGCTGAGCCCATAATAATGCCGCCGCCCAGTACACGATCCAGTTCCTGGGAGCCGGATGACAGGCGTATCTCTTCCTGCAGTTTGACATCAGTCATGCGTGTCATCGCTGCCTGGGTTCCCGAATAGCCGTTGAATCGCGATGATGGAGCGGGGGTGGAAAGTTCTTCAGCAATCGTATTCCACTCACCGCATCCGGTACACTGGCCAGTCCATTTGGGAAAAAGCGTGCCGCAAGTTTGACAGCAGAAAGTCAGTTTGTTTTTTGACATCAGACATCCTTGTGTTAACAGATAAATAATTTTGTATGATTATTAAAATGATGGAGGTTCAAATCTAGCTGAAATGGGGGCAGTAGTGAAGGACTTGATTTCCTGGAAATCCACAGGGCTCCGATCTGGTACCGGAACCCTGGAGATATAATCACATCTAGAATTAGCTGACAGCTTGCCATGATCCATCTGGCTGACGGCAGGCAGTGCCGTATACTTGCTGCTTTTTACCGCCGATATTTGCAACTGTGCGGTATTCACGGCAATATTCATTTCCCTGATAGGTCACGTTTCTGGTTGGAACAACTTCATAGGCAGTGCCAGTGTTTGCATTGCGCCAGTATGCTGGTTGTCCGACCGGGTTATTATCCAGCGCCCTGTTCATCTTGAGCTTGTCGGTATCATCCATATTTTTACCAATCGCGCCGCCAATGATTGCGCCTGCAATCGTGCCAGCAGCCACGGCGAGAATCTTGCCGCTGCCTTGCCCAATCGTGCTGCCTAACAGACCGCCGGCAACACCGCCAGTGAGAACGCCCACATCCTGTTTGGACATGTTTTGGCAGCCAACCAGGCTTGCGCTGCACAGTAAAACAACTAATGCTGTAAACAATTTTTTCATGAAATATCGCTCCTCAAATAGTGATTCTCAAGAATCGCTGGGCTATTCTATACTGACAAAATAGCGATGCCAAATTCTATTACCAATAAATCAGATGCTCCATGGAGGGGATCCATAGCCGGATCCGCCAGAAGAGTGTCTTAAGACTTTTAAGAGTATACGAGATGACTTACAGACCTTCTTATCCTGACGGCAGTTTTGGTGAATATGTATTGACAGCGGACAAAAAACGCATCGACCTCGAATACTTATATAATCTGTTATGTGTGCCATCACGCTACTCTACCGGGCTGCCACCCGAGCGCTTCCCCTTGGTGATCGAAAATTCATTATGTTTTTCAGTGTATTACCATGAAAAACAGGTTGGATTTTCGCGGGTGATCAGCGATCAGTCAGAATTTGCATCACTTTGGGATGTGTTTATTGATGAGCCGCATCGCGGCAAAGGCGTTGGCCAGGCATTATTAAAATATATTTTTGCTCATACCCAGTTACGCGGCATCTTCCGGTGGTTTTTGATGACCGAGGATGCACATGGTCTTTATCAGAAATTTGATTTTAAAACAGAGATTTATAATCCCTACATCATGATGAAGGTCAATGCCGGATAGCTAAACAATATACGCGTTTCTGAACAGGAAAGAAGCGGATTGACACAAAAGGAATTTTGCAAACAGCATGGGTTGGTCTAGGTAGCTTTTGTACCAGTGTAGGCTGATTAAAAAGAAGACCAACACACTTCAGGGTCAGGAATTTCATTCAAGCCGGTGAGTGTGGTTAAAGAAGGATAATGCGGCTGCCAAAGGCGAAATCCGACTGTCGTTGCTGAACGGGTTTCAATGCGCTTTTCCATCCCAGCTTGATCCTGTGCTAATCAAGCGCCTGGTGGAGATGCTATTATCATGCTAGTACCGATGAAATCAGGATTTTTTTAACCCAGCCGATTGATAAACGAAGTCCATTGACGCGCTTTGCGTACTGGGTGCGGATGTATTAGAAATGAACCGCCAAACACATCTTCTTAATGTAAAAATCCTTTTGAATATTATTCTCAAAATCTATTTTTTTGAATAGCGACTTGTGTACCAGTCTTTATCTCTGCCAAGATTTGTATCTATATCTTGGCTGGTTGTTTTATGGTCGCCTAACTTTTTTAAATGTGAAATAACCTCTCCGGGCATGACATAATCACTCAACTGTTTTTCAATCCTTGATTTTAATTCTTTGCTTTTGCTGTTAAGGCAAGCAGCATATAAATGAGATATAAGAGTTGTTAATTGAATAGTCGTTTCTTTTTCTTTAAAATTTGCTGAATTTATAAAGGTTCGTAAATCTTGAAGACATTGTTCCTTTGCATTATTTCGCGTTATTACCTTTGATTTTGTTTCGGTAAAATAATCTTTTGTCTGTTTAAATAGGCGAGGTGATTCGTCTAAAGTGGGCTCAGCTTTCCCTTCTAATACATTTTTAACTTGTTCAGCTAATTTTTCTGGGGATGCGGATATTGTTTTTTTTGCTACTTCTCTATGATGCTGCGCTTGTTCAGTCAAGTTGTTGCTTATTTGAGGTTCTAGCGATGATCGCATTTTTTCATATTTATCTTGCAGTTTGGTAATTAATTCATTGGTATTGTCAGGCTTCAATTGAAATATTGTACTCATGAGTAATGTAAAATTCTTTATTAGCGATTGAACATTTTCATTAAAGCTTGCTTTGTAAGCAGGAGGTAAATTTTCTAAAAAATGAGGAGCATGATGTATTGCACTGTGTATTTTCTTTGCTATTGTATCAGCGTTAATATCAGCAGATTTTTCTTGTTCTAAAGTCTTTTGTAGAAGACCTTTTGCAATACATCGCCCTCTAAATGCTTGGTTAGTTTGTGCAAAGGAGATTTCTGCTATCACAAACATTGTAATAAGCTGATTTTTATTGTTATCTTCTACTGAAGATAACAATTGTTGTACCAAATTTTTCTGAATAGTATCATTATCACCATCTTGCTTGCCAATTTCAAAAGCTCGGTTTAAAGCAAGAGCAACAGCAGGGGTTAAATCACCCGTCCCATTCAAAAAGGCTAAACAATCTTCCTTGGCTGGATGATTTTTTAATTTTTCACTAATTTGATCTATCAGGGCAGAATTTACTGGATTTTTCAGTTTCATAATGACATGACCTCTGATTTCATAATGTTTAAATTAAGTTACTTAACTATAATTTTAGCAGAAGACAGCTGATTATCTTGTCTTGACTCCATTGTGAGCTCTTATTCCTGCTTGTTTATTTGCTAATTCATTGAAAAAAATGGGTTAATTATGATATTTCACGTCAATCAAAATATTTATCAATCGTTCAATAATCTAATACCTGATCAGCTTTATTGCTTTTTCGATATTCATTTCCATTTCATTTCTATTGGATGTGCATAGTGTAAGATGCCCTAACTTTCTGCCATCCAGGGGTTTCTTGTTATACCAGTGGTAATGAGCGCCAGGTATGTTTAATAAATCGCTGACGATTTGTTTTTTCCCAATCAAGTTAAACATCGCAGACAGGCATTTCGCTTTCGTCGAGCCAAGAGGCCATCCAATGATGGCGCGCAAGTGATTTTCAAATTGACTGGTCTCTGCACCTTCAATTGTCCAGTGACCTGAATTATGAACGCGAGGGGCAATTTCGTTTGCAAGCAAACTTTCGTGATGACAAAAAAATTCAATTGTCATCACGCCGACATAATTGAGTTTCCTTAAAATAACCGAGGCGTACTCTTTTGCTAATGTCTCCAGTTTTTCGTTAAAGTAGGGTGCCTGGGACAGAAATAAAATACCATTTTTGTGTTGATTTAAAACCAAAGGATAAAATGAAGTCTCTCCCTTGTCATTTCTGGCGGAAATAATCGATATTTCGAAATCGAAGTTAACAAATTTTTCAATTATCAAGGGTTTTCCGGACAGCTGCTGCCATGCTGCCCTGGCTTCTTCTGTGTTATGTATCATTGCCTGCCCTTTTCCATCGTAACCATTACGCCTGGTTTTAATCAAAAAGGGGAAGCTGAATTTGTTTATCGCATATTCGATATCATGCCAGCTGTTAACATCTAGATAGTCAACGGTTGGTATGTTTAATGAATTCAAAAAATTTTTTTCAGATAGTCTATCCTGAAAAATGGAAAGTATATCGATATCAGGGTGTAACTTGAATTTTTTACTTACGGAATGTATTGCCTCGATAGGCAAATTTTCGGTCTCATAAGTGACGCAATCAACGCCAGAGAAACATTTTTCGATTTCATGGAGATCAAAAAAATCAGCATGATGTACTTTGGTGACATCTCGTGCGGAACATTCATAATTGGGATCGACACAAACAGTGTCGATGCCTAACTGATGTGCCGAAATTGCTAGCATTCTCGCTAGTTGTCCCGCGCCCAATATTCCAATTTTCATGATAAGGCCTCTCTGGGATCCGGATTTGACAATACATGCTGGGTTTGCTCATTGCGAAACATCAATAATGCTTCATTTATGTTCGGGTATTTGTTTGCCAGGATCGCGGCAGCTAACAAGGCTGCATTTGTCGCGCCGGCCTGGCCGATGGCCAATGTGCCAACAGGGATGCCTGCCGGCATTTGAACAATCGATAGCAGGGAATCCATGCCGTTCAGTGTTTTTGACTGGACCGGCACGCCAAGTATGGGTAATGTTGTCTTCGCTGCGAGCATTCCCGGAAGATGAGCTGCGCCCCCTGCGCCTGCAATGATAACCTCGATCCCTCTTGGTTTGGCTCCTTCTGCATAGGAGAAAAGCTTGTCGGGCGTCCTATGGGCAGAAACCACTTCAACTTCATAGCTGATTTTTAATTTATCCAGCGCGTTTCCCGCATGGATAAGTGTCTCCCAGTCATTCCGAGAGCCCATCACGATACCAATCAATGGCTTGTGTATATTCATAATCATGCCTCTGTTTTAAGGGTTACAATAGGGACAATATTTAGAGTCAGATTTTGTCAAACCGTCTGCTCTTGGCAGGTACTCCTGGTAATTACATTTGATACATTCGAGTACTCTGTGCTGGTAAAGTTCCGTTTCCGAGCCGCAATCCTCGCATAATAGTCTTCCGCTTACGGATACTTTTCCAAAGCCTGGCGTGTTGCATTGTTTACAGACCTGTTTGAGTCTGCTGACCAGTTTGACCGCCAGTTTATTGATTACCTTCATGCGTGTTGGATTCATCATCGCTCGCATATCCGTTTCCAGACGGATTGTCTGATATTGCCTGAAATTTGATTTTAACAAGTGCCGCAAATTATCAACCTCATTGACGCCTTTTGCTAATATCCTGTTTTCACCGAGTGCTCTCAGGATCAGCCCATGACTGCCGAATTTAATTTTTTCGAGAAACTCGTCATAATTATCGGAGATTTTTATATCCAGATGGCCATAATTTGTTTCAGTTGTAATTTCAGATTCAACGACAACTATGTCATTTTGGATGTCAATGAATGACATTAACTCTATGTCTGAAGCCGCAAAATAAATGGCAGGATGCGGGCCGAAACTGCCTTCATTGGCAATTGCATAGTCAAAATGATAAGAGATGCACGCCTGTTTTGCCTTGGCGATAACGGTTTCATATGCTGTGCCTTCTCTTGGTATCTCACCAGTAAACGTCCCAAATTTATCTGTGTCATAATCATGCGGGACAAAAATTTTCGCATTAAAAGCCTCCTCAAACGGCTGCTGAATGGCTTGTTCCTTTTTATGTTTGCTTGCCAATATGATGTTGATACCGTTATACATAAAATTTCAATTTTCCTGAGTGGCGTTGCATGTTTGCCATTTTAAATCTGTGGTTAATGAGTAGATGACAGCTTCAACTGGATCAATGCACTTGAGGTAAACCCAGGCATTTTTGAATAGCTTTTGCAGGATTACTTCTTTTGAGATGATGGTTTCAATGCGGGAGCGCGGTGCATAAACCACAGTCATTAGTCGTATCGGTTCATGGTATTGCTCATGATCACTTTTGTACACCGACTGAAGTGATAGTCCATGCATCAAATCACTGGCATTGCCTTGAATGATGCCGATTTTTCCGGTGATATTATGGGTAATTTTGCTTCCGCTGCCATAGGAAACATTATCAAGAGTCGAGAACAGGTATTGACAGTTAATCCATTGTGCAACAATCATCGGTGCTGTGAGGATAGTGGTGAGCAGGGCGCCGTCTTTATCCTCTTCCCAGTCATAGGAATGTAAAAACGCTCTGCCATCCAGATCAATGTCCCTCGTTAATGTGCGCGGTCCAACAATGAAGGACGCATTTCTTGCTAGTCCCCACTCAGGACGGGTTTGTGCCCAGTCTGAGCTGCGTCTTTTCATGGATCTGACAATGCTTCTGGTGTTATCTGAGAGCAGCTTTTCAGATCGTGCACGGATATTTATTTCGCTTGCCAATAATAAATCGGATCGTAATTTCTCAAATGATTTAGAATCAGTCAAATGTTCTATATTATAAAATTTGATTTCATCTGTTGTGGTATTGTGCAGTGCAGGAATGAAAACGGTTTGTTCAGGGATGCGAATATTTTTCTCGGCAAGATATATGCGGACTCTATCGCTATTCAGGATTGCGGCAAGAATGCGTGCATTGGGGGCGCCACTTCGACCCCCGCACGCTCCACAATCCAGTGCTGAATGGTAAGCGTTGTTTTCAGTATTTGCTCCATGAGCGCAGAGTATTATCAGCGGCGCAAACTTTTTAGTTAAACCAATCATGCGCAAAAAATTCAAGGCATATGAGCACTGTTCTGTAAAATCGATTCCATTGAGCTCATTGAGACTGTTTAACACCGGACTGACAGGGATATGATCATGAGGAAAATCCAGGAACTCCCTCTTGAATCGTGTCGCTGTCATTGGAGCAATTGTGCGCGTTAACATCCATAATGCACTCCATGCTCCCAGGATTTCAACCAGGTTAAATGGAGTGGTGAACATGTACTTCAGCATTTGATATGAGTTTTCCAGGATTTTGATGTGCTGTCTCTTGCGCAGCAATTTCCTTTTTAACTTGCCCTTATAGTATATATTTTCATGAACCTGGTGTTTTGGCGGCAACAAAACCGGGCAGGATGCATAGGTACTTTCACATAATTCATTGTTTATGAGTGCGGGTATCCCGAAAAATCCGGCAAAGCTGAATGTTTCATAATTTCCTTGCGACTCTATTGCTCGCCGGAATGGCTCTGAACGCACGTCAATACAAAATACCAGCTGCGCATTTGGTATTTCATCGGTTTTTATGGGTTGGTGTTTGTTGTTCGCGATGGATTTTAGCAGCAAGGCCTGGTATCTGTTCTCATTTTCAGTTATTTTTAGCAGAGCAGCGCTCATGTTTATTTTGCCGGAACCGGCTTTGGAATTATAATACCAATGGTATATGTCAATTCCATTTGGCCAGAGCAGATATGCAAGAATGGAGCGCAACGCCAGATACTCTGCCTGTGTTACTGGGTGCTGCTGGTCTTTTGCATGAGACCATTCGGTCTTGTACGAGACGTGGCTTGCCCATCCGGGCAATGTGGTTAAGAGTAATAATAGAAATTTTCCATATTCCTCGGTTCGTATTTCAAGCTTGTTTAATGAGAGCAAAATAGCTTGTTCCGGCGTTGCGGGTAAGTTGCTCAGAAAGTTGAGTTTATTGGCATCGAGCTGATTCAGGTTGCTATCATGTGTTGCCAGGCGCTTAAAGCATTGATACAAGCCCTGATCGCGAAAGGGCATTTTGATGGTTGCTTGACCTTCATCAAAGAATGCCTGGCACCATTTAATGGTTTCTCTGTTTATATCCTGTAGCGGAACAGGAATTTCATTCTGTTGAAAATAATATATTCCCTCATTGATTGCCTGTTCGAATGGAATATTCTCAAACCCTTTTAATGGGTTAACTGCAATCAGGTTTTTCAGCGGCCAGAATGGTGCGATTTTTTCGAATGCCTCTGAAACATGTCTTTGTATTCGTGCTGAAGCTGTATCATCGCGACCATTGATATCAAACGATGCCAATTCATTAACCTCAATGTCTGATTGCATGGAGACCTCACTCATATCGATAATGATTGCGATGAGTAGTAATAGTCGACGGATGCGGTTGGCTCGCATTAAGCGACTTCATGTATAAAATCGGCAATAAGCGGGATGTTTTTTTTCCGTTTAACAATTTGCCGTTGAATAGTGTCGCTACCCACATCATCACAAATATGAGCAGGCTTGATAGATGCACAGGATTAAGTGGTTGAGGATGAAATAAATGCATTGTTTGAAAGACTGTTTCCATGAGGTAGACACTGCATCCATAAAGATATGCCAGCAATGAAGTCAATATGATGATGATTGGCAGTTTTTTCCATGTCGAAGAAATGATGATCGAAAGTGAAAATTGACTGGCTGTAATAAAGCACAGGCCTATCAGGATGAGAGTGGTGTCTTTCGCTTGCCATCCGGAATGTATGGCAATTGAAAAAAAATAACTACCTGCCAATCCACACATGATTGCCGCAATAAACTTATCCAGGCTGATTGCATGATCAAAGTAAAATCGATTTTCCTGTGCTGCGCTGTTTGAAGACAGGAACAAGTTGGCTTTGAACATGCCATGCCAGCATAAATGGGCGATTGCCGCAGGGAATAACCCGAGACCGCATTGTGCCAGCATGAATCCCATTTGTCCCATCGTGGAACAGGCAAGCATGCGCTTCACATCATGCTGTATCAGTTTCCATAGCGTTCCGAGAAATGCCGTTATCATCCCCAATACAAATATAACATTCAGAATGCCAGCGTTTGATAGATACATTGGGGCAAAACGAGCGAGCAGGAAACCTCCGCCATTGACAAGTCCTGCGTGCATGATGGCTGAAACGGGTGTCGGTGAATTGAGAGAGCTTATTAGCCAGCGATGAAACGGCCAGATTGCTGATTGTGTCATGGCCGCAATCAGCATCAATATCATTGCCATGGAATAATACGAATCACCTGGATTGAAATGCTCGAGGATTTCCCGAATCGAGGTTGTTCCCGTTTCCAGGTAAAGGATAGTAAATGCGCAAGCGAGACTGGCGAAACCAATCGCAAATGTTTTTGCTGTCAGCAAGCCAGCATTCAATGCGGCACGCCATTGATGTTTATGGATCATCAGTGTAATGAGCAGGCTGTTACTGAATAACCATGCAAATAGCAGGATAAACAAATTATCAGCGGTAACCATCGTTGTCACTGAGATGATCAAAAGGGCGAGCAGCCACAAAAACCTGCCATATTGCCTGTCGCCTTGCATGTATCTTGAGGCAAAGATGGTGACAACAATTCCAATGAAGGCAACCAGAAAAATCATTGTGCCTGCCAATGCATCAAGATGAAAAAGATAATAAAATGAATAACCTGGCATAATAAATCCTTTGCATTCGTTTTTTCTCGCAGGGGGAATTACTTCTTGCATTCAGAATACGTAAAATCATATAATCAGTAAAATTAATATTTCTTATCAAAAGAATTAAAAAATCTTATGAATAATATTGATACGATTGCCTTGCAATGTTTTTTAGCGGTTGTTGAAACAGGCAACATAACAAAAGCAGCAGTCCGCGTAGGTCGAACTCAATCTGCCATTAGCCAGCAAATGGCTAAGCTGGAGTCTATGCTGGGCAAGCAGCTATTTTCACGAGGGAAAAATTTCTGTCTCACACCTGAGGGTGAATTGTTTCTCGGCTACGCTCGTCAAATTTTCACGCTGCACAGGGAAGCAATTGACCGGTTCAAGGAACCTGAGCTTCAAGGTGAATTCCGTTTTGGCATGCCAGAGGATTTTGCCAGCGTCTATCTCTCTGATGTGTTGGTGGATTTTTCCAGAATTCATCCTCGCGTGTTTGTAAATGTCGAATGTGATTTAACACTCAACTTGTATGAGCGATTCAGGAAGAAAGAGTTTGATATGGTGTTGTTAAAAATGAACAGGCCCGGAGACATTTCAAACAGTGTCGATGTTTATTCTGAAGAGCTCGAATGGGTCTGTCACTCAAGTTTAATTCTGGAGAAGAACAAGGCCATTCCATTAGTGCTGTCACCTCAGCCGTGTGTGTATCGTGCGCGAGCCTTAAAAGCGCTGGAAAGAGCAAATATTAAATGGCGCGTGGTATTCTCAAGCCCCAGCTACGCAGGAACAATGGCTGCAGTGAAAGCAGGCCTGGGTATTACTGTGCTGCCTCGAACGATGATTCCTGAGCAGCTAAATGTTTTAAGTACATCCAGGCTTCCTGTACTGGATGATACGCACATATGTCTTTTAAGGGAGAATAATAATAATCCTGCGCTGTTGTCATTTGAGAAATTTGTGCTTGCCAGGTTGAAGCATTAAATTAAATGGTAACGCTGCAGCATTTTGCTGCTGAATGAACGCTGCAAAGCCTGAAATTTATCCACTCATCTTCAATTCTTCCCAGTATTTCTCATACAGGGCGAGTGTGTCGTCACCCAGATCAGTTTGAAACTGTCCGCGACGCAAGACTTCTTTGGGTGGGTAAACAGCGGGATTGTCACGAATTTCGGGCGGCAACAGTTTCTGTGCCGCGAGGTTGGCTGTAGGAAAGCTGGTAGCTAAAGCAATTTCCTTGGCAATATCGGCACGCATAATGAAATTGATGAATTCGTAGGCTTCTTCTTTGTGCGGGGCGTTGACGGGGATCGAAAAGTTGTCTACCCAGATCACAAAGCCATCTTCCGGAAAGATAAAATTGACATGCTTGTTTTCGCGTGAAGCCTTGAAGGCGTCGCCATTCCATGCCATGCCAACCGTGGCGTCTTCATCGATAATAATTGAGACAACGGTATCGGTTGAGAAGACCTTTACATTATTCATCAACTCCTTCAACTTGAGGTAGGCGGCCTTGATGTGTTCCGGATCACGATCATTGGCGGAATATCCCAGTGTCAGAAGAGCCATTGAGAATACTTCACGCGTATCGTCGAGAAGCATTAATTTATTGTAAAAACGTTCATCCCAGAGATCTGCCCACTTCCTGATGCTCTCTGGGTTGAAATAGCTGTTGTTGACAAAGATACCGGTGATCCCCCAGATAAACGGAACGCTGTATTCTGCCTTTGGGTCATAGGCTGGATGAGTGAAATTCGGGTTCAGATTGTTCCAGTTTGGCAGTTTTGTCTTGTCGAGTTTCTGAAGCATTCCCAGCCTCGACATGCGGTCCACAAAGTAACTTGAAGGCATGACCACGTCATACCCAGCGTTTTTATTTGCGCGCAATTTCGCATACATGATTTCATTATTTTCATAAGTGGAAAAGTTGACCTTGATTCCAGTCTGTTTTTCAAAGAGGCGTACCACGAAATCAGGTACCTCGCCAGTCCAGGCATAAACGTTAACCACTTTTCTGGCCGCGTCGGCGCCAGCCGGGAACAGCATGAGGGTGGACAATATCAGGAACAAGGTTCCTGTTCTTGCAAACAAG
>Ga0070740_10002059_pt1 | contig 24966 bp, 23 predicted proteins | sample Coa_R2_FD_67286 | JGI IMG/M metagenome (GOLD analysis project Ga0070740, IMG submission 67286) | Surface soil microbial communities from Centralia Pennsylvania, which are recovering from an underground coalmine fire - Coalmine... | ecosystem: Environmental > Terrestrial > Soil > Unclassified ...
CCACCCAGTCGTTCTCCCAGGTATTCTGCACAAACGTCAGGTGCTCGACCACAAACCGGCGCGGATGCCCGAACTCATCCCAGCGGTGTACCGCCAAATCCAGGCTGGCGGCGACGCCGGCAGGATCGAGCTGCTGCGCGAGGGTGATGTGCGGGTGGTACTGCCATGCCTCGGCGAACTGGCAGTAACCATGCGCGAGCTTGCGGTGCAGATCCTCCAGCTTCCGGTATCCGGCCCCGATCGAGATGTAAATCACATCGGACTTGGGGAACAGCTTTACTTCTTCCAGCTCGATCTCGAACGGCTCAACGCCTTCCAGATCCTGGCGCAATTCGCGCCAGGCGGCGCCCGCAGAACAGGAAAGAGGGCGGGGAGGAAGAATCGTGACGTGCGCGCGGGCCTTGCACTTCGGGACCAGTTCGCGGCGTAAGCCGTTTACAAAAGTTCCTAGAGGTCCCTCCAGATAATCCACCAGAGCGAAGGAGTTTACGCGTCCTCCTTCGCCGTTACATCCATCCATCGTTGATTTCTAAATCCTATTTTACGACGGCCTTCGCGGGGAACGCGGCCTCCTCCGGCTTGGCTTCTTCCGCTCTGGTTTCCCCGCCCTTGGGCTCGGGCGGCACCCAGCGGGCTTCCTCGAATCCAACGAATTTGAAAATTCGCAACTCGCCCGATTCGCTTTCGAGCAAATCTCCGGGTTCGAGCGGCGTTTCCGCGCCTCGCATCGCAAAGTAGGCCGCGTAGGGCGAAGAAGCTTCCACCGTTTCGCCGGGCGAATAGTCGCGGGGCTTCACGTTCGCCGTGCCGCTGACATGAGGAGCATAGCGGAAACTTTGCCGCAGATGATCCTTCAGGCGATGAACCCGGTACATGGGCATGCGTGCCTATTATCGCTCAGGACATTTCAAAACGGAAATGTTTTTTCGGTTACAAACCACGGGGCCAGAGCGGGCTCCCGCGTTGCGTCTTCGTAACCCTGCCGTAGCCATTTCTCGATATTTTCGCGTTTCCAAACCACGGTATCGCGCAGCGTTCCAAGCCGCCGCCCCGGCTGGACCGTCGCCAGCTTCACCGCCGGAGGAACCGCCGGGTTGTGTCCGAAGGCGGCGCGAAAGGTCAGGACGAGCGGCTTTAACAGCGTGCACGGAATCTCGGCAAGCGCGTGCAGAGCGACGATCTCGGCCGCGCCCAGCTCCACCGCCGCGTAGACCGGCAGGGGATTCAGCAGCCCGCCATCGGTATAGAGGCGCCCCTCGATGCGAATCTGCGGAAGAAGAAACGGCAGAGCGCAGGAGGCCGCCAAGTGCCGCCAAGTGATCTCCGGGCCGCGAAAGATGCGGGGTTTGCGGCGTACGACGTCAGTGGCCACCACCGCGAAATCGATCTTCGGCCGGCAGTGCGCCGTAAGCTCCCGCAGGTTGCGACCAAGCTGCCGGAAGTCCGCCATCTCGCGCGTCAGCCACAGGCGGTGCAGCATCTCCGGGGACTCGCCGCAGGCGATCAGATAGCCGTTCAGCGATCCTGCAGAGGCGCCCACGATCAGGTCCGGATGAAACCGGCCCGCCAGGGCGGACCAGGCTCCCGCCTGCCAGGCGCCGAACAATCCGCCGCCGGAAAGCACCAGGGCCCGAACGGTCCTGCCGTCATGGGGTTGGGCGCGATTCGCGGCCATTACAATAGAATCGTAAGCGATTCATGGACTTCGATCCGACGAGATACGGTCCCGACGTAGCTCGCATTCTCGCCTTGGATGAAAATGGCAACCGTCTTCTCCCGCTGCATTGGGCGCCATGTTCGTCGGAGCCGGCCCGGACATTGTTGAGGAGCTTCGCTCCTGCGGCGCTGTTTCCAGCGGCGAAAACGCCCCAAGCGCCCATGGCTGGATTGTGGCTATATTTCAATTGCTTCGAAGAGGCGCATCAACTGGCGGATTCCTGCGAGACCCCGGACGGGTACTTGTGGCACGCCATCCTGCACCGCCAGGAAGGCGATTCGGGCAATGCCGCGTATTGGTTTCGCAAAGCCGGCGCCCATCCCATTTACCAGCGGCTGGTGGCCGAGGCGGTGAAGATTACCCGGCAGTTCCCCAGCGCGGAATTTCGCACCGGCAAGTGGGACCCCTTCGCGTTTCTTTCGTTTTGCGATCGCGCCCGGCTCCAGCCGGGGTCGCCGCACGAAATAGCTGCGATGCAGATCCAGCGGGCCGAATGGCAAATCTTGTTCGACTATTGCGCGAGGCCCCGATGAGGGCCCCATCGGCCGTGAGGCTTACGTGAGAAAGCCGCTGCTGGGTTTCTGGCTGCTGGCTTTGGCGGGCGCGGGCGTGGCGATCTGGCGGATCGACCGGTGGAAGAATCAGCCCCCCGAGATCCCCTTCGCGCGCGTGGTGCGCGAAACCATCTCGAGCACGGTTCCCACCAACGGCAAGGTCGAGCCCGTCGAATGGGCCGTGGCTCGCGCGGAACGCCCCGGCGCCGTCGATCAGATTCACGTGCAGCGCGGCCAATACGTCATGCGCGGCGCGCCTCTGGCCGATCTGGATGCGTCCGAGGCCCGCGCGGAGAAGGCCGCCGCGGAATCGCGTATCCTGCAAGCCAGGGCCGAGATCGAGACGCTGAGCAAGGGCGGGCGCGCGGCGGACCTGGCAGAGATTTCCAGCGGCCTCGATCGCGCCAGGCTGGACCTCGACACCGCGCAAAACGAGTACGAGACCTTGCGGCGGCTGGAGGCCAAGCAGGCCGCCACGCGGATGGAAGTCACAGCCGCCAAGGAGCGTGTGGACCGGGCGCAGTTGCAGATCAAATCGCTCCAGGAACGCAAGACTTCTTTGGTGGCGGCCCCGGACCGCACCGCGGCCGAGGCCCGGTTGCAGGATGCCCAGGCGGCCTTGAAGCTCGCCGAGGAGCATATCCGCCAAAGCGTCATTCGCTCTCCGTTGTCGGGCGTCATCTACCAGTTCGATCTGAAGCCGGGCGCGTACTTGAACGCGGGCGACCCAGTCGCGTATATCGGGCGTCTGGAGCGCGTCAACGTCAATGTGTACGTTGATGAACAGGACTTGGGCCGCGTGGCCAAGGGCATGCCTGTCACGATCACCTGGGATGCCCTGCCCGGCCGGGTCTGGAAGGGCGACGTCGACAAAACACCCACTCAGATTCAGCCCCTGGGCTCGCGGCAGGTGGGCGAAGTGGTGTGCCTGATCGAGAATCCGAATCGCGACCTGCTGCCGGGGACCAACGTCAACGCGGAGATCGAGTCAGAATCGGTCGAAAACGCCCTGACCATTCCGAAGGAAGCCGTGCGCCGCGAGCTGGGGCAGGCGGGCGTGTACGTCTTGGACGGCGACAAACTGGTCTGGCGGAAGATCACGATGGGCGTCAACAACACCACCCGCACGCAAGTGGAGGGCCTGCAAGAGGGCGACGCGGTCGCGCTCCTGACCGACAAGCCGCTTAAGGCCGGAATGACGGTGAAGCCGGTGTTTCCTTAGCGATCAGCTTCTCGACGTGTTTGGCGATCACATCCACCTCTACGTTGAGGCGTGAGCCGGGTCCCGCCGAGCCCAGCGTCGTGCGCGAAAACGTGTGCGGGATGATGGTCACGCCCACCACCGGGCCGGGGTCCAGCGCCGCGATCGTCAGGCTGATCCCGTCCAGCGCAATCGAGCCTTTGTGAACCAGGTAGCGCTCCAGCTCGGGCGGCACCCGCACCTTCAGCCACCAGTTGCCATCGCCCAGCGCTTCGAGTGATTCGATCTCCCCCGTGGCATCCACGTGTCCCTGCACGAGGTGGCCGGAAAGCCGCGTGACCGGCGTCACAGGCCGTTCCAGATTCACGCGGGAGCCCGCTTTCACCCCCCCGAGATTGCTGCGCGCCAGCGTCTCCGGCGCCAGATCCGCGGAAAACGAGTCCTTCGTAATCGCCAGCGCGGTGAGGCACACGCCGTTGACGGCGATGCTGGCCCCTTCCTTCAAATCATCGAGAACCGTCTGGCAGTGGATTCGCAAACGCGCGCCCGTCTGGCGCGGCTCCAGCGCCTCCACGCAGCCCAGTTCTTCGACGATCCCGGTGAACACGGATCAGCCCCTTTCGAGCCAGGCCTCCACCGCGAATTCGTCCGGAGCGATGGAGTGCAGGCGCACGCGGTGGAACCGGATGGCGTCTTTCCGGCGGCGCCGGCCGGCTCCGCCGGCCACCGGCAACGATTGCAGCCCGCCCAGGATTTTCGGCGCGTAATAAAAGAAAATCTTGTCCGCTACGCCGGATTCGAGCGCGGACCAGTTCACCTTGCTGCCGGCCTCAATCATCAGCGACAAATACTTCTCGCGCGCCAGCCACTCCAACACGCCTTGCAGGCTGACGCGCCCGTCGCGGCGCTCCATCACTTCGATCCGCACGCCCAGCGCTTCCAGGCGCTTGCGGCGCTCGGGCGAGGCAGCCGAGGTGGTAATCACCAGAACGTCCTCCCGGCACGAGCTCGCCAGCCGCGATTCCGGCGGCAGCCGGAGCTGCGAATCGAGCACAATGCGCAGCAGCGGCCGGCTGCGCTCCAGTCCAGTGCGGTCCGTAAGGCGGCAATCGTCCGCAAGCACCGTTCCAATGCCGGTCAGGATGGCGTCGGAGCGATGCCGCAAAGTCTGCACGTGCGCGCGAGCCTGTTCGCTGGTGATCCATCCGGGTGTCCGGCCGGAGGTCAGGTCGTCTTCCGGAGCGGCGATTTTGCCATCCAGCGTGAGCGCAGCTTTGAGCGTGACCAGGGGCAAGCCGGTTCGCATGAAATGAATGAAGGGCTCATTCAATTCCGCCGCGCGGGCTTCGCTCGAGGTTTCCAGCTCCACTTCGACCCCCGCGTCGCGCAGGCGCGTGAACCCTTGGCCGGCCACCTGCGGGTTAGGGTCCCGGATCGGCGCCACCACTTTGCGAACGCCCGCGGCCAGGATCGCATCCACGCAGGGGCCCGTACGCCCCTGATGGCAGCAGGGTTCCAGGGTCACGTACAGCGTCGCGCCGCGCGCCTGCTCGCGGGCCTCTTCGAGCGCCAGAACCTCGGCGTGCTTCACCCCCGAGTAGGTATGGAAGCCCCGGCCCACAATTTCACCATCCCGCACCACAATGGCGCCCACCGCCGGGTTCGGTGAGGTCCGGCCCAAACCTTGCGCCGCCAGCTCGAAAGCCGCTTCCAGATACTCGCTCATGCTAGTCGAACAGCGAAGCGACAAACGTCTCGGGATCGAACGGAAGCAGGTCGTCGATCTGTTCGCCGACTCCCACGTAACGGATCGGAAGATTCAGCTCGCGCGATATCGCCACCACCACGCCGCCCTTCGCCGTGCCGTCCAGCTTGGTGAGAATGATCCCGCTCACCTCGGCCGACTCCGTGAATTTCCGCGCCTGCTCCAGCCCGTTCTGTCCCGTCGTGGCTTCCAGCACCAGCAGAACCTCATGCGGCGCCCCAGGAATCACCCGCTGCGCCGTGCGGCGCATCTTTTCCAGTTCCGCCATCAGATTCGTTTTGGTGTGGAGCCGCCCAGCCGTATCCACGATCACGTAATCCGTTTTTCGCGCCTTGCCCGCTTGGAGCGCATCGAATAACACCGCGCTCGGGTCCGAGCCGGGCTGCTGCCGGATCAGGCCAGCCTTGGTCCGCTCCGCCCACACTTCCAACTGCTCGATCGCGGCCGCGCGGAACGTGTCCGCCGCGCATAGCAGCACGCTTTCCCCTTCCGCTTGCAGGCGGTGGGTCAGTTTGCCGATCGACGTGGTTTTTCCCGTGCCGTTCACGCCCACCACCATGATGACCGTAGGCGGCTCGGCCGCGCGGCGGGCGGGCCGTTCCGTGGCCTGGAGGATTTCGAGAAGATATTGCCGGATCAGGTGCTTGAGCTGCGAGAGGTCGCCGGCCATGCGCCGCTCCATCTGCTGCCGGATGCGCTCCAGAATCTCCGCCGTGGTCCGGGCGCCGATATCGGCCGTGATGAGCGCGTATTCCAGCTCATCCAGCGCATCGGCGTCGATCTCCTTCCGGCCGCTGATGGCCTCTTCCAGCTTCTCCATCAGCCCGGCACGGGTCTTTTGTACGCCGGCCTTCAGCCGGTCCAGCAGACTGGTTTTCGTCGGGGTCATCGGTTGCACAGGCGTCGAGCCTGTGGAGTAACCTCGATGTTACCGCAGGCCGGTCAGGGCAAGCGGAATTCCACGCGGCGGTCGCGATTGAGCTGCTCGCTAAAGCGGACGTCAACGCTGGACAGCGGCGCGCGCATCTCCTCGTGCTCGCGCGAGGTCCAGACGAGTTCGTCGCCGTCCACATGGTAGGAGAGCGCGGCGCGGATCGTGTGATTGTCGAACGCGATCAGGTAGAAATCCGCCGGCCGATAGAACGAGCCCGAAGACTGCGTCCCCACGCTCTGATGGATCACCACCGGCTGAGCCGCCGAGACATAACCATAGTCTGGGTTGGAGGAACCCGGATACGCGTAGCCCGGGCCGTAGACGTAGGGATCGTAGCCATAATAGCCGCCGTAGTAGCCGCAATCGTAATAATTGGGGTCGCAATAATAGCCGTCGTACGGCCAGCCGTAGAAAGCGCCGTAATAATACGGCCAACCCCATCCCCAGTAAGGCCAGCCAAAACCGACGATGAACCCGTTGCGAAAGAATCCGCGGCCATCGCCATAACCGCCTCGATAACCGTAGAACCCGCGGTAGCCGCCATATCCTCCCCGGTAGCCGCCATAGCCGCCGCCCCCGCGGTATCCGCCGCCCGCGTAGCCTCCACCGCCGCGCATCGTCCCCGCGCCGCCGCGGTACCCGCCTCCCATCGATCCGCCGCCGCGCGAAAAACCGCCGCCTCCGCCGCCCCGAAATCCGCCGCCGCCGCCGCGCGCGCCTCCGCCACGCTGGGCGTAGGTCGGGGTGACTGCTAAGGCCAGAACAAGAGCCAAGTGCAGGAGTCTCATATGGAGGCCCTCCCTGATGCTGAATCTATCACAGCCTAGCGAATCGCGAATGTTCCGAAGACCATTCCTAATTCGCGGCCATCGCCCGGGGCGCGGAACGATTTATCCGCGTCCACTATAATTTCGACGGCGTATTCGCCTACCAGGTTGCCGGGCAGCGGAAAATCGCACTGGAAGCGGTCGTCGGGCTGGCGGACGGCGCACGAGCCAAGCTTCGCCCGCCCCGCGGAAACGCGCAGCGTGACGGGCCCGGAGGCGAGCGCGCTCGCCGGTGCGTAACCGGCGACGTACAGGCGCTGATCCGGCGAAGACGGCCCTCCAAGCTGAACCGTCGCGTGCTTCGGCATCCACCGCGTGCCGTTTTCGATTTCGTACCATGTGCCTCCAAGTCGCGGGGCGTAGAGTGGCTCGCCCGCATCGACGAAATGGCGATGCGTCGCTAGAAACTCGGCTCGCAGAACCCGCCCGTAGCGCTTGGTGATCTCCTGCGGCGGCCCGTCGCGGATTTCGAGCACCCGCGCCTTGCCGCTCTCGATCAGCTTCAGCGCGTCCGCGGTCGAAATCGTCAGCCCCTGGATGCCGCCGAGGTCCTCGCGCGCGACGATGCCCTTCTCAGACCCGGGCGCAAGAAACGCCTGCGCCACGCCCGCCAGCGCAAAAGGGTTGTCCTGAAATCCGGTCTGGAACAGCGCGTTATCGACCCCGCTGAAGATCACTACCGTATCGGGCTTCTGCCAGGCCAGTTCCTCCATGGCCCGGAACACAAACCGCATCCGCGAAGTGCGGTCCTGATACCAGGAAGTGCCTCGCGTGATTTCGGGCGCCGCATTGACCAGATACAGCGCGGCCAGCGCCGCCGCGGCCGCCCGCGCAATGGTGCCGGACCGCCACGCCGCCAGAAGCGCCCCTGCCCCCAGCCACGCGACGCCCGCTTGCGGCCCCGCCAAATAATAGTCGGAAATGTGATTCGGCAGGGGCAGCATCGGCGCCAGCCAGAACAGATACCAGCCCGCGCAGAACAGCGCAGCCCAATCCCGCCGCCACAGCCGCCACGCCAGAAACGCCGCCAGCGCCGGCCCCAAAATCTTTCGCGCCGCGAACTGCTCCGGGCCCAGCGACATCCGCAGATACATCGAAAGCGTGTGCGGCAGCCGCATATCCACCGCAATCCGATATGTCTGAGAGGGCGCTTTGGGGATCAGAAACAGATGAATCGCGGCGAAGGCCGCCGACGGCGCGAACAGCGCAAAAACACCCCGCTCTTGCTTCGACAGCGGATTCCGCCGCGCGACCGCCCAGGTGTAAAGCACGGCCACTGCCGGGTACATCACCATGCTCTCCTGCGCGCCGAACCCCAGCAGGAACAAAATCCATTCCGCGGTCCGCCACCCGGAAGCGTTGGTTTCGAGCCAGCGCGCCCGCGCATACAGCGCCGCGAGACCAAAAAATGCGCACAGCACCACTTCGTACACCGCCGCCCATGCCAGCGGCGTCACCATCACCGGGCTGGTGGTCCACAGCAGCGCGGCCAGCAGCCCTCCCGCGCGCGACTTCGTAATCCGCGTTCCCATCTCGGCCCCGAGCGCCAGCGTGAGAAACCACGTCAGCAGCGCCACAATGTGGAACGGCCCCGCCCGGACCCCGAACATCGAGTACAGAACCAGATAGAACATCCGGTCGCTGAGCACCCGGACCGTGCCCTGCGCGATGGGGTGAAACAGACTGAACATCAGCGACGAAAAATCGTGCGCTCTGGCCGCCAGGTTCAGCAGCCCGAAATCGTCCGTGCGGAACCACGTGAACAGAACCCGCCAAAACAGCGCCAGACACACCGCGGGCGCGCAAAGACAGTAAGCCGCGCGCCGGAGCGTCATTTCGGCTCGAGGCCGATGGATACGGCGATAAGCGCGAGTTCCCGCGCGTCATTCGGAGACGGCTCGATGGCTTTATCGCACGCGAACTGGACCAGAATCGGGTCGCCTTTGAGCGCCGCCGCCGGAACGTCGCGGGAGTAGACGTAATCGCCTGGCTTTGCGTACGTTTCCGGATCGAGCGCCAGGCCGTTCACCGCCGCCTTCAGCGTCACCGGACCGAGTTTCGAGGAAATCGCTTCAGGAACGGTAAGGCGCATCGTCAGCCGCGCGCCGTTCTCCGAAGCTCCAGGCGGCGACTTCAGCGTCACCTCGAAATTCTTCATCGTCCAGCGCCACACGCCCGCTTCCAGCGTGTAGAAACCCCGTACGAGCTGCGCGGCCGCCCCGGGATCGCTCATGTTCACCACGCTGGCTTCCGTGCTTTCCTGTTCCGGCGCCACCGCCTGGGCGTCGTGTTTGGCGCGCTTGCAGGCGGCCAGCGCCAGGGCAAGCCCCGCCACCGCCGCTAATCGCCGCAACGCTCCACCTCCACCAGACAGCTATAAAACACCGGCCCGCCGCCGATATCCGCAAGCCGGTCCGGCGTGAGCGCGTTGGCGTTGCGGCCGTCGATGGAGCGCTTAGGCCAGCGGACTGAGGGCGCCCGCGCGACTCCGGCCATGACCTTCGTATTCACCTCCGCCTTCAGCAGCAGCGAGCCGCGATCGTTATAGACGCGGACCCGGTCGCCGCTGACGATGTGGCGCGGCGCGGCGTCCTCCGGATGAAGTATCAGCACCGAAGTGTCGGCATCGACGCCCGCGCGATACCCGAAGGTCGAGTTCATGCTGTCATCGTTCTTGGAAGAGATCAATTCCAGCGGATATTTCCGGCGCAGTTCGGGATTGCCCAGGCGCGATTCCGGCGAAGGCGTATAATCCAGCGTTTCCGCCCCGAATTCGCATTTCCCCGAAGCCGTGCCGAAGCCGCCTTTCGCGAACGGCAGGAAGGCCTCCCCCGGCGGCGAGAGATTCAGCCGCACCGAATACTCGGCTTGCAGGCGGCCCAGCGTGATCCCCTCCAGAAAGGGATGCCCCGAGTTCAGCAGCGCGCCAATCATTTCGTCTTCGGATTCGCGGAAACACGGCTCTTCGAAGCCCATGCGTCCGGCGAGCGCCCGGAATATCTCGACGTTGGATCGCGCTTCGCCCCGCGGGGCCACCGCCGGCTCCGCTAGTTGCAGATGGTAGTGGCCGTAGGCCAGGTAGACATCCTTGTGCTCCAGAAACGTGGTGCAGGGAAGAACGATATCCGCGTAATCCGCGGTATCAGTCTGAAATTGTTCCAGCACCACCGTGAACAGATCGGCCCGGCGGAGCCCGCGCAGGACCAGGTTCTGATTCGGCGCGATCGCGGCGGGATTGGAGTTGTACACCATCAGCGCCTTCACCGGCGGCGAGTCCAGCTCGGTCAGCGCCTTGCCCAGCTCCGCCATATTGAGGATGCGCGCCTCGCGTTTCAGCGGCGAGGCGAGCTGAAGCTCCGGCATTTCCAGCGCCCGCCGGTTGAATTGAAACGCCTGCGAAGTGGAAAGCTGAAGGCCGCCGCCAGGCTCGCGCCACGAGCCGGTAAGCGCCGGCAGCGCGGCGATGGCTCGCACGGCCGCGCCGCCGCGGTCGCTGCGCTGCACGCCGTAGTTCAGGCGGATCGCCGCCGGCCGGATCGTCGCATACTCGCGCGCCAGCATCACGATGTCTTCCTTCGCGATCCCCGTCAGCCAGGCCACGCGCTCCGGCGGATACCCCCGCGCCAGTTCGCGCAGTTGCTCGAATCCGTTGGTATAGTTGCCCACGTAATCGGCGTCGTGCAGATTCTCGCCGAGGATGACGTGCGCCATCCCCAGCGCCAGCGCGGCATCGCTGCCCGGATAAATCGAAAAATGGCGGTCGGCAAGCGCCGCTGTGCGCGTCTGGATCGGATCGATGACGTAAAACTTCGCCCCGTTGCGCCGCGCCTCCACGATAAACGGCCACAGGTGCACGTTGGTCCCGTGGATATTCGCGCCCCAGGCCAGGATCAGCTTCGCATCGCGGAAACGCTCGGGCTCGGTGCCGTAACGCAGGCCGAGCGTCGCCATAAGAGCCGCGCTGCCGGTGGCCGAACAGATCGTCCGGTCCAGCCGCGACGCCCCCAGGCGGTGAAAGAACCGCCGGTCCATGCCGGAGCCGTTCAGCAGTCCCATGGTGCCCGCGTAGCTGTAGGGCAGAATCGATTCAGACCCGAACTCCGCCGCAAGCGCGCTCAGCCGCGCCGCGATCGTGTCCAGGGCTTCATCCCAGCAAATGCGCTCGAACTTCCCGGAGCCTTTCTCCCCCACGCGCTTTTGCGGATAGAGCAGGCGCTCCGGCGAATACTCGCGCTCCAGGTACTGCGCGACCTTGCCGCACAGAAATCCGCGCGTGACCGGATGGCCGGGATCCCCGCGGAGCTTGATTGCGCGGCCGTTCTCCACGTGCACCAGCACCGAGCACGTGTCGGGACAATCCAGTGCGCAGACAGAGTGGCGGACTTCCATATGTCTAGCCTAAACGAGCGGCGGCTTCTCGTGGACACCTGCCCCCGCAACCGGCCCTCTCTCTAAAGGACGAGCATGCAATCGCCGTAGGAAAAAAAGCGGTACCGCTGCTCCACCGCGTGGCGGTACGCGGCCAGCGCAAGCTCGGTTCCCGCGAAAGCGCACACCAGCACCAGCAGGCTGGAGCGCGGCATGTGGAAATTCGTCAGCATCGCTCCGGTGCGCCGGAACCGAAATCCAGGATAGATGAATAAGTCCGTCGAGCCGCTCTGAGGATCGCTTTCGATGGCCCGCACGCTGGTGGTTCCCACGGCGATTACCCGCGAGGCGCGATCCATGGCGCGGATCGTCTCCCCGGGCACGGTGAACGACTCGCGGTGCAGGCGCACTCGTTCGAGCTCCTCCGTGCGCAGAGGCTGAAACGTACCCAGGCCCACGTGCAGCGTGACGCGAGCGATCTCCGCGCCGGCTGCCCGGCAAGCCTCGAGGATTTCCGGAGTGAAGTGCAGCCCCGCAGTGGGCGCGGCGGCGGAACCGCGCTCGCGCGCATAGACCGTTTGATACCGCGCGCGGTCCGCGGCCTCGTCCGGGCGCCGGATGTAGGGCGGCAGCGGAACGTGACCCACACGTTCCAGCACCTCGAACAGATCGCCGCGCGGATAAAGCCGGACGGAGCGCTCGCCGAACTCGCCTCGGCCGAGGATCTCCGCGCTCAATTCGTCAGAGATCACAATGCGTTCGCCGCGGCGCATCTTGCGGCCTGGATGCACCAGCGCTTCCCAGGTCAAGCCGTCGGCCGAAATGGGCTGCGTGAGAAAGATCTCGACCTGCCCGGGATGATGCGGGTCCGCGTGCTCGCGCCGCCCGTAGAGGCGCGAAGGAAACACCCGCGAATCGTTGAGCACCAGGCAGTCGCCGGGCGCGAGGTAGCTGGGAAAATCGCGGAACGCGCGGTCCTGCCAGGTCGCGGTCCTGCGGTCCAGCACCAGCATGCGCGACGCCGCGCGGTCCGCCAGAGGCTCCTGTGCAATGAGCTCCGGCGGCAGATGGTAGTCGAATTCGCTGAGCCGCACTTCTTGTTTCTACACCGCCCCGGCGAATTCAGCGCTCAACAACGCGCTCCACCAACTCACGCATATCGCCGATCACGAAGTCCGGCGGCTCCTCGGCGAACGTCTCCGGCTGGAATCCCCAGGCCACTCCGCACGCCTGCACGCGAGCATTGCGGGCCGTGCGCACATCCACCGCGCTATCGCCCACCAGGATCGTCTTCTCGCGCATTGCGCCGGATTCGGCGATCAGCGCGTCGACTCCCACCGGGCTCGGTTTCTTCTCTTCGAAGCTGTTGCCGCCGTAGATGCGGAAAAAATGCTCGTGCAGCCCCAGCCGTTCGATCAACCGGACGCTGAATTTGACGGGCTTATTCGTCAACACGGCGAGCGGGACCCGCGCCTGGTGCAGGCCGTCGAGCGCCTCGCGTACGCCGGGGTAGAGCCTCGTCGCGTCCAGCATGTGTTCCCGGTAGTAATCCAGGAAATAACGCAGCGCGCGTTCCAGGTCCTCTTCCCGCACCCCCGGCAGCGCCCGCCGGACCAGCATGGGCGCGCCGTCGCCCACATAGGAGTAAACATGATCGTCCGGAATCGGCGCCAAGCCCATCCAGGCGCGCATCGCGTTCACCGAATCGGCCAGGTCGCGCTTGGAATCGATCAGCGTACCGTCTAAATCGAAAATTAACAGATCCGGCCGGCTCACGCGTCGACTTTCTTCAGCTCTTTCGCCGGGCCCGGTTCACGGCGCTTGCGGGTCTTTTTCAATTCTTCGTCCCAGGCTTTGCGGATCTCCGCCAGGCTCTCGCGAAACGCGTCTTTCAGCGCCTTCGGCGCAAGCGCCGCGCACATATCCGAGGCATCCACCATGTAAGGCAGCATCCCCGAGCTGACAATCCACAACGGCAGCGGCCGGGGCGTGAATGCCAGCAGCACCGAGGTAAAGATAACCGCGATCAGCGCGCCGCGCACCAGGCCGAAGCCGGCCCCAAGCACCCGGTCTAGCCACGAAAGCCCCGTCACTTTGAAAAACTTCGAAAACAGCTTGCCCACCACCGAACCCGCTACCAGAAATCCGGCGAATACCAAAAAAAATCCGAGCAAGCCCGCAAGCGTGTCCGAGGAAATGAAGTACTTGTGAATCCATGCAGCGGGAATGCCGTAAAACCAGAACCCCGCCAGCACGCCCAACACCGCCGCCAGAAAGCCCATGCCCACCCGTGCGAATCCGGCTTGGAACCCCAGGAGCACGGAAAACCCCACCATCGCGACCAGCAGCAGGTCGAGCGGGCTCATGCCGTCTAGTTCGGAAGATCGCGGCCAGTCAGTTCGCGATAGGCCTGCCGGTATTTTTCGCCCGTCCGCAGCGCGACCTCCTCCGGCAGGCCCGGCGCGGGCGGCTGCTTGTTCCAGTGGATCGATTCCAGATAGTCCCGCACGTACTGCTTGTCATAGGAGGGCTGCGGGCGCCCGGGCTCGTATTGATCCACAGGCCAGAACCGCGATGAATCCGGCGTCAGCACTTCATCGGCCAGCACGATCTCGCCATTCACCATGCCAAATTCGAACTTGGTATCCGCAATGATGATGCCGCGAGTCCGGGCATAATCGGCCGCGCGGCGGTACAGCGCCAGCGTCAGTTCGCGCAGGCGCCCCGCCGTCTCCGCCCCCAGAACCTTCACCGTCTCCTCGAACGAAATGTTTTCGTCATGGCCGGTGGTGGCCTTGGTCGCCGGCGTGTAGATCGGCTCGGGCAACTGGTCGGACTCGCGCAAACCCTTCGGCAGAGGGACCCCGCACACCGCCCCCGTGCGCTGGTAATCCTTCCACCCCGAGCCCCCCAGATACCCGCGCGCCACGCCCTCCACCGGGAACATCTCCGCCCGCCGGACCCACATCGACCGGCCGGCAAACTCCGGCGGAAGCATGCTCGTGTCCGCGCTCAGAAAATGATTCGGCGCCATGCCGCGCAGAAACTCCAGCCAGAAAAGAGTCATCTGCGTCAGCACCCGGCCCTTGCCCGGAATGCCCGTGGCCAGTATAAAATCGAACGCCGAAATGCGGTCCGTGGCCACGATGAGAAGCCGGTCCCCGTCTTCGTAAACATCGCGAACCTTGCCGCGCGCCAGGAGCTTGTAGCCGGGAAGATTCGATTCAAGCAGAACTTGCCCGCCCGTTTCGGTGGTGTTAAGTTTAGGTCCCAACCCCCAATTATACTTAAGGATTTCATGCTCCTCTCGATTCTCATTCCGGTCTACAACGAGCGGACGGTTGTCGAGCAAAGCCTCTCGCTCGTGCTGGCCGCACCCCTGCCGGAAAACATGGATCGCGAGCTGGTGATCGTCGACGACCGCTCCACCGACGGAACCTGGGACATCCTCCAGCGCCTCGCGGCGGCCGAGCCGCGCATCAAGTTATTCCGCCACCAGGTGAATCAGGGGAAAGGCGCCGCCGTGCGCACCGCGATCGAGAAAGCCTCGGGCGATTTCTGCCTGGTCCAGGACGCCGACCTGGAGTACGATCCCTCGGAATATCCGAAGCTCCTGCGCCCCCTGCTGGACGGGCACGCCGACGCGGTCTTCGGCTCGCGCTACATGTCGGGCGAGCAGCGGCGCGTGCTGCCCTTCTGGCATTCCATGATCAACCAGGGCCTGACGCTGTTCTCCAATATGTTCTGCAATCTGCACGTCACCGATATGGAAACCTGCTACAAGGTCTTCCGCACCGACCTCCTCAAGAGCATTCCGATTCGCTCCAACCGCTTCGGCTTTGAGCCCGAGATCACCATGAAGGTCTCCAAGCGCAAGCTGCGCGTCTACGAGGTGCCCATCAGCTACCACGGCCGCACCTACGAAGAGGGCAAAAAGATCGGCTGGAAGGACGGCCTGAAGGCCATCGGCGTGATTCTCTATTTCTGGCTGATCGACGATCTGTATGTGCCCACCTACGGCCGCGGTTTTCTGAACAGCCTGACCGGCACGCCGAATTACTTGAGCTGGCTCACGCGGACCCTGCGTCCGCATCTGGGCGATACCGTGCTCGAGATCGGCGCCGGGCTGGGCAACCTCACCGGCCGCCTCATGGGCAAACGGTTCCGCTACGTCGCCGGAGAAAAAGATCCCCTTTATCTCCATGCCCTCCGCAACCGTTTCTTGCGGACTCCCAGCGTCACCGTCTGCGAGCTCGATCCCGAGGATCCCCGCGACTTTGAACCCTGGCGCGGCCAGTTCGAGAGCGCTCTGTGCGTGAATCTGCTCGAAGTGGTGGAAAACCCCAAAGCCGTGCTCGCTTCGCTCGCCACCACGCTGAAACCCGGCGGCGCGATCGTGGTGCTCGTCCCCCAGGGCGAGGCCCTCTTCGGCACGCTGGATCGCGGCATGGGAACGCGCCGCAGATTCTCACCCGCCGGCCTCCGCGCCCTGTTTGCCGAGCTGGGCCTTGCCGTCGAACGGCAACGCCAGATCAACAAAATCGGTGCGCTCGGCTGGTGGTTCTCCTCCCGCATCCTCCGCCGCAGCCGCATCAGCCGCCCCGCGCTGAAAATCTGGGATAAATCGGTCTGGTTGCTGCGGCAAATCGATCCTCTGCTGCCCTGGAACGGGCTCTCGCTGGTCATGGTGGCCCGCCTCCCCGCACAGCCGGCGCCGCCGGCAAGCGCCGGTAGCCTGCCTGTACACTGATTGTCTTGGAACCGCGGAGGCATAAATTCGTCGTCACCGGAGGGGCGGGATTTATCGGCTCCACGCTGGTGCGGACCCTGTTGCCGCACGGCCATGTGCTGGTCATCGATAACCTGCTCACGGGTTTCAAACGCAATCTCGAAGAAGTTCTCGACCGCATCGAATTTTATTGCGTCGATATCCGCAACCCCGCCGCGATCGCGCCCCTGATCCGCGGCGCGGATGCCGTCTTTCATCTCGCCGCGATCCCTTCCGTCCCCAGATCGATCGACGATCCCGTGCCTTCGCACACCGTCAACATCGACGGCACCTTCAACGTGTTTCGCGCCGCGGCCGAAGGCGGCGTGCGCCGGATTGTCTACGCCGCATCATCGTCGGCCTATGGCGATACCCCGGCGCTGCCGAAAGTCGAGTCCATGGCGCCATCGCCCAAGAGTCCCTACGCCGTCCAGAAGCTGGTTGGCGAATACTACGCCTCCGTGTTTCACTCCTGCTTCCACGTCGAGACCGTGGCCCTCCGGTTCTTCAACGTGTACGGCCCCCGCCAGGATCCCTCCAGCCCCTATTCCGGCGTGCTCAGCGTCTTCATGAAACATCTGCTGGCGCGTACTCCCCCCACCATCCACGGCGATGGCGAGCAGACCCGCGATTTCACCTTCGTCGAAGATGTCGCGGATTTGTGCCTGCGCGCGGCTTGCACTCCGGGAATCGCCGGCAGGATGTACAACGCGGGTAACGGAGGCCGCTACTCCCTCAACCTGGTGTGGAAACTGTTGCAGAAGATCGAGGGCGTGGAGATCCCCGCTCGCTATGGCCCCCCCCGCCCCGGCGACGTCCGGGACTCGATGGCGGACACTTCCCGGGTGCAGGCAGACCTCGGCCACTCACCGCGCTTCACAATCGAGGAGGGCCTGAAGAGGACGCTCGAATGGTACCGCCAGAACGAGAAGCGGCCGGCGTAAGGGGCAATCGCCCGCGGCTGCGCGGCGAGGCCGTGCTCAAGCCGCGAACCGCCCCGCCCGTACCCGCCGCAGAAGCAGCGCGCAAACGCGTCTTGTTCGTCTGCATCGGCAATTCGTGCCGCAGCCAGATGGCGGAAGCCTTCGCCCGCGCCTATGGTTCCGATGTCATCATCCCCCACAGCGCCGGCCTCGCCCCGGCCGTGATGCTCGCTCCGCTCGCGATTCAGGTCCTCCGCGACAAGAAAGTCGGCGTTGAAGGCCAGTTTCCGAAGAGCCTGCTGGCCTTCGCGCACCAGCCCTTCGACGTGATCGTGAATATGAGCGGCCAACCCCTTGCTGGCGCGCAGACTCGAGTCATCGACTGGTCCGTACCCGATCCCATCGGCCAGAAGGAAGAGGTCTACCGCTCCGTCGCTAACCAGATCGAAGCGCTGATTATGCGCCTGATCCTCGACCTGCGAGCCGGACGGCTCTGACGCGGCTCTTCTGCGGCCCTGCGCCGGGCACAACGCTCCGCTCCATGCGCTTCCCAAGGCCCATTCAATTCTGGTAATATCTCGTCGGGCTGCGTAACGGCCCTGTAACCGAGGCGAAGTGCGAAGTCTAAACGGCCGGACAGTTCGGAACTGCCCGGCAAAGAGAATGCGCCGGAAGCAACGCCGGGGGAGCTGGATGGTTTGGTTCGTAGCCATCGCCATGGCGCCTTCCACGGCCATGTCAGAAGAATCGGGCCGGCGGTCCCCGCCCGCAAGTCCCCCCGTCACTCTGGCGGAAGTAGGCTCGATGATCGCCAGCCTGCGGCAGGCGGCCCGCGAACTGAACGAGATCGCCGCTCAGTTTCAGTCGCACCTCCGCCAGGAGATGGCGCGTTTCGACCAGAGCCGCGGCCTGGGCGCCCATCTCATGGAGGCAGCGGATGCCGATCTCGCGGGAGCCAAAACCAGCGCATTGCGTGGCGCCTCGCAAACTCTCTTTGTCGCGCGAATCCTGGCCTCCCGCGAAGATCTCCCCCCTACCCCGGCCCGGCTCAATCTCGACCGCCTTCAAGACTCCCTCCGCTCCACCCAACGCCTGATCGAATCGGGCCAGGCGCTCGCCCGGCGGGCGCTGCTCGTTCCCGCCAGCAGCTTGACTCCGGAAGGCGCCCCCGGGTGGAGGCTCAAGTTAAAACAACTGCGCAACGCCCGGACCCTGGCCCAGGACGCCGCCGAAAAGGCGCTGCTGGCGCTGCCGCTCGAGTTGCCGGAGGCCGACTCCATCCAGGAGAAACAGGACAGCGCCTGGGACCTTTTGACCGGCGCCTATCCCCCGCCGGACCCCGCCCATCCGGCGGCCCGCGAGCGGCTGCCTCTGCGTCTCGATCGCGGCCGGAGGCTCACGCTGGTGAGCGAGCCCGGAGTGCGCATCGCACTCACGGATCCAGGGATCGTCGATCGCCACGGCCGCCGCATCTTTTATCAGGAGGTCTGGATCCAGCGGCCCTTCTCCGTGCTGCGCTGGCGCTGGCGCGTGGGCGTCGATACGGCCACCGGCCGGCACGTCCTGATCAAACGCTACCGGCCCCTGGATCATAAGGGCGCGCTCGAAGCGCTCTACAGCGGCCCCGATCCCAATTACTTGTGGCGTCTCGAGCCGCCGGAAAATTCCATCCAGCCGTCTCGCGAACAATTCGACAGAGCGATCCACGAATTGGCGCATTCCCGCGATGACCTTCGCTTTGCGCTCGCCCGCTACAAGAACGCGGTGAGCGAGGGGCTCGCCCGCGGCGATCGGCTCGCCTCCGAGGTGGGCCAATCCGTTGCCGCCGCCGGATTGCCGGCCGAGATGCGCGAGCGGCTCTTCGTCGTCCGGGGCCGCGCGGCAGGAGTGCGCGCCGTGCTCGACGCCGAAACCGGCGTTCAGCGGGCCCTGGACCGGGCTCCGGCCCTGGTGGAAAAACTGGAATCGCTGGCAGCTTGGGCGAACCGTGCGCCAGACGAGGACCCGCCCGCCCAGCTTGACCCGGAAGACTGGGAGCAACTTCAGGAGCAGGCCGCGGAGGAAATTGAAAAGTTGCAGTCCGCCAGCGCCGACGCCCGCGCGGCGATGCCGCCGGACCTTTCCCACGAGCTCGCCCGGTTCCCCGGATTCTCCAATGAGTTGGTCATCCAGCTTCTCAACGGCCGCTCCGCTCCGGGCGTCCGAATCAATTCCGCGTCGAACGTGCGATAGGCGCCCGCGCCTGTTGCGCCAGGTGCAGATATCGCCGCGAAATTTCCCGGATCCAGTCCCGTTCCCTCCGGTGGATGGCTTCCGCTTGAATCAGATTGGCTCCCACGCCCACCGCGCTCGCGCCCGCATGAAAGTATTCAGCCACATTTTGCTGGTTGACGCCTCCGGATGCGATCAGAGGAACCTCCGGAAATGCAATCTTCACGGCCTTGAGGTAATGCGCCCCTCCGATCTGCGCGCACGGGAAAATTTTGATGAAATCCGCCCCGGCTTTATAGGCCGTCATCACTTCGGTAGGCGTCAGCGCGCCGGCGATTACCACCGCGCCGTGCTCCCGCCCCAGGGCGGCCGCTTCCAGATCGAGTCCCGTGCTGGTGACAAACGCGGCCCCGGCCTTCAGGCAGGCCCGCGCCGCCTCCACATCGAACAAGGTCCCCGCGCCGGCGATCGTATCCGGATTGCGCCGCACCAGCTCCGCGATTAACTCCGCGGCGCCCGGTATGCTCACCGGAATCTCGACGACTGGGATCCCCCCGCTGGCGACCGCCTCGGCCGCGAAGAGCGCGTCCTCGGCGGACATGGGCCGAACCGCGGCAATAATGCCCACGTCTTCAATGCGCGCCCGAACCTCCGATCGAGTCATGCGGCGATGCCGGCTGTCAGGCCTCCTCGTGGGCCGGTTCGAGCGGGGGCAGCGCGTCGTTGTCCCGCGCAAACCACACGTACAGAGTCGGCAAAAGGAAAATGCTCATCGCCAGCACGGCCATCAGCCCGCCGACAATCACGATCGCGAACGGGCGCTGCGAATCCGAGCCGATTCCGTGCGAGGTCGCCGCCGGCACCAGCCCCAGCGAAGCCACCAGCATGGTCATCAGAATCGGACGGAAGCGCAGCACCGCGCCTTCCCGCGCCGCTTGCAGCACGGACTGCCCTCGCGAGCGCAACTGGTTCATGTATTCGACCATGATCACTCCGGTCTGCACCGATACGCCGAACAACGCCAGGAAGCCCACGCCCGACGATACGCTGAAGTTCGTCCCCGTCAGCCACAGCGCCAGCAGCCCTCCTACGGGCGCCATCGCCACGTTCATCAGAACCAGACTGGCCCATTTCACCGAAGTGAACATCGTATAAAGAATGAAGAAAATCAGCAGCAGCGTCAACGGAATGATGATCATCAGCCGTCGCTGGGCCCGCTGCTGGCTTTCGTATTCGCCCGCCCAGTTTAGCGTGTATCCGGCGGGCAGCTTGACCTGGGCATTGACTTTCTTCATCGCCTCCTCCACCGTGCTGCCCAGGTCGCGCCCGCGCACGCCGTATTTGATCGCCACATAGCGCTGGCTGCCTTCGCGGTAAATTTCCTCGGCCCCGTCCACCATTTTGATATCGCAGAGCTGCGCCAGCGAAACGCGCTCCCCGCTGGGCGCCACCAGGCGTATGTTCTCGATCGCCTCCTTGGTGTTGCGGTACTCGGGCTGATAGCGCAGCACCAGATCGTAGCGCTGTTCGCCCTGCAGCACCTGCGTCAGCGCCGTGCCCCCCACCGCGGTCTGAATCGCGTCCTGCACGTCGGATACGTTGATTCCGTACCGCGCCGCTTTCGCGCGATTCACCGTGAAATTGAGGTTCGGCTGGCCGATCACCCGGAACAGTCCCAGGTCCTCGACGCCCGGAACTGTGCGCATCACGTTGATGATTTCCTGCGCGGTGGCCTCCAGTTGGCGCAGATCGGGACCGAACAGCTTGACGGCGAGTTCGCCCTTCACGCCGCTGACGGCTTCCTCCATGTTGTCGGCGATCGGCTGCGAAAAATTCCAGATCACGCCCGGAATCTTTTCCAGCTCGCGGTCCATCGCGGCGATCAGCGCGTCCTTGTCCTGGTGAAACACCGGCCGCCACTGCTCTTTCGGCTTCAGATCCACGAAGAACTCGGTGTTGAAGAAACCCGTGGTGTCGGTGCCGTCATCGGGACGGCCCACCTGGCTGGTACACTGCGGGACCTCGGGAAACGAGCACAGCAAGATTCGCGCCCGGTTCGCGACCTCGATGCCGCGCGTCTGTCCGGTGCTGGGCGCGAGCGTGCCGCGGACCCAGATCGCGCCTTCGTCCAGGTGCGGCAGAAATTCCGATCCGATCGCGCGGCTCAGAAGCACCGTGCCCCCCAAAACCGCAACCGCGGCGCCCGCCGTCGCCCAGCGCCAGCGGATCGCAGCCCCGAGCGCCCGGCCGTACAGCTTCGTCAGCAGGCCCATCAGCGGGTTGTGCCATTCGCTGGTCCCGCGCGGGAACACCACCGCCGCGATCACCGGCCCGACCAGCATCGAAAAAATCAGCGCGCCCAGCAGCGCGAACGCCACCGTCCAGGCCATCGGCTTGAACAGGCGGCCTTCCACCCGCTGAAGCGTGAAGATCGGCAGATACGCCGTGATGATGATGGCGATCGAATAGAACACCGGCCGCTGGACTTCGTGCGCCCCCATCTTGATCTTGTCGTCCACGCTGGCGTGAGCCGTCCGCTCGTCGTCGTGCGAAAGCAGGCGCACGATGTTTTCGATCATCACCACCGCGCCCTCCACGATCATCCCGAAATCCAAGGCGCCGAGCGAGAGCAGATTCGCGGGAATGCCCGCGAGCTGAAGACAGATCGCGGCAAACAGCAGCGAAAACGGAATCGTCAGCGTCACGATCAGCGCGCCCCGCACGTTCCCCAGGAACAAAAACAGGATGACCGAGACCAGAAGGATGCCCTCCGTCAGATTGTGCAGCACCGTGTGCGTGGTGAGGTGCACCAGGTCGCTGCGATCTAGAAACGGCTCCACCGTGACGCCCGCCGGAAGGATGCCGTGATTCAGTTCCTCGACTTTCTTATGAATCGCCGCCAGGGTCGAATCCGAATCGGCGCCTTTGCGCATCAGAACGATCCCGGATACCACGTCGTCGTTGTCGATAATCTTGCCGTTCGGCAGGTGCCTCGCGCGCGCAAACTGCCCCAGCCTCACTTTGGGGCCCTGCTGCACCACGGCGATATCCCGCACCCGGATCGCCGTCCCGTTCTTGGTGGTGATCACCGTATCCGCTATGTCGTGTACGTCCTGAACCAGCCCGACCTCCCGGACGTTGATCTGCTGCGAGCCCTCCTCGATGAAATTGCCGCCGGCGTTGACATTGTTGTTCGCCAGCTGCTGCTCCACCTGGCCGATAGTCAGGCCGTAGGCCACCAGCTTATCCGGATCCAGCCGGACCTGGTATTCGCGCGTCGGCCCGCCGAAGCTCGCCACGTCCACCACGTTCGGCACGGACTTGAGCTGCTTCTCCACCACCCAGTCTTCGAGCGATTTCAGCTCCATCACGTCGTACTTGGGGTTGGTGCTGCGCAGCGTGAAAAAATAAATCTGGCCCACCGGACTCCAGTCCGTGCCGATTTGCGGCTGCAATCCCGCCGGCAGATTCACCTGCGTCAAGCGCTCCACCACCTTCGCCCGGTTCCAGTCGTTCTGCGAATCGTCGTCGAAAATCATGGTGACGCTCGAAAGCCCCGCCAGCGAAACCGACCGCAGATTCGTCAGGTGCGGGATTCCGTTCATCACGATTTCAATCGGAATCGAAACCTGCTGTTCTACTTCTTCCGCCGCGCGGCCGGGCCATTGCGTGATGATCGTCACGTAATTGTTCGCGACGTCCGGGTAGGCCTCCACCGGCAGATTGTGGAAGGAAATGCCTCCCCAGATCAGCAGCAGGCTGGCCGCGGTAAGAATCAGGAACCGGTTCTTCAGCGAAAACTGGACAAGAGCGTGAATCATGGCGCCACTCCGGAATCCATACCCTGAAAATAGCAGCCGGAATCGCGCCCCCCGCGCCGCTCCGCGATCACCCGACTCTCTGCACCTTCTGGTTTCCTACCGCCGCCAGCATTTCCCGCACGGTCTGCCTTGTCCGCGGATGCCGCAGCTCCGGAGCCAGTTCCGCCAGCGGCTCCAGCACGAACCGCCGGTCCGCCAGACGCGGGTGCGGAATCTCCAGCCCCGGCGTCGAAACGATCGCGTTTCCATACAGCAGAATATCGATGTCGATCGTTCGCGGCCCCTTGAGGCGTTCCCGCGTGCGTCCCATACCCAGCTCGATTTTCTGAACCCGGGAAAGAAGCTGCTTGGGAAACAGGCTGGTCTCCACTTCTACCACCTGGTTCAGAAACCATGGCTGATCCGGAACGTCCCTCGGCTCGGTCTCGTACACGCCGGAGGCGCGCACCACGCGGATGCCCTCCGACGCCAGCCGTTGCTTGGCGCGCGCCAGATGCGTATCGCGGTCCCCCACGTTCGACCCCAGCGAGAGAAAAGCCGTCTTCATGTCCAGGGAAGTGGGGCCTGGAAGCTGCGCATGCGCCGCGGGACCTGGAAGTAATCGAAGGCTCGCTCCGTGGCCACCCGGCCGCGCGGCGTGCGATCCAAAAAACCAAGCTGCATCAGATACGGTTCGTAGACTTCTTCGATCGTGTCCGGCTCTTCGTCGATGGAGGCCGAGAGGGTGTTGATGCCCACCGGCCCGCCGCCGTATTTTTCCAGCAGCGTGCGCATGATCTTCTGATCGATCTCGTCCAGCCCGTAAGGATCCACCTCCAGCAGATCCAGCGCCTTTCGCGCAACCTCGATCTCGATATTCCCGGCGGCGCGCACCTGCGCAAAATCCCGAACCCGCCGCAGCAGCCGGTTCGCAATGCGCGGCGTGCCGCGGCTGCGACGCGCAATCTCCGCGGCGCCCTCGAAATCCACCTCCACCTCCAGCAGCCGCGCCGAACGCATCACAATCCGCGCCAGCTCCGGCAGATCGTAATGATTCAGGCGCAACACCAGACCGAACCGCCCCCGCAGCGGCGCGCTGATCAGCCCCTGCCGCGTGGTCGCGCCGATGGCCGTGAACCGCTTGATGTCCATCGCCACAGTGCGCGCTCCCGGTCCCGTGCCGACCAGAATATCCATCCGGAAATCCTCGAGCGCCGAATAAATCATCTCCTCCACGTCCGGAAGCAGCCGATGAATTTCGTCGATGAAAAACACTTCCCGCTCGTGAAGGTTGCTGAGGATCCCCACCAGGTCGAGCTTCTTTTGCAGCACCGGACCCGACGTCTGCTGAATCCCCACGCCCAGCTCGGCCGCGATGATTCCCGCCAGCGTCGTTTTCCCCAACCCCGGCGGCCCATACAGCAGCACGTGATCCATCGCCTCGCCGCGCTGCCGCGCCGCTTCGATGGCGATCGCTAAAATCTCTTTGACCTTGGCTTGCCCGGCGAAATCGTTCAGGCGCGTGGGCCGGAGCGTCGCTTCAAATTGCCGCTCCTCCTCGCGCAGGGATGCGGAAACGATCCCCTCATCTCGCATGAAATTTCTAGTGTACAGGCTCTCAGCGCACCAGTTTCAGCGCGCGGCGGAACAGCGCGTCAAAATCATTCGGCTCGCTTGCCGAGCGCGCTTGATTGACCGCCGCCTCCGCCGCGGGCCGGGTTGCGCCGAAGTTCATCAGCGCGGAGATCACGTCCTGCTCCGTTCCGCTGAACGCCGGGACCGCTGCCGCCGCTGCCGCCGCCGCCCGCGCCGGCAATTCCGCCCCCTCCAGCTTGTCCCGCAGCTCCAGCACCATCCGCTCGGCCGTCTTCTTCCCGATGCCCGGAATCCGCACAAGC
>Ga0070740_10002061_pt1 | contig 24951 bp, 14 predicted proteins | sample Coa_R2_FD_67286 | JGI IMG/M metagenome (GOLD analysis project Ga0070740, IMG submission 67286) | Surface soil microbial communities from Centralia Pennsylvania, which are recovering from an underground coalmine fire - Coalmine... | ecosystem: Environmental > Terrestrial > Soil > Unclassified ...
GGCAAGCTTAGGATTCCCACTCCGGGAAGATTCCGATAGCGCTCGGCGTAATCCAGTCCGTAACCCACGACGAATTCGTTCGGAATCGTGAAACCCACATAATCCGCGCGAACTGGGGCAATTCGCCGCTCGGTCTTGTCAAGCAATACCGCCACCCGCAGATGACGGGGCTTCCGCTGGTCCAGAATCCGAAGCAAGTACTGCAGCGTCAGGCCCGTATCCAGGATGTCCTCCACCACGATCACCGTTTTCCCCTCGATGCCTGTGTCCAGGTCCTTGTTGAGCCGCACCTGCCCCGAGGACTTCGTGTCCTTTCCGTAGCTGGACACCGCGATGAAATCGAACGTCACTTCCCCGCCGATCTGCCGCGCCAGGTCCGCCAAAAAGAATACCGCGCCCTTCAAAACTCCCACCAGAATGAGCGGCTCATCGGGAAAATCCTTCCGAATCTCCTGGCCCATCTCCTGGATCCGTTTCTGGATTCTGGTCCCCGGGATCAGCATGCGCACGCTCTCATCCCCAAATCTCAGCACCTCGCCCTTTGACCGCTTGGCTCCCTTCGAACCCTTTCCCATGTGCAGGCTGCCCTTTCCATTCTTCACAAAGTGAACCGTGACTCTAACGCATCCTGTCAAGCCGCGGCAAGCCGTGCTTGTAACCGCCCTTGCAACCGATTGTTTTTGTCCCGTTTATGCGCTTGCAACCTTTCGCAATCTAATCTTCCCGAGCAGTGCGAACGCCACAAGTGTTCGCCCGCGTGGCGAGCAAGACTGGTGCGGGGTCGTCGAGGAGTTTTCCACAGGAGATACCTTGGCCTTGAGTACCGTTCTGTGATAGAAAACAAACCACATGGGTTAATAACGGCAGTCTTGTTGTTCGCCGTTTAGAGTTGATGTCGGTGCTGGCCCTGGCGGCTCTTACAAATCTTCCCCTCACCCCGGAGGACCAGGAATCGGGTCATTCCCCAAATGACTGGAAATCGCTATTTGGCATTGAGGAGGCGCTAGATGAACGCAACTCGAACTTTGATGTTGTGGATACGGTGTTCATGTATGGCAGTCCTGGTGTTGGTGCTTGCAATGGGAGCATGGGCGCAGTCCACGACGGACGGGGCCATCGGAGGAACCGTCACCGACTCCTCCGGCGCTGTGGTTCCCAATGCCAAGGTCACTGTCAAGAACCTCGGTACCAATATCGAGCAGAACGTGACCACGGACGAAACCGGGTATTTCCGTGTCGGGAAGCTTCAGCCCGCTGTTTACAGCGTGATGGTGGAAGCGCAGGGATTCGCGAAGTTCACCGCAGAGCGAGTGGTCGTGCAAGTCGGAAGCGTCACGGAAATCAACGCCACGCTGAACGTTGCATCCGCTGGCGCCACTGTGGTCGTCAGCTCGGAAGCGCCGCAGATCAATACCACCTCTCCTGAGTTTGCTCCAGTCATCGATCAGACCGCTATCAACAACCTTCCGATCAATGGCGGCCGCTGGTCGAACTTCGTTCTGCTGACTCCGGGCGCGGTCAACGACCTGAACGGATTTGGCTTGGTGAGCTTCCGTGGCGTCAGCACGCTGCTGAACAACAATACCGTTGACGGCGGCGACAACAACCAGGCCTTCTTCTCCGAGGAACGCGGCCGCACTCGCATCGGCTATTCCAGTCCTAAGGCCGCCGTCCAGGAATTTCAGGTCAACACTTCCAACTATTCCGCCGAATATGGCCGCGCCGCGGGCGCTGTCGTAAATACAGTCACCAAGAGCGGGACCAATCAATTCCATGGAGAAGTGTACTTTTACGACCGTGATAACAGTTGGGGAGCCACCAATCCGTTCACCACGCTGACCACTAGACAGTCGAATGGCTCCTTTGCCACAAATCCTTACAAGCCTGAAGATGTTCGTAAGATATACGGCTTTGGTATCGGTGGTCCAATCATCAAGGAAAAGCTCTTCTTTTTCTTCGCTTTCGATCGCTACGACAAGAACTACCCGGGAACCGCAAAGGCTTCCAATCCGGCTGCTTTCTTTGCATCTCCCGCTGCCGATCTTTCGACTCATGGAGGTTCCTGCGCTACGCTGAACACCTCCTCTTTTTCTGATCCGAATCAGCGCGCAGCCACGCAGGGGGCCTGCACTCTGTTCAACAACCTCGCCCTGCCGGACTATGCCACCGCAGTTCAGGACTACAATAACGGGCTGAACGGTCTTCTCTCCGAGACGGGCACGGTTCCCCGCAAGGGCCTGGCCACGATTTTCTTCCCCAAGATTGACTGGCAAATCAATTCAAAAAACCACGCCACAGTTGAGGTCAATCGTATGCGATGGGCCTCCCCAGCGGGAATTCAGACGCAGGCGAGCAACACGTTTGGCATAGCTAGCTTCGGTAACGACTACGTTCGGGATACGTGGGGCGTCGCAAAGCTCTATACTATCTTAACGAACAGCCTTTCCAACGAAGCGCGTTTCCAATATGGTCGCGACTTCGAGTTCGAGTTTGCACAACCACCTACAACCTACGAACAGACGAACTTTGTGACATCGCCCAACTTCCCCGGCTATACGAACCCTCTCGGCCTGTCGCCAGACGTGTTCATCACGAATGGCTTTGACATGGGTGTTCCTACGTTTCTTCAACGCCCTGCCTTCCCTGACGAAAGGCGAACGCAATTTGCCGATACCGTTTCATGGACAGCGAGCGGAAAACATGCCTTTAAATTCGGCATAGACATCGCTCATACCAATGATCTGAGTGAAAACCTCCGCTTCCAGTACGGATCTTTCAGCTATACAACAATCGGAAATTACCTCTCCGACCTCATGTCTCCCAACAAGTGTGGTTCTGCACACAATACCCCGTGCTACTCCAGCTATCAGCAGGCTTTCGGCCCGCTGGGTTTCACTTTTGACACAACCGACTATGCGCTGTTCGTAGAAGACAATTGGCGCGTCTTGCCTAGATTCACTTTGAATCTTGGCATCCGCTATGAATACGAAGGGCTCCCCAGGCCATTCCTGCCTAATCCCAACGTGCTTAATACGCAAACGCTGCCTAAAGATACAAACAACTGGGGCCCGCGTGTCGGCTTCGCCTGGGACATCTTCGGAGATGGCAAGACGTCCTTGCGCGGTGGATACGGCATCTACTATGGCCGAATCATCAACTCGACTATTTACAATGCCCTTACCAACACAGGGGTGAAAGGGGGGCAATTCTCGTTTCGCTTTAACGCCACGCAAGCTGGCGCCCCTGCCTTCCCCAAACTACTTCTTGCACAACCTGCCGCAGCCGGAGCGTTGAGCATCGTCTTTTTTGACCCGCGCTTCCAAGCGCCCTCCGTTCAGGAGACCGATCTGACGATAGAGCGCCAGCTCTGGTGGAAAACAGCGCTATCCGTAAGCTATCTCGGCAGTTTTGGCAGAAGTCTTCCGGATTTTGTGGACACAAACATCAACCGCGCCTTGGCAACCACCGTCACTTATAATGTCGGCACGGGCGGACCGCTGACGGGCCCCACTTACACAACCGTTAAGTATGTCGGGCCTCGACCGAATCCCAGCTTCGGTGCAATGACCAACATTTTCAGCGGCATCAGTTCAAACTACAATGCTCTTGCCGTTCAATTGAACAAGCGTCTGTCTAACCACGTTCAGTTCCTCTACAACTACACCTGGTCCCACTCTCTTGATTTCGGTCAAAATGGTTCAACCTTTACCGACACCAACGATTTGCTCGATCCCTTCAATATCAGGACGGAGTATGGAAATTCCATCTTCGATGTCCGCCAGCGCTCTGTGCTGAGCGCCGTCATCGAGAGCCCTTGGAAGGCGAACGGCGCCCTCGGTTACTTTGTAAACGGGTGGCTGCTCGCCCCGATTTATCAGGCTCAGAGTGGGTTGCCCTATTCTCTCACCACCTCCGGAAGCGCACCGGGGGGCCTCTCCGGAGGAGTCAATGGCTCGGGCGGAAGAGCTGGCATCGATGTGGTTGGCCGCAACACATTCCGATTCCCACGCACTCAGATCGTCGACTTGCGTCTTTCGAAGAAGTTCGTCTTCGCCGAGCGCTTCGGCATCGAAGTGCTTGGAGAGGGCTTCAACCTCTTCAATCATGTCAACGTCACGGGAATTAACACTACTGGCTACATCATTTCCACAAGCGGTACGACAACCACGTCGAGCGGCTCGGTGACCTGCAGTTCTGCTTCGCCCTGCCTTAACTTCAACGCGCCCTTCGGCTCCGTGACAAATGCCAACAGCAACTTCGCCTATTCCTCGCGGCAGGTGCAGATCGGCGTTCGTTTCACCTTCTAAAACACTCTCGTCGCAAATGCGGCGTCACAATCGAAAAAGGGCGGGCTGCTTCGGCAGCTCGTCCTTTTCCTTTCCCTTCCTAAATTCCTTTCTCTCCAAATAACTGGCTAGCCCGGTATGTTCTCAGTTTTCTCTTGTCCTCCGTTAACGTCCTATGTATAATAGGCTTTGGTTATTACTGCGTCTGCGTTCTACAAGACACTTCCACTATCTCGCCTAACATCTTTAGAATCACATCCTTAGCAGCCGCATCGTAATAAACCTTTTGTTTTCACATCCTTCCAAAGAGGTAGGGGGGAGGGGTGCCAGTGGGCTCTATTCCACCCAATCCGCAATGAAGATGTTCGTCTCGTGGGGCTGCTTTCCGTTCCGGTTGGAGGCCCACACCAGCCGCTTCCCGTCGGAGGAAAACATCGGGAACCCGTCGAAATCCGGATGCCAGGTGATCCGTTCGAGGCCCGTGCCGTCCTCGTGGATCATATACAGATCGAAATCGCGCCCGTTTTTCGGGTCGGCCATGTTGGAGGCAAAAATAATTCGCTTCCCGTCCGGGAACCAGTAGGGCGCGAAATTCGCGGCTCCATTATGCGTAACCTGGTGTTTGCCGGAGCCGTCCGCGTTCATCACCCAAATCTCCAGATTCCCGGGCCGGATCAGCCCCTTGGCAAGCAACTCCTTGTAGTCCGCAATCTCCTCCGGCGTCCGCGGGTGCTCCGCGCGATACACGATCTTCTTTCCGTCATACGACCAGAACGGGCCCCCGTCGTAGCCGAGTTCGTGCGTCAGTTGCTTCACGTTTCGCCCGTCCGCGTCCATGGTGTAAATGTCCAGGTCGCCGTTGCGCGTCGAAGTGAATACGATGTGTTTTCCGTCGCCCGTGATCGTGGCTTCCGCGTTGTAGCCGGTGCTGTCGGTCAGAAGCTTCAAATCGCTGCCGTCCGGTTTTGCGATGTAGATGCGGTAGGTGTCATAAATCGGCCAGACGTAACCGCGCGAATAGTCCGGCTTCGGCGGACACTCCGCGCTCGCCGCGTGCGTGGAGGAATACAGGATACGTTTGCCGGAAGGGAAAAAGTAACTGCACGTGGTCCTTCCCTTCCCCGTGCTCACCAGCTTTGGCGTTGCCGGCTTGCCGTCCGGCGCGTCCACGGGAATCGTGTAGATCTGGTCGCACGGCACGCCTTCGCCCTGATGCTGAAAAATAAGTTGCTTGTCGTCAGCGGAAAAATACGCCTCCGCATTCTGCCCTCCGAACGTCAGTTGCCGCACATTTCGCAGGTGCTTCCCTTCCCCCGCAGTCAAAAGCGGCCCCGGCTTCGCCGCGCCGTCATCGGCCCTCTTGGGCTCCTGCGCTTTGCCGGCCAAACTCATCAGCACAACCCCGCATACTGCCGCCGCGAACGCCCGCTTGGCCTTCCACAGATTCATCAGCCCTCCGCCCCTTTCGTTCTTCCGAGTTTTCATTTCCGAGTTTCGATTCTCTATTTTCTCTGCTCCAGCTTCACGGAAGCCTTCAGCGGTTTGCCATCGCGCAAAACCGTCACTTCCACCACGTCGCCAGGCTTGTGCCGCCGCAGCGTGTCCGTGAAATCGTACAGGTTCTTGATCGGCATGTCGCCGAACTGAATCAGCACGTCCCCTGCCTGAAAGCCCGCCTTCGCCGCCGGCGAGCCCGGCTTCACGTCCGAAAACCGCACGCCATTCTCGGTCTGCCCAAAGTCCGGAATCGACCCGAAGTAGGGACCGTATCCTCCTCCGCCGCCGGAAACTCCTCCCGCATGCGGATTTTCGACGACCTGGATGAACGCAGGCCGTTGTTTCGCGCCCGCCAGTTCCGTGGTCACTTTGGAGACCAGGTCCAAGAGTTGCGCCGCCGCTTGCGAGTTGATCTTCTCCCAGGTATCCGAAGGCTTGTGATAATCACTGTGCAGACCGGAGAAAAAGAACAGCACGGGAATGCGTTTCGTCACGAACGAAGTGTGATCGCTCGAGGAATAGCCGCCTTCCGAATACTCGAGATGAAACGGCGAGCCCTCGCTTGCCTGCGCCAGAGCGGACTTCAGCGTCGTGCCGGTCCCCACGCCGCCGATATATACCTTTTCATTTTTGATGCGGCCGATCATGTCCATGTTCAGCATGGCCACGGCCTTGTCGAGCGGCCGCGTCGGTGCCTTGACCCATTCCGCCGAACCGAGCAGACCGAGTTCCTCTCCGGCGAAGGACGCAAACAAGATGCCGCGGTCCAGCTTGCCCTCGAGCGGCGCAAACATCCGCGCAAGTTCCAGCACGCCCGCTGTGCCGGAGGCATTGTCGTCCGCGCCTGGATGAATCTGCCCGATTTGTGAAGGGGCCAGGGAATGCGCGTCCCCGCGCCCCAGGTGATCGTAATGCGCACCGACGATTACGTATTCATCCGATTTCCCCGGCAGGTACGCCAGCACGTTGCTGACGGTCGCACGGACCGGCTCAACATTGACGCGCAGAGAAAGTCCGAGCGATTCGGAAAGTGCGAAGGACGCCGGCTTCGTCGTTTCGTCAATCTGCTTCTGCGTCTCCGCAAGCGATTTGCCCGAAGCTTCGAGCCATTTCCCCGCAACGCTGTTTTTCGCTTGCAGGCAAATAATTCCCGCGTCTTCGGGACCGCTGATGCTCCCGAACCTGGGAAGAATGTCTTCCTCTCCTTCGCCGGTCTTGCCGTTCAACAGAATGAGAGCCTTCGCGCCGTGGTTCCGGGCGTTAATCACCTTGGTGATGAGCTGCGCGTGCTGCGTGAGCCCCATGCGGCCTGCTTTAGCCGCGAATCCCGCGGGCTCATAGCGCAACACGAGAACGATTTTGTCCTTCACGTCGGCGCCGGCGTAATCGTCGTAGCCAAATTCCGGAGCGGTGATGCCGTATCCCGCGAAGACCACCTGCGCCGATGCGCTTCCGTTCGAAGAAAAGCTGAACGGAATGAAATCCTCGTGGAGCTTGTACGTCTCTTTCGCGGTGCGCAAATGATTGCCGGACTTCAGCCGCGCTCCCGTTGTGACCCTAAAGGCCTGGAAAAATCCTTTTGAACCGGCCGGCTCCAGCCCGAGCGAGCGGTAACGCTTCTCAATCAGCCTCGCGGCGCGGCTCAGCCCCTTTGTTCCGTCGCCACGTCCTTCCATTGATGGGGCCGTGAGCGCCTTGACGTCGTCCAGATAGCGGACGGGATCGGCATTCGACGGCGCTGGCGGGTTGTCCGCCGCAAAGAGCGGTAACGCGAAAAACGCGCAAAACAGCAGCGTCCGGGCACGAGAAGCCGCCCGGAAAGCCATCTTCCTTACGGGTTTCATGGGTATATTCCTGGCTCCGGAAGCGCAGGGGAGCGATGCGCGGGTTCGTTGTCATTGTCCCGCGCCCTTTGCTTCATGACGCAAACATTATGTACAGTTTCTCCGTACGAAGGGAGAGAAAAGTAATGATGGAAGCGAAAGCAGAGCCGTGGTTGCGCGGCACGCACTCGGAAGTCCCCGCGGTCGTCCGCGCCGTGCTGCACGCGCTGGAATTAGCGGGCGAGGATCTCGACCGCTGGTGCTCCGGCCTGACGGATAGCGAGGTGAATCGTTCCATCGGAGGCAACGCGCCCGTTTCGTTCCATTTACGCCACATCGCCGGAAGCCTCGACCGGCTACTGACCTACGCCGAGGGCCGGCAACTGAACGACGAGCAGTTGCAAACGATGAAGAGCGAAAATGCGCCCGGCGCCACGCTTTCCGCTTGCCTCGCCAGCTTGCATGCCGCTCTTCAGCGAAGCATGGACCGCGTCCGCGCCTTTTCTTCCGCGGACCTTGAAGCGCCGCGCTCCGTCGGCAGGAAAGCGCTGCCAACCACCGCCGGCGGATTGCTGGTGCACGTTGCCGATCACACGCAGCGCCACGTGGGACAGGCGATCACCACGGCGAAGTTCGTGATGGACGAGCGCGCCAGCCACCCCGCGCGATGAAACAAAGAAAAACCGCGGCGCAAACGAAGCCCATTCAGGGGAGGAACAACCCGTGAGCGAAGTCGTCAAAAGCACCTTGCTAATCGTAAGCGCGCTTTTTCCCATCGTGAATCCGATCGGCGGAAGCCCCGTGTTTCTCGCCCTGACCCGCGAGTACTCCGCGGGATCGCGCAAGCTGCTCGCGTGGCGCATCGCACTGAACAGTTTCATGCTTCTCGTGGGCTCCTTCGCGATTGGGTCGCACGTCCTATCGTTTTTCGGCATATCGCTACCCGTCGTGCAGGTCGGCGGCGGGCTGGTGGTGATTTCCACCGGCTGGATCATCCTGCGGCAGAAGGGTGAGGACGAACGGGGTTCCGTCCAGCGCAGCGTCCATCCCGCCGACATTCTCAGCAACGCGTTTTATCCCCTGACGCTTCCGCTGACGGTCGGTCCGGGCTCCATCTCCGTGGCGATTACTCTGGGCGCAAACGAACCGCGGCATCTTGGCGCCAATCTGATTGCCATCCTCGCCGCGGCAATCGGGTCCGCCGTCATCGCGTTCACCATTTACCTTTGCTACGGCTTTTCGGACAAGATAGCGGCCCTGGTCGGCCCCACGGGCATGAACGTAATTCTTCGCTTGTCGTCTTTCCTGCTCGTTTGCATCGGGGTTCAGATTTTCTGGAACGGGGCGAGCGCCCTGCTCCGGTCCGTCCCGCTCGCCCGTTGAACCTTGGCTTGTTCGGATCACAAATGCCCGCGGAAGGCCGTGCGCCGAGATGGGCATCACTTCGTTGCCTTCACCGGGCGGCGCACACGTACTCGAGTCCTTGGCTATGCCAAACCTCTTTAAACGGGGATCCCTCTAACGCTTTGGCGCTTTGTTCGGATCAGGCGGCCGCGGCGGCAGTTGCTTCGGGTGAGCTTCGACCGCCTTCATGACCTCCGCAATTGCGCGGTCCAACTGGTTGTCCTTGCCGGCGATCACGGACGCCGCGTCATTTTCCACCACAATGTCGGGATCGACGCCATGTCCTTCGATGACGTACTTTCCTTCCGCGGAGCCCGTGGCGTACTCGGGCACGAACACCTGGCCGCCGTCGAGCAGCGGACCTCGGCCAGAGATTCCCACGACTCCGCCCCAGGTGCGCTTGCCGATTAGCTGCCCCAACCCGGCCTGGCGGAACATGTAGGGGAAGATGTCGCCGTCCGATGCCGAGGTTTCGTTGATCAGACAGACCTTCGGTCCATAGAAAGTGGCATCCGGGTAGGTGTCCGTATATTCGGAAACGCGGTCGTACTCGGTGCCGAGCAACTCGCGCCGCAAACGCTCGATCAACATCTGTGAAACGTTGCCGCCGCCGTTGCCGCGCACGTCCACGATGAGCCCTTCTTTGCGGATTTGCGGATAGTAGTTCTTGATGAATTCGCGAATGCCCGCCGCGCCCATATCCGGAATGTGGATGTAGCCGATGCGTCCGTTCGTCACCTTCGAGACGTATTCGCGGTTGCGCGTTATCCAGTTGAGGTAGATCAGGTTGCGTTCGCTGGTAATCGGACGGTAGCTGACCTGGCGCGCGCCTTCCATGGCGGGCTTGGAATTCAGCGTGAGCTGAACCGGCCGGTTGGCTTTGTCGCGCAGCATTTCATACGGATTCTTGTTCGCGGTGAGCTCTTCGCCGTCGATCGCCAGCACGTAGTCGCCGACCCTGGCGTCCACGCCGACTTCGGTGAGGGGCGAGCGGTAAATTTCCTCCTCGTTCTGCCCCGCGAAGATTTTGCTGATGCGATAGCGGCCCGCGGCGGCGTCCAGTTCGAAGCGCGCACCCGGCAGCGCCACCTGCGGCCGCTTGGGCATGTCGTAATCGCCGCCGTCGATGTAGGAGTGGGAAGCGCTGAGTTCCGCGACCATTTCACCAAGCACGTAATTGAGATCGGCGCGATGCGCAACGTACTTGACCAGCGGCTCATACTGCTTGCGGATCGCTTCCCAATCGTAGCCGTTCATGTTTTTCGCGTAGAAAAAGTCCCGGTAGCGGCGCCACACTTCGTTGAAGATTTCGTGCCACTCTTCCTGCGGCACTCGGTCCACCATCAGGCCGGCGGTGGAGACCATCTTTGCGCTGCTTTTTCCCTCCGGCTTCGCGTCATAGAGCTTGTAGTCGCGCTCGCCGCGGACGAGTATCTTTTTTCCGTCGGCAGAAACGGCGAATCCGCGAATCCCTTCCGCCAGCGTGCTCTCTTTCCGGTCCTTCAGAGAAAACAGTTGCAGAGAAGCTGGCGGGTAGCTCTCGCGGCCATAGAACGGCGCGCCGACTTTGGCGTAGATCAAGTAGTCCTTCGTCACGGTGAGCCCGAAGTAGTTGTCCGCCTCGAGCGGCACGCGGACGACGCGGCCGGCCAGACCGTCGTAGTCGATCTTGATGTATTCCTTCTTTTTCTCTTCTTTCTTCTCCTCGGCCTTGCCTTTCTCATTCGCGGCGGGCTTTTCGCCTTCTTTCGTGATCGTCACTTCGTCGTTTTCCGGCGGGAAGGGATTCTTGACGTCTTTTCTCAGGCAAAGCGCATAGAGTTCCGTCCCGCGATCCGTGGCGAAATTGAACTCTACGGAGCTGAGCGCCGGCTGAAATTCATGCACGGCGGCGTAGTAGAGATAGTTGCCCTCCGGATCCCAGGTCGGATCTCTCAAATCGAAGGAATCGTCCGTCACGCGATGTACCTGGCCGTCCACAACGCTCCAGATGTAGAGCGAGCGGAAGCCGTTGGGATTTCCCATCGTGAAGGCGAGATGCCCTCCGTCGTTTGACCAGACGTAATCGCGGAGGCGTCCTCTGGGTTCGCGCGCAATCTGAGCAACCTTTTTGTCTTCGAGAGTCAGAACGTACAGTTTGCCGTCCTTATCGGAGAAAGCGATTCGCTTTCCGTCCGGGGCCCATTCCGGTGCATACAACATTCCCTGGAAGCCGTGCGTCAACTCTTCCGGTTTGCCCGAGCCGTCCTGGCTGATGACATACACTTCGTCTTCGCCGTCGCGATCGGAAATGAAGGCGATCTTGGCGCCGTCCGGAGACCAGCGGGCCCACTTGTCGTGTGCGTTCGAAGAATCGGTGAGATTGCGGGTGAATCCTTTCTCGATGGGAGCGGTGAAGACGTCGCCGCGAGCAACAAAGAGAGCGCGCTCGCCTTTCGGGCTCAGGCCGAAATCCTCAATCTGACTCGCCGCCGAAACACGCGAGGGACGCATGGAGACGCCGTCGTCCGGCACCTCAATCGAAATGTGCCGGGATTTTCCGGTTGTCGCGTCCAGGATGTTCAGTTCACCGTCGAGCTCGTAAACGATCTGACTTTTGTGGTCGGTGCTGGGCCAGCGCACGTCCCACTTGGTGCTGTGGGTGATCTTTTCCGTTTTTTTCGTGGCAATGTCATAGACGTAGAGATTGAGGGTGCCATCACGGTCGGAGTCGTAATAGATTTTCGAGCCGATCCACATGGGATCGCGATGGCTGAGCGGATCGTCGGTAATCTTTTCGGCGGCGTGGGTCTTCAGATCGAAGATGTAGAGCTGCTGCGCCCATCCGCCGGCGTAGCGCTTCCAGGTGCGGAAGTCGCGGAATAGGGGCGAGTAAACGATCTTCGCACCGTCGGGTGAAAGATCGCCCGCACCGGATTTGGGCATGGGCAGCGCTTCAGGCATGCCGCCGGCAACCGGAACCGTGTAGAGCCTGCTGTCGCCCAAATCGAAATGGTCGCGCAGCGAGCGAAAGACCACGGCTTTGCCGTCGGGCGTCCAGCCATAGACTTGATTGTCGTAACCCCAGCGCGGAGGAAGCGGGCCGCGAGCCGGGTAAAACGTGAGCTGCTTGGGAACGCCGCCGGTGACGGGAATCACGTAAACCTGCTCATCGCCGTCGTACTGACCGGTGAAGGCGATCCACTTGCCATCGGGAGAGAACTTGGCGAAGAGCTCGAGCCCGGGATGGGCGGTGAGGCGCGTCGCGAGCCCGCCGGAGGTCGAGGCGAGCCAAAGATCACCGCCATAAGAAAAGACGACCTTGTCTCCATGGACATCCGGAAAGCGCAGAAGCTTTGTTTGCGCCGAGGAGAACGGAGCGAGGAACAAAGAGAGCAGGACAGCGAACCCTGCGGACTTCAGCTTGGCAAAATTCATGGCATTCCCCTTAAATGGCGGGTATTTGACGTTCCCGAAAAGAAACGTCAGGCGGAAGAGGCGTCCCGAGGCACTTCAGGACCCGCGACATTCTACCGCGGCTGCCGTCAATCGCAAGACGGAAAAGCACGGAATGGCGAATCGGACTGTCTTTCCGAAGCGGATGGCCAGCGGGGACTCGGCGACTGCGTGTATCATACGGGGACCTGAGAAAACCATGAGAGACGCTTACATCTGCGACGCGGTGCGAACACCCATTGGAAGATTCGGTGGAGCACTGGCCTACGTGCGCACCGACGACCTGGCGGCAATTCCGATTCGCGCTTTGCTGGCGCGTAACACGAAGGCGGACTGGGAACGCCTGGACGAGGTGATTCTCGGCTGCGCAAACCAGGCGGGAGAAGACAACCGCAACGTCGCTCGGATGGCGCTGCTGATCGCGGGGCTGCCGGCAACCGTGCCCGGCGCGACGATCAACCGCTTGTGCGCGTCCGGGATGGACGCGGTGGGCACGGCGGCGCGGGCCATCTCTTCCGGCGCAATCGATTTGGCGATCGCGGGCGGAGTGGAATCCATGTCGCGCGCGCCCTTTGTGATGCCCAAGGCGGAAAGCGCATTCCAGCGAACCTCGGAAATTTACGACACGACGATCGGATGGCGCTTCATCAATCCGTTGATGAAGAAACAGTACGGCGTGGATTCCATGCCGGAGACGGGAGAAAACGTCGCGGAGGATTTCAAGATTTCACGGGAGGATCAGGACGCGTTCGCGCTGCGCAGCCAGCAGCGCGCGGCCAAAGCGCAGGCCAGTGGATTCTTTGCCGAGGAAATTGTTCCTGTGGAGGTTCCCGGGAAGAAAGGGGCGACCACTGTTTCGGTGGACGAGCACCCGAGGCCGGACAGCACGCTCGAAGGGCTGGCAAAGCTGAAGCCTGCGTTTCGCACGCCCGGCACGGTTACGGCGGGAAACGCCTCCGGCGTCAACGACGGAGCGGCCGCGATGATTCTTGCTTCGGAAGAGGCGGTGAAAATTCACGGCCTCACGCCGCGGGCGCGCGTGCTGGGCATGGCCACCGCGGGCGTACCGCCGCGCATCATGGGAATCGGGCCCGTCCCGGCGACGCGAAAGCTGATGGAGCGGTTCCGGCTTTCGCTGAAGGATTTCGACGTTATCGAATTGAACGAAGCGTTTGCCAGCCAGTCGCTGGCGTGCTTGCGCCAACTTGGCCTACCCGACGATGCGGAATTCGTGAATCCGAACGGCGGCGCGATCGCTTTGGGACATCCGCTGGGGATGAGCGGCGCGCGAATCGTCCTGACTGCGGTCCACCAGATGCAGAATAAGAAGTTGCGGCGCGGCCTCGCGACCATGTGCGTCGGAGTGGGACAAGGCGTTTCGCTGGCGCTCGAACACGTTTAGGCGAGGGCGCGAAGTGCGAATCCGCTCGCCGCTGCTGCCTGTGCCTCAATGGCTGGTGGAAAACTTGTAGATGGTCTCCGAGCGGAAGACCTTGCCGGGGCGAAGGATGGCGGACGGAAAGTTCGGATGATTGACGGAATCGGGAAAATGCTGGGTTTCGAGGCAGACCGCGCCGTACTTCTGATACGCGCCGCCGACGCCGTGCAGCGAGCCGTCGAGCCCGATGCCGATGTAGAGCTGCACGCCCGGCTCGGTGGTGGAAACTTCCATTACGCGGCCTGACGCGGCGTCCTTGACTTCGGCAATCCTTCGCAAGAGGCCCATCTTGCCATTCAAAACGTAATTGATGTCGTAGCCGCCGATCTCCGGAATCTGCGAGATGCGCGCGCCGATTTCCATGGGCTTCCGAAAATCGTACGGAGTTCCGGCGACGGGCTTGAGTTCGCCTGTGGGAATCAGCGTGGAATCGGTCGGGGTGTACTTGTCCGCGTCGAGCCAAAGCGTCTCCTTTAGGATGTTCCCGTTCCCTGCTCCGGCTAGATTGAAGTAGCTGTGATTGGTCAGGTTTATGGGCGTGGCTTTGTCGGTGGTGGCGCGATAGGAGATTTTGAGCGCGTTGTCGTCGGTCAACGCATAGGTGACCATGACGGAGAGATTCCCCGGGTAGCCTTCTTCCCCATCCTTGCTGAGATAGGAGAAGCGCACGGCAGCCCCATGCGCGATTTTTTCAGGTTGAGCTTTCCAGACGCGCCGATTGAATCCGAATTTTCCGCCGTGCAGCGAATTCGGGCCGTTGTTGATGGCGAGAGTGTACTGCTTCCCGTCCAGAGTGAATTTCCCTTTTGCGATGCGATTGGCGTAGCGGCCGATGGTCCCACCGAAATAGGGCTGGTTCGGGTTCAGATAGCCCTGGAGGGAGTCAAAACCGAGAACCACGTCGGCGCTCTTCCCGGCTTTATCCGGAACCCACAATTCGGTGAGGGTCGCACCGTAAGTGATGATCTTCGCGACCATGCCGTTCGTATTGCGCAGCGTGTACTGCTCGATTTCCGTTCCGTCGTCCAACTTGCCGAAAGTCGCCTTCTGCACGCTGTCCTCCTGAACAGCCGCGGCATTCATCTTCACTCTGCCGGGGAACAACGCCACCGCGAGAAATGCAAGAAATCCGGCGAATGGCAGGGCCGCAAGCTTTTTCGACATGGAACTCCTCCCACCTTGTGCAGTTAAGCGCACGCTATCTTATCTCAAGCACGGTTGGAATGGATGAGGTGCTTCGCTCTTTCCGGCTGTCGTTCTGAGCGGCGCTACTTTTTCTTTTCTGGAGCCGGGGCGGGAGCGGGCTTCAAATCCGCCGCGGCTCTCTGCAGGTCGGTGACAAGCACAGGCTCGATTCCGTAGAGAGCGGGCTCGCCTTCGCGCTTGGCGACGTAGGAATCGCCGGATTTTGAGATGAGCACTTTCTCCATGAGCTTGTTGTTCTTCGAAATCACGGTGATTTGAATTGTCGGAGTCGTGAAGCCCGAATCCGGAAATCTGTCCGCCGCAAGATCCCGCAGCTTGCCGAGAAGAGCCTCGACGGAGGACGAATCGAGCTTCTTGCCGTCGGGGCCCCACCAGTCCTGGCCGCCGTGAGTGACGAAGTAGGATTTAGCGCCGTCGTGAATTTCGATTTTGTCGGGCGTCTCGTAGCCGAAATCGAAAAGCTTCTTGTTGCGGAAGTCATCTAGCTTCTTATCCAGCCCTGTGCCCAGGCTGCTGGACACTTTGAAGACGCCCGCGACGGCGGAAGACTTTGCATAGTAGTCGTCCTTGTTCTTGCGGACCTGAAGTGTTTGCGCCCCGGCGGGGCCGGTGACTCTCACGGTGGCCACAGGCTTTCCGGAATCGAAGCCGGCGGCGGTTTTCTTTTCGTCTTCCGCGGAGGACGAGATCTCCATTTTGGCGTCTTTCAGAGTTTGCACCAGGCCGTCCACGGCGACACTGTCGGCGCGCCACGGTTTGGGCTTCAGAATCTGCCACTCGTCCTTGTTGCGGGCGAAGGTGATGTTCTCTTTGGACGCGACCAGCTCAATCTGGCTGAGCTTGTCGAGGTCCATAGTAAGAAGACGCTTGTCACGCAGGTCGCCTGCGCTCTTATCGACGCTGGATTTGTTGTAGCTCGCGATGGTAAAGACGCGCGGGTCGCCCGCGAGCTTGGCGTAGTAATCGTCTCCCGCGGGAGTCTGGTCGCCAATCTGAAGCTGAGAGGTTTTCTTGTCCTTCAGGGTGACAGAGATTTCGAGGCTGGGGTCCGCGAGACCAAACGGCTTAAGGTCGCCGGCCTTTTCCTCGATCATGCGGTCGGCGTTAAGCGAAGACAGAGTGGAGACGACGCTCGAGACCGATTCCTGGTCGGCGGCCAGAGAATTGGGCTTGGTGATCTTCCAGACGCCGTCGGCTTTTTCGAGAGTAAGCTCGGGCTCCTCTTTTTTCCTGATGTCAATGCCGGTGACCTCGTCTGCCTTGAGAGTAAGTATTTTTGTGGTGGTATCCGGCGACGCGCTGACGGTGGACTCGGCGGCTTTGTGGCGGTTCGACCAGTAGAGCGCGCCGGATAGAGCGGCCAAAATGATGGCGGCGACAAGCAGTCCTCGCAGTTTCATGTCGGCAGTCCTGAAGAAGAAATTGCCATCTGAAGAAATTCAAAAAAGGCAAATTCCAAATGTGAAAAGGAGATTCCTCGGGTCCGCCAATGGCGGGCAAAACAGCCCTCGGAACGACAGCGTAGATGGAAATGAGCCATGGACCAATTCCAGTCAAGCGTTCTCGACCGCGCGCCTCTCACTTGAAATCTAGCGGCGGCGCCACCAAACGATAACACCACCCACGATGACGATCAGCGGAAGCAGAAACTGGCTGGTCGTGCGAACCATGGTGAACTGAGCCCGCGTCAGCGTGATGCGGCGGTCGTCGCGCGGCTTGGGCCGGATGGAAATGAGATCCTCGTCGGAAGCGAGCCAGTTGATGGCGTTCATGGCGAGGTCGCGATTTCCGTTGAAATTGATGAACGAGTTCGCGGCCCACTCCGAGCTCCCCACCACAACGAAACGGCCCTGCGAGTTCTCCTTCCCGGTGTCATACGTTCCCGCTGCGGCAAGAGTGAAAGGGCCTTTCTTGTTCTTCGGATCGTTCGGATCGATAGCGGGCGAATTCAGCTTTTCCGTAGACAAACTCGTGGAAGAGGAATCGAAAAGCTTGTCCACGGTGGTTTTCGTCCCGTTCTTGATTTGCATCGAACGGGCAAGCGGGAAGCCGGTCGCCGAACCCTTCATTTCATTCACAATCGGCTGCGAGCCGTAGGAGGTAACGAGAGCCACTTGAGGCCCGAGTCCGGCAAGCTGCCCGATCGGATTCAGATCCAGGATCAAATCCTTGTCGAGGGTGACGCCCCAATCGGCGAGAGTCTTGGTCAAGACGTCATTGTCCCCAATTTCAGAAGTTCCGATTTTCAGAGGGGGATCCAGAAGGAACATCGCGCGGCCACCGGACTCGACGTACTTCTGGATGGCATCCACTTCGGGCTGCTGGTAATCCGACCTCGGGCCGCCAACAACGAGAACGGTGCAATCGGAGGGAACTTCGGCCTTTTCGAGGAGGCTGATCGACTTTGCTTCATATTCGTCTTTGGAAAGAAGGTCCTTGAAGCGGGAAAAGCCGCCGCGGCTCGAGTCGTCAATCTGCCGCTCGCCGCTCCCAGTGACGAAACAGACAGTGCGCTTGGTGTTCTTCAGGTCGCGAATGAAGGCACCGGTGATGTCTTCCTCGGTAAGTCCCTTGGCTTGCTCTTTGCGGTCGCCAATCTGAACGAGGACGGTGCCATATTCCTTGATGCCCGCGGCGCGAGCGATTTCAGGCTTCTTGTCCGGGTCCACATATTCGACGTGGATTTTGGGAGAAGCATTGGCGTACTGGTCGAGCTGGTTTTTGGCTTCGTCAAAGCGCGTACTCTGGCCAAAATAGGTGATCGTGGCGGGCTGCTTCAGCTCGCGGATGATCTTCATGGTCTGGTCGGAGAGGCTGTAGCGCTTGTTGGAGGTGGAGTCGTAGGACTTGTTGTAGCGGTCCGCGAGGACGTTGCCGACAGTGAGAATGGCGAATACGACGAGAATGTAAACGACGGCGTAGGCGACGTACTTCGTCTGACGGGCTTTGAGAAATGTGGCGCTCATCAGGCCCTCCACCGCAGCGATTCCATCGAGCGGGCGGTCAAGAAAAGTCCGGCGATGATGAGGCTCACGTAATAGACGGCGTCTTTAGAACTGAGCACCCCTTTTCCAAACGAATCAAAATGGGTGAGCACCGACAAATAGGAGAGAACCTGCGCCCACGTTGCGGATTCGTAGCCGCTGACCCATTCGAGCACCCAAAGCAGCAGGCAAATGGCAAAGGTGACGGCCCCGGCAATGATCTGGTTGCGGGTAAGCGTGGAGATGAAAACGCCGATGGCGAGAAGCGCTCCCGCCTGCAGGAGAAGGCCGAGGTAAGCGACGGCTAAAGGCTTCCAATCAGGATTGCCGTACCTGAAGAGCCATAGAAAATTGAGCGCGGCCAGCAGAAGCATCCCCGCGTAAAGGAGCAAGGACGCCAGCCACTTGCCGAGGATGATTTCCGCGTCGTGAACGGGAGAAGTAGCCAGCAGTTCAATCGTGCCGGTGCGCTTCTCCTCGGCAAAGAGGCGCATGGTGATGATGGGGATGAGGAAAAGGCCGATCACGCTGGCGTTCGAGACCAGCGGTCGAATGACTTGTTCGTTGACGTTCATGGGGAACATCTCGCCGCGGAGTTGCGACTCCATCCCCATGAAGATGAACACGCCGACGGCATTCCAGAAGAAGAAGCCGAAGATCACGGCAAACAAAGCGAGAAGAATGTAGGCGATCGGGGAAACGAAGTAGCTGCGAAGTTCCTTCTTGCAGATGATCCAGACGTTTCTCATATCCTTGCTTCCTATGCTTTGGCGGCAGCGCCCGCCTCTGCCGGCACCGCACCTGATTCCGCAGCCGCCTCCGCGCCGGTCAACTGCAGGAAGATTTCCTCGAGGCTGACCGCCGCCGTGCGGAGCTCGTTGAGATCCCAGCCCGCTTCGACGACCGCCCTCGCGAGATCGCCGCGCATCGTCCGGTCGGTTTTTCCTTCCACCTCAAAAGTGGAGAAGTTCGCGTCGGAATCCTTGCAAACGACCCTGGTGACGCCGGGGATGCGCTCGAACTTCCGCTGAACAGCGGCGGCATCGAGCGCGCCGTTCCTTGCGGCAACTTCCACAAGCACCGAGCCGGCGCCCCGCGCGCGATTCTGAAGATTGTTGACGGAATCCGTGGCGACCAGTTTGCCGCGGTTGATGATGATGACCCGTTCGCAGGTCTGCTCGACTTCGGGAAGGATGTGCGTGCTCAGAATGATGGTGTGATCGCCGGAGAGGCTCTTGATGAGGTCGCGCGTTTCGTTGATTTGCTTCGGGTCAAGCCCCGCGGTGGGCTCGTCGAGAATCAGGACATCGGGATTGTGGATGATGGCCTGAGCGAGGCCGACCCGCTGGCGGTACCCCTTGGAAAGCTTGCCGAGGACTTTGTCCTTGACGTCGGCGATGGCGCAGCGGTCCAAAACATAGTCAACTCGCTGGCGCAATTCGTTTCCGGAAAGTCCCTTCAGTCTTCCGACGAAGGAGAGATACTCCCCGGTGCGCATTTCAAGATAGAGCGGCGGAGTTTCTGGCAGATACCCGATGCGGCGCTTGACTTCGAGCGGTTCTTCGAGAACGTCAAAGCCGGCGACCTTCGCGGTGCCCGAACTGGGCGGGAGAAAACAGGTCAGAATGCGCATGGTGGTGGTCTTGCCGGCGCCGTTTGGGCCCAGGAAGCCGACAATCTGGCCCTTTTCCACCTCGAAGGAGATATGGTCAACGGCGGTATTGCGAGCGTACCTCTTCGTAAGCTGCTGGACGGTTATCATGGATTTTTTGTGACTTACAGACGAACCACGAAACTTTCTTGCAGTCTCTCGAAAAAGAGTCTTGAGAGAAGCTCTATGCTAGAAAGTTCGACAACATTCTGTCAATTCTTCTTTACAGAAAAACAGGGCCCAAAATCGCGCACAAATCAATGTTCACACATGAGATGACCGCGCAGCGGCGCAGAGTTGCCTCCGAGGCCTGAACATCCCGTTGGTTGCAGGCAAAGGCAAACCGCGAACTGTGCGGTCGCGGTGCAACGCTCGACGAGTTGTTCGGCCCGCCTAAGCGCCTAGGTGGGCAATTCGGCGGAAATTTCCGTTACTGAATCCGTTGTGGTCCTGGGACCCAGATAATAATGAATCGCCGGCGTCACCAGAAGCGAAAGGGCCATGGAGCTGACGACCCCGCCAATGACAGCGACGGCTAGCGGCTGAAGCATCTGAGAGCCAGCACCGAGAGCGAGTGCCAGCGGCAACATTCCGGCGACGGTGGCAAGAGCGGTCATCACAATGGGGCGCAGGCGGCGCCGGCCTGCCTGGATCAGGGCCTGCTCCGGGGAAAAACCGAGATCGCGGAAGCGGCTTTCGGCATCGAGAAGGAGAATGCCGTTTTTCGCGACGATGCCGACGACCATGATCATGCCCATGAAGGAAGCCACGTTAAACGTGATGCCGGTAATGAGAAGTGCGAAAAAGGCGCCGAAGGTGGAGAGCAGTGCGGAAGCGAGGATGGCGGCGGGAGCGGAAAACGCGCGGAACTCGAAGAGGAGGACCACGAAGAGGAACAAAAGAGCAAGAATGAGAACGAAAAGCAGATCGCGGAAGGATTTCTGCTGCTCCTGGTAGGCGCCGCCATATTCGACGCGAATTGAAGGAGGAAGATGAAGATCGTTGACTGCTTTTTGCACGGCGGCGACGCCGCGGCCCAGATCGACGCCTTCCAGCCGGGCCGTGACCTGAACGAGACGCTGCATATTTTCGCGGCGAATTTCCGTCTGGCCCGGATCGCTGCTGAGCGTAGCCAGGGAGCCGAGTGTGGCGGTGCGGCCCGAAGCGCTGGTGAGCAGCGTGCTTTTCATGCGATCCAGCGAGGCGCGGTTTTGCTCGGGAAAGCGCACGCGAATGGCGTAAGCACGGTCGTTGATGACCACGGGAGTGGCCGCAGGTTCACCCTGCAGAATCGCGGAAGCGTCAAGCGCGACTTCCTCGGGCGTGAAACCGGCGTGACCGGCAACGAAGGGGTCCACATGAAAGGTTACCGCAGGGCCGCTGACGGTGTTGTCCACGCCGTTGAGAATGTCCACGACTCCCGGAACTTTCTGAATAGCGTCCGCGACGCGCGGGGCCGTGCGATTGAGCAGTTGGCCATCCTCGGAGAAGAGCTTGATCACCACGGGCTCGGGGGCGTTCGTGAGGTCGCCGATCATGTCCTGCAAAACCTGGATGAATTCGACGTCCACGGCCGGCTCGGTCTTTTCGATCCGGGAGCGAACGTCTTCCATGATCTCTTCGATGCCACGGCCGCGATTCGGCTTGAGTTTGACGGCAAAATCGCCCTGGTTGGCTTCCGTAACCGCAGCCAGGCCCAGCTGCATGCCGGTGCGTCGCGAAGTGCTTTCGACTTCCGGAGTGGAGCGAAGGATTTTCTCGATGTCGAGGAGAATGCGATTGGTCTCGGCCAGGGAGCTTCCGGGAGGCGTGAAGTAATCGAGAATGAAGCCTCCTTCGTCCATTTCGGGCAGCAGGTCCGAGCCGATCGCGTTGTAGCAAACATACGCGGAGACGACGATGACCGCACAGCCCGCCGCCATTGCCCAGCGATGATGCAGAACCGCCTTGAGAGCTTTTTCGTAAGACCGAATGACGCGGCCGAAGAAGCCTGAAAGATGCGCTTCCTCGACCGCGAGCAGCCGGGCGACATCCGGGCGCTCGGCTTCGGCGGATTCTTCGGCCTCCGCAGGAGCGGCTCTGCGGACGAAGTGCCGGCTGAGTGTGGGAGTGAACGTCAAAGCCAGCAGGAGAGACGTGAAGAGCGAGACGGTCATGGTGACCGCGAGGGCGCGAAAGAAAGTGCCGGTTACGCCGGTGATGGCAACCAGCGGAAGAAACACCACGACGGGAGTGATGGTGGAGAAGATGAGCGGAACGGTCATTTCGCGCAACGCGCTCCGAATCGCGCGAACGCGCCCTTCGCCCGCGTCGCGGTGCAGCACGATATTTTCGAGCATCACGATGGCGTCGTCGATTACGAGTCCGACAGCAGCGGCCAGTCCCCCAAGGGTCATGAGATTGAAGCTCTCGCCCGTGAGCTTCAGCGCGATAAAGGTAAAAAGCAGCGTCGCGGGAATCACCAGTCCCGCGACGAGCGACGTTCCCCAGTCGCGCAGGAACAGCACGAGAATGGCGGAAGAAAGAATCAGCCCGAGCAGCACCGCATCGCGAACGCTTCCGATGGATTCCTGGACGATGGTGGACTGGTCATAAAAAGGCTCGACGCGAATGCCCGGAGGAAGGCTTCGGACGATTTCCGCCATCTGAACGTGGACTTCCTTGGCGACGGCCAGTGTGTTGCTCTCGGGCTGGCGATTCACGCTCAAGAGCACGGCCGGTTTCCCATCCGCGGTGACGATGGTGTACACGGGGCGAACACCGCGTTCGACCGCGGCAACGTCGCGAATGCGGATGGCAACGCCCCGCGAAGTGGCCTTGACGACGGTTTCTCCGAGTTCCTCAGGCGTGCGCACCTGGCCGCTGACAAGACCGAGCACAAGTTGGTGGTTGCTTTCGAAAAGGCCGGGCGAATCGATCAGATTGGTGCGGCGGACGGCATCGAGGATGTCCGCGACGGTGATACCGGTCGCGAGAAGCCGTGATGGGTCGGGAACAATGTGGAATTCGGGAACGCGGCCGCCCTGAATCAGCACGGAAGCGACTCCGTCCAGGCGGTTGATGCGCGGCTTGATCACGTACGTGGCGAGTTCCCAGAGCTGATCCTGCGAAACGGAGTCCGAGGTGAGGCTGTAGCCGATTATGGGAAAGGTGGCGAATGTGAGCCGGTGAGTTTCGATCTTCGCCGTGGGAGGAAGCTCGGCCTGGACGCTTGCGACCGCGGAATCGACGAGCTGGAGCGTCTGGAACATATCGACGTTCCAATCGAAGTAGAGATTCAGTTCGGCGGATCCCCGGCTGGTGGTGGACTGGACCTTCACCAGGCCGGGAACGATGTTGACGGCTTCCTCGAGGGGCCGGGTAATGGTGACCATCATCTGATCAATCGGCATGACGCCGTTGTCCACGCCGACGACGATGCGGGGGAAATTTGTGCTTGGGAAAACGGCAACGGGAATCGTGAAAGCAAGGTACGCGCCAACGAGCGCGAGGCTCACGGTGAGAAACAAAATGGGGCGCGAAAGTCTTTGAATCCAGGGCAAGTCTGGTTTGTCGCGCGAGCCGTTGTGTTGGAGGATCGGAGGCGAGCCCATGCGCCGCTACTCCTTCTCTTTTGCCGGCTGCCTGTCCGGCTTTGAAGGAGCCCCTCCTGCCTCGCCGGACGAATCGGAGGACGGCGCCGCGGGCGTGATTTTGATTTGCGTGTTGTCCGGAACTCCGTAGCCGCCTTCTGAAATCACGGGATCGCCGGACTTCACACCTTCGAGGATTTGCGTAAAGCCGCCATTGGAAATGCCGCTGCGCACTTCCTTCGCATGAGCGCGGCCATCCGAGCCGGCCAGGAGAACGTATTCGCCGCCTTCGGGATTCTTGAAAAGCGCAGAGCCTGGGATAAGGATGGCGTCCTTCACGGTTCTCGCCGTGGCGGAGACCTGCACCGTCATGCCGGGGCGGAGCGCGGAATTCGGCCGGAGAGCTTCAAACCAGACCTCAATCGTGGTACTCCCGGGATCGAGGGCGGGACTCACGAGGCTCACGCGCGCTTTGACAGGCTCGGCGACGCCCGGCACGCGCATTTCGGCGGGATCTCGCACTTTTAGCGCGGCCGCGTCGGCTTCCGCCAGGTGAGCCTTGGCGATCAGCTTGGACGTATCCATGACGGTAAGCAGCGGTTGATTCGCCGAAGCAAGATCGCCCGGAAAGAGAGGGCGATCCGTCACGACGCCATCGATGGGGCTACGAATCTCCGAATAGCTGAGCTGCGCCCGCGCGCCTTCGTATTTGCCTTTGGCCGCGGAGAGCTGCCCGCCGGCGGATTTGAGCAGCTCCTTTTCGCCGATGCGCTGGAGATCCTCCAGTTGGCGCTGGGCGACTTCATACTGTGACCTGGCCTGCGCCAAGGCCACTTCGGCGGCGTCCAGATCGCGCCGGGGAAGAGCGCCCTGCTGATACAGATCCTTGCGGCTGTCATAGACCTTTTGCTGCGCTTCGTAAGCGGCTTTCGCGGCTGCGGCGTCCAGTCTGGCTTTTTGAATTTGTTGCGGGAGGCTCGCTTCGGTGGTTGTTGCGTAGGCTGCTTCGGCTTGCTCGAATTCGCCCTTGCTCTGCAGTTCCGCGGCCGAAAGGTCTGCGTTTTCGAGGACCGCGAGCAATTGGCCCTTGTGAACGCGGCTGCCGCGTTGCACGCGGAATTCGCGGATCGTGGAAGTAATCTTCGGAGCGATGACGGCCTGCTGCAGCGGGAACACAATCGCTTCCGCACTGACCACCTGAGAGATGGCGCCACGCTGCGCGGGCTCGACCTTGACCGAAACTACGGGAGTTGCTTCCTTTTCTGCTTTTTCGCAACCGCAAACGAAACACGCGATTCCGAGAAATGTGGAAAGAACCAAACGCGCGGTTCTTTGCCGGAAAAATGAAACACGTTTCATGGCTGCGCGAGAACTCCCGTGAGAGTCTGAAGGTTTGCCAGCGCGACCCGGTAGCGTACGGCGCCGTCCTGATACGCGGCATTGGCCGTCGCGTAACTGGACTGAGCATCCACCACCTCAAGGACGGTGGCTTCGCCATGCTGGTAGCGCAGCGTCGTAAGCCGGAGGCTGTCTCCTGCCAGCGCGGCGGAATGCTTCAGACCGGCGAGTTCCTGCTGGGCCGTTTGAGCCTCCGAGTACAACGATTGCAGGTTCGCCAGGAGCTTTCGCTGCGCGAATGACAGTTCTCGGTGAGT
>Ga0070740_10002062_pt1 | contig 24951 bp, 26 predicted proteins | sample Coa_R2_FD_67286 | JGI IMG/M metagenome (GOLD analysis project Ga0070740, IMG submission 67286) | Surface soil microbial communities from Centralia Pennsylvania, which are recovering from an underground coalmine fire - Coalmine... | ecosystem: Environmental > Terrestrial > Soil > Unclassified ...
CGCGGGTGAATTTGCCGAGCGTCTCGTTGGTGGGGCCGTAGCCGCTATGGTAGATGTAGTATTCCAGGTCGTAGAGCAACTGGTCAGCCGTGGCGTAACGTTGGTCCGGGTCACGCGCCAGGCAGCGATGCAGCAGGTCATTGAGGGGCGTGTCAATGCGGGAATCCAGTTTGCGGAAATCGGGGATTTCCATGTTCAAAATCCGCCGGCGCGATTCCTCGGGGGTTTCGCCTTTGAAGATGTTCCGGCCCAGCAGCAAATGCGCCAGGACCACGCCGGTGGAAAACAGATCGGAACGTTTGTCGGTGACCTGGAAATCGGCCTGTTCGGGGCTCATGTAATCGGCCTTGCCGGCCACGACTTCGCCTTCCTGATCGGTCAGGAAGCCGCGGGCCTTGGCGATTCCAAAGTCGGTGACCTTTACGTCACCTTCAAAGGCAATCATGATGTTTTTGAAACTGATGTCGCGGTGAACGATGCCCAGGGGGCGTCCTTCTCTGTCGGTCTTGGCGTGGGCGTAGGCCAGGCCGCGGCAGACGCGGCTGGTAATGAACACCGCCAGTTCCTTGGGCAACTGCCGGTTCTTTTCGGCGAGCTGGCGCGTGAATTGTTCCAGGTTCACGCCATTGATCAGCTCCATGCAGATGAAATAAACCCCTTTGCTTTCGCCCAGGTGATAGGTCTGGACGATGTTGGTATGAATGAGGTCGGCCACCAGTTTGGCCTCGCCGATGAAGTTGTCTATGAACATCTTCTGACTGGCGAAATGGGGGCGAATGATCTTGATGGCCACCCGCTTGACGAAGTTGCGGGCACCGTGCTGCTCGGCCTCGAACACTATGCCCATCCCGCCCTCGAAAATTTTGCGGACAATTTCGTAGTGAAACTCGTTCTGGATCGTGAACAGCGCCACGGCGTCATGGTCGGCAATTGCGCCACGAAGTCAAGCCCCGGCTCCCTCTCCGCCGCGGCCCCGGCGTTTCTGCGTTTTTTTCGTTTTTTTACTTGCACCGGAGGCCGCCAGTCTCTTTATTCGAGCCGAGTCGCATGACTTTTGAACAAACAACAACACAACCAAAACACCAACAGGAAGGACACCGAAGTTATGGCAAAAGCACTCTCCAAATCGCAACTGGCCGCCGCCATCGCTGAAAAGGCTGAAATCCCCAAGAAAAAAGCGACGGAAATTCTCGATCACCTCGCCCAACTGGCTTACAAGCACGCCAAGGACACCTTTACGCTGCCGGGCATTGGCAAGCTGGTCCTCAAAAACCGCGCCGCCCGCGTGGGCCGCAATCCCAAAACCGGCGAACCCATTCAGATTCCCGCCAAACGCGTCGTCAAGTTCCGCGTTGCCAAGGCCTGCAAGGACGCCATCCTCGGCGGCAAGTAATCGTTCAATTCCGCAAAGGCGCTTCGAGCAATCGGAGCGCCTTTTCCATTTGGTCGGTTCCCACCCGCATCAAACCACTGGCAACAAATGAAACCCCGTGTCCGCTTCGCCCCCTCGCCCACCGGCCATTTGCACATTGGCGGGGCGCGCACGGCGCTCTTCAACTGGCTCTACGCCCGGCACACCGGCGGCACGTTTATTTTGCGAATTGAAGACACCGACGCGGCGCGCAATTCCCAGGAAGCGGTGGCCGTCATCCTCAATGGCCTGCGCTGGCTCGGCCTGGATTGGGACGAAGGCCCGCTGACTGCCGAGGCCACCGGGCCGAGCAAAGGCCGCTTCGGCCCCTATTTCCAATCCCAGCGCAAAGAAAATTACCAGCGTCGCATCGAAGCGCTGCTGGCGCGCGGCCTGGCCTACGAACACGAAGGCGCCGTGAAGTTCAGGATGCCGCGAACGCCCTTCGTCATTCACGACCTGGTTGTGGGCGACGTTGTCCGGAAATTGACCGACCGCGAGGAGGCCGACCCGGATTTTGTCATCCTGCGCTCCGATGGCCAGCCGGTCTTTCACCTGGTCAACGTCGTGGACGATTTGGAAATGGGCATCACCCACGTCATCCGCGGCGAGGATCATTTGAGCAACACCGCCAAGCACCTCGCGCTTTTTCAGGCCTTCGGCGTTCCACCGCCGCATTATGCCCACATCCCGCTCATTTTGAATCCCGACGGCTCCAAAATGAGTAAACGCGACCGCGGCGCCTCGCTGACCCATTACATGACCGAGGGATTTTTGCCGGAAGCCGTGGTCAATTACCTTTGCCTGCTGGGCTGGTCGCCAAAGGACAACCGCGAAAAACTCTCCCGGGACGAAATCATTGAACGCTTCGACCTGTCCCAAATTCTCCGGCACAACGCGCGATTCGATTACGAGAAACTGCTCTGGCTCCAGGGCGAATACGCGCGCGAACTCAGCGACGACCGTTTTTACGAACTGGCCGTTCACGCCTTTGCCCAGGCGGGTATTGACACCAACCGGTTCCCGCTGGACTACGTCAAACGCGCGCTGGACACCTGCAAAGGCAAAATCAAAATCTTCTCCGAGCTGCCCGCCTACGCCGGATTTTATTTCCGCGACGATCTCGAATACGATCCCGAAGCGGCCCGGCGCGACTTCGTTCCCGAAAACAAACCGCGCCTGCAAAAACTTCGCGATGCCTTCGCCAGACTGGACACCTTCACCGCCGCCCATCTCGAAACCGCGCTCAAAGAAACCGCCCAAACGCTCGGCGTGAAGACCGGCGCGTTGGTGCATCCCTGCCGCCTGGCGGTAACCGGCAAACCCGCCGGCCCCAGCCTTTATCACCTGCTCGAAGTGCTCGGGAAGGAAAAAACCCTGGCGCGACTGGAAAAGGCCCTGGCGCAATTCTGACGAGAAACTCCGGGGCGCGTGGAAAGGACGCAAAAAAAATCGCGCGCCGGAAATTCCTCATTAAACTTCGCGCGTGGCAAATCCGTTCCTTCACTGGATTGAAGCCAAGGGTCCGTGGGCGCCCCTGCTGTTTGCGGCGCTCTTCCTGGCGGCGTCCTTTCTGATGATCTGGCGGCTGGAGGCCATGGGCAAAAGCGGTTTCGAGGGTACGGTGTTGGGCACGCTGGTCATGCCGTATTGTTCGGGGCTGGGCAATTTGATTTTTGCGTTCATCCTGGGCCGCACCGGCGGCGACGGCGCACAGGTCATGGTCAACTCCCTGGTCAACAACGTCACCAACATGACACTGGTGCTCGGGCTGCCGGCCATTTTCTGGGGCATCAAAGTCCTGCCAAGCCGGGCAAAAGCCGGCGCCGGGAAAAAATCCGCCGCGGCCACGGCCAAGCACGAATTGAACCGGCTTTCGTTGTTGTTGACGCTGATGGCGGTGCTCTTTTTCACCGGTGCGGTCTGGGCGCTGGGGCGAAAGGGGAGGATTGATTTCAATGACGGGTTGGTGTTGGTGGGGCTGTTTTTGTTCTGGCAATGTTTTCACATCTTCGATGTGCTCAAGGCCAATGTGCGTCAGGGCCGCTCGCTCGGCTGGCGATGGCCGGTGGATTTGGTGTTGCTGGCCGTGGGCGCCTACGGAATTTACGTGAGCACGGACTGGCTGGTGGCCTGGCTCCAACACCGGCACACCGGTTTCCTCAGCGCGCGTTACCTGGGCTGGTTGAGCGGCTGGCTGATGGTGCTGCCCAACGCGACGCTGGCTTTTTATTACAGTTGGCGCGGACAGCCGGAAACGGTGTACGCCTCGCAGGTGGGCGACTCGCACGTCTCGATCCCGCTCTGCGTGGGCATTTACGCGCTGTATCACACCCTGACGGTGCCGGCGTTTTTCCAGGTGGGCATGTTCCTCCTGCTGGGCGCGACGCTGCTGCACATCTTTTTTGTCACCGCGCTGGGACGCTTGCCCAGAATAGCCGGCTTAATCCTGGTGGCGGCCTACGGATTTTTTTTGTGGAAGGGCTTGCTGGATTAACCGTCCAGGCCGTTAAACCGCCCGGCCCGAACGGCGCCACGCCTTCAGTCCCTGTGAAACCGGGTGTCGTCCCACGAAACCACCAGCGGGTCCGGGCGGACACGTTCGCTCAATTCGGCAAACGGCACCTGGGCACCAAGCCAGCGCGGGTCCCGGGCAATGGTGTCCATGCTCTCGCGCGTGTTGTTGCAGATGAGATAAAAGCCCGTGCCGAGCACCATGAACGCCTCGAACCGCGTGCCGGTGCCGTGCCGTTGAAAGGCAAAATCGCCCGCGCCGTAATTCTGATCGTGCAATTCGGCGCGCAAGGCGCCGATGTCATGCGCAAAATTTTTCAGAAAATCGTCATTCCGCGGGCCGAGGTAGGCCAGCACACGCGCCCTGTTTTCGAGCAGGGAGACGACCGCCCATTCGTCGAAAACCGTTCGGCCGTAGCGTTCGTCCATCTGCCTGGCGCACGCTTTGATTTGCTGGATGGCCTCGGTTAACGTCATGGCGGAATCTTTGGCGACGCCATCAAAGCAGAGACCCGCCCCGGAAACAAGGAATTTCATTTGCCGGCCGAATCCTCGGCTGGCACGATGCCGCCTCGAACAGTCTGTTGTGTTACCCCGTCAAAATCCGTTGCCGTCCTCGGCCCGGCCCGCCGTCCTTTGGACGTGCCGGGCATTCACCGCTGCGTTGCTGGCCGCCGGGCTGTGGACGTTGTGGCAAGGGGAGCGGCCTCTTTTCCGGGGAGAACATGCCGACTGGTGGCCCAGCACGCTGTGGTTGCTGGCAGGCGGCAGCACCCTGGCGGCGTTGGGGCGACACCTGCCGCTGCAAAACGTCCTGTTTGCCGGACTTCTCATCGCCCTGGCTGGCGGCGCCACGGCGTGGCTGGATACAAAGACGGGAATGCCTTTCGGGCCGGTCACCTTTCTGGCCCAACCTAAACTGTTCGGTGCACCGGCAGTCCTGCCGCTGATCTGGACGGTGGCGGTATTGAATTCGCGCGGCGTGGCGCGGCTCATCCTCAAACCCTGGCGCACACACCGTGATTATGGATTCCGACTCATCGGGCTGACGGCGGGATTGACGGCGCTGTTCGACCTGGCGCTGGAACCGTTCGCCACGCGCGTCAATCATTTCTGGGTGTGGAGCAGCACCCGCTTTCCGCTGGCGTGGCAGGGGGTGCCGCTGGTGAATTTTTTCAGTTGGGCGGTCGTCACGGCGCTGATTCTGGCCTTTGTGACACCGCTGTTGATCCCCAAGCAGCCGCACCCTTCTCATTCGCCGGATTTTCATCCACTGGGCGTGTGGATGGGCGGGGTTTTGTTTTTTGGCGCCGGTTGCGCAGCCCACGGTCTGTGGGCCGCGGCGGCGCTGGACGCGATCCTCGGTGCCGTCGTAGCCTTGCTGGCAATCCGCGGCGGGCGGTGATAAAAGGAAGGAAATTGAGGAGCGCGGCAAAATCAAGCGGCGCTTTGTCCCTTCGCCTCCCTCAACTCGCCGTTCCCTCAGCGCCGCGGCGGCGGGTGATTTTCAACCGCGCCACACGCGGCCCGTCCATTTCTTCCACACGCAATTCAAAGTCACCCGCCGTCAACGCATCGCCGGTCCTGGGGAAACCGCCCAGTCGTTCCGTCACCCAGCCGCTGGCGGTGGCCACATTTTCGCCGTGCGGCACGGAGCCAATGATTTTTTCCAGCTCGTGCAGCGGCAGCGTGCCGGAAATTTCCCAGACATTTTCCGTGCGGCGGATGGCGCTGGAAGCCTCCTCGTCGAACTCATCCTGAATCTGGCCGACAAGGGTTTCCAAAACATTTTCCAGCGTGACCAAACCTTCGGTGCCGCCGTATTCATCCACAACCAGAGCCAGGTGCAGCTTCCGTTCCAAAAACCGCCGCAGCAATTTGTCCAGGGGCGCCGTCGGCGGCACGTAAATCACCGGCCGCGCCGCCGCCAGCAAATCCGCCGCCGTCCGAGCCGTTTGGCGCAGGCGATACAAATCCTTGATGTGCACCACACCGCGCACTTTGTCCAGGTCGCCGCCCTCGCAAAGCGGAAAACGCGAATAACGCGTCTGCTCCGCCAGGGTCAGACAGTCGGCCAGGCTGTCCTGCGTGTTGAATCCGGCGATTTCCCGGCGCGGGCGCATGACTTCGCGCGCGATTCGGTGGCGCAAATCCAGCGCGTTCAGGGCGATGGCGCGGCCCACCGACACCTCCGGCGCCGAAGCCAGCAGCAGGCGCAATTCCTCCTCGGAATGGGCGCGGTCAGCCGCCGCATCCGGGTCAATGCCGATGCGCCGCACCAGCCATCGCGCCGCCAGATTCAGCAGGCGGTTGAGGGGATAAAACGCCCGGTAAAACCAATGCAATGGATGCGCCGTCCACAAGGCCACCGGCAGGGTGCGTTGAATGGTCAGCCATTTGGGCGCCAGCTCACCGGCCACCACGCTCAAAAACGTCAGCACGCTGAAGCCGACGAGGATGGAAACGGTGGCGGAGATTGTTTCCGATTCCACACCCAGACCGCGCAACACCGGTGCCAGCAGGGAGGCAAACACCGGTTCGCCCAGATAACCCAGCCCCAGACTGGCCATCGTCACGCCCAGTTGCGTGGCGCTCAAGTAGGCGTTGAGATGCCGGACGATGTGCCGGGCCATTTTCGCGCGACGCCGGCCTTGAGCCACCAGCACGTCCAGTTGGGTCTCGCGCACGCGCACCAGGGCAAATTCGGCGGCCACAAAAAACCCGTTCAACAGCACCAGCGCCAGCACCGCCAGGATTTTCAATGCGATGACCAGAGTGGTGTTCGAGTTCATGGGACAAGGGACCGCGCGCGCGCCTTCGCCGAAAATTTCCGGCGCGGGGGGCGGCGAGGAAAATGCGGAGGCGTCGGGTTCACAATTTCACTTCGCCGAAGATCACCTTCAAAATGTCCTCCAGGCTCACCACGCCGGTCTCGCTGCCGTCGCGCGCCAGGACGATGGCCAGGCGATGGCCGGCACGCTGCATCAGGCGCAGTGCCGTCTCCAGCCGCACGTTTTCATCCACAAACAACGCCGGCGTCATGTGCGCCGCCACCGGCTTTTGCAAATCCAAATCCTCCCGGAACAACAGCGGCCCCAGCGCCAGCAGACCGGCGATGCGCGGCCGGCCTTCGCGCATTTCGCGGACGGGCAGACGCCACCGCCGTCGCGCGCGGCCCAGTTCAAGCGCCCGGCCCAGCGGCTGCGGCGCCTCCACCGTGACCACCTGCGCCATCGGCGTGGCGATGCGGCCCACGGTGAGATTTTGCAAATCGAGCACGCGGTTGATCATCGCGCGTTCGTCGCGGGTGAAGGCCTGGGCCGATTCCTGCATGACGGCGCGCATTTCCTCGCGATTGCCAAACAGCCGTCCGGTGAACACCCGCCCGCCCCTCCAGCGCAGCAGCGCGGCGGAAATGCTCTCGACGACGAACACCAGCGGGCTTAAGGCGAGGTGAATCCAGCGGAACACGCGCGCCGCCCCCAGACACCACCGATTGGGCTGAGCGCGAAAGAGCATCTTCGGCAACAAATCAAACAGCGCGTAAAACAGAAACACCGCCGCCGCAAAGGCCGCCGCCACCCAGCCGGCGTGACCGCGCAGCGCCGCGTGTAATTGCGTTAGAATCCAGCCCAGGATGAAAAAATTCGCCAACGTATTGCCCACGAGAATGGTCCAGAGAAAATTTTCCGGCCGGTCGAGAAAGCCCTGCAGCAACCGGGCCGAGGGTTTGCCGGCGCGCGCCATTCCCCGCACGCGCAGACGGTTCAACGCGAACAGCCCGGCCTCCATGCCCGACAGCAGAAACGACACGCCCAGGCACAGCCCCAAGACGATCCAGATCAAGGCTTTCGAGGTCATGGTTTGGTGAAGGGAGCGGTGAACGGCCGGAATGAAGCCTCACCGCCCCGGCTCATCATTCATTTATTTTATTTTCTCCACGATCAATTCCCGCACACGTCGGTCGTCCACCGCGTGCGCCGTCAGTCTCAAGCCGCGGAACAGCGCCGATTCGCCTGCCGCCGGCACGACGCCGAGCAGATGCGTCAACAGGCCGCCCATCGTTTCGACTTCCTCCACTTCGCCCACGGCGGGGAATTCGCGGCGAAAATCGTCCAGTCGCATCAGGCCGCTCACGCGCCAGCGGTTGGGCGCCAGTTTTTCCATGACAAACCCCTCGCTCTGGCCCGGCCGGCGGATTTTGCCGACGATGCGGCCCAGGATGTCTTCCATGGTCACCAGGCCGGCGGTGCCGCCGAATTCATCCAGGACGATGGCCATGCCGCGCTGTTGTTTTTGCAAACTTTGAAACAGTTGCAACAGATTCATCGTCTCCGGCACGAAAGACGGAAATTCAATGGCCTCCGCCAGGTCCATTTTCGGGTCGAGCAGCAGCGCGCGGGTGTTCAGGATGCCCACAATGGTGTCGGGGGTTTCATCGTAAATCGGCAGGCGACGGTGCCGGAATTTTTTTGCGGCGGCAATCATTTCCTCCACGGTCGCGTCGTCGGAAATGCAGGCCATGTTGGCCCGCGGCTGCATCGCATCACGCGCGGTGTGACGGTCCAGGCTGATGATTTGTAAAATGATTTCCTTTTCGGCCTCGTCGAGGGTGCCCTGCTGATGAGCCATGTCGAGCAGCTCGCGGTATTCGGCGTCGGTGAGGGTGGAGGGGGCGTCTCCGGGCGCGGCGATTTTTTTCAGGATGAGGGCGTTGAGGGTGCGGGCGGCGCGGTGGAGCGGGGCGGAAATGATTTTGAACAGCCAGAGCGGCCAGGCCACGCGCAACGCCCAGCGTTCGGGCCGGCGCACGGCCAGCGTTTTAGGCAGCACTTCACCGGCAACCAGCGCCAGCGCCAGCAAGGTCAGAAATGCCGGCAACGGCGGCCATTCCGAGGCGAACACCAGGCGCAGGACCACGGCCAGCAACGCGGCGTTGGCAAAGGTGTTGCCCAGGGCCAGCGTGGCCAGCAGATCCGGCGGGTGTTCGAGCAGGTGCGCCACGACCCGTCCGCGCCGCGGGTTTTTTTCAACCAATTGCGCGGTCTGCCATTTGCCGAGGGAAAACAGCGCCGTCTCCGCCAGCGCGAAGAAGAAGCTTGCGCCGGTGAAAATCAGAATCGCCGCCACCGCGATGGCCACGCGGTGAATATGCCTGAAATTCGAGCCGGAAAAAAGCGGAAACCCGCGGGGCCGGGAACGGAATCGCCGGCCGCAGACGGACTTCAGCCTTCCAGCACCGCGACCACCGCTGCGTATTGATCGGTGTGGCTGATGCTTACCAGCAATCGCGCGGCCTGGCGCGCGGCAAACAGGGCTTTGCCCTTGCCGTGCAAAATCACATACGGCTCGCCGGACTCCCGATGCGCGATTTCCATGTCCTGCCAGCCCAATTGGGCGCCAATGCCCGTGCCGAAGGCCTTGGAAATCGCCTCCTTGGCCGCGAACCGCGCCGCCACAAACGGCGTGGGATTGGCGTGCGCCAGGCAATAGTCCTTCTCCGCCGGCAGTAAAATCCGTTGCCCGAACCGCTCGCCGAATTTTTCCAGCGAGGCGCGGATGCGCGCCACTTCAATGATGTCAATGCCAATGCCCAGGATCACAATCGCGGCTTCATCAAACGGTCGGATGGGAGAATCGTCAAGCCGGTTTGGCCGTTCCGGGAGGGAACGATTCAACGCGCATAATTTTTCATCAGCGCCAGCATCTCTTTGACCGCCGTCTCCAGGCCCACGAACACGGCGCGGCTGATGATGCTGTGGCCGATGTTCAGTTCCGCCAGATGCGGCACCGTCAACAGCAGCGGCAGGTTATCGTAGTTCAATCCGTGCCCGGCATTAACGCGCAGGCCGAGGGCGCGGGCCTGTTCGGCGCCGGTGCGGAGGCGTTGCCATTCCTTCTCGAACTCCGGATGCCGGGTTCCGAATTTTGAAAAGGCCTCGGCGAAAGCGCCGGTGTGCAATTCAACGCACTGGCTGCCGACGCGCGCGCTGGCTTGAATCTGTTCCGCGTCCGGCGTGATGAAGAGGCTGACTTCGATTCCGGCGTCGTTCATTTTCCGGCGCGTTTGGGTCAGCGCCGGCTCGTGAGCCGCCACGTCCAGGCCGCCTTCGGTGGTCACTTCCTGCCGGCGTTCGGGCACCAGACACACGATGTCCGGCTTCAATTTCAGCGCGATGGCCACGATTTCGGGCGTATTGGCCATTTCGAGGTTCAAACGCTTCACCGCCTGGCGCAAGGCCCACACATCGCGGTCCTGAATATGCCGCCGGTCCTCGCGCAAATGTGCGGTGATGCCGTGGGCGCCGGCGGCTTCGCAAATTTTCGCAGCGGTCACCGGGTCCGGCTCACCAAAGCCGCGTCCGCGGTAGCGCGCTTCCCGCACCGTGGCCACGTGGTCAATGTTCACACCCAGCTTGAGCACGGAGAGAAATTGCCACAAAAGACCGCAAAAAACAGCAGGGAAGTTAACCGGACGGTCCGTGCCTTTTGGGCGGCCGAAGTTATTTGGCCTGGACCGCCGGCGACGCCGCTGCGGGCCTGGCCGGCCCGCCGGACAACGGTGGATGCGGCCGCGGTCGGCGCGGTTCCGGCAGGCGCAGGTCGCAGCCCGGGAAATTCGGCGCTTCAATCCAGTTGACCAGCGCCACCAGTTCCACGGCGGTCAACCCGCCCGGGGCGCGGCGCTTGAAGGTCAGCTCTGCGGGGCCGGTTTGAGTGATTTCCGTAACGGTGATGCCGAGGGTGGGGCCGATGTCATTGAGCCACTGGAAGGCGGGCGACTGGGCGTCGAGCTGGCGGTGTTGGGTAAGCATGAGCAGCAACTGGCTCAATTGCAGCAGTTGCAAATGAGGCGCCTTGCCCAGGCGCACGCCGGTCACTTCCCAATGGTAATACACCAGACCGGGCCGGCTCAATTCCTGGAGCAAGCCCGCGGGCAACGGCGAGGAAGGGGGCGGGTTCGGGAAAAATCCGCCGAACAAAAACTGGCCGTTGGCCGCGCGCACCGCCTGCACGAACGGGGCAACGAACGGCACGTTGCGAAATTCAATTTCCCGGTTGGTCATCACCACTTCCGGCAGATGCAGGAAACGGCTTTCCCAGCGGGTGTCGGCGGCCAAATTTCGGTCCAGTTGCGCCAGCGCGGCGTCGGCGTCCGGCACCGGTACGGCGGCGTAGGTCTGGAAAGGAATTTGCGCCAGCGCCCAGATGAACGCCTGATCCGGCGGCGGTTCCAGTCGCGCCGGTCCCAGCCAACTTTGCCGCGCCAGCCAGGACCCGATGCCGCGGGCGGCGGTAAAGCTGATAAGCGGCTGGCGAAGAACATTCGTGGGCAGTTGCCAGGATCCAAGCGGCGCCAGCGGAGCGGACAAAAACAATTGGCCAATGAAATCCAGATTCTGGTCCCGCCCCGCCACCGCCAGGTGGATGCGGGGAAGATCAAAGACCTTCAGTTTCGGAAAAAGCTGAGCCAGCCGCGGCCAATCCAGATCGGCCACCAGCCAGTTCGTTTCCGCAGCGACCTTCGCCGCCGGCGGCAGAGTCTGATCCAGCGACAGCGGCTCCTGCCCGACATCCACCACCACCCACTCGGCTGCGCGGTGGAACTGAATCAAATCCGGCGGCTCGTGTTTTTTCAACCGCCAGCCATCGGCGGTTTTTTGCACGGAGAGCTTCGTCCAGGCTTCAAGCACTTCCCGCAAATTTTGGCTCCATAGCCGCGCCCGCGTTTCGTTCAAACGAATGGCCAGCGCGTATTCCGGCGAGGCGGGGGCGTCGCGGATTTCAAAAATCCATTCCGAGCTCAGCAAATCATCCAGCAAGGGACGCAACTGCGCCGCACCGTCGCCGGAGCCGGCGGCGATTTTGGATCGGAACCAGACGCCCGGCACGCGCGCGAGCTTGTCGAGGAGGTGCGCCTCCAACGCGCGCGCCGGCGGCGAGGCAAATTCGTTGGTGAACGCCCAATGATTCGGATCGGCGGCGATTCTCTCGCCGCCCAGAAAATGAATCCGGGCGATCAAACCCGGCTGAGCCGGCACATTGGCCGCGGCGCCCATCAACGCCGCCAAAAGCAGGAAGCATCTTTTTTTCATTGAAAGTCTGCTGTGTGCCAGAGGCGCGGCGCCGTTTCAAGCTTTCATTGGACTCCGCCCCCCGACGGGCTTCATCTCACCGCCGGGACCGGCGCGGGAGTTTTGACTCGTCAATGGCGAATCGAAATTCGTAAAATTCCCCGCATGTTGAAATCCGTCCGGTCCAAAAACCTGCGTGCGGGCGGCGGCTGTTTCGCCATCGTCGCCTCGCGTTACAATGGCCAATACGTGGAGGCGATGCTGCGCGCCGCCCGCCGCGAATTGAAACGCGCCGGCGCCCAAATCCGCGTTTTGCGGGTGCCGGGCGCGTTTGAAATTCCCGCCGTGGCAGCTCGACTGGCCGCGGAGGCGCGCGCCAGGACGGGCGGCTCCAGCCTTTCGGCCATCATTGGCCTGGGCGTAATTTTTCAGGGCGAGACCAGCCATGCACAGCATATCGGCTGGGGCGTAACCCATGCCCTGGCGCAAATCCAGGTGCTCCATCAAATCCCCGTCATCCACGGCGTGTTTGTTTTTGAAAATACCGAACAGGCCAAAGTCCGCTGTCTGGGCAAAAAACACAACCGGGGCACCGAAGCAGCGCAAACGGCCCTGGAGATGGCGCGCCTGATGGAACACTGGCGGGATTAAAAACCGTGCCGCAGGGCCGAATCGCGCGCGCCGGCAACCGAAGCCGGGTGTTTGTGAAATTTTTCACAAAACACTTGCCTCGCCCAATTGACCGTGTTACGGTGATTCGCCATTTTTAAGAGAGGCCGCAAACCGAAATTTTTGACTTGGGTCAAAGTTCTTTGAGCGGGGGCCGGCCTATCATCGCCGCTCAAACCAAAGTCTGATTGTGATTATGAAAAAAACATTTGCCTGGCTGACGATTGGATTTTTGAGCGCGGGACTGGCGGTTCGCGCCGCGGACATCACCGGCGTCATCACCCTCAAAGGCACGCCGCCGCCGGAAGTGCCTTACACGCCGCTCATGGCCAACCCGGACTGCGCGGCGATGTATAAAGACAAACCCATGCCCACCACGCATTTTTATGTGGTGGGGCCCAATGGCGGCTTAGGCGACGTGGCGGTCTATCTGAAGACCGCCGACGGACAGGACATCACCGGCAAATCCACCGGCGCCGGCGCGCCAGCCGTGGTGCTGGACCAGAAAGGTTGCCTTTACACCCCCCAAATTGTGGCCATCCAGACCGGTCAGAAACTGGTCGTGAAAAATTCCGATCCTTGCGTCCACAACGTCCATTGCACGCCGACCGTCGCGGGCAATGAAGCCCACAACGACGTGCAGATGCCCAACGGACCGGATTTAACCTACACCTTTGCCAAGCCCGAAATGTTCATCACCTTCAAATGCGACGTGCATCCGTGGATGTTCGCCTGGGTGAGCGTCTTCGACAACCCGTGGTTTGCCATTAGTGATGAACAAGGCAAATTCGTGATTCACAACGTGCCGCCCGGCGAATACACGCTGGTGGCCGACCACCGCAAACTGGGCGTGCAAACGCAGACCGTGAAGGTGGGCAACCAGAACGTGACCGTCAATTTCACTTTTCATGTCAAATAATCCGTGAGTTGCCTGTAACCGCCACCAGCCACCAGAGAAGAAAGGAATGGTGGCGGGCGTCTGTCTGAGCCAAGATGAATCCATTAACGCCAGCGACCAATCCGTGGCTGCACCGTTTCGCCGTTCTGACGGCGCTGGCCACCTTTCTGCTGCTGGGCGCAGGCGGGTTGGTGACCAGTCACAATGCCGGCATGTCCGTGCCCGACTGGCCGAATTCCTACGGCTACAACATGTTTGCCTTTCCGCCGTCCCAATGGGTCGGCGGCATCTTCTACGAGCACACGCACCGGCTGTGGGCCTCGGCGGTGGGATTGATGACCACCATTCTGGCGGTGTGGCTCTGGCTTAAAGATCCGCGGCGCTGGATGAAATGGCTGGGCGTCGCGGCCTGGGCGCTGGTGGTGGTGCAGGGTGTGCTGGGCGGGTTGCGCGTGGTGCTCATTGACGCCGACCTCGGAATCGTTCACGGCGTCATCGCGCAAACGTTTTTTGTCTTGACATGCGCCCTGGCGCTGTTCACCAGCAATTTCTGGCACAAAATTGCCGCGCAAAGAGCGGAGGCCCCGCGCCGCCTGAAGGCATTGGTGCTCACGGCGACGATTTTGATTTTCTGCCAGCTCATCCTGGGCGCAACGATGCGCGGCCAGCATGCGGGCCTGTCCATTCCCGATTTTCCGCTGGCTTACGGCAAACTCTGGCCCGACATCCGCCCCGCCGCCGTGGCGCGTTACAACGCCGAACGCATGGATGTGCTGGCGGAAAATCCCATCACTGCTTTCCAAATCATCCTGCAAATGGTGCATCGCCTGGTGGCCGTTCTGATCCTGGCCGCCGTGGCGGGATGCGCCTGGCAGGCGCGCAAAATCCCCGCGCCCGTTCACCGGCGCCTCTCGATTTTCTGGCTGGCGCTCATTGTCGGGCAGATCAGTCTGGGCGCGGCCACCATCTGGACGAACAAGGCGGCCGACGTGGCCACGCTGCATTTGATGGGCGGCGCGCTGGCGCTGGCCACCGGCGTGCTGTGGTGCGTGGTGAATTTCCGGCGGGCAACCGAAGCGGGAAAGGCGCTTGGCACAGCTCCGGCCGCCGCGCCCCTCTCCGGCACATTGAGTGCGGCAACGAATCACTGACATGAAAGAAATTCCGGCAGACATTTCCATTCCCACCGCAACAAGAAAAACCTGGACAGCCGTATGGGCCGATCTGACCAAGGCGCGGCTGACCTCGCTGGTGTTGTTGACCACCGCGGTGGGTTTTTATCTCGGCTGGCAGGGGCCGATGAACTGGCTTTTGTTCTTTCACACGCTGGCAGGCACGGCGCTGGTGGCGGGCGGCGCGGCGGCCTTGAATCAATGGCTGGAACGGGATTATGACGCCAAAATGTTCCGCACGCAGGATCGGCCATTGCCATCGGGCCGTCTCCAGCCGGCGACGGCGGCGCTGGCCGGAGGATTGTCATCGGTGTGTGGATTGATTTACCTGGCGCTGACGGTCAATCCGCTGACCAGCGTGGTGGCCGCAGTCACTCTGGTGAGTTATTTGTTCATTTACACGCCGCTCAAGCGGGTGACCTGGCTGAACACGGCCGTCGGTGCCATTCCCGGCGCGTTGCCGCCGTTGATGGGCTGGACGGCGGCGCGCGGCCAGTTGAGCGGCGAAGGCTGGGCGCTCTTTGCCATCGTGGCTTTCTGGCAAATTCCTCATTTCTTCGCCATTGCCTGGCTGTATCGCGAAGACTACGCCCGCGCCGGCTTTGTGATGCTGCCGAACGTGGACGTCAAGGGCTGGCGCACCGGCCAGCAAACCGTCAGCCACGCGCTGGCGTTGCTGCTGGCGAGCCTGGCACCGTTCGCATGGAAAATGGCCGGAGCGTTTTATCTGGTCGGGGCGCTGATTTTGGGCGCGGCGTTTTTGGCCTGCGCGGTTCAATTTTCGCGGCGGCTGACGCCGGCCAGCGCGCGCCGGTTGTTTCTGGCATCCATTCTTTACCTGCCGCTGCTGCTGGCGGTGCTGGTGGCGGACAAGGTCAGATGAAAGTAAAGCATGGCGAGATGTTGAAGCAGGTTGAATGCGCCGTTGCCAACGTTCTGAGGGAACAGTTATGAACACGACCATAGCACAGTTTCCACCGTATCGGGAATCCGAAGCGCACGGTGAACACGCGCACACGCCTCACGCCTCGGGCTTCTGGCGCCATTATATTTTTTCGACCGATCACAAAATCATCGGGATTCAGTACGGATTCACGGCGCTGTTGTTTTTGTTGATCGGCTTTTTCCTGATGCTGCTGATGCGCTGGCAGATTGCGCATCCGGGCCAGCCGGTGCCGTTTCTGGGTCCGTTGCTGGCAAAATTGCTCGGCCAGCCGGCGGCGGGCGGCATCATCTCGCCGGAACTTTACAACTCGTTCGGGGCGATGCACGGGACGATCATGATTTTCCTGGGGGTGGTGCCGCTGGCCTTCGCGGCCTTTGGCAATTACGTGGTGCCGCTGATGATTGGCGCGCCGGACATGGCGTTTCCGCGCGTGAACATGGCCAGTTACCACGCTTATTTTCTGGGCGGCGTGGTGATGCTGGTGAGCTTTTTCATTCCGGGCGGCGCGGCGCAGGCGGGCTGGACGTCGTATTCGCCGCTGGCCACGACCATTCCGACGCACGGTCAGGCGTTCTGGCTGGTGGGCATGGTGCTGCTCATCACGTCGTCGCTGCTGGGGGCGATCAATTTCATCGCCACGATCATTCAGTTGCGCGCGCCGGGGATGACGTGGATGCGGCTGCCGTGGTTTGTCTGGGCGCAGTTTGTGACGGCGTTTATTTTGCTGCTGGCGTTTCCGCCGCTGGAATCGGCAGCCATCATGCAACTGATGGACAATCTGGCGGGCACGAGTTTCTTTCTGCCGACGGGTCTGGATGTGGGGGGCAAGCTGGCGCATGTCAGCGGCGGGGGCAGTCCGCTGTTGTGGCAGCATCTGTTCTGGTTCCTGGGCCACCCGGAAGTTTATGTCTTGATTCTGCCGGCGATGGGCATCGTGTGCGAGATCATCGCCAACAATACGCGCAAACCGATCTGGGGTTACAAATCGCTGGTGTATTCGGCGCTGGCCATCGGGTTCCTGTCGTTCATCGTCTGGGCGCATCACATGTATTTGACGGGCATGGGCACGAAAATTTCCGCGTTTTTCCAGGCGACGACGATGGCGATTTCGGTGCCCTCGGTGATCATTTTGACGTGCCTGTTCATTTCGCTGTGGGGCGGTTCGATTCGATTCAACACGCCGATGCTGTTTGCGCTGGCGTTCCTGCCGATGTTTGGCATTGGGGGGTTGACGGGTCTGCCGCTGGGCTTCAATGCCAGCGACGTTTATTTGCACGACACGTATTATGTGATCGCGCACTTCCATTACGTCGTCGCGCCGGGAACGCTTTTCGCGTTGTTCGCGGGCATTTACTACTGGTTTCCGAAAATGACCGGGCGGCGGATGAATGAATTTTGGGGGCAGGTGCATTTCTGGGGTTCGTTTGTGTTTATGAATCTGGTGTTCATGCCAATGTTTGCGCAGGGCATGAAAGGCATGTTGCGGCGCATGGCTGACGGCGGGGCGAACTATTCCGCCGCCAAGGTGCCGGGGGTGATTGACACCTTGCCCGGCTCGATCATGGAAATGCACACATGGATTTTGTGGGCGGCCATCGCCCTGGGCATCGCGCAAATTCCGTTCATCGTAAATCTGTTCTGGAGCATCAAGCACGGGGAAAAGGCGGAGGCCAACCCCTGGCATTCGACCACGCTGGAATGGCAGACGCCCACCCCCCCGCCGCACGGCAACTTCGATACGCCACCGCACATTTACCGCGGGCCTTACGAATACAGCGTGCCGGGCCGCCCGACGGATTTCACGCCCCAAAACGAGCCGGAGACCCCGGCATCCGTGTCGCCGTCAACGCCGGTGCCTGTCTGATTCATGAGCAACTTTCAAATTTCAATCGTCGCACCGTCTCTCCCCACCTCCTGCGCCCGCACCCGGCGCGGAATGGGAAAGGGCCAAAAGCAATTCCCCCGATTTTCACCGCCGCTCACCGGGCGGCGCATGATGCTTTGTTAAAATGGAAATTCCCTACGCTGTTCACGCCCGGCCGGACACCGGCCTTTACAACGCCAAAGTGGGCATCTGGCTGTTTTTGGCGTCCGAAGTCATGCTCTTTGGAGGATTGTTCTCCGCCTATGTGCTGCTGCGCGTGGGCGCCGCGCCGGGCACCTGGCCGCACGGCTGGCAGGACGTGACGCTGGGCACCCTCAACACCGTTGTCCTGGCGCTTTCGGCCATCACCACGCTGCTGGCGTGGGTCGCGTGCAAGGTGCGGCAGTTCGGACGATTCAAATTTTTTCACGCCTGCACGCTGCTCCTGGGATTGACATTCGTCGGCATCCATTTGACTGAATATCACGACGACCTGACCCATTACGAAATTCACCTCGCCAACGGACAAATCGCCGACGGGCACATGCTGGAAAACAATCCCCGGCAAAACTACGTGGTCATCAAAGGCCGCACGGTGAACGACGAATCAGAATTGATTGACCTGCGCGCGCAGAAAAATCTCTCGGAGACGGAAATCAAAATTCCGCGCGCGGAAATCAAAGACCTGCAGAACTACGGCCCCTGGATCAACGACTACATGGCACTGGATTTCACCATGACCGGCCTGCACATGCTGCACGTCCTGGCCGGCTGCGTGGTCATTGGCTACCTGTGGGGGCCGGGCCGAAAACTCTGGTTCATTGACCCGGAGCATTACACCAACCGCATCGAAGTGTCCGGCCTGTTCTGGCATTTTGTGGACTTGGTCTGGATATTCCTGTTCCCGGTCTTATATTTGACTTGAACGTTTATGAACGACATGGAAACAGCTCCTTCTCATTCCGCTCCCGCCGCCAGCGGTCCGGCGCAGGAACACGCGGTGGATTTCAACCGCTATCTCCGGCGCTGCGGCCTGGTCTTTGCGGCGGCGCTGTGCATGATTTCGCTGATGGTGGCGGCGTCGTTTGCGCCGATCGGCGGCTGGCCGGTCAAAGTGGCCGTCATTCTAACCATCGCCTGCGCCAACGCCCTGATGGTGGCGGGATTCCTCATGCACCTGATTTCTGAAAAGAAAATGATTTATGCCATCCTGGCGTTCACCGGATTTTTTGTCGTCGGCCTGTTTGCGCTGACGCTTTACGCGATGAAGGATTTTCCGTCCGGCACCGCAACGCATTGAGCCATGTCGTTGAAAGCGTTCCATTTGATCTTCGTAACGCTGCTGACGCTGCTGGCATTCGGTTTTGCCGGCTGGGCCTTCCATGCGGGACGCCTGGCGTTCGGCGTGAGCGGCGTCGCCGCGGGCATTGTGGTGATTGTCTATGGCGTTTATTTTTTGAAAAAATTGAAACGGATCAGTTATCTATGAAATCACTTCGCCAAATCCTGTGGGCGTTCGGCACGCTGACGCCCTCGCCGTTGCTGGCTTGCGCCACGTGCTCGGCTCATTCGGATTCGCCGCTGGCTCACGGCATGAACGCCGGCATTTTCACCCTGCTGGGCGTCCTTCTGACCCTGCTGACGGGTTTTGCATTGTTCTTTGTTCACGTCATGAGAAACGGTCAGACGCCGCCGGATGACTCGACGTCCAATTCAAAACCGCAAAATTCGTCCGAGGTATGACCGAGTGGTTTGCCCAACACGTTCTGGGAATGCCCGAACTGGCGTCGAAGAACGGCGCTTCCGTGGACGCGCTGATTGTCTATGTTCACTGGCTGATGCTCGCGCTGTTCATCGGCTGGAGCATTTATTTTTGCTACACGCTCTGGAAATTTCGCGCCACGCGCAACCCGCGTGCCGATTATCAGGGGGTTAAAAACCACGCCTCGAATTACATTGAACTGGCCGTGGCGGGCATTGAAGCCCTGCTGCTGGTGGCTGTGGCCATTCCCGTTTGGGCCAAAGCGGTGGATAAATTTCCCGACCCCAAGGATGCCACCGTGATTTACATCATGGCGCAGCAATACGCCTGGAACGTCCTTTATCCCGGTCCCGACGGCCAAATCGGACGGCAGAACATGGCGTATATCTCCGACACCAACGTGTTCGGCCTGGACCGGGACGACCCGGCTGCGCAAGACGACATCCAAACGCTCAATGAAATTCACGTGCCCGTCAATAAACCGGTCATCGTCTATGTCAGCTCCAAAGACGTGATTCATTCCTTCAAGATTGTGGCCATGCGGGTTTGTCAGGATGCGATTCCCGGCCTGCGAATTCCCTGCTGGTTCACGCCGGACAAAATCGGTGTTTACCAGCTCAATTGCGCGCAACTGTGCGGTCCGGGCCATTCCTCCATGACCGGTGGTTTTCTGACGGTCGAGAGCGAGGCCGACTACGAGAAATGGCTGGCGAGCAAGAGCGCCGCCACCGTCTCGCCGTCCAGTTTTCAGTAGATTTTTGTCCGCCGCGCGTTGTTTTCGCGGCCGGGCGGCGGCGAACAGGATGAGCGTCACCTCGCAAACGGGGCGAAACACCATGTCTGAACCATCCACTTCTTTGCCGCGCACCCTCTGGGTGGGCGTGGTGGTGCTGCTGGCCTTTCTCGGCCTGGCCTACCTGCTGTCCGTGGCCGAATACAGCCAGGCGCAACACAAACCGCCGCCGGTTCTCGGCCGCATCGCTGATTTCACCCTCACCAACCAGGACGGACAAAAAGTCACTCTTGCCGACCTCACCAATCGCGTCTGGGTGGCGGACATCATCTTCACCCGCTGCACCGCTTCCTGCCCCATCATGTCCTCGCAAATGAAATCCCTTCAAGCCGCGTTGCCGCCGGACAACCCGGCCCGGCTGGTGTCTCTGACCTGCAATCCCAGTTACGATTCGCCGGCGGTTTTGAAACGATACGGCGAACGTTACGACGCAGATTTTCACCGCTGGATATTTCTGACCGGCACACCGAAGGAATTATCCGACCTGGCCGCCGGCAGCCTGAAACTGGGCGCCACGCCCGTTCCGCCGGAACAACGGCAAAATCCCACCGATTTCTTTATTCACAGCACGTATTTTGTGGTGGTGGACAAACACGCCCGTCTGCGGGCCGTCTTTCAAACCGAAGGGCAGGGCGTCGAATGGACGAACGTCCAGTCGCATCTCCTCGCCGCCGTGCGCCAGTTGGAGCGCGAGAAATGAGCCTCCACGACCTGCCCGCCGTCAACGCTTCGCTGAACGGCTTGAGCGCGATTTTTCTGGCCGCCGGATGGGGGTTTATCAAACGCGGAAACCGAATTGCCCACCGCTATTGCATGATGGCCGCTTTCGGCGTGTCGGTTCTTTTTTTGACCGGCTACCTGGCTTATCATGGCTATCTGGCCGCCGTGTTGCATCAAGGCCCCACGCGTTTCGAGCGTCCCGCCTGGTTCCGGCCCATTTATCTGGCGATCCTGATCACGCACACGGTGCTGGCTGCCGCCATCGTGCCGCTGATTTTGATCACGCTCCACCGCGCGCTCCACGAACGGTTCGACGCGCACAAAAAAATCGCCCGCTGGACCTGGCCGTTGTGGATGTATGTTTCGCTGACCGGCGTCGTCGTTTATCTTTTGCTTTACCGGATTTTCCCGCAAAAATAATCGCATGAGCGTCACCGCCGCCGTCGCGATTCACGAAAGCCAGTTCCCTGAAAACGTCCGGCGCGCGCTGCGGGCGTCGCTGCGCACCCGGAAAATCAATCCCAAATTTCACTACGACAGCGTCAAGCAGACACAAAAATGGCTCGCGCTGCATCAGGCGCATTCGCCGTCGCGCCGCGACCCGGACGTGCGCGGCATTTACGAACAAAGTTTTGCCGCCACCGCGGCGAAAATAAAATCGGCCGGCGTTCACGTCGTCGGTCTCGGTTGCGGCGGCGGGCAGAAGGATTCGCGGCTGTTGGCCGGCCTCCAGTCAAGCGGCAAAAAAATCTTCTACACGCCGTGCGACGTCAGCGTGGCGATGGTACTCACGGCGCGCGAAACGGCGCGGACCGTGTTGCCGGCGGAAAATTGTTTCCCGCTCGTCTGCGACCTGGCCGCGACGGAGGATTGGTCCGCGGTTTTTGCCCCGCTCCTCGTGTCCGGCGCCTCGCGACTGTTCACGTTTTTCGGCATGATCCCGAATTTTGAACCGCGGGGAATTCTGCCGAAGCTCGCCTCGCTGGTCCGCCGGAACGATTGGCTGCTGTTCAGCGCCAATCTCGCGCCCGGCCCGGATTACCCCGCCGGTGTCCGAAAAATCCTGCCGCAATACGACAATGATTTGACCCGTGACTGGCTGATGACGCTGTTGCTGGATTTGGGAATGGAGCGGCGCGACGGCCGGTTGAAATTCTCGGTGGAAGCGGGCGATTTTGGTCTGCTCCGCGTCGTAGCGAACTTCCATTTTGTCCGCGTGCGGCGGATTGAAGCAGAAGGCGAGACGTTCATGTTCCAGCCCGGCGAAAAAATCCGGCTGTTTTTTTCGTATCGCTACACGCCCGAGCGCGTTCAAACAGTTCTGGCGCGATGGGGACTGGCCGTGTGTGAGCAATGGATTGCCGGCTCGGCGGAGGAAGGCGTGTTCCTGTGCCGCAAACCGTAGGGCGCCGCAGCGGCAACCAACGGCAACTCCCGCCTTACCAAACCCTCATTGTTTCCAGCACGGCCCGGACGCGCGGGACTTCGTGTGTGCGGAACAGGTCCGTTTTGCCCAGTGCCGCCAGCACGGCAAAAAACGGCTCGGCGCAGCGGACTTCCTCGCGGAAAAATTCAAAGGCATGCGGCAAGGCGTGGCAAATGGGAAAGCCCAGCGCGCGGAGCCGAAAGGTGTTCAGGAAAATGTTCATTTGATGCCGCACGCGCACTGCGCTGTCCTGCAAATTGCGGTAATAAAAGCCCAGGCCGGGATCCAGCAGCAATTTTTCCGCCCCGCAGCGTTGCGCCATCTCAATCCGACGCGCAAAATATTCCCGCATCATCTCCACCGGATCGGCGCCGAAATCGAAATCGCCCACTTCGCGGACATTGCGGCCCTGCACGTAGCAGATGATGACTGCGGCGTCATGCGCGGCGGCCATTTTGAAAATTTCCCCCGTGCCGGCGACGCCGGTCAGATTCAAAACGTTCGCGCCCGCTTCCAACGCGGCGCGCGCCACCGCCGGCGAATAGGTTTCAACGGAAACGGGGATTTTTTCGGCGCGCAATCCCTTGAGGACGGGGAGCAGTTTGGATTTTTGCGCCGCGCCGCCAACGCGCGCGGCATGAGCCAGCGTGGATTCGGCGCCCACGTCCACCAGGTCCGCGCCCTGCGCGGCGAGGATTTTTCCGCGTTGCACCGCCGCCTCCACCGAGAGGCAAACGCTTTCGCGATACCACGAATCGGGCGAGAGATTGACCACCCCCATGACGGCGGGGCGCGAGTTGAACGGGAATGGCCGGCCGCCAATGGAAAATTCCTTTACGCGCGCGGCGGCGGCAGCGCGATTTTTTTCCAGCAATTCCGCAAGATTCTCCAGTTTGAGCATGGTGGCGCCATCGTAAATCGCCCGGGGCCCATCGCCAACGGAAAACCCCAACGGCCCCGTCCGCGCAGCGGCCGACCAGCCGGCGTTCAGAGACGGACAGGAATTTTTCTTTCCGCCAGGAACCGTTTTACGTCGCCCACGGTGAATTGGCCGAAATGGAAAATGCTCGCCGCCAGGACGGCGTCCGCTTTGCCCTCCAGCAGCACGGCGGCCAGGTGTTCCAACCTGCCGGCGCCGCCGCTGGCCACCACCGGCACGCCCACCGATTCACTCACCCGCCGGGTGAGGATCAGATCGAAGCCGGCGCGGGTGCCGTCGGCGTCAATCGAGTTGAGGACGATTTCCCCCGCGCCCAGCGCCACGGCGCGTTGAGCCCATGCCACCGCGTCCAGGCCGGTCGGCCGGCGACCGCCATGCGAAAAGACTTCCCATTTGTCCGGCCCGACCTTTTTGGCGTCAATGGAGACGACGATGCACTGGCTGCCGAATTTCTCGGCCCCTTCGCGGATGAGTTCGGGTCGGGCCAGCGCGCTGGAGTTGATGCTGATTTTATCCGCGCCGGCGCGCAGCAGGGTGAACATGTCGTCCACGGACCTGATGCCGCCGCCGACGGTCAACGGCATGAAACACTGGTCGGCGGTGCGCTCAATCACCGCCACCATGGTGGCGCGGCCATGCGCGGTGGCGGTGATGTCGAAGAACACCATTTCGTCGGCGCCCTGCTCGTTGTAACGGAGCGCCAGTTCCACCGGATCGCCGACGTTTTTCAATTCGCCGGCTTCGGCCTTTCCAAACCGGACGCCGCGCGTGACCTGACCGGCGTGCACGTCCAGGCAGGGAATAACTCGTCTGGTTATCATCGCCCTTATTGAAACGCCGGTGGCGGCGCCTGGCAACCGAAAGTCGCGCCGCCGGAAAGCCGCAAACCGGGGAAAGCGCCGCGCAGAGGCGTCAATCGTCCCCGTCGAACCGGATGACGGCGCCTTCGCGAGCGGCATCCACTTTCAACGGGAATTTGCCCCGGGCAACCTGCCGCCGCGCCTGACGCACGAAAGCGTCCAGAGTTCGATCATCGTGATCCGGATCATGATGAAAGAGGCACAAACGCCGAACGCGCGCCTGGAGCGCCAGCGCCACCGCGTCCTCCACGCACCCATGCCCCCAGCCCACGTGTTGCTGGTATTCGGCCCGATCGTATTGCGCATCCAACACCAACAAGTCGGCGTCGCGAACGAAGTCAATCATTTCCCGATCCTGGCCGCCGGCGCGCGGCTCGGCATCGGGAAAAAAGGCGATCAGGGCGTCGGGCGCGAAGAGCCGGTAACCGACGCAAAAACCCGGATGATGGGCGCGCAAGGCGCGGATGCTCACCGAGCCCACGTTGAAATTCAATTCCCTGAATTCCTCGATTTCGATGTTGCCGGGCACCCGGGCAAATGGCACCGGGAAATAACTGCTTTCCATCTGGGCGGTCAGGGCCGCAACCAGCCCCTCGCGTGCGCCTTCGCAGCCGAGGATGCGCAGCCGGCAGTGTGGCTGATAAATCGGCGCAAAAAATGGCAGCCCGTGAATATGGTCCCAGTGAGTGTGCGTCAGCAGCAGCGTCAGATGCAGCGGCCGGCTGCCGAATTCGGCCAGCAACGCGCGCCCCAGCGCCCGCAACCCCGTGCCGGCGTCCAGAATGATGATGTCCTCCCCGTGGCGCACTTCCACGCAGGAGGTGTTGCCGCCGTAGCGCACCGTGCCCGGGCCGGGCGTTGGAATGGAGCCGCGTACGCCCCAAAACTTCAGCCGCGTCAC
>Ga0070740_10002064_pt1 | contig 24932 bp, 19 predicted proteins | sample Coa_R2_FD_67286 | JGI IMG/M metagenome (GOLD analysis project Ga0070740, IMG submission 67286) | Surface soil microbial communities from Centralia Pennsylvania, which are recovering from an underground coalmine fire - Coalmine... | ecosystem: Environmental > Terrestrial > Soil > Unclassified ...
CCCGTCGTCGATCTCGTCGAGCGCACGGAATCCATCGAAGCCGAAATCGCCGCCACCCTGCTCTATGGCGCATGCCACTACCCGTATCGCCAGCTCCGCGACCACGTTGCGGCTCTCCCTGAAGCCCGCATCCATGAAATCATCGCTCTTGGAGCCCGCCACCGCGGCAAACACGACGAGCTGCTGCGTGAATTCTCCGCCGGACAGACCCTTCGCTTCGACATTCTTATGGATATCGGCGGTTTCCGTGACATGCACCGCCACCGCCGCTGCGTTCAGATCATTCAGGGCTACACGACTGCCCATGGATATGACATTCCCGAAGGCGTAGCCGAAGCCGGCCTGCAGCAGCAATACGAGACTGCGGTCCGGTCCGCGCACCAGACCCACAAAAAGCTCACAGCCGCATCACCGGAATCCGCCGACTACCTCCTGCCCCTCGGCACCCGCATGCGCGCCCTCTTCAAAATGGACTTCGCCGAAGCGCTCTACATCTCGGAGCTGCGCTCCCAGCCGCAAGGCCACTTCTCCTATCGCCGCGTTGCCTGGGAAATGTATGAGGCAGTCAGGAAGCAGCATCCCGCGCTGGCGCAATATTTCCGTGTTACGGATGTAAGGGAGCCGGTAGACCTGCTGAAACGATAAAAACAGTTAGTGCTTTTGCGGTATCCTTTGGCGAAGATATGAACATCTGTATCGAGGACGACTGGATTGGCAATTGTCTTAACAGATGGTGAGATTAACGCTCTAGTGCAAGAAGCAAAGCCGCTTCCGAATGACTATCGTGAAAAACTTCAGTTGAAGTCGAAGCGTGGTCACAGAGGAAGAGAGCTGGACATCATCGGCGTTGCCGGATCGGAGTTCCGACTGATTCTGCGGCAAAGTGCATCCGGATGTCGACTGGCCAAATGGCTGGGAAGGCGGCCGTGTTCACGGGCATGCCGCCGTTCGCGATTACCATTGAAATGATGCTTCAGGACCGATTCTCTGCTCATTCAGAATGAACAGGAAGGCTTCATCGCCATAATCGCTTTCAAGACGGCACAGGGCAGCTTCGCAGATGCTTTGATTGCATTACCAAAGTTTTTGATTTTTCTTCGCCCTGCCGCTAAAATCGCATTGAGTGATGTATTTTCCTCATAAAACACGCGTATTCTGGCGCTAAAGAGCGCTCAAAACTGGAGAAATACTGTGGCAGATGACCGTACCCGCGCCGTAGAACTGGCGCTTTCGCAGATTGAGAAACAATTCGGCAAGGGCTCCATCATGCGCCTCGGCAGCAAGGAAGCCGTGGTGCCGATCTCGACCATTTCCACCGGATCTATCTCATTCGACGCAGCTTTGGGAGTCGGCGGAGTGCCACGTGGGCGCGTTATTGAGATATTCGGCCCGGAATCTTCGGGCAAAACCACCATCACGCTCCAGATCATCGCCGAGGCCCAAAAAGCGGGCGGTATGGCCGCTTTTGTGGACGCAGAACACGCTTTAGACCCCGTCTACGCCAAAAAACTGGGCGTAGATGTCGATAATCTCCTCGTTTCGCAGCCCGATTACGGCGAACAGGCCCTCGAAATCACGGAAGCATTGGTCCGTTCGGGAGCCATCGACGTTTTGGTTGTCGATTCGGTCGCCGCGCTCGTCCCCAAAGCCGAACTTGACGGCGAAATGGGCGACTCCCACGTCGGCCTGCAGGCCCGTCTCATGTCGCAGGCGTTGCGCAAGCTCACCGGAACAGTCTCAAAGTCGCGCACCTGTCTTATCTTTATCAACCAAATCCGCGAAAAAATCGGTGTCATGTTCGGCAATCCGGAGACGACAACCGGAGGCCGCGCACTGAAGTTTTACTCCTCGGTCCGCATCGATATTCGCCGCATTTCTGCCGTAAAGGAAGGCGATACCGTTGTTGGCGCGCGGACGAAGGTCAAGATCGTAAAGAATAAGGTTGCCGCCCCTTTCCGCGAGGCAGAGTTCGACATTCTGTACGGAGAAGGCGTCTCGCGTGAAGGCGATGTGCTGGATCTTGCCGTGAACAACAACATCGTCGAGAAATCCGGCGCCTGGTACAGCTACGCGGGTGAGCGCATCGGCCAGGGCCGCGAAAACGTCCGCCAGTACCTCAAGGACAACCGTGAGACCTTCGAGAAAATCAACGCCGAAGTTCGCCAGAAATTGAAGATCGGCGCGCCTGCCCCAGCGGAAATTCCGCCGGTTCCGGTCAATGGAGCGGCTGCCGCGCAGGAAGCAGTGAGACCGGCAAGACGGCAGTAAGCTGCACATTCAGGAAATAAGCGAGCGGCGGGCAAGAAGTCTGCCGCTTTCTTTTAAAATTTTTATGTATGCTAGTATATGTATGCTTGGAAGTAGAGTATGACGCATAGCGATCAGGTCATCCAATACGTTCAGCGTCTTTATATAGAGCCTGCGAAAAAACGAGGCGATGCTGAGGTGAGCATCAAGGCAGGTGATGTGCACAAAGCGCTTCATTGGAGCAACCGTGTGCCCTCCGTTTGTCAGGCCCTCTCATCGAAGCGTTTTCTGGAACAAAATCAGCTTACGTTGATAGAGAAGCAAGGGCCGCCATCAGGTTTAAGCACCACAACTGTATTCACTTATCGGCTGAACGCCGCGGGGAATGCATCGAAGCCCGTCCGGAAGTCGAGCTTGTTGCTCTCGCTTCGCGGACGAGGCAAAGAAGCATTCAAAAAATTGGGTGGCGGAGAAGCTTTTTTGCGAGAAGAACGGCGAGGCTGGGGAAGTACTGAATCTCCGCGCTCGAGGAAAAGCGCTTGAGTCGTATCTATTGGGATACGATGCTCTTCGTGTATATGATCGAAGATCATCCTGTCTATGCTCCGAAAGTGGATCGCATCTACAGGAGAATGCAAGAGCGTGGCGATACTCTTTTCACAAGCTCTCTGGCTTTCGGAGAATCGTTAACAGGCGCGCTGAAAAGCGGAGATACGGTTCTGACGCAGGACATCAGGCGACTGTTTGGAAGCAATGAGGTCAAAATGCTGCCATTTCTGCCCAGCACGGCGGAAGTATACGCATCCATCCGCGCCAGAGAAAGTATTCCTCAGCCCGATGCCATTCACCTCGCAATGGCTGCCGAAGCAGGCATCGATATCTTTTTTACAAATGATAAGCAATTGCACGGGCGAACGATTCCCGGCATCCACTTTATTGTCGGATTAGAAGGAAAGCTCTTTTGAATGCTGTCTCGGCTACAGATACAATGCCTTTGGCGTGAATACAGTAAAAGCTATTTATCCGGGCAGCTTCGATCCCGTAACGAACGGACATCTTGACCTGATTGCCCGTGGATCGAAAATCTTCGATCATCTTGTCGTCGCTATTCTTAAGAACTCAGGGAAAAACCCATTGTTTACGGTGGCAGAGCGCGTCGAGATGCTTACAGAAGCGCTTGCCGATTTCAATAACGTCTCAGTAGCTACTTTCGATGGTCTGCTGGTTGATTTTGTCCGCGAGCAGCATGCGCAGGCGGTGATGCGCGGTATCCGCGCCATCAGCGACTACGAATACGAACTGCAGATGGCGCTGATGAACCGCCGCCTCGCGCCGGAGTTGGAGACTATCTTTCTTATGCCTGATGGCAAATATTCATTTGTCAGCTCGCGGCTGGTGAAAGAAGTGTTTACTTTGGGTGGTTCGATTGAAGGATTAGTTCCGCAATTTGTGATCGACCGGCTGAAGGCGCGCATGCCGAATGGGCATCCCTGAGCTAGTCAGGTTGTCATTCTGACGACCAATGGGAGGAAGAATCTTTTCTGGCATCAGCAGCCCCTGAGATTCTTCGCTGCGCTCAGAATGACGTCGTGAGCACAAAATGTTAGCTAAGCCGCCGTGGCTTCCAGCTCTTTAGCCTTCTCCGCCTGAACATCTCCACCCTTTACACCCAGCAGGTTAAGAATCGGAGTCGTGCTCATAGTTGTTACAAGGGCCATGACTACCATCATGGTGAAGAGCGTCGGAGTAAACGCGCCGACATTGTAGGCGATGTTCAGGACGACGAGCTCCACCAGACCACGCGTGTTCAGCAGAGCGCCCAGCGCCGCGGCGTTGCGCCACGATTGACCTGTCCAGCGCGCCGCCAGCACCGCGCCACCCATTTTGCCGAAGACCGCGCCGACGAGCACGATTCCGGCCCACCACCACATCTTCGCGTCATTCAGCAGATCAAGCCGCGTGCGCAGACCGGTCAGGGCAAAGAACAATGGCAGCAGCAGGACCGAGGTAATCATGTCGAGCTGATTGCGAATCGCTTGCTGCCAGTGCGGGATACGCGGGAAGCATACACCCGCAAGAAATGCGCCGAAGAGAGGATGAATGCCGATCCACTCTGTAGCTGCTGCGGAAGCCAGCGTTCCCACAACAACGGCCCCCAGTAATTCCAGTGAAAGTCCGGGCTTGGTTCGCATGCGCACAGCCCGCGCCGCGAGCGGCCGAACCACGCCCAGCATCAGCAGCAGATAGGCTCCTAATCCGGCAAGCCGCACCGGCAGAGAAGCGGAGCCGCCATCGGCGCCGATCAGCGCCAGAGCCAGGGCCAATAGAGACCACGCGACCACGTCATCCACTGCGGCACACATGATGGCGGTCGTGCCCAACGGAGTGGTTTGCAGCCGGCGTTCTTCGAGAATCCGCGCGAGCACAGGGAAGGCGGTGATGCTCATGGCAATGCCGAGAAAAAGCACAAACGGCACGCTGCCGATTCCGTGCGGAGCAAACCGAATTCTCAGCGAATGGGCCAGCGCCGCGGCGGTGATAAACGGAATCAGGATGCTGGTGCCGCTGGCGATGACGGCCGTTTTCCGCTGGCTGGAGAGCTGTTCGTAATCCAGCTCCATTCCGATGAGAAAGAGATAGAGGATCAGCCCTACGGTCGAAAGCATTTCCAGCGAATGCAGCGAGGGGGCCGGGAAGAGCGACGCTGATGTATGTGGGGAAATCCGTCCCAGAACGGAAGGCCCCAGCAGAATGCCGCCAACGATCTCGCCTATCACGCGCGCCTGGCCGAGCTTACGCGCCAGCCATCCGCACATGAGCGTGACGGCAAGAACGACGGACATCTGTATGAGGAGGAGGGTCATGCTGCCGGCCTTGTTCCCGGGAAATTGTCTGTTGAGATGCAAGTCGTGGCCGGCGGATGGCTCATCTATCCACCAGCAAGGCGAAATTTGAGGAGCGCCCCTAACGCTGCCAATATGCTAGCTATGGTTTACCAGAGCAGGCGGGGGATGCCAAGCCCGAAAGCCGCCATTCCGCAGGAAAACAGGGCCTGTTCGAGCGTATACGGAAATAGCGCGCCGAGTTTCTGCTGCTGGGCATCAGTCCGATGCAATTTAAATTTCTGCATCCGTCGAAAATCTGGAAAAATAGAAGCATGAGCGCAACAACAACCACTCCCTCAAAAATTTTTGCCGAACGCATCGGACGTATCGAGGTTTCGGCCACCATGGCCGTGACCGCGGAAGCCGCCAGGCTGCGCGCGCAGGGCGCAAAGCTGGTCGATTTCGGAGCAGGCGAGCCGCATTTCGCCACGCCGCGCCACATCAAGGATGCAGCCATTAAGGCCATCGACGAAAATTTCACGCGCTACACCACAGTTTCCGGAATTCCCGAGGTGCGCAAGGCCATCGTTGAGCGCCATGCCTGCGACTTTGGTTCCGACTACACGCCGGAAGAGGCAGTCTTTACCACAGGCGGAAAGCTGGCCATCTTCAATGCAATCCAGGTGCTGGTCGATCATGGCGACGAAGTGATTCTGCCTGTGCCTTATTGGGTTTCATACAAGGACATCATCCAGTACGGCGGCGGCAAGCCTGTCTTCCTTGAAACCGACGAAGCCGAGAACTTCCGCGTGACCGCAGAGGCCATTGAGAAGGCCATCACGCCGCGCACCAAAGCCATTTTGATTAACTCACCCTCGAATCCAGCTGGCTCCGTCATTTCGCCGGCCGATCTTGAGCGCATCGTGAAGCTCGCGCATGAGCGCGGCATTTATCTGTTGCTTGACGAGTGCTACGTCTATTTGCAGTACACCGGGGCGCTGGTGAGCGGCGGCTCGTTCACTGAAGCAAAAGAGCACGTCATCGTCCTCGGCTCGCTCTCAAAGACCTATGCCATGACGGGATGGCGCGCCGGTTTCGCGCTCGGCCCTAAGCCTATCATCGCCGCAATGAGCAAGCTGCAGAGCCAGTCCACATCTTCGACAGCGCACTTCGTCCAGAAGGCCGCCATCACAGCGCTCAGCAGCTCGCAGGAATGCGTTGTAGAAATGCGCGCTGACTATCTAAAGCTGCGCGACCGCATCCTCGAGCGTCTGGCCGAGATTCCCGATATCACATGCACGAAGCCTGAAGGCGCGTTTTACGTGTATCCGAATGTTTCGGCGTATCTGGGCAAGCCCGGCGCAAAAAACGCTCTTGAACTGGCAAATCGCCTGTTGCACGAGGCGCATGTTGTTACCGTTCCCGGCGAAGCCTTCGGGACAAATCAGCACATCCGCCTTTCCTACGCTGTTTCGCATGATGATGTGGAAGAGGGTGTGAAGCGGATGAAGGATTTCTTCGCAAAACTATCAGCATAATTTTTACGGCGCCTGCTTAGAAACAGGCGCCTTTCCTCTTGTATTTCTGGGCGTTTTCTAAGATGCATGGCGAAGTCCTGAGCGGATTTTCTGCCTCCCCGTGGTTGTCTCCTGCTTTCTGTTGGCCTCGAAGTCATTTAACGGCTTGCACCTCGGGAACCCCTACCTGCATAGGCGGAGGAGGAGTTCAGCCAACCGGGGGTTGCTATACATACATGGTGCAAGGAACGCTCGTGGGGAACGGTGCTTGTAAATACCCGGGCGCGATTTTACCGGCGAAAGGTCCTGGTCCGTGCAGATGACAATATCTGTACGATGTACTCGAAATGTGTTCCTTGGGCACGAGGTGCACCTATGGTTCTAAAATATCTCACTTTAGCCTTGAGTCTGACTCTGACTCCGGAAATAACCTCTATGACCACACAACAGCTTTCAAGTGCTCAGATCCTGATGTCTCCTGTATCCGGTATTCCACTGACTGTAACCGAGATAGAGGAGCATTCGCACAAACGGGATGATGACTCGGTCGCAGTCGATTACACCGTCACTGCCAAACAGTACCGCGACTCAGCAGGTAGGGTGCGTATCGAATCGAAGATCATGAATCCGGAGGGTAAAAAGCTCCGTGGACTCACGGTTTCCATTACAGATCCCATTGCCGGATTCCAAGCTGTTCTCGCGAACGATGCAAAGACAGCGTATCGTCTCACAATTGGAAAATCGTTCGGCAATGCTCGGCTCTTCTTCGCGGACGCGGCAGATGGGCAAGACCTACCGCATCAATGGAAAGTTGCGCAGGAAGATGCACAGAGCCAAACGATTCAGGGCTACTCATTCAAAGGGTCCCGAATCGTAACTTCCGCAGAGGATGCTCCGAACCTGACAACCACATTTAGCCAATGGTATTCCGATCAACTTAAGCTGTTCGGAGCTATCGAGCGGTCAGGCCCGGAAAAGTCATATACCGTCAGAATCCAACAATTAGAATTCGGTGAACCCGACCATGCCCTTTTTGAAATCCCTGCAGATTATCGGGTTGTGGATATAGAAATGCCGCAACCCTGAGCAGTCCAGTTGGAATGACTTGATCCGGAATTCGCCCGCAATCCAAAATCGTTGTCGGGCGAATTCTGGATTTTGGTCCTTACTCCTGATTCCCGAATCCACAGAGAATCCTAAGAATTCCACTCTCCACTGCGGTGCAGTAATTGCCTGAATGGCCTTACAATAGGTTCGAGTCCCTTTAAAAAGCATTTTTCATGTCATCGAATGGTTTCTCTTCGCGCTCTTCGCGATCGCACGGCGTGCGCTCGCTGTTCAGTGTCTTTTCCAGTGATCTGGCTATTGATTTAGGTACTGCCAATACTCTCGTTTACGCGCGAGGCAAGGGCATCGTCGTCAACGAGCCCTCGATTGTTGCTATTAACAAGAACACGGGCGAAGTCGAAGCCGTCGGCAAAGAAGCAAAAGAGATGCTGGGCCGCACGCCCGGCAATATCGTTGCCATCAAGCCGATGAAGGACGGCGTAATTGCCGATTTCAAAGTTACGGAAAAGATGCTGAACTACTTCATTCAGAAGGCGCATAACCGCAAGATGCTGGTGCATCCGCGCATCGTGATCGGCGTGCCGTCTGAGATTACGCAGGTAGAAAAGCGCGCGGTCGAGGATTCAGCATATCGCGCCAAGGCAAGCGAAGTGTTTCTGGTGGAACAGGCGATGGTTGCTGCGATTGGCGCGGGCCTGCCCATTACTGAGCCCTCCGGCAACATGGTTGTTGATATCGGGGGCGGCACGACAGACATTGCCGTGATCTCGCTGGCTGGGATTGTCTATTCGCGGTCCGTACGCATGGCGGGCAACCAGATGGATGAAGCGGTGATGAACTACCTCAAGCGGAAATACAATCTGCTGATCGGCGAGCGTACCGCCGAGCAAATCAAGCAGGAGATCGGATCCGCATATCCGCTGGACAAGCCGCTGACGATGGAAATCAAAGGCCGCAACCTGATCGAGGGCGTGCCCAAGACCATCACCATTGACGACAGCGAAATTCGTGAGGCGCTGGGCGAGTGCATCTCGACCATTATGAATGCGATCCGCGTAGCATTAGAGCGGACGCCGCCTGAGCTTTCCGCGGACATCAGCGACCGCGGCATTGTGCTGACCGGCGGCGGAGCGCTCATCAAGAACCTCGACAAGCGCATTCGCGAGGAAACAGGACTGCCGGTTTCTATCGCCGACGATCCGTTAGCCAGCGTGGTTCTGGGCACGGGAAAAATGCTCAGCGACTTCCGTTTGCTGCGTAAGATCAAGATTGACTAGTTGTGACTTATCCGGCAAGCGGTTCACAATATTGAGCATCAGGCATCGGCGCCATGGAATCTTTCTTCAGTCGCTATAAAAACGCCCTGGTCCTGATCGTGGTGCTTCTGGCGCAGGTCATCGGAGTCGCCATTCAGGTGCGACGCCCTTTGCCCAAAGAGCACGCGCAGCCGGACGCGGGCGGCGTGCGCCTGATTCGCTACTGGGCCATCAGCCTGGTTTCCCCGCCGGAGCGCTTTGTGCACTGGCTGGGCGCAAGCATCCTCGGCGTCTGGGACAACTATATCGACCTTATCCATGTGCGCCAGCAGAACAAAGATCTTCAAGCTGAGTTGCAGCGTCTCCGCATTGAGCAGGGCGGGATTGTAGAAGACGCGCGCCAGGGGCAGCGGCTCCAGCAACTCCTCGCATTCAAGGAAAAATACGTCTACCAGACGCTTCCGGCGCAGATCATCGGCACATCGGGAACCGAGCAGTCGCGCATTTTCTCCATCAATAAAGGAGCGAAAGAGGGCGTCGGCGTTGATATGCCGGTCATTACGCCGAATGGCATTGTCGGGCGCATCCGTGAAGTCTTTCCGCATACCAGTCAGGTGCTCGAAATTACGGACCCGACCAGCGGCGCAGGCGTGATTCTGGCCAATACGCGCATTCGCGGGATTCTGCGCGGCAATGCGCTGGGGCAGCCGCAGGTTGTGAACATCATGCCGGATGATCGCATCAAGGCAGGCGAGCCGGTCATTACCAGTGGCGGCGATCAGATTTTTCCGCGCGGACTGGCAGTAGGCGTGGTGGACCGGGTAGTAAACGATCCGGAGCATGACCCCCTCGTCGATGTCCTGATCCGCCCGGCGGCGAATCTCTCCCAACTAGAAGAGGTTCTGGTGATCACCAATATGGGTGACCAGCTGACTCCCAAGCAGAAACTGGACATGATGCAAAGCGAGGCCGCTGCCAACGCCGAGCAGTTAAAGGCCTCTGAAATTCTGGCGGAGCGCCTTCCCAGCCGGATTGATCCGGATGCGCCTAAGGACGATGCAGGAACGGATGATTCCAATGCTGAAGGAGAAGGCATTGCGCGCCCCATGCGTCCGCCCGCTGCCCTGCATCCGGATCGCTTTACGCCGAATACCACTCCCTCCGCTGCCAGTCTTACACCCGGCGCACGTCTTGCTCCGCAGTCGGAAGGAAGCGGCAGCGCCACAGCAAGCGCGTCCAGGCCACATGCTGTGGTGCCTTCTACCAGCCCTGCCAATACTGCTGCTTCAAATGTGACGGATGCGTCATTAGCTGCGCCCAAAAAGAAGGGACCGGAGCTGGTTCCGGATGACGGCAGCCGTCCACCGGCTACCATGCTCATTAAACCTGCTCCTGGGGCAACGGCGACAGGAACTGCTGTTTCATCGACGCATGCTCCGATGGCGACGATGCCCGCAGCTTCAAATCATGTGGCGCCTCTGACGGTGAGTGGAAGCGCCAATGCTTCGAACCGGACAGGAAATACTCCGACCGGCAATGCCGCCGTGAACCCAAGACCTGCTACTCCAAACGCCGAGAGTGGCGCGCCGGCCGAGGTAAAAACCAGAGTAATTGTCGATGGCCCGTTGCCGTCAGGCGCAAAGAAGACAACCCAATCCGCAACAACTCCGGGACAGCAGATGCAAAAGCTTCCGTCTGCACAAACAGGCCAACGTAAAGGACCGGAGCTGGTTCCGGATGACGGCAGCCGGCCACCACCAACGATGTTGCTGAAGCCAAAAACGCAGCAGACCAATCCGGCGCAGCAGCCGCAGGGAGGCCGCCGGTAATGAACAGGTTCAGTGCCGCAGCGCGGCGCGATCTTGAGGTCCAGCCGTATCCTCTGATCGTCTTTGTTCTGGCGCCGCTGCTGGCGCTGGGCTTGCAGTCGTTTGTCTCTCTGCATTTCCCGCGCTTTGACATTCTCGACCTGCCGCTGCTCGTCACCATTTACTTCGCCATTACGCGGCGGAATCCGGTAACCGGAACTGTCGCGGGCGCGATCATCGGTATTGCGCAGGATGCGCTCACGCGCCAGCCGCTCGGGATTTTCGGCATCTGCAAATCGATCATTGGATATCTGGCAGCGTCGCTGGGTGTGCGCATTGACACGGAGAACCACGGCACGCGCGCCATGCTGATCTTCGGTTTCGTGTTCCTGCACAGCGGAATGTACTGGCTTCTGGTGCGGCGGCTGCTGGCGCAGCCCTATGCGTGGAGCTGGCTGCATGAATTCATTCGCTCCCTCATCAATCTGGTCGTTGGGGTGATTCTGTTTGCGCTTCTTGATCTGGCCAAGAGCAAGGAATACTAGCCGCGTGAAGCTGAAATTTCTGGGCCTCCTTCTTCTTTTTGAATTGATTTCACCCCTTGCCTATCCACAATCAAAGGCTGGCGCAGATGACCGCGCTTACTCAATTCAGGTGATGCAGCGGCTGGCAGATCCGATTCTGACAGCCTTAAGCGAAAACCAGTTGAGGAAGGCAATGCCCTTAGAAGGCCCTGCGGACCGGGCTGCATATACGCATCTTGAGGCATTAGGTCGCCTTCTGTCTGGAATGGCTCCGTGGCTGGAATTAGGCCCGGACGCCGGCAAAGAAGGGCAGATGCGAGAGCGCTATATCCGGCTGGCAGTAACGGGCATTGCCCATGCCACCGATCCAAAATCGCCGGATTACATGAATTTCAGCAAGGGACAGCAGCCGCTGGTCGATACAGCCTTTCTGGCGCTGGCATTGCTCCGCGCTCCGAAACAGTTGTGGGGGAATCTGGATTCGAGCCAGCAAGCCAATATGGTTGCGGCTTTTAAGGCAAGCCGGGTCATTCATCCGGGGCAGAATAACTGGCTTCTTTTCAGCGCCATTATTGAAGCAGCCTTATGGAAATTTACCGGCGAGTGTGAAATGCAGCCGATTGAAACCGCCGTCAACAAGCACATGGAATGGTACAAAGGCGATGGGGTTTACGGCGACGGCGCGCATTTCCACTGGGACTACTACAACAGCTATGTCATTCATCCCATGCTGCTTGAAGTGCTGCGGGTCTGTGTTGAAAAGCACGATTCTCTGGGAAATTTGTATGACGAGGAGCTTCAGCGCGCTCAGCGATACGCCGTAATCGAAGAGCGGCTGATTGCTCCGGACGCAACGTTTCCGGTAATGGGACGGTCGAGCGCATACCGCTTCGGAGCGTTTCAGGTGCTCTCCGATATGGCGCTGATGCACAAACTACCGCCTTCGCTCGATCCCGGCGCAGTGCGCGCTGCTCTCACAGCAGTCGTCCGGAAAATGATCGAAGCTCCGGGAACATTCGACGCGCATGGATGGCTGCAGATCGGCGCCATCGGGCATCAGCCCTCGATTGGCGAGGGATATATCTCGACGGGAAGCCTCTACCTCTGCGCGGTTGGACTGCTCCAGCTTGGGCTGCCTCCCAACGATCCATTCTGGACCGCGCCGGCAAAGCCCTGGACCCAGAAACGCATCTGGACGGGCGAAGACGTTCCGGCAGACCATGCAATTCCAAATTGAATATGAAGCGAACGAGTAAACCGCAAAAATACGCGCAAATCCGCAGTTTACGAGTATTCTAGGGGCAGTAGTAAACATGCTTAACCGGGAAGAAAAGCTGCCAGGCATCAAGCTGACGGTCGTTCAATATGTGATTGTCGGCATTCTGCTGATTCTGGTGTTTGGGCTGTGGCGGCTGCAGGTGGTTGGCGCGGAAAATTACCACGCGCTGGCCGAAGCTAACCGTATCCGCAAAGTTCCCATTCTCGCGCCGCGCGGTAAGCTCTTTGATCGCGAAGGCCGTCTGCTCGTCGATAACTATCCTTCAGTTTCGTGCTTTCTGGTGCGCGAACAGGGGCACGACTACATGGCCGATCTGCCGAAGATTGCGAACGGCCTGAATATGACGGTCGAACAGATCGAAGCGATCCTCAAAAAATACCGCACTGCGCCGAAATATCAGCCGCTGCCTTTGAAGCAGGACATTACCCCGGACGAGCAGGAATTCATCGAAGCGCACCGCGACGAATTTCCCGAACTCGAGACAGTAGAGGAGCAGCGGCGCTTATATCCCAGAGACGGGTTTGCCGCGCACCTGATCGGCTATGTCGGCGAAGTCAGCGAAGACATGCTGAATAATCCACAGTATGCCTACTACGAGCCGGGTGATGTGGTCGGCAAATCGGGTGTGGAGCAGTCCTACGATGCGCTGCTGCGAGGGCAGGACGGCTCAAGAGACGTCATCGTCGACAGCCACGGCAGGGAAGTCGGCAAACTCGGGACTGAACACGCTATTCCCGGCAAGAGTCTGAAACTGACCATCGATATTGATATTCAGCGCGCGGCGGAGAACGCCTTAGGCGACCGTAACGGAGCCATCATTGCCATGGACCCGCATACGGGTGAAGTTCTGGCGATGGTCAGCCGGCCTGTCTTCGACCCCAATGATTTCGCGGTGCGAATTGGACGCGATGAGTGGACCAAGCTGATCACCGATCCCGAACATCCGCTGTTGAACAAAGCCATTCAGGCGCAGCTGGCCCCGGGTTCTACCTTCAAGATCATCATGGCAGCTGCCGGACTGGAAGAAGGCGTGGCCCAGGACCTGAAGGTGCACTGCTCAGGCGGCGTAAGCCTGTTCGGCACATACCAGAAATGCTGGGTCCACGGCGGCCACGGTGAAGTCAATATCAGCAAGGGTATTTACCAGTCGTGTGACGTGTTCTTTTACACGCTGGCGGCAAAGCTGGGAATTGAGAAGATCGCAAAGTGGGCGCATGCCTTCGGCATAGGCGAGAAGACCGGAATCGACCTCCCCAACGAAGCCTCCGGCACTATGCCCTCACCGGAATGGAAGATGAGGAATTTCCATCAGAAGTGGTATCCGGGTGAGGTCACATCGGTTGGCATTGGTCAGGGCGCAGTAACAGCAACACCGGTACAGATGGCGCGAGCGCTTTCCGGTATTGCCTCCGGTGGCGCATTCAAGCGCCCGCATGTCGTCTTTCCGGATGAATTGCCTGCTGATTACCGTAAAGCCATGTATGACTCCTTCCCCGGATCAGGAGACAGGATGGTTCCTATCGACCCGGGAAGCTGGCAAACCATTACCGATGCCATGGCGGAGGTGATGAATCCGGGCGGAACCGACCCCAGCGCTCATCTTGAAGGCATTGACTTTGCCGGCAAGACAGGCAGCGCGCAGACGATGAGTAATGCGCTGGCTGCACGTCTGGGGCACTCGCACTCGGTCAAGGACAACGCTTGGTTTGTTGGATTCACGCCGCGGCGTAACCCCGACATTGTGGTCTGCATTCTGTATGAATCCGGCGAGCATGGCCGCCTGGCAGGCCGCCTGGCAGCCCGTGTCATTGAGGCGTATGTGAACAAGCAGCGCCGCCTCGAAAACAACCTGATCGCCAAAACACCCGCAAAAGTAGACGTGGGCGCGCTTTGGGACAATCCGAGCAATCCGAAGATTTTTGGCGGGAAGCAGATAGTCAAACCGCGAGGCGATGAGGCGGAGATGTGGGGCGGGCATTTTTATCTGACGGTGCCGCCGGTAAAAGCGAGCACACTCGCAATGGCGACGGGGAATTAAACGCATGCGCCGCTTTCTCTCATTTCGTGATTTTGACTGGACCCTGCTTGGGTTTGTGATGATCCTTTCCGTCATCTCCATTCTGGAGATTTACAGCGCGACCATGCACACCAAGTTCGTCGGCTTCCATAAGATGCAGATTCTATGGCTGATGGGGGGACTGGCGGCAATGTTCATCTTCTCCGTCATTGACTATCACCGGCTAGTGGATTTCATTCACTGGATTTATGGCTTCTGCATTGTTTCTCTGGTCGCTGTATTGGCCATAGGAACCAAAGTTTTGGGCGCTCGGCGATGGATAAAACTGCCCGGAGGCATACATTTTCAGCCCTCAGAATGGGTAAAACTGGTGCTGATTGTGGCCGTAGCGCGCTATTTTGTGGGGCTTTCAGGCCGGGAATTGACGTGGAAAGACATCTTTAAGGCTATGGCGCTGGTCGGTGTGCCGATGTTGCTGGTGCTCAAGCAACCCGATCTGGGAACCGCCCTGACATACTCGCCAATCCTCATCATTGGGCTATTTCTGGGCGGAATTGACTGGAAAAAAGCGGGAATCATTCTGCTGGTGGGGCTTCTGGCGGTAGGCGTGGTCTGGAAAAGCGGCAAAGTGCTGAAACCCTACCAAAAAGCCCGCCTGACCAGCTTTATGAATCCGGACAGCGACCCTCAGGGCACCGGCTACCAGATTCGGCAATCATTGATTGCCGTCGGCGATGGGGGTGTTTTCGGCCGCGGAGCCACGAAGGGAACACAAACGCAGGGCGACTTTTTGCCGATTCCGTACACAGACTTCATTTTTGCCGCATTTTGTGAAGAACACGGCTTTATCGGCGCGATGGTCGTCTTACTGCTATACTTTTTAATATTGATGCGTTTGATTCAAAACGCTCAAACAGCCGCGGACTTGTCCGGAACGCTCATTGTGATGGGCGTGGTGGCCGTTTTGATCTTCCAGATCGCGGTCAATATAGGCATGGTCATCGGGCTGATGCCGGTCACCGGAATTCCTTTGCCGCTAATGAGTTACGGCGGATCTTCGGTGTTGTTCACGTTTCTGGCTCTGGGCATGGTGATGAACGTCCGCATGAACCGGTTCGTGAACTGAAGGGCGAAACAGTTTTGGTAAGCGTCCCGCCGGGGTGCGGGATGAGTTTTTTGAAGTTTAAGGAAATTAATTATTTAGCCGGTCGTGGTGGGTCACCGGGCCGGTCAGGATCAGGAATGAGCGCGCTGAGACGGGTAACGACCCCGCCGATTGGATTGGTTGAAGCGGTCACAAAATCTCTGCGCACGGACTATTTCCCGGAAAGCCTCCCGAAAATATCCCATATCTTTGACGGACCACCGCCTGGATGCGAGCGGTCCTTTGAATCCTTATGGATAGCGGTCATCTCTCCGTCATCTCTGGTCTCGTCCGGTTCTACGGTTTGATCTGCCTCGTCCGTTGAAGAGAGGCAGCATGTCGAAGGAAATATGCATTTCAAGCACGCCGCATGAGACGCGGCTTGCGATTTTAGAAGACGATCAGCTCGCGGAAATCTACTACGAGCGCGAAAACGAATATACCCTAGCGGGTTCCATCTACAAAGGCCGTGTCACGCGCGTTCTGCCCGGAATGCAATCTGCATTTGTTGATATCGGGCTGGAGCGCGACGCATTTCTTTACGTCACGGATTTTCTCGAAGAACAAGAAGACTCAGCCGACTTTGAGCGCATCAGCGGACCGCAGCCGCGCCGCGAAGCGCAATCGGCGCAGGAAGAAGCGGAAGATTCAGGCGAGCCGCAGGTACATGAGCAAGCGCCTGAGGGAACGCGCCGCTGGCGCGGACGCCGAGGGCGTCGTGGGCGCGATGGACGGCCGCATCATGGCGAACGTGAGGGCAACGGCCACATAGAATCGCCCGAAGCGATCGAGGAGAGCATTTCAGCTGAGCCGGTGATCTTGCCGGAGCATGGCGCTCCCGGAGGTATTCCGGCTGCGCATTTTGCTTCATCTTCCGCCCAGCCGCCAGTCCTTCTACCCGGTGAGTCGCTGTCCAAGTATGGCGGCCAGCCTGCCGTTCCGGAGTCCAGAACTTCGATTACAACTGAGCCAGCGAAGGCCAATTTCACATCAAAACCCTCGACGCTCATTGAAGGCCCGATTGAATGGGATGGGGGGCTACTCCTGCCGGGAGAATCGCGTGCGCGATTCCAGCAGAAACAGGAGCCAACCGTGCCGGCTGGCGAGGCTGCAGCCCTAGTTCCGGCGGTGCTGCCGCTGGAAGAGCAGGAAGCGCGAGAGGCTTTTCCCGAAGCGGTAGAACCGGAACCGGCTGCAGAATCTGTTCAGGAGACTGAGGCTGCTAACGTAGTGGAATCTGCTCCCGCGTCAGTAGAGAGTTATTCCGAAGAATTTGAACTGGTGGAGGAGACGCAGGAATACGAGCCGGAACACGCTTCTGCATCGCACCGCGTCGATGCTGCGGCTCCGAGCGAATACCGTATTTCCGGAGATGTTGCCGAGATTACTGAAGAAGAGCATGCCGAACATGTAGAAGAACCGAAGCAGCCTGAATCTGAGCCGCATGCGCATGGCGCTGGAGAAACGAAGACAGAAGAAGCGGTTGCGTCTCCTGATTTCACCGTTGAGTATCAGGAAGAAGAAGCTGCGCCGCCGGCGGAGATTGTTCCTGCAATTCCAAATGAGGTTGATGCCAACCCGGAAGATGAACGCGCTTTCGCGCCCGGCGCCGGGCTTCTGGAAGAAGAAGTCATCGAGGACGAAGAGTACGACTTCGAGCCGATTCAGGCGCAGGCAGAGGAACAGGACCTCGAAGAGCTTGAAGAGCAGACTATCGATCACCAGATGAATGGCGCTGATCTCGGCGCGATGGTGCGCGATCTGCATATCAATCAGCGTCTGAACTTCGGTCCTGAGGGCGCGCTGGCTGAACAGTCAGAAGAAATCGGCCTGGAAGAAGAGGTGGAAGGCTACGAAGAGAGTCTGGAAGAACAAGCCGAGGAAGAGGAGGCTTCTGCTGACGCGCAGGCTTCGCCTGAGCACGCGCAACGTCCCGATTATCGGGACCGCCGTCGCGGGCCTCGCGGACGGCATGGCCGTCGCCGGCCGGGCGGTGGGCCACGGCGCGCATCGGCGCAGGTCACTGATCTTCCTGTTATCACTGAGCTGTTGAAGCCGGGGCAGGAAATTCTCGTCCAGATTGCCAAGGAGCCAATCGCGAAGAAAGGCGCTCGCATTACCAGCCACATCGCGTTGCCGGGACGTTTTCTGGTCTTTATGCCGACCGTGAATCACGTCGGCGTCTCGCGCAAAATTTCTTCCGACGAAGAGCGCCAGCGGCTGAAGAGAATTCTGATCAGCGAGAAGGGAAGCGCTTCGGGCGGGTTTATTGTTCGTACTGCTGCTGCTTCTGCCAGCGAAGACGAACTTCGCGCTGACCTTCGCTTTCTCATCAGCTTGTGGAATGACATCAAGCAGCGCTCGGACGATGGCAAAGCTCCTGCGCTGATCTATCACGATCTCAATCTGGTTGAACGTGTTCTGCGCGACCAGGTGAACGATAACTTTTCAACCATCTGGGTAGATAGTGAAACGGAATACGAGCGCATTGTTCGCTTCCTAAATCGCTTTCAGCCTTCGCTGGTGCGGCGCGTGAAGCTCTACACGAAAGAAACGCCGCTCTTCGAGCAATTCGGTATTCAGGATGAGATTACGAAGGCGCTGCGTTCGAAGGTGTGGCTCAAGTCCGGCGGATCGATTGTCATTAATCAGACCGAAGCACTGGTTGCCATTGATATCAACACAGGTAAGTATGTCGGCAAGACGGCTCGTCTTGAAGACACCATTCTGAAGACGAACCTTGATGCCATTCCGGAGATTGTGCGGCAAATTCGCCTGCGCGATCTCGGCGGCATCATCGTCATTGACTTCATCGACATGGATGAGCGCAAGAACCGGCATAAAGTAATGCAGGCCCTGGAAGAAGCCCTCAAAGCGGACCGTGCTCCATCAAAAGTCCTGCAGTTTAACGACTTTGGTCTGGTTGCGATCACCCGCAAACGTGTGAAGCAGTCGCTGGAGCGGACGCTGAGCGTTCCCTGCGAAATCTGCCAGGGCACAGGCATGGTGAAGAGCCCGATGACGGTCTGCAACGAAATTTATGTCGAGATGCGAAAGATGCAGAAGCATCTGGAGCGGAATGATGTGCTGCTGCGCGTGCATCCTGAAGTGGTAAAGACTCTGAAGGCGAACAATGCTCGCTGGCTGAATGAAATGGAAGAGATGATCAGCAAAACGATCATCGTGAAGAGCGATCCGGCGCTGCATCCGGAGCAGTTTGACATTCATTAATGATTTCGTTTAACAGCCATTTTGAGTGAAGAATCTCCACGATATTTTCTGTGAGATTCTTCCCCTCTTCGCGCAGTTCAGAGTCGTAAATCACCGCTATTCGTCTGAATAAAGCAGAAGCCTGTCTTCATCGATGAAGGCAGGCACTTTTTTGTGCCAGATGCATCATTTACCGAGTCAAAAGCATCGGAACTGTGTTGTAGGTAACTGAGGGGTAAACCCACGAAGCCCCCAAAAGTCTGTACTTTGAGGGATGGATAATGTCTGGTTGCAGTCCTTTGCGTAATCTGTTTCGTTCTTTCGCCATTGCGGTAGCTGCCTTTGCTTTGGCGTCGCTTCCACTCACTGCTAAGGCCCAGAATGATACGCATGCGGGCGTCAGCTCATCGGATGACAATAAGGCGTTTCTGAACGGCGAAGATATTGACGGCGCTTCGCTGGCAGCAGCTCCGAATCCATCGCCCAGGCCGCAGTATGGACAGACGAGCTCGCGGTATCCCACATATCAGAGCCGATGGAGCCGCATTGCTTTTGAAGCTGGCGGCGGCTTCAATGCTCCTGTTAGCGATGCAACGACGTTCTCGACTTACGGCGGCAATCTTACGCTGGGCGCAGGGTGGAACTTCAACAAGTGGCTGGGCACCTTGATTGAGTACCAGTTCATTGATGACAAGATTCCCGGCGCAACGCTGGCGGCAGTGGGTGCGCCCGGCGGCTACACGCGTGTCTGGTCCTTCACCATCGATCCAATTGTGAACCTGACCAGCGATGCCAGTAAGTTCGGCGCCTACTTTACCGGTGGCGGCGGTTTCTATCGCAAGGTGACTACATTTACTACGCCTGTTCCGGTGCTTTATTGCGACTATTTCGGATTCTGCTATCAAACCGTGCAGAATGCCGTGATCGGCCATTTCTCCAGCAATCAGGGCGGCATGAACATCGGCGGTGGATTGACATGGAAAGCATTCGGGCCTGACAGCAAAGGCAAGCTGTTTGCCGAAGCCCGCTATTTGTGGGTGGACTCGCCGTCGGCATCGGCAACTCAGCAGGGAACTGGAACGTTCACGACGATTCCAGTTACGTTTGGAATTCGCTGGTAATGAAGCATTTTATCTATAGGCGTAGTCCAGGCGCATAGCCGTCATTCTGAGCCGCAGGCGGGCCTCCACGCGATTTTTTGCGTGCAGTGGCAGGCGAGGAATTCCCAGCCAGCATGGCTTGAGATTCTTCCTCCCCTTACTCCCATCACGTGAAAGCCGCACCGTGATGGCCCCCGGCTTCGGTCCTCAGAATGACGGCGCTTTACCCCTAAACGAAAAATGCTCGAGTTCGTAGCAAACCAGGGTGGGCTTGAGTCCGCCCTTTTATTTTGCGATTACCAGTGAATGCCCATTTGATGGAGACGCAGGATTCCTCCGCACAAGACTGCAAGCGGCGGAATGATCGTGAGAATCAGCAGATAATACACTGGCTGCCTGTTTTTCAACTGCAGTGCCGACATTGCGCTGAGCAACAGCACGGCAAGAGCCAGCATGAGATCGTGAACCACCGGATTCCCTCGCGCGTAGCGCGCCGTTACGTAGCCTCCAAGCAGCGAACAGACCAGCCCAATGCCCACGTTGACCGCCATGATGAAGTGGTCCGGTGGAGCATCGTCGCGTGTCAGCTCGGGGGCGAAGCGCTTGAGCAGCGCTGTCGCAATTCCCATAAGTCCGACAATGGTGATGAAGCCGGCGAGAATCGCCAGAAAAGAATGCGCGATCTGCATGACTACTTACGCATTGCCTTCTCTACCGCTTCAGCATCTTTGGGTAGAGCGCAGGTCAGACACTCAAGCTTGCCATTCTGATCGACATAGAAGACATCTTCAATACGCACGCCGATTTTTTCTTCCGGGATGTAAATGCCCGGTTCAATCGTAAAGACCATACCCTTCTTGATTGGCTGCGAGTAGTCATAGGGATCATGCACGTTGATGCCAACCGAGTGTCCGATGCCGTGAATGAAGTATTTGCCCAGCGGTTCACCGTGCAGGTCCTTGCCATGCGCATTCATGTAATTGAAGGCGATGGTATCGAGCGAATCAGCGTATTTGTGCTGTGGGTCATTGAGATGCGATTTGTCAGCGACGAATCCTTCGATGGCTGCCTTCTGCGCGCCCAATACGATGTCGTAAATTTCGCGCTGGCGCGGAGTGAAGTGTCCGCTGACCGGGACTGTGCGGGTAATGTCGGAAGCGTACATCGAATATTCGCCGGCGGCATCGACAACGACCACATCGCCAGTCTGCATGATCTGGCTGTTGTCAGAGTAGTGCAACTCGGTCGACTTCTCCCCTGAGCCGACAATCGGCGCATACGATGGGCGCTCGCAGCCGTTCTCCATCAGCTTTTCAAGAATGATTCCGGCGACGGTGCGTTCCTTCTGGCCGGGATGAACGGACTTCATCATGGCCAGCTGCGCCTGCACAGAGGCATCAGAGGCCTTGTGCAGCAGGGCAAGCTCGCCTGCGTCTTTTGCCTCACGTAATTGATGGACAGGTTCACGGACATCGGCAAAGGAAGGAGCGCTGTCCATGCCAAGCGTTGTAGCCGTCCATTGCACAAGAGCTTTTGCCTGCTCGGTATCGGATTCAGACCAGAGATTGCGCATGATGACGCGGTTCTCTGAGGCAAGCTGGTTGAGCGTGAGCGCAAGATCGGTCATCGGCTTTACTTCATCCACGCCTGCGATCTTCGGCGCATCGGGGGAGGCGGCATCGAGCTTTTTGCCGGTGTAGAGCTCCATACGGAGATTGCGCGTGGGCAGGAACATGATCTCGCGGTAGGTCCGCGCGGGTTGGGTGCCTTGCGCTGATTTCGGAGCCTCGATGAGCAAAGCTGCGCCGGGCTCGTTCCATCCGGTGAGATAGTAGAAGTCCTCGTCCTGCCGGTACGGCATGAAGTCGAGCAAAGGCTCTTCCGCGGCAAAGAGAATGGCGACACCGCCGTTGAGCTTATCGGCCAGAGCCACGCGGCGAGCATGGTAATCGGCAGTAGGTTGGCGGTCGAGAGCATGTGCTGCAACTGCAAGCGAGAGCAACATGGCTGCTGCGAGAAGTGCTGAGGTAATAGGGCGTGCTTTCAAGAGGTTCTCCCGCGAATGAGTTTCAGGATGGCGAGTTGATGATGGCCTTCATGAACCAGAAAGAAATCGAGCCATTCGAGCAGAGTCAACTCGCCCAGCGTGGAATGAGTGCCGATGCGGCGAAGCTGATCGGGGCTGAGCTTTTGCAGCAGATCCATCAAGGCTGAACGCTGCGCAGTCCAGCGTTTCTCAATTTCGTTCAGAGGAAGTCGCAGCCATTCAGGCCATTGTGCATCGCTTTCAGCGATGTAGGAGGGCAGCGCGGGTTTCTCTTCTGTCAGGATTCTCTGAATGCGGGCTAGGTAAGTTTCCTGATGGCGAGCGAGATGCGCGAAGTGTTCGCGCGCGCTCCACTTGTTTGGTACGCGGTTCTCGAATTTATCAGCGCTGAAGGATTGCAAGGCCCGCTGGAGTAATTCGCGCTGCCGCTTCAGGTGATCGATCTGAGATTGTGCATCTGCCATGGTTAGACTCCGACAGGGTACGGCTTAGGTGAAGATTCTTCGAAGTTTGCGCCTGTACGCCAGCGCTCGAAGCGCCCTTGCAACAGCGAGAGCAATCCTGTGTACCAGTAGCCGATGACGAACAACAGGAGGAAGGGCACAGTGAAGTAGTTCTCGTTTACGATGGCATACCAGATGGTCAGCGCAAAGTAGCAGCCGATAAGCAGTTCGATCCACGGAATGATGCCGAGCCGTTTGCGGTATTTCGAAGCCTTCGATTTCTCGCCGCGCTTTTCTACGCGATATTTTGGCGTACGTTTGAAGGAGCTCTTGATGCCAAGCAACGCTTCGAGAACTGCTTTGGTATTGGTGACGGTCAGGCCGATGCCGAGCGACATGAGGAACGGCAGGTATAGGAATGTCTTGTACCACTTGTGCGGGTACAGCTCTTTTTGCGATACCAGATAGAACGATGAGATCGAGAAGGTCGATGCCATGAAAAGAGGGAAGTCGATGAGCAGCATCTGGAACCATCCCTGATAAAAGCGAATGACCATGGCAGGCATCAGCAGCGTCGAGAGTACGACCATCAATGGATAACTGATATTCGCAGTCAGGTGATACCAGGCTTCGATCTTGGTGTGAAAGGGGACATTGCTTTCGAAGACCTTCGGCAGTATTTTTTTGGAGGTCTGGATCAGACCTTTGGCCCAGCGTGCCTGCTGCGTTTTGAAAGCCGTCATTTCGATGGGGACTTCCGCAGGGCACTCAACATCCTGCAGATATTTAAAGCGCCAGCCTTTCAGCTGCGCACGGTAGCTGAGGTCGGTGTCTTCTGTAAGTGTGTCGTGCTGCCAGCCTCCGGCTTCGGGAATGACGCAGGCACGCCACATGCCGGCGGTCCCGTTGAAATTAAAGAAGACCTGGGCGCGTGATCGTCCGCCGTGCTCGAGCACAAAGTGGCCGTCGAGCAGAATGGCTTCCACCTGCGTGAGAAAGCTGTAGTCGCGATTCAGGTGCGTCCAGCGCGTCTGCACCATGCCTACATCCGGCTCAGCGAAGTGATGGATGACCCGCATCAGCCAGTCGCGCGGGGGGACGAAGTCCGCGTCGAAGATAGCGACGAATTCGCCCTTTGCCGTTTTCAGGCCATTATCGAGTGCTCCAGCCTTGAAGCCGTAGCGGTCCTTCCGATGGATGTATACGATGGGATGGCCCATCGCCTGATACTGCTCGACTATGCTGTGCGCGACGTCTTTGGTTTCGTCGGTTGAGTCGTCGAGCACCTGTATTTCTAACAGCTCGCGCGGGTAATCAAGATTGCAGCAGGCCTCGATGAGGCGGTCGATCACGAACTGCTCGTTGAAAATGGGCAGTTGCACTGTGACGTGCGGGAGCTGTTCGAAATGCTTTGGCGGCTCTTTAGCGGCGTTCTTTCGATGCTTGTAATAGAGATAGACCAACTGGTAACGATGCAATCCGTAGAACGCGAGGATGATCATCACCAGGAAGTAGGGAATCAGCAACGCTGTATCGAACCAATTCCAGCGATAAAGATGTTCAAAGGTGCGGTCGCCGTAATGCGAGCGGAGATAATGCGAGAGACTGTGCTGATTCGCCTGTGCCAGCAATATGATCTGGAGAAATGACATTGACAGCAGGGCCTTGCCTCCACATGCCTAAAACGCTAATTGTATTTGATTCGTGCGAGAAAGCGATGAAGTCTTGCTGCATGGCGCAGGGAAAGCAGGCCTTCTTCGCTGCACTCAGAGTCAAAGCCGGGATGACACTCTGGATTAGTTCAAGAACATCGTGGTGTAAAGCGTATCGCGCTGCACGGGTTTGAATCCTGCGTCTCGGATAATCCTGCGAAGCTCTTCTTCTGTTGTGCAATTGGAAGTCCCGGCAGCTTTGACGACATTTTCTTCGAGCATCACCGAGCCTACGTCATTGCCGCCGAAGCGCAATCCAAGCTGCAGAACTTTTAATCCCTGTGTGACCCAGCTTGATTGCACATTCTCGATGTTCGAGAGATAAAGGCGCGAAATTGCCAGGACTTTCAGGTATTCGACAGCGGTCGCCTCGTCCCATCCCCGTCCGCCGAGAGCTGTATTGTGCGGCTGAAAACTCCAGGGGATGAAGGCAGTGAAACCGCCGGTTTCTTCCTGCAGGCGGCGCACCTGCTCGAAGTGGTTGACGCGCTGCTCAAATGTCTCACCCACGCCAAACATCATGGTCGCCGTGGTGCGCATGCCTAGTTGATGCGCTGTGCGATGTACCAGCACCCAGTCATCGGTCGAACACTTCAGCCGTGCAATGCGATGCCTCACTTCGTCATCAAGAATTTCTGCTCCGCCGCCGGGGATTGAATCAAGGCCAGCATCGCGCAGCCGCATGATGGTGTCACGGACACTCAGATTGCTGTATTCGGCGATAGCAAGGATTTC
>Ga0070740_10002067_pt1 | contig 24909 bp, 26 predicted proteins | sample Coa_R2_FD_67286 | JGI IMG/M metagenome (GOLD analysis project Ga0070740, IMG submission 67286) | Surface soil microbial communities from Centralia Pennsylvania, which are recovering from an underground coalmine fire - Coalmine... | ecosystem: Environmental > Terrestrial > Soil > Unclassified ...
TGGTCTGAGGTTTCGCTCCGAACCGGATGGAAACTGGCCGGCGGGCGTGATCGCTGCTATGGCCGCGGCTCCGATTTGGGTTTGGCCGGGTCCGGGAGAATGAACGAGGTTTCGCCGGGACGGAGCAGCTTCAACTGTCTGCGAATCTCCATCTCTTGCTCGCTAGGGCTTGTCTTGAGCCGCTCGATCCGCTGGCGCTTACGCTGAATCTCGCGCTCCAGGTTTGCGTTTTGCTCTTCGAGCTCGCGAATCTGCCGCCGCTTTTCCAAGAGGGCGGGCACGCCGCGGGGGCCTCGCAGCGCCACAATCGCGTAAGCTCCAACGATAACGAGCGCGGCGACAATTCCGATCCGGCGAAGCCAGTTGCCCATGTCTGTATATCAGGACCTTTCTTATGTTTATAATCCGGTTTCATGGATTTGGCCAGCGGAGAAAACAATGACAGATAAAATTGTTGTATTCAGCACATGTGAAACCGAGGAGGAAGCCGCCCGGGTCGGCCGGTCTCTGGTGGAAAAGGGCCTGGCGGCTTGCGTCAACATTCTGCCCGGTATGCGCAGCATTTATCGATGGAAGGATGCGGTTGAGGAGGCTTCCGAGACGCTGCTGATTATCAAAACGGGGCGGCCGCTGGTGGGCGCGGTGGAGGCCGAAATCGAGCGTCTGCATTCCTACGAGCTTCCGGAGGTCGTGGCCCTTCAGATCGTGGACGGTTCGGACCGCTATCTGGACTGGCTTGCCGCGGGGTTGAAGCAGACGGACGCAGAGCCACGATAAGATGGACAGGCAGTTATGCCCAGCTCCCGTCCGGCGCCGGAATCCACGACCGCGCACGCGATAACTGGGCGAGCGACCCGCGCGCGCTACATTGTCGTCGTATTCGCGCTGACGCTGGCGATCCTTTCTTATATCGATCGGGTTGCGCTGTCGAAGGCCGCTCCCCGCGTGCAGCAGGCGCTGGGGCTGAGCGAGCAACAGATGGGCGCCGTGTTCTCCGCCTTTGGCCTGGCGTATGCGCTGTTTGAAATTCCCGGCGGATTTATGGGCGACTGGCTGGGCCCAAAGCGCGTCCTCATTCGGATCGTGCTGTGGTGGTCCACCTTCACGGCGGCGATCGGATGGATGTGGAGCTTCGGATCGCTGTGGACGGCGCAGTTTCTGTTCGGGGCGGGAGAGGCCGGCGGGTTCCCCAACTTGACCAAAGCGTTCAGCTCCTGGCTGCGGCCCCAGGAGCGCGTGAAAGTTCAGGGTCTGTTATGGACGTTTGCGCGGTGGGGCGGCGCATTCACGCCGCTCCTGGTACTTTATGCGTTCAACCTGATCGAGAGCGCGGGGGTCTCAAAACACATGAGCTGGCGCTGGGCGTTCGTCTGTTTCGGATGCCTGGGCCTGGTGTGGTGCGCGCTGTTTGCGTGGTGGTTCAAGGACCGCCCCAAGGATCATCCTGGCGTGAACGCCGCTGAGCTGGCGCTGCTCAAGGACGTGCAGGGAATGGGGGGCGGCCACGGGAACGTTCCCTGGCGAAAGATGCTGCGTTCGAAAACGATCTGGCTGCTGTGGATCCAATATTTTTGCTGCTCGTTTCCCTGGTACTTCTATATCACGTATTTGACAAAATATTTGCAGGAATTCCGGCATATTCCCGAAAATCAAAGCGCCTATTACGCCGTGGCGCCGCTGCTGTTCGGCGGATTCGGGTGTCTCTTCGCCGGGCTGATCGCCGCCAAGCTGGCGCGGTGGACCGGAAGCGTGTCCTTCAGCCGCAAGCTCTTAAGCTGCACCGGATTCGCGGGCGGCGCCGTATTTTTGTTCCTGGCGATTCAATTTCAAGACCCGGTTTGGGCGATTCTGGCAATGGGCATGGCCAGTTTCTGTAACGATCTGAACATGCCGGGCGCGTGGGGATCCTGCATGGACATTGGCGGCAAATATGCGGGAACGGTTTCCGGATCGATGAACATGATGGGCAATCTCGCGGGCTTTGCCGCTCCAGCGATCGGCGGCTACATCCTCCAGCACTATAACCGCGACTACAATCTGTTTTTGTACGTCATGGCGGCGATGTACGTTGTAGGGTTTTTTACGTGGCCCTTTATCGATCCCGTAACGCCCCTCGAGCCGGAGGACGCTGTTCAGCCGGAGAGCGCCTCCGCCTGAAAAGCGCGTTGTGAGCCCGCTGGTCCTGGTGCTGGGCCCCACAGGCGCCGGCAAGAGCGTCCTCGCGCTCGATATCGCGGAACGGTTCAGCGGTGAAATTGTCAATTGCGATTCCATCCAACTCTACCGGGGCTTCAACACCGGCGCCGCCAAACTGCCGGAAGCGGAGCGCCGCGGGATTCCACATCATCTGATTGACGTTCTCGATCCAGGCGAGGATTGCACCGCAGGCGCATATGCGCGCATGGCGCGGAGCGTCCTTGTGGACATCGCGGCGCGCGGCCGGCTGCCGGTGATAGCGGGCGGCACGGGATTTTACGTTCGGGCGCTGCTGGAGGGCCTTTTCCCCGGACCGGCCCGCGATGACGCGCTGCGCCGCGAGCTGGCGCGCCGCGAGGAGCGGCGGCGCGGCTTTTTGCACCGCGCGCTGCGCCGCTTTGATCCTGCGGCGGCGGCGCGCATCCACGCCAATGATCGCAACAAGCTGATCCGCGCCCTGGAAGTATGCATCACGGCGCGGAAGCCGATCTCGAAGATGTTCGAGAACGGGCGTGATGCGCTCGAAGGATTCCGTTTCCTGAAACTCGGGCTCAATCCACCGCGCCAACAGCTATACGCGCGGATTGAGGAGCGGTGCCGGCGGATGCTCGAGGCGGGACTGCTTGACGAAGTCCGGGAGTTGTTGCGGTCCGGCGTCTCTCCTTCCGCCAAGCCCTTTCAGGCGATCGGCTACAAGGAAGCGCTTGCCGCCGTCCAGGGCCGCATGACTGCCGAGAGTGCGCTGGCCTTGATGCAGCGCGACACCCGCCGCTACGCCAAACGCCAGATCACGTGGTTCCGCCGTGAGCGCGACATGCGCTGGCTGGCCGGATTCGGGACGGAGCCCGAGATCAGAAGTTATGCGTTCAATATCGTCGCTAACTGGATGTAAATCCATGTAATTACTGTGATATTTGGGAACAAATCAGCTTATTGAACGTCTGAATTGGAGCAGCTGGCATTCGCCAGCGGCCGATTGCCAATCATCCTAGGAGCAGACATGAAGAAGCTGATTCTTGCTTTTACGAGTATTGCTTGGGTCATGGCCAGCGCTGCGACGCCGAGCTATCGGATCAAGCTGTTCCAACCTTCCGTGATTGCGGGAACAGAACTGAAGCCGGGCGAATACAAGATTGAGCTGGAGGGCGAAAAAGCCCTCGTAAAGAGCGGCAAGAACGTCGTGGAGACGAAGGTGAAAGTGGAAACAGGCGACCAAAAGTTCGCAGCGACGACAGTCCGATATTCGAATGGGGACGGCAAGTATCACGTCCAGGAAATCCGGCTGGGCGGTACGAACAAGAAGTTGATCTTTGAGGACTGAGGTCTTCACGAAACACGGACTCGGCGCGCGCAATCCACACACAGGGAGGGACGATGCCGAATTCCGGTCAACGTGAAATCGTAGTTGTAACGGGCGCGTCCGCTGGCGTCGGACGCGCCGTGGCGCGCGCGTTCGGCAAGCAACGCGCCTGGGTGGGCCTGGTGGCCCGGGGCCGCGACGGTCTGGAGGCAGCCCGGCGCGAGATTGAGGACTTGGGAGGCCGGGCGCTTATTCTCCAGGCCGACGTGGCCAATTCCGATGAGGTGGATTCCGCGGCTGAGCGGGTGGAACGCGAGCTGGGGCCTGTCGACGTATGGGTGAACAACGCGATGACCACCGTATTTTCGCGGTTTATCGACATCACCCCCGAAGAGTTCCGACGGGCCACCGAGGTTACATACCTGGGGGTGGTGTATGGGACTCTGGCGGCGCTGAAACGCATGTACCCGCGCGACCGTGGAACGATCGTGCAGGTTGGATCGGCGCTGGCATACCGTTCGATCCCGCTTCAGGCGCCCTACTGCGGCGCCAAGCACGCGATCGCCGGATTCACCGACTCAGTTCGGACCGAGCTGCTGCACGAGAAGAAAAACATACACATCGCGATGGTGCAGTTGCCGGCGATGAACACGCCGCAGTTCAGCTGGTGCCGCACAAAGCTGCCCCGGCATCCGCAGCCGGTCCCGCCGATTTATCAACCTGAAGTTGCGGCGGATGCCATCGTATGGGCGGCGCGTCACCGCCGGCGCGAAGTGTGGGTCGGCGCGCCGACGGTGGCGGCCATCGAAGGGCAGAAGATGGCGCCGGGCGTGATGGATCACTATCTCGCTTCGAGCGGCTATGATTCGCAGCAGACGGACCAACCCGTAGAGCCGAACCGGCCGGACAACCTGTTCCACCCTCTGCCGGGCGATTGGGGCGCCCACGGGATTTTCGACCATCAGGCGCACAAGCACAGTCCACAGACGTGGGCGACGATGCACAGGAATTGGCTGCTCGCCGGACTGGGTCTGGCAGGCGCGGCGGGCGCGGCGATCGCGATCAATGCGCGGAGGCGTGAGACTCCCAATGACCGCGAATAGCGGCCAGTGATCAGTTGGGCGCCGCCGTCGCGATGGTCCCGGACCAGTCCGTTGGAACCTGTCCGTTCGGCAGCAATTCGCCTTTCTCCAGATAACGGACGTGGCTGGCGAATTTTGCAGCGTGAGGGTCGTGCGTAACCATGACAATAGTCTTGCCGAATTCGCGGTTGAGACGAGACAGCAGCGTAAGGACTTCCTGGGCTGAGGCGGCGTCCAGGTTGCCGGTAGGCTCGTCGGCGAGAATGAGATCCGGATCCGTGACAATCGCCCGGGCGATCGCGACGCGCTGTTCCTGCCCGCCTGAGAGCTGCCGCGAATAATGCTTCAGACGATCGCCCAGGCCCACCAGTTTGAGCGCGGTAACGGCATGTTCGATGCGCTCTTTTTTGCTTAAATTCGTCAGCTTTAACGGCAGTTCGACATTTTCGAGCGCGGTCAGCACGGGAATCAGATTGAACGCCTGAAAGACGAAGCCGATGTGGGTGTTGCGCCAGCGCGCGATTTCCCGGTCTGAGAGGGCGCGGAGGTCCTGCCCGAGCACGAGAATTTCGCCCCGGCTGGGACGGTCCATCGCGGCAATCAGGTGCAGCAGCGTGGACTTCCCTGAGCCGGAAGGACCCATGAGAGCGACAAACTCGCCCTTATGCACTTCAATGTCGACGTCTTTCAGCGCGATGACATGAAACGCGTCGCGGGTGAATTCTTTGCTCAGTCCTCGAGTCTCGATGATGGTTTCCTTCATGGTCCGGTATCCTGTTGTTCTGACAGCGGCTACAGCCCGCTTCCCCCTGGGCTTATTGCGGCGATTTTCACGCGCGCACCGTCCTTCAGATCAGCGGGAGGATCGATGATGACGTCTTCGCCGCCGATCAGCCCGTCTTGCACCTGAACGCCTTGCGCCGTAACGCTCCCTGTTTTAATGGAGCGGCGCACGGCCCGGTCCTGTGCGACGATGAACACCGAATTGTCGCGAACAGCGGCCGATGGAACAAAAAGCGCCGGCGGCGCTGTGGCTCTGGTGGCGGCCCCCTCGCGGGCGACAAACGCGACGGAGGCGTTCATTTCAGGACGCAAATACTCGTCCGGCTTGAGAATTTTTACTTTCACCTGAATGGTCGCTTTCTGGCGGTTGGCTTCTGGCGAGATTTCATCAATGACGCCATCGTACTTGCGGTCGGGGAATGCGTCCGTCGTCACGACGGCCGGCTGGCGCGGCCCGAGCTTTGCGAAATCGTTTTGGTTGATGTCCAACTCGACCTTGAGATCGTTCAGGTCGGCCATGGAGACCACGTAGCCTTTGGCGCCGCGGTCGCCGACGAAACCATTGGTGACGAACTCGCCCTTTTCCACATTTCGCTCAAGAATGGCCCCGGAGACGGGCGCGCGAATGACCGTGTTCGCCAGAAACGTTTCGGCATAGGCGAGCTGTCCTTTGGCCTGTTCGATCTGGCCGCGCAGCGCATCGATCTGCTCGCGGCGCGGCCCGAGCTTCACCAAATCATAGGTGCGCTGCAAGGAATTGGTTTTGGCGAGCGCCGCGTCGTAGCGCGCCTGGGCGTCATCGAACGCTTGGCGCGCGATAACGCCATCTTTGTACATCTGCCGGGCGCGCTCGAGCGAAATGCGAGCGTTTTCCAGATCGGCGCGGCTCTGTTCGACGTCGGCGCGCGCTCGCTCGATTTCTTCGGGTCGAGAGCCGTTCAGCATCTCGGCGAGCTTCGCCTGAAGGTTCTCCAGATTGCCGCGGGCCTGCATCACTTGCGCCCGATATTCGTCATCTTCCAAACGCACCAGCACCTGACCTTGGTGAACATGGTCGCCTTTCTCGACGCCGATCCAGGCCACTTTGCCTACGACCTTGGAGGCCAGCTCGATCTTATGAGCGGCGACGATGTAGCCGGTCGCGTTGAGGATCACGGCGCCGGCGGCGGGTTCCGAAGCGCTCGCCGCGCGAACGCGGTAGACGTGAACCTCGACGGGCGCCGTCAATCTCGCATAGACGTAGCGCCCGACGCCGAGCAGCACGAACAGCAGCACGCCGGCGATAATCCACCGCGCAGCCCAACGGGAGGGCGCAGGGGCCGATTTTTTGCTGCGATCAATGCGCAGGCTCTTCAGTTCAGGTTCCATTTTGGCGTCGAGCATAGCCATGCTTACATATTCGTGCGCTCAGGGCGATGTCAAACTTCGCGCAGCGCTGTCAGGATCTCCTTGCGGGCGGCGGAGCGCGCCGGGAACAGGCCGCCGAGCGCACCCATCAACAGCGCGAACACGATGCCCCATGCCATGACAGCCGGCCCGACATGAAAATTGAACGAGATTTCGCTGAACGTAACGAAGCTGCCGATCGACGTGCTGATGTTGTTCAACGGCAGGACGAGCGCGATCCCCAGCAGCGCGCCGATGACGGCAAGCAGCAGCGATTCGACGAAGAAGCTGAAAAGAATCGTGCTTTTCGAGAACCCCAGCACGCGCAGCGTTCCGATTTCGCGCGCGCGGCGCGCAACCGCCGCGTACATCGTGTTCATCGCCGCAAAGCTGCTGCCGACGGCCATAATTATTGATACGAAGATGCCCAGATATTCGATCGGCGCTCCGGAGATGGTCTGGGTCTCGTAGTATTCCTTCTCTGTCCGCGCAGTCATATTGAGTCGCTGATCATCGTTGATCGAATTGATCAAGGCCGGGACGGTGGCGAGATCCGCAGCCCGGACCAGCACGGAGCTGAGGCCGTTTTCGCGATTAAAGTCGCTTGCGACCTGATTGAGATCGCCCCAGATTTCGCTGTTGACGGCGCTCCCGCCGCCGTCCATGATCCCGACCACGGTCCATAATCCCTTTCCGAAGCGCAGTTGCTTGCCAATTCCGGTGTTGTATCGTTCGGCGATGAGCCTGCCGACCACGATTTCGCGTTGTCCCTGCTGAAACCAGCGGCCCTGTTGGAGGCGCACGTCGCGCAGCTCGAAGCCGAGCGGCAGGATTCCGCGCAGCGTGATGTTTGAGCCTCGCGAATCCAAACCATTCGGCAAGCTGACAATCGTCACCATTTCAAGCGACGCCATCGGATCGCCCTTGTGGTCGCGGGCGATGCCAGGCTTGAACTTCAGCTGCTGATAAACCTCTCGCGTTACGGCGCTGACCAGTTCCGAAGTTCCGCCTTTGCGCAGGACGAGAATGTTCAGCGGGTCGCCGGTGGAGCGGAAGGCGTCGCGCAGCCCGTTGACGAGCGCAAGATCGGCAAGAAGCACTGCGACGGTGAGCCCGATGCCGAGCGCAGTCATGAGAGTGGTCGTTCGCCGAACGATCAGGTTCCGGAAGTTGTAAGAGATCGGAAGCGCCATTTCTCTACTCCGTGCTCCGCAAAGCTTCGAGAATTGTCGTCCGCGCAGCCCCAGCGGCGGGCGCGACCGAGCTGAGAATCCCGATCAGCATGGCAAAGGCAATACAAAACAGCGCGACCGGTCCGGTAATGGACAATGTCTTTAACTGCTGGACGAAGGCCGGGCCGGCGCGCACAACGGCGGCTGCGCCGCTTGCCAGGATGAGCCCGATCACTCCGCCGGCGGCGGCGATGATCGCGGACTCCCCCAGAATCATGCCCAAAATCGCTCCATTCGGGTACCCCAGAGTTTTCAGAATTCCGACCTCGCGCCGGCGTTCCCGTACGGACATGGCCATCGTGTTGGCGGTGACTAGAAGGATGGTGAAGGTCACCGCGCCACAGATGGTGAGCAGATACAGCTTCACGTTGCCGAGAAACGACAGAAAGCTGAGCGCAAACGCGCGCTGCGATTCAGTTCGCGTCGGGTATGGCGAGTTCGCGAACATGGCGTCGATTTCGCGCGTGACGCGGGGAACGGCGGCGGCGTTTTCCGCTTCAACAACGAAGGCTCCGACCATGTCGCGATCGCCGGCCGGGAGGCTCTGGCGAATATATTCATGATTGAACAACAGCGCTTCAAATTGTTCCGGTTCCTCAAAAATTCCCACCAGGCGCAACTCCAGGGTGACCGGAAAAATATCGCCTACCAGCGTGATCCGTTCTCCGATTTTCCAACCGAACTTGTCCGCCAGCGGGCGGCTGGCGATACAGCCTGTCCGGTCTCTGATGAACGCCTGCTTCTGATCCTCCGGCCACTGGTATTCCGTGTGGATCCGAATGAAGTGTTCCGGCTCGACGGAGAATCGAGCAAAGAAGTTTCTGCGATCACGCGCATCTTTGTAGGCGCCGCCGAACCACTGCCAGATGCTCGCGTCCCGCACGCCCGGCACGCGCCGGATCTTATCGCCGTAGGCGATCGGCAGGGGTTGCGTGAGCGAGACGCGATGGTAGGTGATCAACCGCAATGCCTGCGCCGCGCTCGGTTCACTGAGAAACAGCGCGCGATAGATGGCGAACATCGTTCCCAGCAGGCACATGGAAGCTGCTACGCTGCAGATGGTGAGGATCGTCCGGCGACGGCTCCGCAGCGCATTCTTGATCATCAACGGTACGTAGCGCAGCATCGGTAATATCAAGTTTATAGACGAACGACGTTTCAGCGACCTCGAAATCGACAGGCATCCCGCGACGATGGACGAGCGCCCTGATTTTACCGGCGAGCAGCGCGACGAGTACTTCATGCGCCAGGCGATCAAGCTGGCTCGCGAAGGGGAGGCCGCAGGCGAAGTGCCGGTTGGGGCGGTGCTGACTTCGGAGGGGAAACTGCTCGCTTGGGCGCATAATGCCCCCATTTCGATGCGCGATCCCACGGCGCACGCCGAACTGCTGGCGCTGCGCGAGGCGGCGAAGAAAACTGAAAATTACCGCCTTACCAATACAACGCTCTACGTAACGCTTGAGCCGTGCGTGATGTGCGCCGGAGCCCTGGTGGCGGCGAGGGTGAAGCGGCTCGTTTTCGGATGCCGCGATCTGCGGTTCGGAGGGGTGCGCAGCAAGTTCCAGATCGCCGATTCGGAGTTGCTGAATCACCGGGTAGAGATCGTCGAGGGCGTGCTCGGGGCGGAGGTGACGGCGATGATGCGGGCCTACTTTGCCAACAAGCGGTGAAGCCGCATCCGCTCATCGAGCCTGAATGCGGAAAGTGATCAGAAGCCAACGTATTGCACTTCTTCTTCGAGTTCCAAGCCGAACCGGTCGCGGACACGGGACTTTAGGTCTCTAATCACGCTCGCCAGCTGAGCGGCGGTCCCTTGGCCGGCGTTGTAGATGAGATTGGCATGGTAGTCGGCCACGCGGATGTCGCCGTTGGCCATGCCCTTGGCGCCGACCTCCTCGAGAAAATACGCCGAAGGAACCTTACCTTCCCGGATCACCCGGGAGGGCACGTGTTCGCGCACGCCGGCGGGGATCTCGCTCAGAAGCAGATTTTTGAAGATGCTGCCGGCGCACTTCATCGTCGGCGGGTACTTTACGTTGCGAATGGCCAGAATCTCATCGGCGGCGCGCCGCAGCTCATCCCGATCGCCGGGCGTCAGTTCGAGTTCGGTCGAGAAGATGACCCAGTGCTTGCGGCGCTTGAAGATGCTTTCGCGATAATGGAATTCGCAGGCCGCATTATCGAATTCGCGAATCTGCTCGCCATCGAAGAAGCGGACGCTGACCACGCTTTCGGAAATCGAGTGGCCATACGCGCCAGCGTTCCCGTAAACGGCCGCGCCGACCGAGCCGGGAATCCCGGTCATCGTATGAAGGCCGGCCAGCCCCCGATCAATGGTGAAATCCACCAGAGTCTGAAGCTCCGCCCCGGCGCGCGCGAAGACGCGGTTTCCCTCCGCGCGGATTTCGCGGCCGGCGAAGCGCAGCACAAGGCCGCGGAATCCGGCGTCGGAAACCACCAGATTGGTCCCTCCGCCGATGACGGCCGAGGGGATGCCGGACGAGCGCACCACCTCCAAGGCGGCGATGAAGGATTGCTCATCGTCGGTCTCAATCAGCGCATCCGCTGGTCCCCCGATTCCAAAGCGGGTATAGTGACTGAGGAGCGCGTTGGGCTGAACAGCGACGCGCGGAATGGCGGCGAGACGCTGGAGCGTCTCCGGCGCTACTGACATCCACTCAAATTATAAAGGAGGCTGGTTGCGTACTTCCGGTTTTGCGGGCTTTCCGCCGGAGGGCATGAGGTTTCTTACGGCCTTGGCGAGGAATAACCGCCGGGAGTGGTTCCAGCCCCGCAAGGAACTGTACGAAACCACCGTGCGCCGCCCCATGCTCGAACTGGTAAGCCGGATCAATGGCGCGCTGCTTGACTTCGCTCCCGATTATATCTGCGAACCCGAAAAGGCGGTGTTTCGTATTTATCGGGATACGCGCTTCAGCCCCGATAAAACGCCCTACAAGACCCACATCGCGGCGGTGTTCCATCGCCGGGGGCTCAACCGCCATGAGGGCGCTGCTTACTATTTCTCGGTGTCGCCGAAAGAGATCTCCGTAGGCGGCGGAGCATACATGCCGTCTTCTGACGTTTTACTGGCGGTTCGCAGTCAGATCGCGGCCAGGCATGGCGAATTCACGAAGCTCGTTTCGGATCGGACCGTACGCAAGTATTTAGAGGATTTGAAAGGGGAGTCGCTTTCGCGCGCGCCAAAGGGGTTCCAGCCGTCGCATCCGGCGGCGGATTACATCCGGATGAAGCAGTGGTACTTTTATACCGCCCTTGATCCAACGCTTGCCGTTACAAATCGCCTGCTTCCAGAAATCGTCAAACGTTTCCGGCTACTGACCCCATTTATCGAATTTCTAAACCGTCCTCTGACGGAACGGCGTAAAGTTTTGCTAGACGGACGGAAATTTGTCTGAATCAAAAAAGAGGGGTGGCTCCGCGCGGATGGAATGTTGGGGAAAGGGTCGCCGTGCGGAGCCTAGCTGCTTTCTTACCCATACAGACGAAGCGAATCTCGCTTTGGTTGCGCGCTTTACATTTTTTTTATCTTCTTCCAAGTTGCCGTATCAATGAAGCGGGCGGCGATGTTTGAAATCGACGCCGCGTCCGCGCGCGAGCGCAGGATAGAATCTTGATCAAGAGCACGCCGCCGCCATGAGGTACTTGTGGGTTTGCATCGCATTGCTGACATCTGTCAGTTGCACTGAGGCGCCGAAGACGGAGACGAAAAAGGAGCCCGCGAAACCGCTGGCGCCGATAACGGGGCGGCAGGCGTTTCAGCAGATGTACGTTTCGGCGCGCGGCTGGGCGCCGGATGCGCAGCCCATTCAGCTGAAGAGCATCCAGTTGCAGGACGTCAAGGCGCCGGCCGGCAAGGCGGGCGCATGGCAATGCATCTTCGTTTCGCCCGGCCGGGGACGGGCGAAGATGTATACCTGGTCGGCGGTTGAATCCGCGGGCAATCTACATCAGGGCGTTTTCGGCGGAAACGAAGAGGGCTACTCGCCATCCCGGCAGCAACAGCCTTTTCTGGCGGCGGCTATCAAAACCGATTCCGATGAGGCCTATGAAACGGCGGCGAAGAAAAGCGCCGATTTCCTCAAAAAACACTCCGATCTGCCGGTGAACTTCATTCTGGAATGGACTCCACGATTCCCCAATCTCACCTGGCGGGTGCTGTGGGGCGAAAGCGTGAGCACAAGCCCGTATTCGGTGTTTGTGGACGCCACAAGCGGGCAGTTTTTGGAGAAGATGCATTAACAGCGGTTAGTGACTGGTTGCTAGTGGCTCGTCATCTACGTCGGCGCGCTTCCAATTGACCGTGACCTATGTGTAAGCGACCTGCGCGCCGCTGGGGGGAAGTCTGCGGATCGGGGAGCCAGTGGAAGGCGCACAGGCCGGTTTCGGCGATCTTGCGTTTGGCAGCGCCGCTTGCGCAAAGCACGACAGCCGCCGACAGAATTGCCGCAGCACGAAGGCGGGCGTAAGTCATCGCTGGAGATGTGAACAGATCACCACTGGACCGGCTTGCCGGCTTCAAGCGGCCACACCTGCGCGTCGACGCCGAGCTTTTGGAGCTCCGCCGTAAGTTGATCCGGGCGGCCAGTAAGCGCGGGGAAGGTGGCGAAATGCATCGGAATGACGCGCTTCACCTTCAGCATGCGGCACGCGTACGCGGCTTCGTATGGACTCATCGTGAAGAGATCGCCAATCGGCAAAAAAGCGAGCTCCGGATGGTACATTTCCGCAATCAGCTGCATGTCGGTGAACGGTCCCGTGTCGCCGGCGAAGTAGAGCGCGCGCCCGTCAGCGAAGCGCAATACGTACCCGCAGGCCTCTCCGCCGTAGATGATCTTTCCGTCATCGAGGATTCCGCAGCTATGGACGGCGTGAACCATGGTGATCTTGACGCCGAGGATGGTTTGCGAGCCGCCCTTGTTCATCGCGCTGGTGTTCTCAACGCCCTTGCCCTTCAGCCATTCGGAAATTTCGAAAACAGCCCCGACCGTGGGCTTGAAGCGTTTGGCCAGCGGGACCGCGTCGTGGATGTGATCGAAGTGGCCGTGGGAAATCAGCATCGCATCGACGCGATCGAGGGCGTAGTCCTTCGGATAAGCCGGATTTCCTTCGGTCCAGGGGTCCAAAAGAATCACCTCTCCGGATTCGAGCCGAAGTTGAACGGTTGCGTGGCCGAGCCACGTGATTTCGACCATATTGTTCTCCTTTAAAATTATTTCGAGCCGGTTGGCATGCCGAGTTGGATGCCATCCCCAGAGCGGGCAAAACCTGGAATTGTGACTGGCGTGCGGCCGGAGATGGGGATCTCGCCGAACAGGGCTCTGGCCACCGCCGTCTCCGAAGTAGATGCCGCGCTGAAGGTGGCAAGGTACCCCGCCACATCGGGAAAGCTGCGCAGCAGATAGGGATTGCCAAAAGCGATCAGCGCGGTCGGCGCGGCGCTCACGACGGCTCTTAAAAAACCGGGATAGCAGCCCCCGAGCGCAACGTTGCCGCGATATGCGCCGACAGTGTCGAAGGCGGCGACAAAGACGGAGGCGCATGAGCGCGCGGCGGTCTGTGCGAGGCCGCTGACCACCTCATCGGGCATCGCCGGATCGAGCGCGCGCGCTGTCATCGCCGGCGCGCGTCTGTGGATCTCGAGCAACAGCGCCCGGCCTTGCTGGGAGTAGCGATTCTCAGGCAGCACAAACAGGCAGGCCTTGGCCGAGTCCTTGACGGGAAAGATATCGTCCTGATTGCGCAGCAGCGTCAGGGCCCGCTCGGCGACGCGCTCGGCGATCTCTTCAGCTTCTGGCGTATCGATGGCATCGCTGATCTCATCGACGTCGACAACGCGGCGGCGCGCAAGCCCGACGCGAGCCTTTGCGTTGAGGACTTTCAACACGCTCTGGTCAATGCGTTGGCGGCTCAGGCGGCCCTGTCGGATGGCGGCCATTACGGCGTTGATCGCCTGGTCTGCGTCGGGGGGCATCAGAAGAACATCGGCGCCCGCTTCGAGAGCGCGCACGCTTGCCTCGCCGGCTGAAAACTGTTTCGCGAGGCCCTGCATGTCCATGGCGTCAGTCACAATCAGACCGTTAAATCCCAGTTCGTTGCGCAGAACGCCGGTCAGCACGTTGCGCGAGACGGTTGCCGGGATCGCCTCCGGCTCCAGCGCCGGCGCCGCCATATGCGCGGTCATGATGGCGTCAACACCGTGCGCGATGGCGGCTTTAAAGGGAACGAACTCGACCGCTTCGAGCCGCGCGCGATCGCCTTCCAGGCGCGCCAAACCAAGGTGGGTGTCGACCGCCGTATCGCCGTGACCAGGGAAGTGCTTGGCTGTGACCAGCACGCGATGGTTTGGATCGGAGTGTGCGCCATCGATGTAGGCGGCGACATATTCGGCTACATCCTGCGGATTTTCCCCATATGAGCGCGTGTTAATAATCGGGTTGTCCGGGTTGTTGTTTACATCGGCGTCGGGAGCGAAGACCCAATGCACGCCCAGGGCGCGCGCCTGGCGCGCGGTTTCGGCTCCTTCAAATCGCGTAGCCGCGAGATCGCGCGCAGCGGCGAAGGCCATATTGTAGGGAAACTTTGTCGTATTGGCGACGCGCATGGAAGCGCCGCGCTCGAAGTCAGAAGAAACCAGCAGCGGCACGCGCGCAAGACGCTGCATTCGATTCAGAAACAGCGCCATGGCGAACGGCTCCGCATTGCGAACCTGACCGTTGACGACGCGGTTGGCCACAATCAGCCCTCCAATGCGGAGGTCGCGAACCCAATGACGGTATCTTCTGAAGTCGGCCGATCGCGTCCCCGGGTTCTCGCCGTAGCACGGCATGGAGATGAGCTGCGCAACGCGATCGCGCAAACTCATCGACTTCATCCACCGCTGGACGACGGCTCTCGACTGTTTGTCCGCGGGGGACTCTGCGGCCGAAACAATGGCGCAGCAGGCGAGCAACACGAACAGCGGCCGGTAAGGCATGTATTAATTTTAGCTGGCGGCTCTCTACACTCAGCTCTCCCGTGCGCGTATTATTTGCGCGATCGGATTATAATCACGCGCACCGGCCATGGTTGAGTCGCAGAAGCGCGGAATGCGCTGGGACTTACAAACTCTTCCGGCTCGCCCTCGCCGAACTGCCCTGAACAGCGGCCGCCTTCTTCGGCGGCTTGCGCGTCAGAAGGCGCTGCACTGACCGAACCAGAGACGTCACTTCGTGACTGCTCTTTTGAATGATCACATCCGCGCCGGTGCTGGCTTCATCGAGCCCGAGCGCGTCGGCGAATCCCGAAAGCAGGATGACGGGCACATCGGGACGGCAGCGTCGCACCTGAGTGATTAATTGAATGCCATCCATGCTGGGCATCTTGTAATCGGTCACCACCAGGTCGTACTTCTCGGTTCTGAAGTGAGTCAGAGCCTCGTCCGCGCAGGTCGACGCCGTGATGGAATAACCGAGTTCCTCGAGGACGCTCTTACGCGCACTCAGGCCCATCTGGTTGTCATCGATGAGTAGGATACGCGCCGGAGGCGCGCACTTCCGGCTGGAACTTTTGTCCATGGATCGCAACTGAACCACCGTGAAGTTAACAGAGGCTGTTTCGGAGTGTCAACAGTTTTGTAACGAGTTGGAAACGGTACAGATGAAAAACTTGACAACGCCCCCTGACCAGAATAAAGTATCGCGCCAACGAGACCGTTTGTTCTACTCGACTTCGCGTGGAGCAGTGTAGCCCTGCTTGGCAATGATCTGGTACTTGATCGGCTTGTTCTTTTCGTCCACAATTCGCAGCGGCTGATTCGTGGCAGGATCCACCAGTTCCACTTTGATGCGGCGGAATTTGCCATCCCGCGCGGTATTCGAGGGATGGTACGTGATGACGTACTGGTTCCGCAGGGAATCCGAAATAGCGCGGAAGATTCCGGGCATCTCGCCTTCAAACCGCGGGAAGAACGCCATGCCGCCCGTTTCTTTGGCGAACGTTCTCATTTGATTGTCGGCCTGCAAAAAATCGAGCCGCTGAATGGGGCCCATCCAGCCACGCGCGTCATAGAGCTCACGGATGGTCTGCATAAGCCCGATCGCGTAAATCGGCACGCCGGCGTTTTGCAGCGCGCGCCGCGCTTTGTCGAATGTCAGTTTGCTGAACGTATCGACGCCGGTTGAAAGCAGCACGATGGCCTTGCGCCCCTCAATGTCGGACATACGCTCTGCCGTATCGACAAGCGCGTCATAGAGATTCGATTCGGAGAAGGCAGGAATGCGGAGGCGCTGCATCGCCTCGTACGCCTGGCGCTTGTCGGTTGAAAAGTCCGAAAGGATTTCGGGCTTGAGATCGTATGCAACGACGGCGACGTAGTCCTCCGGTTTCAAGGTTTCGAGGAATCCGTAGGCCGCCTGCAGCGTCTGATACCATGTGTACGTCCAATACTGCTGGTAGAGATTGCTGAACTCGATCACCATGCACACGGTCATGGGCGCTTCGCCCATGCTGAATTCGCTGATTTGCTGGGGAACGTTGTCCTCGAGGATCCGGAAAGCGCCGCGCGGGATTTTGGGAATGAAGTGACCCTTGTTGTCGAGCACCGCGACGTCAACGGAAACAGTCATCACGTCGGCGCGGAAGGTGGGCACGCCCTCGGGCAGCTCTTTCCCTTTTTTGCTGAATTTGGATGGGATCTTTTCCTGATTCTGCTCAGGCAGCGATTCCGATTCGCCAGCAGGCTTCTTTCGAGGTTTTGCGACTGTTTCCGATGACTCCTGCCCCGGGCCCTGCTGTGCGGCGACCGTGTACAGCAAACCGCACCCCAGAGACACGACGCCTGCTATCGCGATGGTTTTGAGGGAGCTCATGGCAGAAAACCACTTAACAGTATAGACGGCAGGCAGCAAGGGGAGGTTGCCCTTTCGGAACAATCAGTTGACCCAAGGGCCGCCGTGTTTGCGAAGATACACTTCAAACTTCTTTTTGGCCCGCTGCACGCGCCAGTTCTGGTATTCGCGCCGGAGTGCGGCAACAGGATTGAATCTGGGCTGCGAAACGCGGCGCTGTTGCGACTTCAAATACACGTAACCGAACAGCATCCCGCCCAGGTGCGCCACGTTACTGACGCCAGTATTGGCGCCGAGGGAGCTCAGAAACGCTATGGCGCCGATGATCATCACGAAGTACTTGGCCTTCATGGGGAACAGAAAGCTGAACAGCACCGTGGTATCGGGATATAGCATCCCGAATGCCATCAGCAGCCCGTAGATAGCACCCGACGCGCCGATCGTCCGCGTTGCTGGATCGCCGAAAGGCGTATAGTTCACGATCACCACGCAGATGCCCGCGCCGATGCCGCACAGGAAGTAGTACTTCAAAAAACGACGCGCGCCCCAACCACGCTCCAGATCCGCGCCAAACATCCACAGCGTGAGCATATTGAACAGGATGTGGCCGAAGCCGCGCGGATCGTGCAGGAACAGATAGGTGAACAACTGCCAGAGCTGAAATCGCTCCACCACATCCTGTGGCACGAGCCAGAGACTCTGGAACCACTTTGCAGCGGATGAGGCTCCGCTGATGAGCGTTAAAAAATACAGCAGCCAGATGCCGACATTTGAAATCAGCAACCACCGGACGGCCGGCGGGAAGGCGCCGCTGGGCAAAAAACTGCGAGTATAGTACCGGTCCGAATAGGCCACGGCAAGGGTCCGTCTACTCGTCAGAATAACAGACTATTTCTGATCTTCGACTTCAGTGTGCGCCTTGAGCTGGCGGTTGAGATTGACGGAGGCAGCTTGAGTAGCGATCGCGAGAGCGATCCATACCTGCCAGTGTGATAACAGGCCGACGCCGATGAAAAAGTCGCGGGTCCACCCCAGATCGGCGCAAAGACGCCAGACCCCCAGGACGGCTTCCATGAGCGCGAGCGGCGTCAGAAATGCGGCTACAAAGGCGGCAATGGCGTGCGAAGCTTGGGCAGTCCACGAGAGGGCGGGCTGGAGGCGAACGCTGATGCGCTCGGGCCGCGCCTGAAGCATCATTTCGTGCCAACTGAATGCCTGCCAACTCATGGTCTCGTATTCCACCCAAGAAAGTAGATGCAACGCCCCTGCCCGGAGTTTCGAAAGCGGCCCGACAATAAATAGCCCGGAACACCGACAGGCTGGTATTGAGGCAGAGCGCGGTACTAAGGCAGTCGGAAGGCGCCGCTTCGCCCGTAGCGGTTGAGCACGAGCGCGCCGCCGTGCAGCGTAAACCCGAGCGCAATCCACACTTGCCAGTGGGAAAAGAGTCCCGCAGGGATGGCGAACGCTCCCATCAGGCCCATATCCGAGCCGAGCTTCCACAAGCCGAGGACGTACGCCATCAGGGCGCCAGGAGCGAGCAGCGCGGCCAACGCCAGCGCAACGTGCCGGTTCTTGCCGCCTTGCCTGCGAATACGCGGTCCGCGCCGCAGGCGAACGCGAACGATCATGCGGTTAACAACAGTCTATTACGAAAACGCCTGCCGGCGCTCTGGGACCGCTGCCGGAGCGCGGGGCAGAGATGAGTGCACCCGGCGCCCGGCCGCCGCAACATCCCAACATTAAGGGGCGCCTCCAGTAGATGGACGCGGCCGCCCACTGATACATTGTGATCTTGGCTGTATTCCAGAAAGGACGTTTTTATGCAGAAGATCAGAACCGCAGTCCTCGGCGCCGGATTTATGGGGAAGGTCCACGTGGAGCAAATTCGCCGTTTGGGCAACGTGGAGGTCGCGGCTTTGGCCGCCGCAACGGAGGAGGAGGCTCGCAAGTTCGGCGAAGCCTACGGCATCGAACACACGACGGCTGACTGGATGTCGCTGCTGAAAGATCCGAGCATCCAGGCAGTCCACGTGTGCACGCCTAACGCCCTTCATGCGCCGATGTCAAAAGCTGCGCTCGAGAACGGCAAAGCCGTGCTGTGCGAAAAACCTTTGACAATGAACGTCGCCGAGGCCCGGGAACTGGTGGACCTGGCCCGGGCGACCGGATTGCCGAATTGCGTCAACCACAATCTCCGCTACTATCCGGTCGTGCAGCAGATCCGGCAGATGATCGCCAACGGAGATCTTGGCGACATTCTGATTGTGCAGGGAACGTATTTTCAAGACTGGCTGCTGTATGACACCGATTACAACTGGCGCGTGGAACGTGCGCATAACGGCGCATTGCGGGCGATGGGCGACATCGGGTCGCACTGGATGGACATGATCCAGCACCTCACCGGCTTGAAGATCACAGCGCTGTGCGCCGATCTTCAAACCTTCCACAAATCCCGCAAGAAGCCCAAAGGCGCGGTGGAAACGTTCACCGGCAAAAAGCTCCGGCCGGAGGATTATACGGAAATTTCCATCGATACAGACGATTTCGGCGCTGTCCTGCTCCGGCTTGGCGATCGCGCCCGGGGCTGCTTTGCCGTCAGTCAAATGTCGGCGGGAAGGAAGAATCGCTTCGAATTCGAAATCTTCGGGACGAAATCGGGCGTGGCATGGAACCAGGAGCGACCGGATGAGTTGTGGATCGGCCAGCGCAATTCGCCCAATCAGTTGATTGTCAAGGATCCGTCGTTGATGGACCCGAAGGCCGCGACATTCGCTGATCTGCCGGGCGGCCATAGCGAAGGATATGACGATGCGCACAAACAGGTGTACCGGCGGTTTTATCAGAAAGTCGCGGACCGCTCCGCGCCGGTCGATTACCCGACTTTCGAAGACGGACTGTGGGGGATGCAGCTCCTGGAGAAGGTGCTCGAAAGCTCGAAGAGCGGGTCCTGGGTCAGCGTACAGCCAATGACGGCGTCCAAGTAGGCCTCCGCGCGGTTCGGCTGGGCTGCCTTCAGCCGCGCGCTCCGCGCAACCGAAGCGGGGCCATTGCTATCTTAAAGACCAGTGGCCCCAGCCAGCCTTCTGCATGATCCGCTTCGTTTTGAGCGGCGCGTCCCGCCCTGCGCCATCGTCATATTCGGCGCAAATGGCGACCTGACGAAGCGAAAACTGCTGCCCGCGCTCTACCGCCTGGCGTACGAGCGCCGCATTCCGCCGGGCTTCGCAATCATCGGCAACTCGCGAACGCAAATGTCAGACGACGACTTCCGCGAGAAGATGCGCGAATCGGTAGCGCAATTTCTGGAAGACAGCCCGTTTGACGCCGAGCTGTGGCGCGGCTTCGCACAGAGCCTGTACTATGTGCCCGGCGATATCAACGATGCCGCGATGTTCGACAGAATCAGCCGTTGTCTTGCAGAGGTCGAGGCGGCGAACCAGACCGGCGGCAACGTGCTGTTTTATCTTTCGACGCAGCCGAGTTATTACGCGGCGGTGGTGAACGGAATCGGGCGTGCAGAGCTCGCGCGCGGGAAGGGCTGGCGGCGGATCATCATTGAAAAGCCGTTCGGGCGCGACCTGTCGAGCGCCGCGGCATTGAACCAGCAAATCCACGCGGTATTCGACGAGAACCAGGTGTATCGCATCGACCATTACCTCGGCAAAGAGACGGTGCAGAATATCCTGGCCTTCCGGTTCGGCAACGGCATCTTCGAGCCGGTGTGGAACCGGCGTTACGTCAACAATATTCAAATCACGGCCGCCGAGTCGATCGGCGTGGAGGGACGCGGGGGATATTATCAGGAAGCAGGCGCCCTTCGCGACATGATCCAGAACCACTTGTTGCAGGTGACGGCGACGATCGCCATGGAACCGCCGGCCCTGTTCGACCCCGAAGCGGTGCGCGACGAACGAGCAAAGCTGCTGCGTTCCATCCGGATCATGAAGCATGAAGAGGTGCCGCAGTATGCCGTGGCGGGTCAGTATGGGCCGGCTCAGATCGGCGGTAAAAAGATTCCCGGGTTCCGCGAGGAGCCCGGCGTCGATCCGGATTCCCAGACCGACACCTACGCCGCCGTCGCCTTTTTCGTGGATAACTGGCGTTGGGCGGGGGTGCCTTTTTATGTGCGCAGCGGCAAGCGAATGCCGAAACGAGTAACCGACATTGCGATCCGGTTCAATTCGGCGCCGTTATCCCTGTTTCCCGGCGACTCCGAGGACGGCGACGGTCCGGCGTCGCGACCCAACTTGCTGATCCTGCGCATCCAGCCGGAAGAGGGTATTTCCCTTCGCTTTCTTTCGAAATATCCGGGCCGCGGCATGCGTCTCCGCCCGGTGTCGATGGATTTCAACTACGGCGCCAGCTTCGGGGCGCGGTCGCCGACTGCCTACGAAACGCTCCTGTTGGATGCGATGAGCGGCGACGCCACTCTTTACACGCGGCAGGACATGGTGGAGGCCAGCTGGCGCGCTGTGCAGCCGATCCTGGACGTATGGGCGGAAACAAAGTTTAAATTTCCGAATTACGAGGCGGGCTCCTGGGGGCCGAGGGAGGCGGACGACATGCTCGCGCGGAACGGACACCGCTGGAGGACTCCATAGGTGCCGGCGATCGCCCCGGAACGAATATTGCGCGACCTTGCAAACCTGTGGGCGTCGCTGGCTCATCCGGAACAGGGAGACGTCTCAAGCCAGGGCGTGCTGCGCGCGTGCTCGATGACGCTGATCGTCGCGGCGGAGAACGCTTCCGACGCCGTCTGCGCCTCGGAAACGCTTGCGGCGTTGATGCACGAACACCCAAGCCGCGCAATTGTTTTACAGCCTGGTCCGCCGGGCTCGGAGATGGACGCTCATGTTCGTGCGCAGTGCTGGATGCCGTTCGGCAGCCGGCAGCAGATCTGTTGCGAGCAGATTGAGATTACGGCTGGGATGGATCGCCTGAACGACATTCCTCCAGTCATGTACGGCCTGCTCGCGCCAGACCTCCCGTCGGTTCTGTGGAGCCGCGGAACGGCTTGGTGGGAGGCGCCGGCCTTTGTCGACTTGGTAAATATGATGGATAAACTGATCCTGGATTCCCGGCGGTACGAGGGCTCATCCGGCCTCGCCCGGATCCGGAGCCTTCGCAGCCGGGGCAAACGCGTTGCAGATCTGGCATGGGCCAGCGTGACGCCATGGCGGGAGCTGATTGCGCACGCCCTTGAAATTCCAGCGAATCGCGACCGTTTGGCGAGCACGTGCTCGATCCGTGTCGCGGGTCGGGAAGGCGAATCGCCGGTTCCGGCGCTATACGTCGCCGCCTGGCTCAAGCGATCGCTGAGGGACGTCGCGGTAGAAATCGAGCGCGACAATCCAGGACCGGGCGAAGTGTCTCGCGTGATGTTGACGGGCGACGGGTGGGAGATTTCATTCCGCCGGACCGAATCAGAGGCGGTGGACCTCAATGCCGGGGGGAGCATCCGCACGGTAGTACTTTCGCCGATGGACGAGTGTACTGTTATGCGAGAGGAACTGTCCATTACCGGGCGCGATCCGGTATTCGATGAAGTATTCCCGATCGCCGAGCGAATGGCGGCTCAATGAGCGTCGACTGGCGCAAATATCCGGACGCCGTGACCGCGGCGCAGGCCTGCGCGCAACACATCCTGGCGGTGCTCGAGGAGACGCTGTCGGGAGAGGGCCTGGCCACTCTGGCAGTTTCGGGCGGTTCAACGCCCAGACCGATGTTTCAGGAAATGGCCAGGAGCCGGTTCGAATGGGACCGGGTCCATCTGTTCTGGGTGGACGAACGCGCCGTACCGCCGGCGGATCCGCAGAGCAATTACAAGCTCGCGAACGAGAGCTTCATCGCTCCGGCGCACTTTCCTGACCGGAATGTTCATCGCATCCAGGCGGAACTGGGCCCGGAGGCTGCGGCAGGCAGATATGAGAACGAGATCCGGGAGTTCTTCGGCCTCTCCGCCGGCGAGTTGCCGGGCTTCGACGTGATCCACTGCGGCATCGGACCCGACGGGCATACAGCCAGCCTGTTTCCGGGCGAGCCGCGGATCCGGGATCATGACAAAATCGCAGCCGCCGTGTGGGTGGAGAAATTTGCGCAATGGCGAATTACGCTGTTGCCCGGCGCGCTGGAGGCAGCGCGGAACGCGGTTGTGCTGGCATGCGGGCCCGACAAAGCGGATGCGGTGCGGGCCATCTTCAGCGGGCCGTATGATCCGATGCAGTGGCCGGCGCAAATCTTGTCCCGCAACCTGACCAGCGTGACGTGGTTTCTGGATGAAGCCGCAGCGGCGGGAGTGGACTGAAATTACGCGAACTCGACGCCGATTTCCCGGCCGATCCGCTGAATGTAGGCCCGCCCTTCATCGTACTCCGCAGCGGACTTGAGATGCTCCAGCATCAGCGGCGCATCCACCGGCAATTGCGACAATTCGCGCAGATAGGCACGATAGTCGATTTTGCCGCGGCCAGGGATCACCTCGACGAAATGGACGTTCATTTCCGGGATCCAGGCCAGGTCCTTGGCATGGCAGGAAACAATCCATCTCCCGAGTTTGCGGAAGCACTCGGCGATGAGCTCTGAATTGTTGTAAAACCTCGCCGGACTGTTGACGACATTGCAGACGTCGAGGTGCACGGCGAAGGCGGGCCGGTCCACGGCGCGGATCAGCTTCAGGTAGGCGTCGGGACCGTCCGGCAGATTCCAGCCCATCATTTCCACAGTGAATTTGGTGTTGCGCGGCTTGACCGCATCGATCAGCTTGCGGCAATTCTCCACGGTGGCGTCGAAGAACTCCTGCGAAAGATTTTTCGGATCAGGGCCATACCAGACGTCCGGATTATAGGATCCGGCGATATCGACGCAGCAGCGCGCGCCAACGGCTTCGGCGAGCTGAAGACGTTCGGCGACATAGCGGAAATTGTCGGCGCGCTTCTTGCTGTTGGGGTCGAGCAGATTACGCCATGCGCCCACCTCCGCGATCACCACGTTTTCCGCCGCGAACGCGTCGCGGATGGCCCGAACCCGGTCGCGATCATTCGGGTCCGCCGAAGGGCAGTATGCGGCGCTGTAGCCGAGCCGCCGGTGTTCGCGCGCCAGTTCTTTCGGGTCGTCGGACTTCAGAAAGACAGGGCCGCCGAGCCGGATCTTGCGCCCTCCTGCCGCAAACAGCGGCGCGGCAACCGCGGCGACGAAAGTTCTACGCGTCGCTTTGAGCATGGTGAAATGATTCTACGCGCGGCGCGGCCTACAGCGCAATAGACGCAGTCACCCAAACACCTCCGCAGCGATCCGGAACGTGTTCGCGTGGGCCTCCGCCGTGAGCTCAATCGGATCAGAGTACCCGCCGCCCAAGGTAATGACAAATGGGGCGCCGTAGTCGCGGCAGGATTCCATCACCAGGCGGTCACGGCGGCGCAGTCCTTCCTGCGTCAACGACAGACGGCCGAGCCGGTCCGTCGCAAGGCCGTCCACGCCGGACTGATAGAAGATTATGTCGGGGCCAAATGCAAACACCCGCGGCAGCACGGCCGCGAGTTCCGCAAGATAGGCCTCGTCGGAGGCCCCATCGTCGAGCTCCACGTCGATCCTGCTGCGCTGCTTCCTGAACGGAAAATTATTGCGGGCATGCAGCGATAGCGTGAACACGTTCGGGTCGTTTTGGAAAATGAGAGCCGTGCCGTCGCCCTGGTGCACGTCGAGGTCAATGACAGCGGCGCGGGCCAGTCCGTGATCCTCACGCAGAGCGAGAATGGCGATGGCAAGGTCATTGAACACGCAAAACCCCGATCCCTCGGAGCGGAACGCGTGATGCGTACCGCCCGCCAGGTTGCCGCCGAATCCGGAAACGAGCGCCTCCTCGCACGCGCAAAGCGTTCCGCCGACCGATGCGAGCGTGCGACGCACCAGGCCCGGCGACCATGGAAATCCGATGCGTCGCAACACAGATGCGGGAAGCGAGCCTTCGAGAAACGATCGGACGTAGGACGCATCGTGCGCGCGTTCGATGACGTTTGTGGAAGCGAGCGGCGCCGCGCGCATCTCGTAGTGACGGTCGGCGGCGAGCAGGGCGCGCAGCA
>Ga0070740_10002073_pt1 | contig 24878 bp, 25 predicted proteins | sample Coa_R2_FD_67286 | JGI IMG/M metagenome (GOLD analysis project Ga0070740, IMG submission 67286) | Surface soil microbial communities from Centralia Pennsylvania, which are recovering from an underground coalmine fire - Coalmine... | ecosystem: Environmental > Terrestrial > Soil > Unclassified ...
TGCCGCACTCCGGTTGTCTTATGTCAATGCCGGCCACAATCCGCCAGGGCTGCTTCGGGGGGCCGAAGCGATCCGGCTGGAAGGCGGCGGACCCGTAGTCGGATTATTCCCCGAGACCTGTTACGAGCAGCAAGTATGCAATTTGATGCCGGGGGACATTCTGCTTGCGTATACCGATGGAATCAGCGAGGCCATGAACCAGCGCGGCGAGGAGTTTGGCGAGGAGCGCCTGTTCGCGGCAGCTCAGGCGTGCGCCGCCAAAGGCGCCCGCGAAATGATACAGCAAGTCATTTGCGCTGCGGACGCCTTTGTGGGCGCCGCCGATCAGCACGATGATATGACGCTGCTGATTGTGAAAATCGGATAATGCATGCCGCCCCCCTCGGTCCAGGCCGGCCGGAGCGTCGCATCCCATCACAGCGCTCCGGCCAGAGGGTCTGTTGAACGTCTACTTTACGGCAATTGTCGTCGTCACCTTTCCGTTCGGCCCGTCATTGCTCGCGTAGTCGTTCCAGAAAAACGCTACCTGGACCGCGGATCCAGGCGGAACCGAATTGGGAATATGGAGGTTCATCTGCCATACGCCCGGAAGGCCAGGCGCCAAGCCCCAATATCGAATGTCCGCATCATTGGCGACGCCGCCCGGATTAAACGATACGCGTGGAATACCGGCCGGGGACAGCGGACCGGGCGCGCCCACGCCGTCAGGAGGGGCGCCATCGATGTGCCCGATGCCGGTTCCAAACAGTGAAATGATCGTATCGCGACCTGCCGGATTCGAGGGTCCGTTCACGGAGCCGTCCTGATTCAGCGCCGCGATTTGTCCGAACCCCGCGCCGTTCAGCGTAAAGAACGCAGGATCCGCCGAGTGCATGGCAAATGTCGCAGCAGCGAGAATCTCGCCTGTGGAAGCGCGCACCAGTTGCACATCCGCCGACCCTGTGCTTGGCGCGCCGTTCGGAACCTGAAACGCCACGCGGTCCGGGTACACGTAGTAGATCGGGGCGGGCTGGCCGTTAAACCACACCTGGGTGTCAGCCAGCGTCGTCGGCCAGGGCTGCGAATTGGCAACAGCCTGTCCTCCGTCGGGAACAATCGGACACGTTGGTAGAAAGAGCGGACAACCGCGGCTGAGATAGGCAATCATCCCGGGTGACAGAGCGCGGCTTGCATAGCTTGCGCCGTTCTGGAAATTTGCAGCGATGTAGTAGAAGGAAACGCGGTTAATGCTTTCCGAGACGATGGGATTCCCCGAAGGATCGAGGGCGATCGCGATCGGGACGCCGACTGTGGAAATGTTGGAAATCTCGCCGGCTCCGCCCTGCCAAGTCAAAAACTCGGGGAAGCGGCGCACTACCCGGTTTGAATCCGTCACCCACACCTCCCCAGCCGAGTTTACGGCGACGCCCCACGGCGCCGAGAAGCTTCGCTGGAAGCGGGAGACAAAGTCTGACGAGAAGGCGTTAATCCGGTTATTTCCTCGATCGGCGACGTAAATCCGGTTGCTGCTGTCAACTGCCAGCCCCTGCGGTCCGGACAGTCCATCCGGAGCGTTGCTTGGCGCCGAGGAAGTCATGTTTGGCTGCCCGAGCACTCTGGAGGCGACGTTGGTGAAATCGCCATTGGGGCTGCGCACGAACAAGAGCACCCGGTTCAGAAGAGCATCACTCACCAGCAAGTTGCCCTCATTGGTGAACGCCAATCCCGACGGCCCGGCCATCGTGCTCGCGCTCGCGAAATTTGCGTCGCTCGGATTGGTGAAAAATCCGGGCTTCCCCAGCACCAGGTTCGCCCGGATCGGACCCGTCTGATTGAATGGCTGGGGGAAGCGGAGCACGCGCCCGTTTCCCGTGTCAGCGACATACAAGTCCCCGTTTTTGTCCACGGCCACTGCTACTGGCCGATACAGCGTCAGGTCCGTCGGCGCTACCGCAGTCAGGCTTGGACTGGCGTAATTGGGAGCATTTCGATAGAAATCGAGCTGGCCGATGACAATATCAGCCTTTCCGCCCGCCGCCAGCGAGTGCAGATCGCGGAATCCCAGTACGCGGTTGTTCAAAGTATCGGCGACGTACAGGCGCGGAGGGTTTGAGCTGGCGTCCACCGCCAGGCCGCCGCCCAGATAATTCGAGCTCCAGATGTACAGCTCACGGCCCTCTATCAGGTTCGGCGCCCCGTATGTGAGATCAAGCTGACCCACCACTCGAGTCGCAGCGGGATTCGGTCCGGCGGTTTGCGGAAACACCAGGACCCGGCTGTTTCCTGAGTCAGCGACATACATATCTGACCCCGCAAACGCCACAGCGCTGGGAAACGCCAGCGTGGTCGCGGACGGTTCCTTGCGGCCCTGGTTCGGCGAGCTTCCGAGCGAATCGATCTGACCGACAAATTGAATGGCCGGCGGCGAAATGCCGTTTGGACCGCAGTTCGTATTCGTCTGTGAAGGAATGCATTCAGGCGGCCAGTTTGACGGCGCGTCAAATTTCATGATCCGGTGCGCGGACTGGTCTGCGACGTACAGATTGTCGCCGAGGACCGTGAGCCCTACCGGGGTCATGGTGGTTGCATTCAGCGCCGGCTGCGAGCCTTGCGGAAACAGATACAGACCGAGAATCCGGATCGCGTTGGTTGGCATTCCGGGCACGAAGGGACCTCGAAAATAGAGAACCCGCCCTAACCCGTTCGCCTGGCCCAGCGCATCGCCCACGTACAGCTCGCCCGAACGTGAAAACGCGATCGACTGCGGCTGTGTGAACCCGGTCTTGTCGAGCGGGTTGTTGTTTGCAACCGCCTTGTTGCTGGTGAAATCGTTGTTTTGTCCCAGCACCAGGTCAGCCGCCAGCTCGTTGTTGCCCGCGCTCAGCGAGGCCGCGTTGTATCGGAGCACCCGGTTGTTGAAAGTGTCGGCGAACCAGAGATTCCCCTGCGGATCAAACGCCAGCCCCGAAGTATTCGCGGCGTTGCCGCTAGTCGTCGCAATGGTTTTCGCCGTCGGCGCCGCGCGTCCTTCGTTGGGCTGATTGCCGCTGCTGAGGCTAGCCTGCCCAATCACCAGGTCGGGAACCTCAAAATCCGTGTGCGCGGCAGGCGTTGGATAGCGCAGGATGCGGTTATTCAACGTATCGACAACATACAGGTTTCCATTACGATCCACCGCCAATGCGCCGGGACCGCTCAAGCCAGGCGCGCCAGTCCCATTCGGGCTGGTGCTCATCATGTCACTCTGGCCGATGACAAAATCCGCGAAATTGCCCTTGGTAAACGCGGTCGCATCCTTCCAGGCAAGAATGCGGTTGTTTCCCGTGTCAGACACGTAGAGTATGGGAGGATTTGTGGACGTATCGATGGCGATCGCTTGCGGCCCATACAGTTCCCGCCCCTCCACCAGGTTCGGGTTCGCCGTCGGCGCCGGATTGAGACGCGGCTGACCGAACTCCCGCAGTGGCGAGGGGTTGTAGACAATACTTTGCGAGAACCCGCATAGGGACACCGCTATGCATGAAACAAGAGCTCGAATTTTCATGAATTTATCGGAGACGCACGCGGGCAGCGCCTAAGGGAACGATAACACACCCTGGCGCGGGCACGAATGGAACTATGGTACCGGTAGGTTGCTCTGATGCCTTACACTGTCAACGTGTCTGCCGGTCTGGTGTTAGCGCATGGCGCCGGCTCGAACCGGAATGCTCCGCTGCTGGTTGCCGTCGACCGGGCCCTCAGCCCGGCTGGCTGGATCGTGGAGCGCATCGATCTTGCGTTCCGCCTCTCCCGTCCGCACGGTCCGCCTCGCCCAGCCGATGCGAAGGCTGATCAGAACCGCCTTCGCGAGGCGATTGCCGCCCTGCGCGCGGCCGGCGCGGCGCCGGTCTTCGCCGGCGGCCACTCCTACGGCGGACGGCAGGCCACAATGCTCGCCGCTGAAGACGAATCGCTGGTCTCGGCCCTGCTGGTTCTGTGCTACCCGCTGCATCCGCCGCGCAGGCCTGAGCAATCGCGCACGGCCCACCTGAGGAACCTCCGCGTCCCTACGCTGTTTGTCCACGGCTCGCGCGATCCGTTTGGATCCCTCGAGGAAATGCGCGCCGCGCTCGAACTCATTCCGGGCCGCGTGCGGTTGCTGGAGTTTGAGGGCGCAGGGCACGAACTGGGCGGGAAGTCGCGCGAGGGCCTGGCCGCCATAGCCGAGCGAATCGCGCAAGGGTTCGTCGATTTTTGCGGGCAATAGCCGAAACGCAGTTCCAGGCGCCGTCCCGACTCGTATGGATCAGCGTTCGCCCCCGCCCAGTTCTTGCCGGATCGCATCCGCAATCCGGCGCGCCATACGCTCGACGTCGCCGAGCTCGGGCCCTTCGATCATCACCCGCGCCAGGGGCTCGGTGCCTGAGAAGCGAACCACCACCCGCCCCGAATCTCCGAACGCGCGTTCGGCTTCACGGATCGCCTCCTGCACCCTCGGCAACTGGTCCAGCGGAAGCTTCTGCTTGACGCGCACATTCACCAACATCTGCGGATACACGACCAGCGAGGCGGCCAGCTCATCCAGCATTTTGCCCGATTTCTGAACAATCTCCAGCACGCGCAGCGCCGTGAGCAGCCCGTCGCCCGTCGTCGCCCAGTCGCGGAAAATGATGTGGCCCGATTGCTCTCCGCCCAGCTTCGCGCCGCGCCGCTCCATTTCTTCCAGCACGTACTTGTCGCCCACCGGCGTGCGCGCCATCTCGATGCCATGCGCGGCCAGCGCCCGCTCCAGTCCAAGATTCGACATCACCGTGGCCACCACCACCGGTCTTCCGTCGGATCCGGCCAGCCTCCCTTCTGCATGCAGCGCCACGCCCGTAATCAGCATCACCGCGTCGCCATCCACGACCTGGCCGGCGTGCGAAACGAATAACGCGCGATCCGCGTCGCCGTCCAATGCAACGCCGATATCCGCGCCTGCGCGCAACACCGCCTGGCGCAGATGGTCCAGATGCAGTGATCCGCAGTTCAGGTTGATATTGCGCCCATCCGGTGAGCTGGCAATGGCCTCCACGCTTGCGCCCAACCGTTGAAACAGTTCTGGCCCGATGTACGACGCCGATCCGTTGGCCGCATCCACGATCATTCGCATGCCGTCGAGACGCCCGTCGAATGTTGATGCAAGGTAGTCCACATATTGCCGGTCCAGGGACTCATCGGGCGCCAGGCTGAGCGGCTTCGCTTCGACGCCGCGCTCAAGCAACGCAAAGATTTCGCGCTCAAGGGCGTGTTCCTGCTCGTCCGGCAGCTTGAATCCGGAGTGATCCAGCACCTTGATGCCGTTATCCTGATAGGGGTTGTGCGAGGCCGAAATCATCACGCCCGCCGCAAAAGGACCCGTCCTGGCGACGTACGCGATTCCCGGCGTGGTGATCAGCCCGGCCGACCGCGCCCGCACTCCGTTCGACTCGAGCCCGCCGGCGACGTATTCCGCGATCCAGGGTCCGGACTCCCGCGTGTCCATGCCGATCACCACCTCGGCCTCAGCCCGTCTCTCTGAAATCCAGCGCCCCAGCGCGGCGCCGACCGCAAACACAGTCTGGGGGTTCAACGGATACTGGCCCGCAACGCCGCGGATCCCATCCGTTCCGAACAGTTCTCGTTTCATGCAATGAATAGGTTGATCTTAGCGGTCCGTCTTCTCGACAGTAACGGTCACGGTCACCTGCGGCGATCCGTCGAACCGGACCTGGGGGTCCGTGACGTATGCGTTAACGTGGAACTCCGCGCGGCCCGCGAGCTTGCTCAAGTCGATGGGGTCCGTCTGCGCCGATTCGATCTGCTCCAGACTTGCTGCCGGTCCTGTCACGGTCAGCCGGGCCGGCCGGACCTCCTGGTGCACGACATGATAACCCGGCGGCGCCGGCGCGGCGGTGCGCACGCGCACCTCCACCTGCTTCGACGCGATGCGGTCGAACCGCAGCCGCAATTGCGAGGGGACGGCCCGTTCAAGACTGACGCCGCTCGGGAGATTGATGCTGCTGTCGTGTATCGTGAACGTCCGCTCCCCTGGCCCGTTGACTGACGAGAGGTCCAGAAATACAGCCGTTTCGGCGAGACTCGATGGACTCAGCTTGCTGGCCGGTCCGCGAATCTCCAGGTGCACCCGGTCCGGTGGGTCGGAGGCGATTTCGAGATCGCGCGGCAGATCCTTGTAGAAGATCGGCGTGGAATGAGTCGTGACCAGCTCCGGCTCGCCCACCACCAGCAACCACAGCGCTACGGCAATCAGCAGTGAAAGCGCCTTCCATTGCAGATCGTCTGTCAGGAGCCGGAGCATCAGCGCCTCATCACGCTGCGGCGGTCTTGGCCTTCCGGCAGGGTTGGGATGGCCGTCGCCCGGCGCTCTTCCCGGCGCTTCGGATGCCCCGCCAGTCTCTCCTCTAGCCGCTTCAGCGTCACGCCGAGTTCAATCTCGCCAAAGGCGGCGATGCTGACGCGGCCGGTTTCTTCAGAAATAATGATGGACAGGCAGTCCGCCTCTTCTGTGATGCCAATCGCGGCCCGATGCCGCGTACCGAGCTGTTCTCCCATCAGCGGATTCATCGTCAGCGGCAGAAAACAGGCGGCTGCGGCCACCCGATCGCGCTGGATGATCGCCGCGCCGTCATGTAGAGCTCCGCCGTGCTCAAAGATGGAGAGCAGCAAGTCGCGCGACACCACCGCGTCCAGCATGATGCCGCTCTCGATAAACGTTCGCAGCCCGATGTCGCGCTCGATGACGATCAGCGCGCCGGTTCTGTCCTGTGACATCTTCGCCACCGCGAGCAGAATTTCCTGAATGATTTCCCGACGTTGCAGCCGTCCACCCAAGCCAAGCGCCTGGCTGCGCCCCAGCCGCGCCAGCCACCGGCGCAGTTCGGACTGAAACATCACAATCAAAGCAAAGGCCGTGTACGGCGCAAGCGTCGCCAGGATTGTCCGCAGCAGTTCCAGCCGAAGCCATCGGGCGCACAGGTACACTGCCGCCAGCAGCGTGACGCCGATCAGAACCGGCGCAGCCCGCCGCCCGCGCACCATGACCAGAAGCTGGTAAATAAGGTAGGCCACAATGAGAATGTCCAGCGCGGACGTGATCGTCAGCTTCGGCAGGGTGGGAAACAACGGCGCGGACACAGAAATCATGGCGGATCCGCCGGGCCGTAAGCGGCCGCGAAACTACATCTTAGCAGCAGCCGCCGTCCGCGCCTGTAACGAATCGCCGCCCGCCATCCGATATGTGTCACAGTGGATGGGCGCACAAGCCGTTGGCCGCGGCTCACAACGACGGAGCAAGTCAGCGGACTTAGCCGCGGCCAGCGAGTCTGTTGTGGGCGATTTACTGAAGACGGTCGAGTACCGGCCGGACTCGATCGAATCAAAAGCCTGGCGCCGTTTCCGCCGGCTGCGTCGCGGCTCGTTACTCTGCTGTCGGATGGAGACGTGAATTTCCAGCGCGTCGCCTCGGTGCTGGACACCGACGCGGCCCTGGTCGCGGAAGTGCTCCGCCTGGCGAACTCGCCGCTGATCGGCCTGTCCCGATCCGTATCCACCACCCTTCAGGCCCTTGCGCTTCTGGGCGTCCGCCGCGTTTATGCTCTCATTGTCACCCTGACTATGTGCCGCTTTCTTCGCGCCGGCGCCGATGCGCATCCGGCGATGCGGTTTTGCTGGCGCCATAACCTGGCGGCGGCGCTGCTGGCCAAGCAAATCGGTCTGAAGCGCCATGCCGACCCCGACCACGCCTATCTCGCCGGTTTGCTGCACGAGGTCGGAAAGCTTGCGCTGCTCGCCGCGTATCCGCGCGAATATAACCGCATGGTCGAGGCGATGGCATCCGGCAACGAGCAGCGCCCCTGCCGCGATGTCGAGCGCGAGTGGTTCGGCGCCGATCACTGCGAAGTTGGCCAGTGGCTGCTCGAAACCTGGAACCTTCCCGCCATGTTCCACGAGGTCGCGCGCGACTATGGCCGTGAACAGGCGCACTCAGGATCGCTAACGGCCATCGTCGGAGAGGCGTGCGCGATCGCGGCAAGACTGGGCTTCGCGTCTGACGGCAGCCCGGCGAAGCCGGATGAAATCGAGGGTCTGCCGGAGAAATGGACCGAGCAGATCGTGGACGCGGTCAATCACCTCGAGTGTGAATACGGGCTCACCAGTATTACTGGGCCGGCGGCGGAACGTCGTTCAGCGTAAAGTTCACATCGATCGTCGTAACCACCTCGACGGGATTGCCGTTGAGTAGCGTTGGTTTGTAGACCCACTGTCTCACGGCTTCGGTCGCCGCTTGGACCAGCAGCGGATGGCCGCTGACCAACTGCAGCTCCGTGACGCGTCCGTCTTTGCCGATGGTCGCATTAAATCGCACCGTACCCTGAATACTAGCCTGGCGAGCCAGAGGTGGATACTCGGGATCGACCTTGTGGATCAGATTGTGCTCCTGCACATTGCCGCCGACGCGGATGCGCTGCGAGGGGGTGGGCTGATCCAGGACCGCCCTCGCCGCTAAACCCGGCGCTACCAGCGTCACGTGGATGATGCCGTCGGCGAGCGACCCGTGCCAGGACAGGTGCCTGTCGAGTCGCTTGAGCGCGGAGCTGATCTCCTGGGCGCGATTCGAGTCGATCACGTCGCCCTCCCGGACGGGCAATGCCGCCTGCAGGGCGCCGCGCATGGATTCCGGAACACCGCTCAAATCGAAACCCTTAACCGGGAATGTCTTTCCGATCCCTTGCGGGGGAGGCGCGGGTACAATAGCGCTGGGAGTCGGCGTGTTGCGCGGGAGGAACCGGACCGTTACCTCGAAGCTCGGCGGCAGCGGCGTTTCCGTCGAAAAATGCCATGCCAGCACGGAACGTAGAACGGCGCTCCGCTGCGGTTCCGGGCCGCTGACGACTCGCGCGTCGGTAACCTCGCCGGTTGCGTTCACGGACACGCTCACCACGACGTCGCCCGGAACGGCATCCGGCGGATACTCGACGCCCGCCCTGTGCAGCAGTTTATAGGGCCCCGTGTTGACTTCAATTCCGAAGCTGTCTGGTGCGCCCGCCACTTGCGCCGTCGCCACCATCGGGAGCGCTGCGATGATCGATGCTACAAGGGTCCTGCCCGACATGCCGGTCAAATCCCTTCCGCTACTTTCGACTCCGCAGGCGGGCGCGAAGTTCCCGCGTAGCCTCGCGATGGCAGCGGATGCAGAGTGTGCGGATATTCGACAGGTCGCACTCTCCGCCGCCCTCGGCGACCGGCACGATATGGTCGGCGTCCCATAAGGAAGCGCGCTGGCCCGGACGCAGGCCCCACGCCGCCCAGGCCGTCTGGCGCTGGCGCCCGCGCAGGCGCTTCAAACGGCGCAGCTCCGCCACGCAATCCATCCCGCACAGCGCGCACACGCCTCGATCGCGTTCAAACGCCTGCTCGCGAAGATACCCAGAGTCGGTGCGCAGCCGCCACTCCTTCACGCACCATTCGGAGCAGAATGTGCGCCGGCCGGGCGGAGTCTCGAGGTTGCACCAGCGGCACAGGGCGCGGCCGTTGGGGCCCTTCGCCAGCGTCCGCGGATCGACGCGCCCGCCGGGCATCACCCGGCTAGTGCTCACAAAAACATTCTATCTACGGGATGTTTTATCTGACCACTGGCCACTGTCAGCGGCCACTGCTATGCCAGCCCGATCAGGTCCCACTTCCGCCGCGGCTCCCGGTGCAGCAGCTTGTTGGCCTCGGCCGAGTTCGTGAACTGCTCGCGCTCGGCGTCCCAATCCAGCTTCTGGCCGGTCTTATAGGCGATGTTGCCAAGGTGCCCGATCAGCGTCGCGCGGTGCCCCACCTCGACATCCGCCGCCGGCTTCTTGCGGCTGCGCACGCATTCGATGAAGTTGCGGGCGTGCAGCGGCGTCGGCTCGGCCTCATTTTCGTGGCGCCGCGCTACCCTGTCATTGTCCGGGTAGATTTCAAAACCGATCCGGTCCACAAACATCGCGCCATTGGTTCCATAGAACGCCATGCCATGCGGGCGGTCATCGGCGCCTTTCGCGTTGTAGTACTTCATGCCCGGAGTGCGCCCGCCCAGTCCGTGCGCGCTGATCGAGCACGTCTCGTAGCTCATCACGAAGCCGGGATACTCATAAGTCACCTGGAGGACGTCCGGCATCTCGCCTGCATCGTTCAGCTCAAACCGCCCGCCGCTCGCCGAAATGCGTTTCGGCCGGTCCACGCCCATGATCTGGTGAACGCTTTCGAACCGGTGCGTGCCGAAGTCCGTGATCATGCCGCCGGCGTAATCCCAGAACCACCGGAACGTCGATTTGAAGCGCTTCACGTTGTAGGGAACTCTGGGTGCGGGTCCAAGATACATGTCCCAGTCGAGCCCGGCGGGCGGGTCCGAATCCGGCGCCCGCCCGATCCCGTTCGGCAGAATGTTGAAGTAGTTCCAGACGCGCACGAAGTGCACTTTCCCCAGCTCGCCGCTCTGGACGATTCGCGCGCACTCGGCAAAGTGCGCCGCCGAGTGGTGCTGCGTGCCCACCTGGGCGATGCGATTGTGCTGTTTGGCGGCCTCGACGATGGCGCGACCTTCGCGCACATTATGCGCCAGCGGCTTTTCGCAATACACATCCTTGCCAGCGCGCAGGGCGAGCACCGTGGCCGTTGCGTGCCAGTGGTCCGGCGTGGCCACCAGCACCGCGTCCACATCCTTCATGTCGAGCACGCGGCGGAAATCCTGAAATGCGCGCGCCTCGCCGCCCGCCCACTCCCGCGCCGCGGCGGCGCTGGGTTCGTGCACGTCAGCCAGCGCCACGAATTCGACGTTCGGCGCTTCCCGCATGAATCGCGCCACGTAGCGGCCGCGGCCTCCGCACCCGATCAATCCCATTCGCACGCGGTCGTTGGCGCCGATCACGCGCGCCGCCGACGCCGCTGTGGCGGCTGCAACGAAATGCCTGCGGTTCATGCGCGTTATCGTATCAGACCCGCCGCGCCTGCGCCGCGCGGTACTTTACCATTGACTTGATGGACCCGGACCAGTTTCACCGCATCACGAAGGCGCTGGCTGATCCACGCCGCATGGAGATTCTCGAGGCCATCGCAGCCGAAAAGGAAGTGGCCTGCAGTGCACTCTGCGAGGACTCCTGTGTCTCGCAGGCCACGATGTCGCATCATCTCCGGGAACTGGGAACAGCGGCCTGGTAAACGCGCGGCGCCAGGCGAAGTTTGTCTTTTATCGTCTCCGAAGGGATGTCTGGGCCGAGTATCTCGCCGAAATTCGCCGCCGCGTTCCGCTCCGCAGCCCGAAAAAAGCCTGAATCCGGAGTCCGCCCGCGGCCATCGTATAGACATTTTTATAAACGTCTATATGAGGAGGCAAAATGGCGAAACTGAGAGGTAAAGTTGCGATCGTAAGCGGCGCCTCGAAGGGGATTGGCGCCGCAGTCGCCGAACGGCTGGCCGCCGATGGCGCCGGCGCCATCGTCAATTACGCCACGGGGGCCGCGGAAGCGCGGGCTGTCGTATCGCGAATCACGAAGGCCTGCTATTCGCGACACAGGCCGCGGCGAAGGTATTCGGAGAAAACGGCGGCGGTTCGGTGATCAACATCAGCTCCGTCGCCTCCATATCGCCTCTGCCGAATGCGTCTGTCTATAGCGCGACGAAGGGCGCCGTAGACGCGATGACGAAGAGTCTGGCAGCCGAGCTGGCGCCGCGGCGAATTCTGGTGAATTCCGTGCTGCCGGGATTTACTGAAACCGAAGTCGTGCGGGCAATGAACGGATCAGACGGTATTCGCCAGCAACTGGTCGCCAGAACGCCGCTTGGAAGAGCCGGTCACCCGCAGGATATTGCGGGCGTGGTCTCTTTCCTCGCCTCGGAAGACGCTGGCTGGATCACCGGCGAGGTGATCATCGTGAGCGGCGGTCTGCGGTGAACTCAGCCGAGCGGGCGCAACCGGAGGCCAGCTTCGCGCAGCGTCCGCGCCACGGCTTCGGCGATCTTCGCCGCCCCTGGCGTGTCGCCGTGAATGCAGATCGTGTCCGCCGCGATCGGGATCTCGCTGCCGTCCGACGCGATAACTTTTCCTTCGCGTGCAATGCTGAGCGCCTGGCGCGCCGCTGTTTCGGGATCGGTGATCAGCGCATCGGGCAGCCTGCGCGACCGCAGCGAGCCGTCCGGCTCGTACCGCCGGTCCGCAAAGGCTTCGGCCGCTGTCCGGAACCCAGCCCGGCGAAATGCGTCTACCATCGGCGAACCCGCCAGCCCCACCAGTACAACCCGGCGGCTGAAGCGCGCCGCGCCGTCCGCGATCGCCCGCGCGAGCGCGCCGTCTCGCGCAGCCAGATTATACAGCGCTCCATGCGGCTTGACGTGCGCCAGCGTCGCGCCGCAGCGCTTCGCCACAGCCGCGAGCGTTGCGATTTGCCGGTAGACGCAATCGGCCACCGCCTCCAGCGGCAAATCAAGCTCGAGCCTTCCGAAATTCGCTCGATCCGGATATCCCGGATGAGCGCCGATTGCGACTCGCCAGCGCTGCGCCTGCTCCACGGTCGCGCGCATCGTCGATTCATCGCCAGCGTGTCCGCCGCAGGCGATGTTAGCTGAAGTGATATGAGGCATCAGCAATTCCTGCGCGCCATTGTCGATATCGGCGGCGATCTCGCCCATGTCGCAGTTGAGATCGATGGTCTTCATTCGCATAACAGATCCTCGCCTGAGCCGAGCAGCATCTCCTGCTCGATGATCAGCCGACGCGCCTGTTCAAAGGACGTCATTTCGAAACGGATTTCATCCCGCGGCCGCAGTTGTCCGATCGACGGTAAATCCGCTGCGATAATGTTCGCGACAATGGGATACCCGCCCGTGGTCTGCTGATCGACAAACAGGATAATCGGCTGTCCCGCCGGCGGGACCTGGATCGCGCCGAGCGAAACGCCTTCGGTAATCATCTGTCCCCCGCCGCGCGTCGCCAGCGCGGGTCCGGCCAATCGCAGGCCCATGCGGTTTGCATCTTCTGTCACGGTATATCGGTGGCTGGTGAACGTACGCACGGTTGCGTATTCAAACCAGTTGCTGTGCGGCCCCCGTGTCACGCGCAGCGTGCGGCGCGGAGAAACCGCGGCGACGACCTCCGGGCGGATTCGCTTGCGCGGCCGGCCAGCCCGGGACGGATAGATGGCGAGCGCGTCGCCTTTGCGCAGGGGGCGACCGTGAAATCCGCCTAAACCGCTTAAGACGTGGGTCGACGCGCTGCCCAGCCAGCGCTCCACCGCGAATCCCCCGCGCACGCACAGATAGCATCGCGCCCCGCTCGCCGTCCCTCCGATTTGGAGAATTCCGCCCGCAGGAATTTCGTGCGTCCGCCAGAGCTCCAGCCGGCGCCCTTCACACGCCGCCCCGAAATCAGAGCCTGTCAGGGCGATCAACGTTGGTTCCTCGAATTCGAACGCCCCGCCGCTCAGCGTCATTTCAAGCGCCGCGGCGTGGGGCGGATTCCCAAGCAGGATGTTTCCAAGACGCAGCGCGACCGGGTCCGCCGCTCCGGCCGGCGATATGCCTAACGGCCCGCCGCCCGGACGTCCCAGGTCCTGCACCGTGGTCAACAGGCCTGGCGCATGCACCCGCATCATTGCGCTTGCCTCTCGATCGCCGCGAATTCCTCAGGGCCAATGGAAAGGAACCGCACCTGGTCTCCCGTCTCCAGCAGGCTCATGCGCGAAGCGCGGTTCGGGTCAAACATGCGCAGCGGCGTTCGGCCGATGAGCCGCCATCCCCCCGGCGTCGCAAATGGATACACGCCCGTCTGCGATCCGGCGATCCCTACGCTGCCGGCCGGAACCCGGGCTCGCGGAACATCCAGCCGCGGCGTGGCGATTTCTTCGGGTAATCCGCCAAGATAAGCAAAGCCCGGAGCGAACCCCAGAAAATACACGGTGTACACGGGTCTGGAGTGCAACTCGATCACTCGCTCCGCCTGAATGCGGTGAAACCGGGCGACCGCGTCCAGGTCCGGACCATACTCGCCGCCGTAGCAGACCGGAATCTCGATCAGCCGCGGCGGTGCAAGCTCGACCGCTTCGCTTTCGGCCAGCCGGATTCTCAGCGCTGCCTGAAGCCCTCCTGGGTCCTGCCGGACGGGATCAAATACCACCAGAATCGACGCATATGCGGGGTGGAGGTCGATCATCCCTTCCACCGGATGCGCTTCAAGAGTACGCAATAGTCTGAGCACCCGCCGGTGGGTGTCGAGATCAATCGATTCGCCCAGGCGGATCAATAAGGACCGGTCGCTTGCAGCCCGGAACGTCACCCTATGCCCTGGCATCTCTTCGATACCGAGAGTAACGCGCCGGCGGCCAATCCCTCATGACCCACTCATGTCGCAATCTGCCGCCGCGGCGTGGCGGATAGAGCTGATATAATGAAAAAGACGTCGGAACGAAGAAGTGGGCGAAAGCCCACTTTTTTATTGCCTGGAACCGCACGCCACAGTTGAGAGCATGGCAACCAGGACCAGAGAAACCGTGATCGAAAGAGTCCGCGAAATTGCGGAGCGGGTTGGCGCGTCCGAAGGCATCGAGATTGTGGATGTCGAGCTGCTAGGCGCAGGCCGCAACCGCATGCTGCGGATTTACATCGATAAGCCGGAGGGAATCTCGCACGCTGACTGTGAGCGCATCTCTCAAGACGTCGGCACGATCCTGGACGTCGAAGACGTCGTTCCGGGCGACAGCTATACGCTGGAGGTCAGCTCTCCAGGGCTCGAGCGTAAGCTCTCCAGGCCTCGCGATTTCGAGCGGTTCATCGGACGCAAAGCCAAGATCGTGCTCCGCGAGCCGATCGACAACCAGCGGCGATGGGAAGGCACGCTGGCCGGTTTCGCCAACGGCGTGGTCACGCTCGAAGCCGCTGGCAGGAGCATTCAATTCGATCTCGGGCAGATCGAAAAGGCGAATCTGAAATTCGAGTGGTAATTCTCGCGCAAGCGAGCTTGAACGAGGGAGCGAGTGGCTACAATCTATCAGTCTATTGAGATCTTGAGCAAGGAGAAGGGAATCGATCCCCAGATCGTGCTGGACGCGGTCAAAGACGCGATGCTGGTCGCTGCGCGCAAGCATTTCCGCACCACGGAAGATCTGGTTGCGGATCTCGACGCCTCCGGCGCCATTCAGATCTACGGCGTTCGCAAAGTGGTCGAAGAGGTCGCCGACCCGGACCGCGAGATCAGCCTGACAGATGCTCGCAAGATCGATCCCAGCGCTGAAATCGATTCGGAAATTCGCATTCCGAAGCCGACCGAGGCGCTCGGCCGCATTTCGGCTCAGACCGCCAAGCAAGTCATTCTGCAAAAAGTGCGCGAGGCGGAGCGCGAAACCATTCACTCCGAGTATTCGGGCCGCGTCGGCGAACTGGTCAACTGCACCGTCAAGCGCATCGAAGGGCAAGACCTGATCGTCGATCTGGGTAAGACCGAAGCGCGGCTCCCGAAGAAGGAGCAATCCAAGCTCGAAAGTTTCAGCGTCGGCGAGCGCGTGCGGTGCGTCATCAAGAGCGTCGAAAAGGCCGGCAAGAATGCGGGGGTCATCGTTTCGCGGGCTGCGCCGGAGCTGGTCATGCGTCTGTTCGAGCAGGAAGTGCCGGAAATATACGACAACACCGTCGTCATTAAGGCTTGCGCCCGCGAAGCCGGGGAGCGCACCAAGATCGCGGTGTTCAGCCGCGACCGTGATGTGGACAGCGTCGGCGCCTGCGTCGGAATGAAGGGCATGCGCGTGCAGTCCATCATCCGCGAGTTGCGTGGCGAAAAAATCGACATCATCGAGTACTCGGAGGATCCGGTCGTTTTCGCGACCCACGCGCTGAGCCCCGCCAAGATTTCGCGCGTCACGATTCTGGATGCGGTCGGCAAGCACATGGAGGTGATTGTCGATGATACCCAGCTTTCGTTAGCCATCGGGAAAAAAGGGCAGAATGTGCGGCTTGCGGCCAAGCTCCTCGGCTGGAAAATCGATATCAAGAGCGAGGAGGAGAAGCGGCAGGAAGTGGAGTCGCAGATGGCGGCGCTGGTCGTGCCGGGCGCCCCGGTTTCGGTGCTGGTGGATCATGGCTTGGAAGAGCCTGTGCTGGAGGCGCTGATTCAGGCGGGCATCGGCACTGTGGAGAAGCTGGGATCCATGACGCCGGAACAACTTGAAGCCATCGACGGCGTCGGTGCGGAATCGGTTCAGCAGATTCAGGATGCGGTGCATGCCTACTATTCGCAATTCGAGACGGCGCCGGGCGCAGAAAGCGAGCGCGCCGAGGGCGGACAGTGGGCCGAGTATGCGGCGCCAGCCGGCGAAGAAGCGGCGGCTCGCGAGCCAGACCAGCCGGAAACGCGGGACGCCGGCGCGGATACCGCAGATCGGGTTGAACCCGGGGAGTCTCTGTCGCCGGGTCAAGCTGAGGATTCCGCAATTTCCGGCCTGGCGCACGGATCACCCACGCTCGCCCCCGCCGAGGATGAAGCGGCCGACCCGGGCATCCAGTCGGTCCACGGCGACGCCCGGCAGGGATGATCGAGCGGGTGGCCGCGACGCAGCAAGGGCGGCAGACCGTGTAACTTCTGCGGCCGCCTGTTCATCTGTTAGGATAATTAAGACGCAGGTTCATCGGCGCACATTCAGCAGCAGTTCAGTTCATCACCTGAAGTGTTCCCGCACGGTCTCCACCCGATCGGCTTGGGTCCACGCGCGCGATAAGGTCTTTACAGGTTAAGGTTGGCGGAAGGTTATTTTGGCGGATTGATAGCGCGACTAGTATGCGGCATCTGATCCGCGCTCTGCGATATGAAGAATATTCGAATCAATGAGCTGGCCCGGGAGCTGGAGGTCAAACCGAAGGTGATTATCGACCTCCTGCCGGAGCTTGGCGTCACGGAGAAGAAGACGCACTCGAGCTCGATCGACGAGGACGTCGCGCATTTGGTGCGCAAGCGCCTCGGCTTTGAGGTCGAGCCGGCTCGCCGCGATGGGGAGCAGGCTCCGCCGGTGGAAGTCCGCTCGGAGGCTGAGCCCGCCGAGCAAGCCGAAGAACCGCGGCCAGAGCCGGAAATCGCGGTGGCGGTCGAGGAGCCGCCGCAAGCGGCCGAGCCTGTGGCTCAACCTGTGGCTGAGCCGGAGGCTGCGCCCGTTGCGGCGCCCCCCCCGCCGCCTCCGGCGCGGTCCGCACCGCTTCGTCCTCCGCTTGCGAATCGCGGCGCAGTTCCGCAGGCGCCGCCCGCGCCGTCTCCGGTTCCACCGCCGGCGATGCCGGGACAGCCTGCGCCGCAAGTCAGCCGGCCAATGCCGGCGCCGCCCAGTCCGCGGCCGGCGCCGAGCATACCTGTGCGGCCGGCGCCGCCCACTCCCAGGCCGGGTCAAATTCTGTCCGGTCCACGCGCGCCGCTTCCTGCAGATCTGCAACGGCCAGTTGCGCCGCCGCCAGCGCAGCCAGCGGCGCCTGCGCCTCCGGGCGCCATAATCGCCCCGGGCGCCCCCCGACAGGTTCCGTCAATGCCGGTCCCAAGGCCGGCGCCACAACGTCCATCTGCGCCTCCACCGCCTGCCGCGGCGCCGCCGGCGCCTGCCGGCCCGCGTCCGCAAGCGACGCGTCCAGGAATCGCCGGACAGCCGGCCGCGCGTCCGGTCGTACCGCCGCGGCCCGATCTGGTCGCACGGCTTTCGCAGACCCAGCCCAAGGCCGCCCCGGGACAGCCCGCCGCGCAGCCGCGCCCCGGAATGCCGCGAGGCCCCATGCCGGGCCAGCCGATCTACCGAGGTCCCATCCGTCCCGGTCAACCCGTCATGCGCGGTCCGGGAATGCCCGGACCCAGTGGGCCCCAACGCGGAGTCCGCGGGCGGCCAATGCACCCCACCACGCCGCTGCCGCCTCCCGCGCCGCTGCCGGCCGAGCAGCGCCGCCATGTGAGAAAGACCGGAGCGCCCGTGCGCGAGCGCGAAGTCGAGCTCGAAGGCAAACTGAAGCCAGGACCGCGCCGCGAACAGGCCGTATTGCCGGTCATTAATCGCGAGATCACCATCTCCGAAGGCATTACTGTAAAGGAGCTTTCCGAGAAGCTCGGCGTCAAGGCGAACATGGTCATCAAAAAGCTGGTGGAAAAGAAAGTGTTCGCCACCATCAACCAGGCGCTCGACAGCAAGCTGGCCGAAGAGGTGGCCCGCGAATTCGGCGCCTCGATCAACAAGATCTCCTTTGAAGAGGAGGCGGTTCAGGAACTTGAACAGACTGAGGTTGAGGCCGATCTGGTCAAGCGCCCGCCGGTGGTCACCATCATGGGCCACGTGGATCACGGCAAGACCAGCCTGCTGGACGCCATTCGGCTCACCAATGTCGCCGAGCGCGAGGCCGGCGGCATCACGCAGCACATCGGCGCGTACTACGTCGAAAAGGACGGCCGCAAGATCGTGTTCATCGATACGCCGGGGCACGAAGCGTTCACGCGTATGCGAGCCCGCGGCGCCAAGGTTACCGACATCGTGGTGCTGGTGGTCGCGGCAGATGATGGCGTCATGCCGCAGACCATCGAGGCCATCGATCACGCCAAAGCCGCCGGAGTGCCGATTATTGTGGCAATTAACAAGATCGACAAACCGGAAGCCCAGCCCGAACGCATCAAGCAGCAGCTTGCCGACCGGGGCCTGCTGGCGGAAGACTGGGGCGGAGACACGGTCATGGTGCCAGTGTCGGCCAAGCAAAAGACCAACCTCGATCTTCTGCTGGAGATGATTCTGCTGGTGGCCGATATGCAGGATCTCAAGGCCAATCCGGATCGTCCTGCGGTCGGATCCGTCCTCGAAGCCAATCTCGATCGCGGCCGCGGCCCGGTCGCCACGGTGCTGGTGCGCAACGGTACGCTCCGCACCGGCGACTACTTCATCTGCGGTTCGGTTTTCAGCAAAGTCCGCGCCCTCTACGACGATCGCGGCAACGCCGTTAAGGAAGCCGGCCCGTCGATGCCGGTCGAGGTTCTGGGGCTCGACTCGCTGCCTGAGGTCGGCGATACCTTCCAGGTTGTCACCGATACCGCCAAGGCCAAGCAGATCGTGCTCTACCGCGAATCGAAGGCCCGCGAGGCTGCGATGGCCAAGACCGGCCGCATGACGCTCGAGAAGCTGCATGAGCACCTGCGCGAAGGCGAGGTCAAGGAGCTGAATATCATCCTCAAAACCGACGTCGGCGGCTCGGCCGAAGTGCTCAGCGATACGCTGCAAAAGCTCTCAAACGACAAGGTGCGGATTCGCGTGCTGCGTTCGGCCGTCGGCGCGATCAACGAAAGCGACGTGCTGCTGGCATCCACCTCGGATGCGATTATCATCGGCTTCAACGTGCGTCCGGAGCGCAATGCGGTCGCGCTCGCCGAAGAGGAAAAAGTCGATATCCGCCTGCACACGATCATTTACGATCTGGTGGACGAGATCAAGCGAGCCATGGTCGGAATGCTCGAGCCGGTGTTCAAGGAAGTGTACCGGGGCCGGGCCGAGGTCCGCCAGGTGTTCCGCATCTCTAAGGTCGGCACGGTGGCCGGCTGCATGGTGGTGGACGGCGTGGTGACCCGCGACAGCCAGATTCGGCTGCTGCGCGACAACATCGTTGTGCATACCGGAAGGATCGAGTCGCTCAAACGGTTCAAGAATGACGCCAGCGAAGTGAAGAGCGGCTTTGAGTGCGGCATCGCCATCGCCAACTATAATGACATCAAGCCGGGCGACATCATCGAGGCGTTCGTTACCGAGCGCGTCGCGCCCGAGGCAGTCGCTTAAGCTGCGCTTCGCAAATAGCGCCGGCGTTTCGAGCATGGCCGCAATCGGCGTACTGACCCTGGAGATACGCATCGAGGATGCACACTCGCTCAAGGACAAGCGGCATGTGGTCAAGAGTCTCAAAGACCGGCTGCGCGGCAAGTTTAATGTCGCCGTCTCCGAGATCGATTTCCACGATCTGTGGCAGCGGTCGGTGGTCGCGGCGGTCACCGTGTCAAACGAGCAGCAACACGCCGAGCAGGTGCTGCATCTGGTAGAGAGAGAGGCGGCTTCGCTGCTCGGGGGTATGCTGGTCGGAAGCGGCATCGAGTGGCTGGCCTGACCCCCGCAACCAACCATGGACCCACACCGCGCCGAACGGCTCTCTGAAGCCCTCCGTGAAGAACTGGACGAGCTGATCGAGTACGAAATGACCGATCCTCGCGTCAGTGGAGTCACGGTCACAGACGTCGTTGTCTCGCCCGATCTCCGGAAAGCCGAAGTACGGCTGGCGATGCCTCCGGATGACGCCGTGCGCAAGCAGGCTGTCGCCGCCCTCGAACACGCCAGAGGCTTCCTGCGGCGAGAATTGGCCTTGCGTCTCCAGTTATATAGAATTCCCGATCTTTACTTCGCCGCAGATCTATCCACAGGACTGGCCAGCCGCGTAGAATCGCTTCTCAAGCGTGTGCGAAAGGGCCGGCCGCGCGACGAGCAGCAAGGCTGAGGTTCGGTGTAAACCTTCACCGCGATTTCTCGTCATGACCGGTATGATGGGCGAGATGGCCGAACGCATGCCGGCCAGCGCCGAGGCTGGAGCGCTGCTTCGCGATTTCGGGTCGTGGATGGCCAGCGAGCAGAAGCGGATCTTCCTGCTCTGCCAGCGTATGCTCCAGGACGCCGAAGAGGCGGATTCGGCTACCCAGGACGCCTTTCTCAAGGCCTACCAGGCGTTAAAAAAGGCGAATGGTCCGGAGGTCGAGGACGCGAGCAGGTGGATCACGCGCATCGCTGTTAATACCTGCCTGGACCGGCTGCGGTCGCGCAAATGGCAGTTCTGGCGTAGGCGCCCGGCGAGCGAGGATGAAGCGGCCATTCTCGATCTGACGCCTGAAACGGGCCCGGATGCCGAGGAGCGCATATTTGCCCGCCAAATCGGAAGCCGGATCGCTGCCGCGCTCAACGCTTTGTCGGCGCGCCAGCGCGCAGTGTTCACGCTGCGCCACTTCGAGGACCGGACGCTCGAAGAGATCGCCGACATTCTGAAGCTGGACGTGGGAACAGTCAAGGCGCATATGTTCAGAGCGGTATCCAAGCTGCGCCAAGAGCTGCGCGATTTGTACTCGGGGCGCGGCGAGCGGAAGGGAGGTGTGGCATGAGTCCGCGGCACTGGACCGACGACGACCTCATCAACGCCATTTACGGCGTCGGCCCCGGCGATCGGCACCTCGAAGAATGCGCCGAATGCAGGTCGCGATGGATCGCGATGAGGGCGCGCCGCACGCTCGTTACCGCTGAGCCCGAGGTGTCGAACGACTTCCTCGCTGCGCAGCGGCGGTCCATCTATCAAAGGATTGAGCGCGAGGGTTGGCGCGGGCGGCGTCTCGCGCCCGCCTTCGTGGCCCTGCTGGCGCTGCTGCTCGCGCTGATCGTTTACCGCCCCGCGACCGCGCCGGCGCCTTCGGAGGACTTGCTCTCCCCGGACGCGCGGCAGCTCACCTCCGATATCTACGGGATGGAGGACAACCCGGAGCCGGAGGCGATCCAGGCCATCCATGCGCTCTTCGAGCCCGAGTAGTATGATCTGCCTCGCTCTCATCGCGCTTCTTGCATTTCAGCCGGCGATCGCTCAGCCGCCGCGGGCGTATTTTCCCTGGTGGGATCAGCCGCTGACCAAGGACTTGAATCTTACGCCCGCGCAGCGCCAGAAGATCCGCGCCACCGTCCACGAATATCGCGACAAGCTGATTCAGCAGCGGGCCGCGGTTCAGAAGGCCGAAATCGAGTTGCAGGACGTGTTCGACAACGACACGATCGACATGCCGCGCGCGTTTGCCGCTGTCGAGAACCTGGCGCGCGCGCGGGAGAACCTGACGCGCACGTTCGCCGAAATGGCTCTACGGCTCCGGATGGTCCTTACCAACCAGCAATGGCGCGAATTGCAGAAGCGGCGCCGCGACCAATCCCATGGCGCGAAGCCTACACGGTAGCTCGCTGGCTCCGGTCTTTCCTGCGCGCGAGCGCAAACGCGCTCCAGGTCTTATCGATTGCGCACACTTTATAGTCCACCAGGCCGATGGCCCCGGCGGCTTCGCGGATCATGTCCCCGGTCAAGCCCGAGTCGGGGCGCGCTGACTTCTTCGGCCACAGCACCCACAGCTTTGTGCGGTCCGCGAGCGCGCGCATGCGCCTCAGCGCAGCGCGGAACGAATCGGGATCCTCAAAGAACCACAGGGTGACATCGCAGGGCTCGCGAGGGTCTTCCCGGTACACCGCGCCGTCCGGCAGCGAGCCGATCGCCGAAACGTAATCGCGCGGCGGATTCATCACCGCGATGGCTGTGTCCGGACGGATGCCCAGCTTCTGCGCCGCGCTGCGGCCGGCGTAGCGGTCCATCATCTGGGGAGGGATGACGGGAGACGGCGGCGGCTTGCCGCCTGCTATGGCCCGGACGACCGTTTGTGGAGTGGCGTAGATTGCATCGGGCAGCTCTTTGCGAACCATTTCGACTTTGTCCGGGGTTCCTCCGGCAAAGACAATGGGAATCTGGCGAGTCCGCTTCGATCCGCGCAGCGCAGCCGCAAGCTCGCGTCCGTGCGACGGCAAACGCGAGAGATCGATGACGACCACATCCGGCAGCCAGGTCCGGATCGCTCTATACACAACCCCGCCGTCGGCGCCGTCGTGCCGGACTTCGTGTCCTGCGCCTCTTAGCGTTTCAATCAACGGCCGCGCTTCGACGGGCTTCCAGTGGACGAGCGTGACGCGCATGAGCCATAGTATAGCCGCGCGAGATATGTCCGGGTTCGGACAGCCCGTTCCGATCCCGGCCAGCGTATCTCGGAATGCCGCGCGGTACAGCAACGATTTGCCCGCGGGCGCCTGCGTGCAATGATGCAGATGTGATCCAGGACCTTCGTCAAGCCGGCCGCATGCTGCGGCGCAACCCCGGATTCACAGTCGTCGCCATCCTGGCGCTCGCGGTCGGCATTGGAGCGAACACTGCGGTGTTCACAGTCGTCAACGGCGTGCTGCTGCGCCCACTTCCGTTTCCCGAATCCGGACGGCTGTTCCTGATTTCGAACCTGCCGCGGCATGCGCCGTTTCCGAATTCGCCGGCCTTGGCAGAGGGGGACTATCTGGAGATCCGGCGCAATAACCGCTCATTCGAGAGGATCGCCACGTTCAGCTCGCTTGCCGCAATTTTGACGGGCGCGGGCGATCCGGTGCGCGCGCCCACGGCTGCGGTCACTCCGGACTTCTTCGCGGTGCTACGCGCGTCCGCAAGCCTCGGCAGGATGTTTGGTTCCGGCGACGAGCGCGAACACATCGCAGTCCTCAGTGACGCTCTCTGGCGCAACCGCTTCGGCGCCGACCCGCGCATAATCGGCAGAACGATCACACTGGACGGCATCGCCCGCACGGTTGTGGGCGTGATGCCGCCGGGGTTTTCGTTCCCGCCGGATGCGCAGTTGTGGACGCCGCTCGAGATTCGCGTCGACCCGCACAACGCAATGCTGCGGCCGGTGATCGGGCGCCTGGAGCCCGGCGTCTCGCCGCAACAGGCGCAATCCGAGCTCGAGGCGTTGCTGGCCGCGCTGCCTCCAGCGCCCGGAGAGAAACCTGGCGATTCGATAGCGCGCATTCTTCCGCTCAAGGAACTGCTGGTCGGCGATGTGCGCAGCTCGTTGCTGATGTTCAGCGGAGCTGTGGCATTTGTGCTGCTCATTGCATGCGCCAACGTCGCCAATTTGCTGCTGATGCGCGCGGCCTCGCGCCGGCAGGAGGTGGCTGTGCGCGCCGCGCTCGGCGCCGGACGCTGGCGCCTCATCCGGCAATTGCTGATCGAGAGCACGCTGTTGTCTCTCGGCGGCGCGGCGGCAGGTCTTGTCGTCACGCTGTGGACGGTTCCCGCGCTGCTTGCGCTCGCGCCGGCCGGCAGACTACCGCGAACAAGCGATGTCCGGATCGATGGCTGGGTTCTTGGAGCGACGTTGCTCGTCTCCGTGGCAACCGGAGTGATATCCGGGCTGGCGCCGGCGTTCCGGATTACGAGGCGTGATCCGCGGCCCTCGTTGAACCCTGGATCGCGCTCGGAAACGGGACGCCGCGAACGGCTCCGGGCCGCGCTGGCTGTGTTTGAGGTCGGGCTTGCAGTTGTGCTCCTCTCCGGCGCCGGCCTGATGCTGAGGAGCTTCCTGCGGCTTCGCACCGTCCACCCCGGATTTCGTCCAGACAACGTCCTCACCATGACCGTCGACCTGCCGCCGGCGGTGTACAAGACGGCTGCGCAGATGAGGGCATTTCACAACAGCATCCTGGCCAAGCTCGCGGCGATTCCGGGCGTGGCGGCAGCCGGCGCGGTGAATTGGAGACCGCTTGGGGGGATGCTGATTCGAGGCGATTTTCAGGTGGAAGGCAGCCAGCGCCCAAAGGGTTACATGGTAGACAAGCCGGTCGTCAGTCCAGGATACTTTCGCGCGATGGGCATCCGCATGCTCCGCGGTCGCGATTTTGACGAGCGTGACAACGAGACCGGCCCCGGCGTCGTTATCGTCAGTGAATCCGTCGCTAGGCGGTTGTGGCCGGGCGAGGACCCGATCGGGAAGCGCATAGCGATGCGGGATCATCCCGCGCCGAAGGATTGGATGAACGTGATCGGCGTGGTGGACGACATACGGCAGGAAACGCTCAAACAGCCGCCTGACCCGGCGATCTATGTGCCGTATCAGCAGGTGACGAGCCCCTCCTGTTCGGCCTGGCAGGCGCGTTCGCCGTCTCGCGCGTGCTGGCGAAGTTCCTGTTCAACGTGAGTCCGACGGACGCTGCGACGCTGCTCGCTGTGACGTTTCTGCTTGCGGCGGTCGCTCTCATCGCTGCGTGGATGCCGGC
>Ga0070740_10002076_pt1 | contig 24856 bp, 17 predicted proteins | sample Coa_R2_FD_67286 | JGI IMG/M metagenome (GOLD analysis project Ga0070740, IMG submission 67286) | Surface soil microbial communities from Centralia Pennsylvania, which are recovering from an underground coalmine fire - Coalmine... | ecosystem: Environmental > Terrestrial > Soil > Unclassified ...
AATAATTTTTAGATCGGAGACTGAATAGCATCATACTTTCCTTGGATATTCTGCCCCTTCTATGGACGCACGCGCACCTATCCGCACCACTGAGATATCTCCCTCTCGGATCGTCATCGGCCTGATCGAGCATATCGGAGACATCGTAGCATGTGAGCCGGTGGCCCGCTATCTCAAGCTCAACCACCCGAATGATCACCTGTGCTGGGTTGTGCGTCCGGAATTTCGCGAAATCATCGACACCAATCCCTACATTGATGAAACGATAACGGTCGATTGCCTGACGGATTGGATGAAACTCGCCGCGCATGGCGGCTATGACCAGGTATTCGATCTCCATGTGAATTACCGGACTTGCCAACATTGCCGGATTCCGCTGGTGAAGCGAACGGGAAACCCTTTCGTAACGGTAAACGAGTGGTTTGATCATGGCGCATTGTTAGAGGCATTTTCCCTTGGCGCCGGGTTGCCGAAACTTTCCGCGCAACCGCAATTGTATCTCGGCCCCGAGCACGTTCGTGCTGTAGACGCGTTGGAATTGCCGACGGATTTTTGTGTTATCCATCGAATTTCCAACGACCCGAGGAAAGATTGGACGGAGGAGGGATGGCAAGCTCTTTTGCTTCTGATTCAAGACCGTCTCGGTTTACCCGTCGTCGAAGTTGGGGCAGGAAAAATAGAAGAGCTTCCTCGGCCAATCGATGGAACGGTCAGCCTCGTAAATAGGTTACCGATATTGCAGACGGCGGAAGTTATTCGTCGCGCCCGCATGTTCATCGGAATCGATAGCGGGCCGGGACATTTAGCAAATGCACTCAAGGTTCCTGCCGTTGTTCTGCTTGGGCAATACCATTACTTTCGCCAGTACTGCCCTTACACCGGCTTCTACGCAAGCTCTTCTCCGTTGGTAAAACTTGTGCGGAATCCGGTCGGCCCCGCGCGCGAGCTCAGCGTGGATGAAGTGGCGGAAGCTGTCCGGTATGTGTTCGAAGCAGCGAATACCGTTTCACACCGCCGGGTTGAGCCTGGCATGAACGTTAGACCCATTCGGGAATGGCCACTGCCGCGAGAACCGCGAAGCGATACTATTCTTGCCTCCGGATTATTCGATCTGGGTTGGTACGTGGTACATCACCCGGAAGTGGAAAACGCGTCTCTTCATCCGATCGACCACTATTTGCTTGAAGGCGCCGCGAAGGGCTTTTCTCCCAACCCATTCCTGGATTTCAAGGAATACCAAAATGCCGACACGCAAATGTTGCGAGCCGGAATTAACCCCCTCTTGCATTTCATCGATCAAGGGTGGCGAGAGGGGCGGCATGTCCCTGTTCGAGGCTGGGAGCCTGACAAAGCGACACGCGCGAAAAGCTTTGAAGATATTTTAACAGGCGCTGCCGCAACAATCTCGGCCCTCACGGATAACGTCTCAGAAGGCCGATATCGCGATTTCGAATTGCAAACGGATCAACTACCGCGCCTATTCGCATTTTATCTGCCCCAGTTTCACCCGATTGCCGAGAACAACTGGGCGCATGGCATGGGGTTCTCGGAATGGCACAATGTGATCAAAGCCAGGCCGCTGTTCCGAGGACATTATCAACCTCGTGTGCCGGGAGAACTCGGCTTTTACGACTTGCGATCGGAAGAGGTTCTCTACCAGCAGATCCGTTTGGCTCAAGAACATGGAATTTCGGGATTTTGCTTTTATTACTATTCCTTCCAAGGCCGGAAGCTGCTCTACAAACCAATCGAGAATTTTGTGAAATCGGGAATTGATGCTCCGTTCCTGTGTGTTTGGGCAAATGAAAACTGGACGAAAAGATGGGACGGGGGCGATCAAGAAGTTATCATTGCCCAACATCATTCGGATGTTGATGATCTCCTGGTTTTGCGTGAACTCGTGTCGTTATTTCACGACAGGCGTTATGTCAAAATCCAAGGAAAACCGGTTTTGATGGTTTACAAGCCGCATCTCTTTCCGAATATCCGTCGCACGGTAGACCTCTGGAGGAGAGAAATCGAAGCTCAAGGATTCCCCGGCATATACCTGGTAATGGTTGATGATTGGACACCAGATCCTCATCATCCGCGTGATATCGATTTCGATGCTTCGTACGAAATTCCTTCTAACATCGTTCCGCAGGAGGTGCTGTGGTCGGATACCTCGGAACTCGAATTGTGTGAGGGCTTCAGTGGAAAAATCGTAGATTACGCGAGATTTGCTCGCTATCATATGGGCAGACCCTACCCGGGATATACGCGCTTTCGGACCGTGATGTTGCCGTGGGACAACACGCCGCGGTACGGCAGACAGGCAATCGTGCACATAAACGGTCATGGGGATTCCTACAAACAGTGGCTTCTCCAAGCTCTGCTATACACGTATCAGTATTTTGAACCGGAAAAACGGCTAGTGTTCGTCCACTCGTGGAACGAGTGGTGTGAGGGAACATACTTGGAACCCGATGCGAAGTACGGCCGGTTCTTTCTTGAGCAAACCCGAGACGCCGTCCAGATTGCACGGGAGGCGACGTCCGCGGCCTCTCTTTTGCCAACCGCGGAAGTGGCAGCCGAACTTCTTAAGCTGCAAAAGGAGAGAGATTCGGGGGCATTCTTGGTGGTGCACTCTACCCGGATGCAAATGTACTCTGCGTGGCGAGATCTCACCGCAGAGCGTGAAGCACGGGCGCGTTTGGGCGCTGAAGTAAGCGCGCTCCGAAATCGGATCAGCCAGTTGGAGCAGGATTGGAAGCACGTTCATTACGAAAAAGAACGCCTGGTATCTGCGATCGAGACAATCCATAACTCTACCTCCTGGCGTCTCACTGCCCCCTTGCGAAAGGCGGCGATGCGAATAAAGGGGTTGCTTCCATAGGCTCGGCCTCTTATCAGGAGAGGCATTGGGGGGTTGCGTAACGTGTATAGCACGCTGCACCGCGCCGTTGATAGCCGTTACGGGCCAATTGTGTTCTTCGCAAACGATATGGGGACGATAGGCCAATCACTCGCATTATACGGTGAATGGGCAGAAAACGAATTAGGCTTTGTAAAGCAATTTTTACTCCCCGGTGCAACCGTGCTCAATGTGGGGGCATATGCCGGAACGCACACTTTGGCGTTTGCGCATTCCGTCGGCTCCGAAGGCCGTGTCGTCGCGTTGGAAACGATGCCCACGACATTCAAGGTACTTAAAGAAAATGCGCTGGCAAACAACCTTTCGAATGTTTGCTTAAATACGCCGCGAAAATTTGGCCACAAGTGCTGCGGCGGGGCGTGAACGGGCAGCTTGGCTCAACGAAATAATCGCTCTCCGGTTAGAGCGAGATCGGTTGGAGAATGAGATGGCAGAGGCGGAGGAGGTAATTGCGGAGCAACGGGCGTGGAGGGAACAGATAGAGCAAACCCTTAGGCATGTAGCGCAGGCGGCCGAAAATCGGCTTCAGAATGAGATGGCATGGGCCAAGGAAGCAATCAAGGAGGAGCGGGCGTTAAGGGAACAGTTGGGGCAAACCCTTACGCATGAGTTGCAAGCGATTGCTGAACGGTTTGCCGAGGTGGAACGGAAACTTCGCCTCTATCGCGCCGAAGCGGAGAACAAGACAGCCTTGTTCGAAGCCGCGATGCGCCAAGCGCAATTTGCACGCGATCTTGCCGACGCTGCATCTCGAAACGCCGAGAATGCAAATCGAGAAAAAGAGCAGGCACTTGCGGTGCGGGCGGAACTTGTCGCACGAATTGACGAAATGATCCGGCAGAAAATGCAGTATGAGAAGCAGCTTCATGCCGTTTACGCTTCTACCTCTTGGCGCATAACCGCTCCGGCGCGCAAGGTGATTGGTTGGTTGCGCCGACGTTTTTTCGTGGGTCAGCCGTAGAATCGCGGGAGAAGTCCGAAATGAAAAAAAATTTCAGCGATTTGGAATTAGCGAACTTACAAGAAGATATCGAAGCCGTAAGGCATCTTGCCGCAATGTTTTATCCCGAATCCTACAAAGAGTTTCATGCTCACCCCGATTTCGACGAGGTATTCCAGCGCTGGATCACAATCGATCCCAATAGCGTGTATGACATCGCCCGTTTGTGGAGTTTTGTGTTGAATTTGAAGCAAACCTTATCTCGATGCTCCGGATCGGTTGCCGAGCTTGGTGTCTATAAGGGGAAATCTTCGGCGGTTCTGAGCTATTACGCAGAGAAATTTGATCGCAAAATGTATCTTATCGATACATTTCAAGGGTTCAGCGAGCAGCAGTTTGAAGAAAATATGGGAGAAGGGAAACAAAAGGCTTTTAAGGATACAAGCCTTGAGGTTGCTCGCGCGGCGGTGGGTGACTACCGGCAAAATCGCTGGGTTGTTGGGGTATTCCCAGACTCGGCAACAGATGAAATGCGAGCCGACACATATGCTTTTGTTTCACTCGACTGTGATCTTTACGAACAGATAAAAGAGGGCCTTAAGTTTTTCTGGCCGCGCATGAACGTCGGCGGCATGATTTTTGTTCATGACTATTCGAGCGGTCGTCGGCCTGGCGTAACTCTGGCCGTTGACGAATTCTGCAATGTCGCCGGAGCGAAAGGGGTTCTTCTTCCGGACCTTCAAGGTTCTCTCGCGCTGGTCTATCAAGATGTATCTACGCAAGGATTGGAGATAAAACAGGAAACGTCAATGCGTGCCGAAGTAGACCACGACGCGATTGTCGCTCTCGCGGTCGAACGTGCATGTGCAGCCGTTCGGGCGGAATATACCGCATTACCGCGTTTTGCCTATCACCTGCCGCTCGACTACGATGTGCAGACCTTGCCGCCGCGTTTTGATCCCCCGATCTGGGTAGAAGGAGAATCCTTGCCGTTGCCGCCGCCGGGTGAACGTCATGGGCATGCCGCTGACGATGCCGGTTATCTCGACTGGGGAAAGTATGATCATGATGTGATACGAAATTATATTCAAAGCGCATTGCCCTCGCTGGAAGGATTATCGGTGATGGATTTTGGATGCTCATCCGGCCGCGTTCTCCGACATTTTCACGCTGAAATGCAAGAATACGGCTGGAAGTTGACGGGTGTTGATGTTTCGGCACGCCGCATAGAATGGCTACGCCGATACTTCCCTCCCGAATTCCAAGTATACACGGGAACGGTGCTCCCTATCCTGCCGTTTGAGTCGAATAGCTTTGATGCCATCTATGGCGTTAGCGTATTCACGCACATCAAGTTTCTTTGGGATATGTGGTTGCTTGAACTGCGGCGCGTTCTCAAGCCCGGAGGCGTATTAATACAGAGCATCCACACGGAACATGCTTGGGAGTTCTTTGCTCAGCATGGCAACGAAGATTGGGCGCGCGATGCTCTCGGCCAAATGATTGTCGATAACAAGCTTATGCCTGCCGATTTCGTATATTATGGCGACATCGACAAAAACCAAGTCTTCTGGAAGAAGGAAATCGCAGTCGCCTTTTGGAGCCGTTATTTTAGGGATGTAAAAATATATCCCCCGCCCGAGAGATATAGTTATCAGGATTGGATCGTCGCTCGAAAGTAGTCTCCACTCTTGTCGGATTTCGCCCACCAAGTCGGGCGGGTAGCCGACCGCTCCTTTGAGCTCTTGCGCTGTTGACGCGTGTTCTTGTTTTGTTCTAATCTACCGTCCGATGAAACCGGCGGTTGGAATACGCGCAAAAATCCTGGCCTCCTTGGCCAAGGCGGAGCTTGAAACCGCGGCCAAGCGCGAAAGGACCCCGCTTGGCCATAGGGCCGCCGATGCTTGCTTGGGCGGCGGGCTCGGCTCCGGGGCACTGCACGAAATCTTTGCCCATCCCGGCCATGAAGCCGCAGGCTCGGTTTTTGCCGCGGGCTTGGCCTTCCGGGCATCGGCGGAAAAGCACTTCCTTTGGATAGGCCAGGATTGCGCCGCGCGCGCATTCGGCGAGCCGGCTGCAACGGGCCTGCTCGAACTCGGCATCAAACCGGCGCGCATGCTTTTTGTGCGGCTTGCGCATGTGGCCGATGTGCTCCGGGCGGCGAACGATGCCCTCTCCTCCGCCGCGTTGGGGGCGGTGGTGATAGAAATCCCCAAGAATCCGAAAGTTCTCGACCTGGTGGCAAGCAAAAGGCTTGCGCTTGCCGCCGCCCGCAGCGGTGTGGCCGCTTTCCTGCTGCGCTTGCAGGCAAATCCGGAGCCGAGCGCCGCGGAAACGCGCTGGCAGGTGCGCGGGCTGCGCTTGCCGGCGGATGCCGAAACCTGGGGCTTGCCGCTCATCGAAGCCGAGCTGGTGCGCAACCGGCACGGGCGTACCGGGCGCTGGGTTATGGAGTGGAATGGTGACGACGGTTGCTTCCGGGAGCCGCACGCGGCGCATTCTGGCGCTCTGGTTTCCGCGGCTTTCGACCGATCGGCTGCATAGGCGCAGGCAGGCGCGCGGCCCTGAGGCCGAAGCGGCAAGTGCAAACGCCCCGCCGCTGGCCATGGTTGCCAAGCGCGATCATGCGCTACGGATTACCGCGCTCGATCGCCAAGCAACCGCACACGGGCTTTCCTCTGGAATGACGGTTGCGGATGCGCGCGCTATTGTGCCCAATCTCGAGGTTGTCCAGGCCAATGAGGCCGCGGACTTCCGTCTCCTGGAACGCATTGCCGATTGGTGCGGGGGCTTCACCCCGTTCGTGGCGCTGGATCCGCCGCGCGCGCTCCTGCTCGATATCACCGGTGCTGCCCATCTCTTCGGCGGCGAAGCAGCCTTGCTCGACCAAATCCGTGCAGAGCTTGCCCGGCGTGGCTTCACGGTGCGCGGCGCCATTGCCGGCACGGCCGCCGCGGCACGGGCGCTGGCACGCTACCAAAACGGCGCGATCGCGCCTCCGGAGCAGGATGCAGAGCTCATCACGCGGCTTCCCGTCGAGGCGCTTTTTCTCGATCCCGCCACCACCCACGCGCTCCGCCGCGCCGGGCTGAAAACCATCGGCCAGGTGGCCGCGCGCAGCCGCACCGAGCTTACGGCGCGCTTCGGCAGCCGGATGGTCTTTATGCTCGATCACGCCCTCGGCCGTGCGGAGCTGCCCATCACGCCGCGTCTGCCGGCGCCGGATTATCGCGCCGAAAAACGCTTTGCCGAGCCCGTCATCTCCCGCGAGGGGATCCTTGCCACACTCGCCGCGCTGGCACGCTCTCTTGCCGCCATGATGGAAAGGCAAGGGGTGGGCGCACGCGCGTTGGAGGCCTTCTTCTTTCGCAGCGACGGCGCCGTGCGTCGCATCGCGATCGCAACCGCCGCTCCCACGCGCGAGGCGGGCATCATCGCGCGGCTGTTTCGGGAAAAGATCGATGCGCTTGCCGATCCGCTCGATCCGGGATTTGGGTTTGACATGATCCGGCTTTGCGCAAGCCGCACCGAACGCATCGAAACCTGCCCTTCGGATTTCGAAACAGAGGCGGAGCGACAAAGGGAAATTCATTTCCTGATCGACCGGCTTAGCGCACGCTTCGGCAGTGGGCGCGTGCTTTTGTTCCAGCCGAACAACACGCATATTCCGGAAGCGGCTTTTGTTCTTGTTCCGGCACAATTCGCAAAACCGATGCAAGAGGCATGGGTTGCCGTTCGCAACCGGGGCGAGGCGCCGCGCCGGCCCTTGCGCTTCTTCGCGCCCCCCGAGCCCGTGGAGGTAATGGCCGAAACGCCGGAAGGCACGTAGCGTCAATTTCGTTGGCGGAGCGCGCTGCATACGGTCTGCCGGGTTGAAGGCCCGGAACGCATCGCCATGGAATGGTGGCGTTATGAAACGCCGCGGCCCACACGCGATTATTTCCGCATCGAAGACGAGCAAGGCCGCCGTTTCTGGCTCTATCGCGAAGGTATTCCCGGCCGCGAGACGCCCGAAGCGCCGGCTTGCCGCTGGTTCCTTCAAGGTCTGTTCGCATGAACAGCTATGCCGAAATTGCCGTGACCACGAATTTTTCGTTTCTGCGCGGGGCATCCCATCCGCACGAATACGTGCACGCCGCCGAGGCCAAAAACCTCGATGCGATCGGCATTGCCGATCGCAACACGCTGGCAGGCGTGGTGCGCGCTTACGAAGCGTGGCAAGAGATCAAGGAAAATACCGGAAAAGCTCCGAAGCTTCTGATCGGCGCGCGGCTGGTGTTCGTGGACGGCACGCCCGAGATTCTAGCCTATCCCTCCGATCGCGCCGCTTACGGCCGGCTTTGCCGGCTATTGAGCGCGGGCAAGCTGCGCGCGCCCAAAGGCGAATGCCTGCTGACCTTGGAAGATTTGCTCAAATGGCAGGAAGGCCTGCTGCTTGTTCTTATGCCGCCGCATCCCGGCCGGGAGGCCGCGGAAATCGGCTTGCCCGCGAAAACCTGGAATCAGGAGCGCGCGCAGGGAAAAGGCGGCCCTGGGGTTATTCCGAAAGAGAAATTTGCAAAGACGCTCCTTGCAAACCATCAAGAATTGGAAGCGCTTTTGGTGAAACTGCGGCATGCGGCTCCCGGCCGCGTGTGGCTCGGCGCTTTTATGCCTTATCGCGGCGATGATCGCCGCCGCTTGAAAAACTGGCAGCGCATGGCGCATGCCGCCGGCGTGCCCCTGATCGCCACGAACGATGTGCTTTACCATACGCCCGAGCGCCGCGAATTGCAGGATGTGCTTACATGCATTCGCGAACATTGCACGTTGGAAACGGCAGGGCGCGTTCTAGAAGCCAATGCCGAGCGCTATCTGAAATCGCCGGAGGAAATGGCGCGGCTTTTCCGCGATACCCCCGAAGCCATCGCCGAAACGATCCGTTTTGCCGAACGCATTACTTTTTCGCTTAATCAACTTCAATACCATTATCCGGACGAGCCGGTGCCCAAGGGCAAAACGGCGGATCAGCACCTTGCGGATCTTACCTGGGCAGGCGCGGCGGAACGTTATCCGGGCGGCATCCCCGATTCCGTCTGCGAGACCTTGCGCAAAGAGCTGGCGCTGATCGAAAAGATGCGGATTGCGCAGTATTTCCTCACCGTCTACGACGTGGTGCGCTTTGCAAAATCTCGGGGTATTTTATGCCAAGGGCGTGGCTCGGCGGCCAATTCGGCCGTTTGTTTCGCGCTCGGGATTACCAATGTCGATCCCACCGAGATAGACCTTCTTTTCGAGCGCTTCGTTTCGGAAGAGCGGCGGGAGCCGCCGGATATCGACGTCGATTTTGAGCATGAGCGACGCGAGGAGGTTATTCAATACGTCTATCAACGCTACGGCCATCATCGCGCGGCACTGACCGCTGCCCGCATTTGCTATCGCCCGCGAAGCGCCATTCGCGAAGTGGGAAAGGTCTTCGGCCTTACCGAAGACGTCACGGCCAGGCTTGCCTCCGGCGTGTGGGGAAGCTGGGGCGATGAGCTCAAGGCAAGCGAGGTGCGGCAAGGCAAGCTTGATCCCGAAAATCTTGTCATTGCGAGGGCGGTCCGGTTCGCCAACCAGCTTATCGGCTTTCCCCGGCATCTTTCGCAGCATGTCGGCGGCCTTGTACTCACCAATGATCGGCTGGATGAAATCGTTCCCGTCGGCCCCGCCACCATGAAAGATCGTTTCTTTATCGAATGGGACAAGGACGATATCGATGCCTTGCGCATAATGAAGGTGGATGTGCTGGCGCTCGGCATGCTGACCTGCATCCGCAAAGCCTTTGCCCTTATCGAGAAGCACGAGCACAAGCGTTTGAGTCTCGCCACCGTGCCGCGCGAGGAGTCGGCCGTCTATGCCATGCTGCAAAAGGCCGATGCCATCGGCGTCTTTCAGGTGGAAAGCCGGGCGCAGATGAATATGCTCCCGCGCTTGAAGCCCAAAACATTCTATGATCTTGTCATTGAAGTTGCGATCGTGCGGCCGGGCCCGATTCAGGGCGATATGGTGCATCCTTATCTCAGGCGCAGGAACGGCCAGGAGGCGGTTACTTATGAATCGCCGGCTCCGGAGCACGGGCCGCCGGATGAGCTTCATGCCGTGCTCAGTAAAACCTTGGGCGTTCCTCTGTTTCAAGAGCAAGCGATGAAGCTTGCCATTGTGGCGGCAAAGTTTACGCCGGCGGAGGCCAATGGGCTTCGGCGCGCGATGGCGACCTTTCGCAATGTTGGCACAATCAACCGGTTTCGCTGCAAGCTGATCGAAGGCATGACGGCTCGGGGCTATCGCCGCGAATTTGCCGAACGTTGCTTTCAACAAATCGAGGGTTTCGGTTCATACGGCTTTCCGGAAAGCCATGCGGCGGCCTTCGCGCATCTTGTTTATGTTTCGGCCTGGATCAAGCGTTTCCACCCGGCGGCATTTGCGTGTGCGCTCTTGAATTCCCAGCCGATGGGGTTTTACGCGCCTGCCGAAATCGTGCGCGATGCGCGCGAGCACGGCGTGGAAGTTCGCCATGTCGATGTGAATTTCAGCGAATGGGACAATACGCTCGAGCGAGCCGAAAACGGTGCGCTTGCGTTGCGTCTGGGCTTTCGGCAAGTCGGCGGTTTCAGCGAAGACTGGGCGGCCAGGCTGGTTGCCGCGCGCGGCAACGGCTATGCCGATCTCGAGAAAGTGATCCACCGCGCGGGCCTGCCCAAACGCGCGCTTCTTATTCTTGCAGAGGCCGATGGCTTCGGTTCGTTAGGTATCGATCGGCGCACGGCCTTGTGGCGGCTGCGCCGTATCTCCGCGCCTGCGCCGTTGCCGCTGTTTGAAGCCCAGCATGTGGAGGAACAAGAACCCGAAGAGCTTGCCCCTTTACCGGCCATGCCGCCGAGCGAGCACGTGCTTACGGATTACGAGATGCTGAGGCTTTCGTTGCGCGCGCATCTGATGGAGTTTTTGCGCGATCTTTTCGCGGCGGAAGGCGTGCTGAGCTGCGCAGAGATTGCGGCCGCGCCCGACGGCGCCCATGCGGCCGCGGCCGGTATTGTGCTGGTTCGCCAGATGCCGGGCGATGCCGGCGTGGTGTTTGTTACGTTGAGCGATGAGACGGGCGTTTGCAATGTCGTTGTCTGGCCGAAGCTTGTGGAGCATTTTCGCCGCGAGGTGATGGGCGCGCGCCTGATGTTGGCGGAAGGCAGGGTGCAGCGCAGCCCGGAGGGCATTGTGCATCTTGTGGCGGAGCGGCTGGCCGATCGCACCGGGGAGCTGGACCGGCTTTCGGAGGATGAGGGCAAGGCGCCAATGTGCCGTGCGCAAGCGGCGCGATATGTGCATTGCCATCCGCGCAACGAGCGTGTGATACCGAGATCCCGCGATTTTCATTAAATATTCTTGAGTCGATATGGGTTGCGTTTTGGTTTGGCAAAGAAGCCTTGCGCGTTCTAGGTGTGTTATCGGCGCGCTTCTGATGTTTCGATGCTTCAATGAGGCCGAGGCGTGTACGCCTCGGATAACAACTGCTTGTGCAAACGCCGATAATAACAAGCGTCAAGCTTCAATGAGGCCGAGGCGTGTACGCCTCGGATAACTCATTAAAACCGGACAACTCTTTTGCGCTCTCGCTAGCTTCAATGAGGCCGAGGCGTGTACGCCTCGGATAACAGCCTCAGCCGGCGCTGCGATTATGGGATAGTCCCTGCTTCAATGAGGCCGAGGCGTGTACGCCTCGGATAACGGCGAAGTTACTGGTTAGGGGGTTGAGTGCCAGTAATTCGGCTTCAATGAGGCCGAGGCGTGTACGCCTCGGATAACTCGACTCTGCTACGAACGGTGCAGCGCAGCTTATCTAGCTTCAATGAGGCCGAGGCGTGTACGCCTCGGATAACACAGCGTTTGGACGACTTGGCATCACACTTCGAAAATGGCTTCAATGAGGCCGAGGCGTGTACGCCTCGGATAACGCGGGCGTTTTTTGTGTTTTTAGGTCCGCCGAACGGGGTGCTTCAATGAGGCCGAGGCGTGTACGCCTCGGATAACGTTCTTCAGCATCCTGCGCACATTCAGGTCCTCAATCAGCTTCAATGAGGCCGAGGCGTGTACGCCTCGGATAACATTTCCGTTGAAGAACATGTTGGACCCGGGCCCAACGTGCTTCAATGAGGCCGAGGCGTGTACGCCTCGGATAACGATGCGACGCGCGTGCAAGAGCCCGCGCAGACGCCGGCTTCAATGAGGCCGAGGCGTGTACGCCTCGGATAACCAATCATTCCTCGGAAACAACACGATCGGACCTAGACCGCTTCAATGAGGCCGAGGCGTGTACGCCTCGGATAACATAACCACATGCTCTTGATGATTACGTATTGCTCGAGCTTCAATGAGGCCGAGGCGTGTACGCCTCGGATAACGGTAAAGAACAAGAGTCACATTGGTTCCTAACACAATCCGCTTCAATGAGGCCGAGGCGTGTACGCCTCGGATAACATCGGATTTCCGAACTGATCAAGCAGCATCTCAGAAGGCTTCAATGAGGCCGAGGCGTGTACGCCTCGGATAACCCAGGTGACGAGGGCGCCGAGGACGGCTGGGATGACGCTTCAATGAGGCCGAGGCGTGTACGCCTCGGATAACGTAAAACAAGGGAATAGTTTGGTTGTCACGAGTAGGATGGCTTCAATGAGGCCGAGGCGTGTACGCCTCGGATAACCCAGATGACCTTCGGCACTGGCATCACCGCGGCAGGCGCGCTTCAATGAGGCCGAGGCGTGTACGCCTCGGATAACAAGAGTACCTCGAAAACAGGTGTTTTCTGGTAAAGCAGCTTCAATGAGGCCGAGGCGTGTACGCCTCGGATAACAATGTCAGTGATTAGACTCCCGCGCTTCGGTTACCTCAGGCTTCAATGAGGCCGAGGCGTGTACGCCTCGGATAACGAGCAATCAGGAAATACGTTTATTCGATCGGTAAATGCTTCAATGAGGCCGAGGCGTGTACGCCTCGGATAACTTATCCGTTCAGGCTTTGTGGCGTTCTTGGCTCCGGAGCTTCAATGAGGCCGAGGCGTGTACGCCTCGGATAACGCAGCTGCATTTCGCTCCTTGGCTATGGTCAAGCGCAACGCTTCAATGAGGCCGAGGCGTGTACGCCTCGGATAACCCGAGAATGGAGCCCGACACTTATTTGCCTCCTTTATTGCTTCAATGAGGCCGAGGCGTGTACGCCTCGGATAACTCCGGAACAGTTACCAATGCCGGAACGATTACAAAGCTTCAATGAGGCCGAGGCGTGTACGCCTCGGATAACATGTCCGACACAATAACGGAAGATGTTGCATCTACGGCTTCAATGAGGCCGAGGCGTGTACGCCTCGGATAACGCTTTGATTTTGAGTTCTTCTAATACCCAGTCTTCAGGGCTTCAATGAGGCCGAGGCGTGTACGCCTCGGATAACCACGGAGAACGATGGCGTGAATTCCTGCCGGAAGAAACGCTTCAATGAGGCCGAGGCGTGTACGCCTCGGATAACGCTCTCACGACAGAAGCCGAACAATCCCGTGAGGTGGGGCTTCAATGAGGCCGAGGCGTGTACGCCTCGGATAACTCTTCGCCAATTCCTCCGGAGTGCAAGTTCCCATATCAGCTTCAATGAGGCCGAGGCGTGTACGCCTCGGATAACGGGAATGGGAGGAGTTTACCGGCCCCATTTATAATGGGCTTCAATGAGGCCGAGGCGTGTACGCCTCGGATAACGTCGCGGCAGCCCTTCCTAATCTGATGTTCCTCGTCGCACGCTTCAATGAGGCCGAGGCGTGTACGCCTCGGATAACTCCCAACCCTACAACCCCTTGGAGAAAAAAGCAATCCCACGCCGTTTTCAAACGGTGGTGCCAAACAGGGGCGCAGAACCGCCGTACTCCGTAGCGCATCCGTATCGACAATATCAAAGAACCCAAGAATTTCAAAAGCCTTACGAGATTCGAGCGGGGTAGGGGGGTTATGCGCCACATCACCGCTCGAAACCACTCGGCGGAGAGGAACCATCGCCAAACCGGACACCACCCCTCCTCTTCTTAACCTACGCAATTCCGGCCGACCCAAGCGACTTGCTATATCACTATAGCACGACGCTCGATTTTGGAAAACGTCTTACCGATACTCGCCACCGCCAATTCTATCTTATCCGCCGGCCCGACATCAATCAGCAGAACATGGTCCTCGCCGTTTTTCACCAATCGCCGCAACTCGGTTTCAAGCTCGGCGCGCCGCCGGCGCGTCAGGCGGCATTGGAACACGGAAAGCTGCAGCCACTCGCCATAGCCTTGCATCATCTTGAAGACGCGTCGCCACCGCTTCGGTTCGGAAATGTCGTAAGTGACAATAAACAAACGTTCGTCTGTCATCGTCCTTCCGTCATCGGCAGCACTCAACGCGGCAGATAATGCGGATAACTCGGCAATTCCCCAAGCAGGAAGCGGGAAAGCAAGCGCGCTTGCACCAGCAGCATGCGCCGCATGCTCAGCTGATAGCCGAAAATCGGGTGCGTGGTTTCCTGCGAAAGCCGGCGCTCAAGCGCTTCAACAAAGCGGCGGCGGCCCGCTTGCGTCAGCGCCGTGCCAGTCACCGCCACAACGAAGTCGTTCGGCCCTATCTCGCCGGTATTCACCACCGATAACACAACGGAATCGGCAATAATGGGTCGGAACGGTTCCATGAGATCCAGCGCCAGCGCCGGGCGGCCATAACGCGGCGCGTGGTAGAAACCGCGATAGGGGTCAAGCCCCACAGAAGCCAGCGCAATGGTCAGATGCCGGGTAAGCATCGCATAGGCCAGCGAGAGCATCGCATTCACCGGATCCGTCGGCGGACGGCGGTTGCGCGCCTCGAAGCGGAACGGCGCCAAGGCTTCGGCTCCTTGCTTGTTTTCCGGCTGCTTCAAAAGGCTTGCAAAGGCGCGGAAGTAAACCGATGCCGCATCGCCTTCCACGCCGAGCAGCTGCGTAAGCCGTGTTGCACCTTCCGCAGATCTGCGCGCGGCCGAGAGCCGATCAAGCACCGCCTGGCGCTCTTCCGCCGGCCCGCGCCAGTTGCGGCGAAGGATGGTTCGCTGGTTCGCAATCTTCGCCGCCACTAGTTCCTTGGCAAATCTGAGACAGGCGGCCTCGTCGAAACTCATGCGGTATTGCGCGGTGCGTACCTCGACATTGCGATGGCCGATGCCGTGGGCAAGGCCGCGAAACCAACCGCCGTAACTGTGAAAACTAACGGGAATCTCGCGCTCGAGCAGCGTCGCAAGCGCCGGCGTGGTGATCGAGACATTGCCAAAGAGTGCGACATCGGAAATATCGATCAAGCGCACTTGCGTCTCGCCCTGTTCCTCATCGGTAATCTTAAGAACCTCGCCTTCTTTGCTGATCCGGGCGCGTTGGGATTGCACGATGAGCGGCAGCGCCTCGTCCGGAGGAACAGCGATCGGGCGCGGCGCGAGAGAGGAGCCCGCAAGTGCGCGCACCTCATCCGGCAGGCAGACCGTTACGAGCGCACAACGGGGGCATTTCGGGCTGTCGGCAAGCGGGGGCGGGATGCGGCTTTGCGAAACCGTCAAGCGCAGCGCGTTGACCGCCTCGCGCGCCGCGGCGCGGAGAGTATCGTCCAACACAATGCGCACGCGCTCACGGCTTTCGGCATAATAGATGGCGCCTTCCGCGACGCGGTAGCCGTGTTCTTCCAAGAGCAGCGCCTGCAGGCAGACCTGGATGCGCTCCGGCTCATACGCGCCTTGCGCCACGTGCGGGCGTTTGCCGCGCTTGTAATCGATGGGTGTGACGGCGCCGTCTTCCGCCTCGACGATATCGAGCTTGGCGATAACGCCGAGTGTCGTGGAAGAGAGCGTGAGCGAGCGGCTGACGATCTTCTCGGCCTCCGGCGCACCATCGCCTTCGAGGGCCTGCGGCGCGGGCAGCGGCGCATTGGGCTTGTCGAGGCGCGTATGAACGCGCTGGCCTTCGACCGTATCGCCCGTTTCCGCCCACTCGCCTTGCGTCCACATAAGGTAAGCAAGTCGCGGGCAATAGACGAACTCATTGACCATGCGCGCGGGAATGAGCGGCGTATCGCCGCTCACCGGCGGCGCAGGAAGGTGAAGTTCGAGCTGGGCTTCGGCCATGGTGCTTGCCTCCCGGCCCTATTCTATTCCTCTGCCGCAAACAGCCCGCCGCCGAAATGCCGATCGCGGCCCAAGACGAGGGGACCGGCCACAGCGGGGCGAAAGACAAGCCGCGCATGGCCGAATACGCCCAAACCCCGCTTGCCATTAACGTCTGTGATTTCAACCCGTGGACGGGGCAATCCGGCGCGCAGACATTCCGCAAGAAGATCGGCTTCGAGCGCGGCGGCGGCATCACCAAGCCTGGCATGCCGTGTCATGCAATACAGGGTTAGGCTCTTCCACGTCCGGGACGGCGCGAGCAACGGATCCTCCGACGGATCCACGAAGCTTGGAACAAGAACGAGCTTTCCGGCCGCGCCGGCACGCAACTCTCGGAAATCTTCCAGAGCATCCGTGAGCAAAGGAAGATACCGCTCGCGCTCCTCCCGCGAAGGATCGCGATGTTCGATGATATGCGGGGCGAAGATCAGCAATCGTGTGCGCGGGGCATCGAAGACAAAAACCAAATGCTCGTGCCGGCCGGAGCGCGATGCAGCACCGTCGGCCGTATGGCCCGTGAAAAAAGCCGGCAACTGCTCCCGGCCGGTTTTGCCCTGCACGCGCGCCATAACGGCCCGACGCAGGGCGCGCGTGAGCAAGCGGGGTTCGGCCTGATCCGCCAATCCATCCTTGATCGCAAAGGCAAAGATACCCTCTGGGCGTCTGACCGGCGCCATAAAACCAAGCCCCAAATAACGACCATCACCGATCAGAAGCGGGCCTCGAACCGCTTGCGCGAACGCGATTTCCACATGCCAAAGCCGCTCTTTGGCAAAACGCGTTCCCGCAGCAAAGGCTTCGGCACGCTTTTCTTTGCCTTCGAACGGTTCACGCTGAACCCTAACCGCTTGCACCGGCACATCCATACCGGCGTGGCGCAAGGCCTGCCGCACCGCAAGGGCGGCTCTTGCGTTTTCTTGCGCCCGCTCGGCACCGCCTTTCGCTTCTTCGCGCATCCGGCGGGGATCGATACGGCGACGTGCGGCGCGCTCCGGCAGCGCGGCAGGCGTGACGGTGCGCCAGAGCCGCGCCGCCGGTGCGTTTTCCATACCGTAATGTGCGAGCATCGTGCGGTCGGCCGCCGAAACCAGCCCGATGATTTCGCCGGTCTCCTTGTCACTCCCGATGACAACGCCCGAGAACGCCCAGGCGATATCCTCCGTTGCAATGGGGCAATCCGGCGGGATCGTCACGAGCACGCGCCGGATTGAACGGTCCGTTTGCGCATGGCCGATGGAAGGCAGCGGCGTGATGCGGATGCGTCGCGCCTTGTCGGCATCTTTCGCGTCACGGCCGATGAAGACTTTTTCGATGCAGATTTCGCGCTTTGCGTCTTCGCGGCGCCACGTGGAGGTTTTCAAGCGCTGCGCAGCCAAATCCCGGATCTTTTCGGTAAGCGTCACAATACGGTCGAGGGGCTGAGGCACGAAGGCATCGCCCTTTTTGATTTCGAATAGAAGAAATGTGTCGGGGCTGTTATAGGGGACCGGCCTGAAGTTCGGCTTCGGCGCCTGCGCGAAAAGCTGTCTGTTTTCTTGCTCGATCGTTTTGAACCGTTTCCGCATTTTCTCGAAACGCCTCATAAGGCTCGCCAGCGAACCGGGATGGGGGCATAACAGCGTCCTGCCGCTTCCGCCCTCGTTCGGGCGCCATAGCCTGCCGCCATGTGCGCGTAGGCATGCCGCAAGCTCGGCTTCATCGGCGATCATATCACCGATCGCCCACGCCATGTCGATGCCGCGGCCGAGTTGATAAAGATCCTGCGCGATCGCGCAGATCGTGCGCGCGTGCCGTTCGGCCTCGGTGCCATTCGCGAATGTCCAGACATAGACCAACGGAACGGCGGCATCAAACAGATGCGGGCGAACGGTCTTGCCTGCCCGGATTTCGCCGACCCGGGCGGGGTCGCCGCCGACGGCGTCGAGATCGTTATTCGGAACAAACATGTTGAGCGAACGCACCGCATAGGCCGATGGCGCGGCAATGCACGGGGCAGCCAGGCTTTCGAGCCATTCCACGGCCGCAACCACTGGGCCTGACAATTTTTCTCCACGCGCGGCGCCGGCAACCAAAGCCTGAAACAGCCGCGCGGGCGAGGGGGGCCAATCGCCGCTGCCGTGATAGCGGCCATCGTGATAGCGAACAGAAAGGAGAAGGGCGGGCATGGTTTAAGCCTGCGGGCTTGCCTTCGGGGGCTTTTGCCTTTTCTTCTCTAACTCCTTCAAATCGGCCTGCGCCAATTCCTTTTTGAAGCTGACGCGGCGGTCCGACCCCACACCGAATTCCTTTGCTGCCGCCTCGGCGTACTCGCGGGCGATGCCGGCAGAAAGATCGAGCGGCGTGCGGCTGCCGTCGCGCGCAACGACAAACCATTGCGCAGGCACTTCCTCATCCGGCACCAAGAGGCAGCCCTGACGAAGAAAGCCATCGAACGGCGCGGTGGCGGCCACCAGGGCAAGGCCGAGAATATATCGCCGCAAATTCCGCGCGTTCTCCCCGTCAAGCTTGCGCAAGGCAATCAAATTCACCGTGATCGTGCGCTCGATCGGCCCGCGTGCAACGACGCCGCCGTGCTCGCCCGTTGCCGGCACATGCACGAAACCACGCTGCGCCAGGGGGCTCTCCTTTTTGCCTTCCGCTTTCTCCTTGTCCTCTTCGGAAAAGACATCTAGGGCTGCATAATCCAGCGCCGGATTGTATTGGGCGGAGCGATGCAGCACGTCCACATCCCAAGCCCGAATGACCGACTGGACGAGCCGAGGCAGTTTGGCTTGTGTGTCGCGTGAATCCCATACACCGAAGACGAGCGATGTCGGTGCAAGCTTCGCCAATTGGGTTGCATCGCCGGTGTCGAGAAAAAGCTTGAATGCGTTCTGTGCATCATCCTTCAAATCCGACGCACGAACGACGGCATCGCCGAGGCGGTGGCCTGCTTCCAGGATCGACACCGTTTTTTGATTTCCGTAGGCAATGTCGATCTGCGGCACAAGTTTGGCGAGCGGATTTTCCGGCTCGCCCGGCTTTGCCGCCTTGAAAATCGGCTCCATGCGGTTGGCCTGGCTGCCCACGCTATCGATCGTCACAACCTTGGTGCCATCCGATAACGTATCGATGTTGTAAGGGATTTCGCTGTTTCCCATGGCATAGGTGGGCGGAAAGATGACGCCGCCTTCGCCTTCCACAGGCAAAAGCTTCTGTTTGCACACAAGGGCAACCGGGCCTTCTTTATTGTCGGCCCAATCGTTGATAGTTTGGAATGTCAGCGATGTCATGCGTGCGGCTCCTCTTGAGCAAAAGTGACGACTTTGTTCTTTCCGGATAAATTCAATTCGAAGCGGAATTGCCGCAACGGAACGGCGGGTAGAATGCCGGCCAGCGCGGCGCGCGCGAGCAGGATCGGCAAGCGAACGCCCCAAACGGCGTAGCGAACCTGCCGTACTCCCATTTCGATAGGGCGGGCATTTTGTAAGCCCCAAGCGGCGAGGAACTCCACCACGGGAGATGCTTCAATCGCATGCTTATGTTCATTCGGCGAATAACCGGCATCGATGGCGGTCCACGCTCCGCGGGGGTCGAAATTGAAGCTGCCGCCCATAGGAGTTAGCACATCGAACGGCGCCTTGATCAGCGCTTCCCGATCTTCCTCCCACAATTGCGCGAGACCTTTTGTCTTTAAGTCACCGAGTTGCCCATTGGATTTTTGCTTTTTGTTCGGCTTGGCGCGGACGCCTTTGAGCATCGCGCACGCAATAGCGTACGCCGAGCGATTGCCGGCATAGAGTTTGAAACTGTTCCGGCTCGATCCATCGGCCCAATGGTCGAGTTCGACAATGGGTTTATTCCCGCCGCCAAACCTGATGGGGCGCGCCATTCGGTCATCGGTTTTCGCAGGAAAAGTGATGGAAAAATCCAAAGAAGCCTCTGTACCGGAAGATTGGTCGCTATCCTCGTCGTCTTCCGCTTCCGCCTCTTGAACATCCCCCCCTTGCGGAGGGGGCCGAGCGCTGACGCCTTTCGGAACGTATTGCTTCGGTTGTGCTTCCGCCAAGAACGCAAGAACGGCTTCGAACGGATTTTGCGCGCCGCCGGCGCAAAGCCCGAAGTGCACGTTCGTGGTGTCGGACCAGTCGAAACCACCCTCGGCATCGCCGAGCAGGGTTTCGGCCGCCTCCATGAACCCGAGACAGGCGAAAACCTGGCCGGGATTGAGAAGATCAACGGGGATCGATGCGTGCGCCATCAGTTTTTCTCCGAGCGTACAGGGCGAAGAGATGCGTGTCTGTCGTTCTCGCGCGAAGCTTGCTGATCGGCGGCGCGCAGCAGCGCCTCCCACCAGGCAAGCCCCCAGGGGCCCCAGCGCTTTTGCAGCCGCGCGAAACGCAAGGCGACATCGCGGGCGCGCGCTTCAAGCGCGGAAGGCGGAGCGTCTTCACAACCGCGCGTTTCGATCACCGGGCGGGCCTGCCCATGATGCGCGGCGATGAGGTGCAGTACAAGCGCGCGCCACTCTTCCGGCAAGGCTTGAAAGCGGGCGTGCGCTTCCGCGAAGGGGAGCGCGCCGAACTCATGCCGATAGCCATCCAGAATTGCGTGATTGATCGGACCGCGCGTTTTCGCGAGCGGAACGGAGAGGCCGAATGTTCTTGCGTCTCGTTCCGCGTTGAACGCGCGCTGCCAGCGCGAGGCTCTCTTGCCTTCGTCATGCAGCAAGGCAGCAACCGCCAGTGCTTCCGCGGCGTGGCCGGAAAGGCCGATCCGTGCGGCGATAAGCCGCGCCTTCTGTTCCACCAAATTTTGATGCGCGAGGAGCTCCTGCGGGTGTGAGACGGAGCGTGCATCTTCCGACTGCGCAATATTTTGGTAATGCTCGACAATGAGCCATTCTATCGGCTCGCCTTCCGTATCGCGCTTCACAACAAAGTTGTTTTCGAAACCCCAATCGTCTTCTTCGCTCAGGGTTTCCTCTGCCGTTGTGTGCCGTACTCGGAATTCGACTTCTTTGCTCCAAGCTTCATCGGTGTCGGCCGTGGGGAAAAGATCATCGCTTTCCGAATCCAGCATGCCGTCTTTCAGACCGCCGAAGCGCGCATCCAAAACAACGATCTTCTGCGACAGTTTTTCCAGAAATTTTTGCAAGGCCTCGCCTTTGCGCTCCTCGGCGATGTCCTTCAGCGTCAGGTGGTCCTTGTATTCGGCGCTCGGTGAGAGAATCAGCGCGACAATGTCATCTTCCCGCAATTTTTCGACGTGCTGCAAAGAGGCCGACGTTGCGCTTTCACTATCAACCGATTGCGCTTCACCCTTGGCGGCCAACGCAGGCGCATCCGGCGATTTTCGCTTGAGGATAACGTTTGCCCGATGATGGAGCCATTCGGCAACCCGATATGTCTCCGTTTCCAGCATCTCGCTTTCATGCGGCGGCGCTGCTTCGAAAAACGTTGTGATCTCATTCCTCTCGGCGGAGGTGCGTGGCCAGCCGGCAACGCCCGCGCACACAGGCATGTGGGTGCGCCAAATAACGGTGGTCTGCGGGTCTTCCTCGACCCAGCCGCGCAACCACGGTGCAATGGCCGGCCGGCCGGGATGTTGCTCGAGCGAGGTCATCGCCCAAGCATCAACCAACGCGCGCGTCAACTTCGGGCGTAACGGTTCCGGTGTTGTGGCTTCTTCGATTTTCTTACGGAGCGCTTCGTCGGCCTCGGCTCGCAATTTCAATTCGCGTATGGCTTCGGGGCTTGCGCATCTTCCGCCTTCGCGTGCCGGCAGCTCTTGAAGCACCGCAAGCGCGCGGTAGCTTACTCGCGCACGTATTTCCTGTTCCGTCGGTGCTTCGGGCTTTTTCGGTTTCGGCTCAGCGCCGTGGACGACAACGATTTGGGCATCCCCATTGCCGCGGCGGTTGACCCGTCCCAGCCGCTGCACCATCCGTTCCCAGGGAACGAGGTCGCAAACCATATGATCGGCATCGAGATCGATACCGACTTCACCCGCCGATGTCGCAACCAAGAACGCCGGCCTTACCGGGGGCTGAGAGCCCGCGAGAAAGCCGTGACGTTGCAACCATGCCTTCGCGTGCTCGCGCTCTCTGATGCGGCGCGCGCCGACAAACAACTCCACATCCGCTTTCCGCTCGGCGCCCTTTCCCTCGGGTTCGGAGAGTTTGTCCAGCTTGGCCTTTACCGTTTCCGCAACCGCGCGGCTATCGGAGTACACAAGGCAGCGGATCGGCAGGCAGCGGATCGGCAATTTTCCGTTTTTCGAAAGATCCCAAGCGCGCTTTGCCAACTCTTCGGCGAGCGCATCCTTCTTGTCGTCGATGGCGATGCAACGGAGGAGCTTTTTCGCGGAAAGGCGCTCGTGGACGATTCCGTCGGCGAGATCGTCTTCTTCGAGCGAAAAGGTGCTTTGCGCGGCGTTGCCGTTCGATAGGGGTTGCGCACGGCCGGTTGCCGACAGCGACAACAGCAGGAATGGCGGAACGCATTTGGCATTGCCATTGTCGCAAGGCCCGAATTCATCCGTTCCGTTCGCGATATGGGCAAGCAGAGCCTCGAACGGAGGGACGAGATGCGCCTCATCGAGAACGACCAATGTATCCGCGCCGAGCAAGCCCGCGTGATAAGGCCGCATCTTGCGCGAAACCCCGTAGCCTTCGAAGAGAAGCCGCGAGCCGATCATATCGACCGTGCCGACAATGATCGCCGGAACCGTGGGATCCTCAAGCCATTCGCGGTTATCGACGTAGGCACCGCGTAACGTGGAGATCGGTAGCGCTGCTTTGTCTAACCCGAGCGTAGCCTTCAGATGTGCGGCACCCTTTTCCAAGGCGTTGCGGAGCTTTTCCGCTTCTTCCGTTGCCTGATCGACCACCGCCCGCCGATCGACGACATAGACAAGGCGGCGCGGGATTGCCTTGCGGACATCTTCGCCGGCAAGCGAGCGGGCAATGAGCCAGATGGCCATCACCGAGGTTTTGCCGAGCCCGGTGGGCAAATCGATCGCCTGCGGGATATCTCCGGTTATGAACCGTTCAAACAGCCGCTGCTGCCACCGCATCGGCGAATAGCCGGTGAGGCAGTGAAAACTCGTCTTGAAAAACTCAGGCGCCATGGTCATTTATTTCGCTACAGTCCCGTGCTTGATTTTCGGCTAGTCGCTTTGCGGTAGCGAATCGTTTGCCCGAAAGCACTTCAGAAATGCGTCCCTGGTTGGTTCCAAAGAGGGCCGCGATTTGGTGCTGGGCTAGGCCCAATGAGTGCAGGCGCCAAATTTCCAAGGTGTCGGTGAATGTTAAGCGCTTTGAAGTCATAGCTTGCCTCCGCATTTTTCTTCTAGAAGGTAATAAGAAAAATTCGGCGCGTCAAGGAGCCGGGAAAAAATCCCCGGGAAAAAATCCCTTGATAGGGAGCCATTCGGGCTTTATCAGGGCGTGCCGGGCGGAAAATGGACATCTCCGCAGCCAAGCTGCGGCCTCATTGAAGTTTACCATCTAGAGGAGGCCGAAGCTTCCTCTTAAAATTTCCGCCCGGTTCCAAAAACGCTCCCCGCAGTGTGTTGCAAACGGCCGAACGGACGCCTGATTGCGGGCCGCAAATGCCTCCCGAAATACCCTCTTGATCCTGTAGCAGCTACAGGGTCTAGCCTGCCGCATAATCGAGGGCGCAACGAGCCCTCCAGGCCAGATCAGAGGAGTAGATAGACCATGCGCGAACAGCAAAAGACGGCGCTTCAGCAAAAGCTTACCAGGCGATCCCTCGGCGGCTTCTTCGCCGCCTGTGCCGTGCTCGCCGCTCCATACGCGCCTGCATGGGCCGCACCGAAAGGCGAAATGGCGCCGATGAATGCCCCCGCGCCCACCAATGAATATGCCGCGGATGCGCCCTTCTTGGCCAACGGCAAGACGATGAACCTGCAGGCCTTCAAGGGCCAGCCGATCATGCTGTGGCAGGTGGCGACGTGGTGCAAAAGCTGCGCCGCAGGGCTTAAGACGATGGCGGAGAATCTGGACCTGATCCATGCCTCCAACCTCAAGATCATCATCCTGCGCGATTACCAGAACGGAGGCTACCCGGGCGAGGATATGGAAAAGTTTGTCGCGGCGAACGCCCCGGCCCTGCTCCATGATCCCCATTTCATCATCGGCGAGGATACGGAGGAACTTTTCCGGCGCTACAACCCGCATCACTACGTCGATGTCTATCACTTAATCGGATCGAACGGGCAGATTGTCGCAATTTCTTCGGTGCCCTCCGCAACGTTCGAAAAGATCAAGCAATTCATTAAGGCGGAGGGAAAATCATGAGCGGCGTGCTCTCCGAGCAGGCAAGCATCGTCCCGCGCGCCTTGAGGCTCGCGCTCGGCTCCCGGCGCGCAAGGCTGGCAACAGGCCTGGCTTTTCTGGTTTTTGTCGCTTTGTACGCGATGATTTTGCCGGCAACCTATACCGGCGGCGCCATCGGGCTGGTCTCGCTGCGGTTTCTCGATTGGGGGATGTTTGCGCTCGCGCTTCTGATGGGGCTGCTGCTGGCGCTGACGCTGGCCTTGGGGGTTTATGGCTTTCGCAACGGCGCGGGGGCGAAGCCCGCCGGGAGTGCCTTGGGCGCCGTTCTCGCAATGCTTCCGGCCTTGCTCTGCTGCTCTCCCATATTGCCGCTCACGCTTTCGGCAATCGCTGCGGTCCTTCCGGCCGCTGGGGCATTGGGCATCCCGATCCAGGGCTTCATCGCTACCCATGAGCCGGAGATTTACGGCATCGCTGCGGCGCTGATGGTCTGGGGCCTCTACG
>Ga0070740_10002080_pt1 | contig 24778 bp, 25 predicted proteins | sample Coa_R2_FD_67286 | JGI IMG/M metagenome (GOLD analysis project Ga0070740, IMG submission 67286) | Surface soil microbial communities from Centralia Pennsylvania, which are recovering from an underground coalmine fire - Coalmine... | ecosystem: Environmental > Terrestrial > Soil > Unclassified ...
CTCCAGTTCCAAGAAAACGTCGGGCGGGAGAGAAGCAGCGCGCCACGGATCTTGCAGGAGGTGCCATGGGAGGTGACACCAATGCAGATCAACGTGGCGCTGCGGGGGCGCACGCGCTTGGCGGCGCTCCTGCGGGACTTGGAGCAAGAGGCAGACCACAAGGACAAGGACAAGGACCGGGGACCCCGCTGTGACCGCCGGAATCGGCGCACCTGGCGGCAGCTGATCTTAGGGGTCTTGGTCGCCCGTTCCACGCGGCTGGTGGGACTGGGACGCGTGGTGGCGCCACAGCGCCGGGTGGGCAGTGTGAAAGCGGCCGCCATGGCCTTGACCTACTTCTTACAGACGGCGCGGGTGCCGCTGCCGGCCCTGAGCACGCGCCTGCTGGAGGCAGCCGTGCGCCGGCTGGATCCGGCGCACCTGGTGACCTATCAGGGCAAGGTGCTGCTAGTGCTCGACCCGACCGAGTACGAGAAGCGCAGCCGGGCGCGGGGCAAGTGCGGGCGGCAGATGGAGCACATTGGGCGGGTGCGCCGCTCCCAGAGCCGGCCCAGGACGAAGCAGAGCACAGGCAAAGGGCCGCGGCCGGCGCACGGCACGGGCACGCCAACCCAGAAGGAGGAGCGGCGCACGGCCACGACACCGGGCTATGTGGATATCTGGGCGGGACTGGTGCTCAAGGGCAAGCGGTTCTTGCCCCTGGCGCGCCAACTCTTTTCCAGCCGGCATCCGCAGTGCACCAGCCAAAATGCGGTCGAGGAAGCGGTCTTGACCCAGGCCTTGGCCCTGCTGCGCCGCCTGGGACTGCGGGCCATTGTCCTGGGCGACAAGGGCCTGGGGCGCAAAGAGCTCCTCATTCGCCTGGCCAATCAGCACCAAGACATGGTGCTGCGCGTCGATACCGACATCATGGTCTATCCGTCCGACACCCCCGCCGGCCTCCTGCTGGCCGCCGCGCTGGCCCGGCAGCCCTGGCGCGGGACGGTGGACTGGGACCGGGGCGAGGAGGGCATCTTGCACTGCCGCCTGCGCACGCTGCGCGCCACCATCCGCTTCAGTCGCACCGGACGCAAGGATGATGTCCAGGAGGCGACCGTGAACTTTGTCGAAGCGGTGCCCGTGGAGGGGGCGACCGAATCCCTGGTGGTGGCCACCACCCTGCCGGTGGACACCGTGGCCCAGGCCCGGGCGATCGTGCGCCTGTACGCCCAGCGCTGGGCCATCGAGACGGGCTTCGAGACCATGCATGCCTGGGGCCAGGAGGCCTTCATGGTGCGCCGCTGGACCGCCATCGACCGCCTCCTGTGGGTGCTCGCGGTGGCCTACGCCCTGCTGGTTCTCGCCCTGTATCAGCGCCCGCTCCGCGCCATCCGGCGGCAAGCCACGGCCGTGCTCAAGGCCCTCAGCGTCGTGGGGGACCACCTCACGGTCGGCAAACTGGCCGAAGCCATCGGCTTAGATTACCAGCAGCACCGCAGGGCGTGGATCGCGGCCTGGGTACAATGAGTTCTCTTGGAACTGGAGGGGCCTGAATTGTTTCCTCGAGTCTCCCGTCACGCTGACCTGGGGCTAAACCAAAGCCGCGGCGGGACCGACCTTGCTGGCCGACACCGACCCCGGCTTTGGTGTAGCTACCTTTGCTCTGGTGCGGACTGTGCTTGCATGCGTCCGCCGTGGCGGCGGCGCTCGACGACACTGATGCGGGCGATGGCGCGCAGCAGCGCCATCTGGGCCTCGGCGCGCGCCTGGACGTCGGCGGCCTCTAGCTCCGTCTCCGCGCGGCGTCGCGCCTCCTGGGCGCGCGCCTCGTCGATCTCGTCGACGCGCTCCGCGGCGTCGGCCAGCACCGTCACACCGCGCGGGTCGACCTGCATGAAGCCCCCTGCCACGGCCAGGTAGTCCCACTGACCGTTCTGCAAGACGCGCAGCTCGCCGGGCTTGAGCGTGGTCAGCAGCGGCATGTGGCGCGGCAAGACGCCAAGCTCTCCGGCCGTGCCTGGCGCGATCACCATGTCGACCTCTTCGGTCAGCACCGTCCGGTCCGCCGTGACGATACGAAGCTGTAGCGGCATTCAAAGCTCCTCAGAGCCGGCCCGCGCGCATAGAGCGGGCCGGCACACCGTTGTATTAGCTGTCCTCGCGCAGCTCGTCGGCGCTGCCGCGCATGAAGAACTCCTGCTCGGGCACGTCGTCGAACTCGCCATCCAGGATGCGCCGGAAGCTCTTGACCGTCTCCGCGATCGGCACGTACTTGCCCGACCGGCCCGTGAACACCTCGGCCACGTGAAACGGCTGCGAGAAGAAGCGCTGCACCTTGCGCGCCCGCGCCACGATTAGCTTGTCCTCGTCGCTGAGCTCGTCGATGCCCAGGATGGCGATGATGTCCTGCAGGTCCTTGTAGCGCTGCAGCACCCGCTTGCACTCCTGCGCCACGTCGTAGTGCTCCTGGCCCACCACCCGCGGCGTCAGGATTGTCGACTGCGAGGCCAGGGGATCCACCGCCGGGTAGATGCCGATCTCGGTCAGCGAGCGCTCCAGGGTGATCGTCGAGTCCAGGTGCGCGAACACCGTCGCCGGCGCCGGGTCGGTGATGTCGTCCGCCGGCACGTAGACGGCCTGCACCGAGGTGATGGAGCCCTTCTTGGTGGAGGTGATGCGCTCCTCGAGCTGGCCCATCTCCGCGGCCAGGGTGGGCTGGTAGCCCACGGCGGAGGGCATGCGCCCCAGCAGCGTGGAGACCTCCGAGCCGGCCTGGGCGAAGCGGAAGATGTTGTCGATGAACAGCAGCACGTCGCGCCCTTCGTCGTCGCGGAAGAACTCGGCCATGGTCAGGCCGCTCAGGCCCACGCGCTGGCGCGCCCCCGGCGGCTCGTTCATCTGGCCGAAGACCATCGCCGTCTTGTCGATGACCTTGGAGTTGATCATTTCGTGGTAGAGGTCGTTGCCCTCGCGCGTGCGCTCGCCCACCCCGGCGAAGACCGAGTAGCCGCCGTGCTCGCGGGCGATGTTGGCAATCAACTCCTGGATGATGACCGTCTTGCCCACCCCGGCGCCGCCGAAGATGCCCACCTTGCCGCCGCGCCGGAAGGGGGCGATCAGGTCGATGACCTTGATGCCGGTCTCCAGCATGGTGGTCTCGGTCTCCTGCTCCTCGAAGGAGGGGGCGGGGCGGTGGATGGGCCGCCGCGGCGCATCGGTGATCTGGCCCTTGTTGTCGACGGTCTCGCCGAGCACGTTGAAGATGCGCCCTAGCGTGACTTCCCCGACGGGCACGGCGATGGGCTCGCCGGTGTCGCGCACGGCGGTGCCGCGCTGCAGGCCGTCGGTGGGGCCCATGGCCACGGCGCGCACCCAATTGTTGCCCATCTCGCGCTGCACTTCCAGTACCAGACGGTTGCTGCCGTTGCCGTCCGCACCGTTGCCGCCGGAGCTACCCGGGACCTGGATTTCCAGGGCGTTGTAGATCGCGGGCAAGCTCCCCTCCGGGAACTCCACATCCACGACCGGCCCGATAATCTGTACTACTTTGCCATCTGCCATCTTTGTTCTCCTGATCAGGTTGCCATGCGCTAGGCCAGCGCTTCCGCGCCGGCCGCGATCTCCGAGATCTCCTTGGTGATCGATGCCTGGCGCACTTTGTTGAGACTGAGGGTGAGGTCGGATACAAGCTCGTTGGCGTTATCAGTGGCGTTGCGCATAGCCACCAGGCGGGCGGCCTGTTCGCTGGCCTTGGACTCCAGGACGGCCTGATAGATTTGCACCTCGATGTAGCGAGGCAGCAGGCTGTTGAGCACCACGGCCGGCTCGGGCTCATATTCGTAGCTAATGGCGCCCTGCTCCTGCTCCGGCGGCTCGATGGGTATGAGCTGCTGCACCGCCGGCTCCTGTCGCATCGTCGAGACAAACCGGGTATAGGCCAGGTAGACGGTATCGACCGCGCCGCTGGCGTAGTCGTCCATGACCAGGCGCGCGATCGGCAAGATGCGCGCCAGCTCGGGATAGTCGCCCAGATTGATCTCCTCGGCGGCGACGCTGAGTCCGGTGCGCCGCATGAAGTCGCGCCCGCGCCGCCCCAGCGCATAGCCGCGCACGGGATGCTGCTGTTGCAGCACAAAGCGGCCGACGGCGCGATTGACGTTGGTGATCAGGGCGCCGCAGAGGCCGCGGTCGGGCGTCACCTCGATGATGCCCACCGTCTGGGTCGGGCGCTGCTCCAGCAGCGGATGTGTGACGTCGCCGCCGTGCTGCGACGCCAGGCCGGCCAGCACATCGCGTATGCTCTCCGCGTAGGGGCGTGACTCCGAGACACGCATCTGCGCGCGGCGCAGGCGGGCCGTCGCCACCTGCTGAAAGGCGCGCGTGATCTGCGCCATATTCTTGGTCGCCCTGATGCGCCGCCGGATATCACGAGCATTGTCGGCCATGGCAACTCCTTCCCGCCGCCGCTAGAAGGCGCTGGTGCGCTTCCATTCCTCGATGGCGGCCTTCAGTGCCCGTTCCGTCTCGTCGGAGAGGTCCTTGCTCTCGGCGATGGCCTGGCCGATCTCGGGATGGTTGCTGCTCATGAACAGGTGGAAGCTGGCCTCGGCTTCCTGCACCTTCTCGAGCGGGATATCGTCGAGGTAGCCGTTGGTGGCCGCGTAGATAATCATGACCTGCTGCTCCACCGGCATCGGCTCGTATTGCGGCTGCTTCAGGATCTCCGTCACGTGCTGTCCGCGGTTGATGCGGTCGCGCGTGGCCTTATCCAGGTCGGAGCCGAACTGTGCGAAAGCGGCCAGCTCGCGGAACTGCGCCAGGTCAAGCTTCAGGCGCCCGGCCACCTTCTTCATGGCCTTAATCTGCGCCGAGCTACCCACGCGCGAGACCGAGATGCCCACGTTGAGGGCCGGACGCTGGCCGGCGTTGAACAGGTCGGACTCCAGGTAGATCTGGCCGTCGGTGATGGAGATCACGTTGGTGGGGATATAGGCCGAGACGTCGTTGGCCTGCGTCTCGATGACCGGCAGCGCCGTGAGCGAACCGTTGCCGTAGTCCTTGTTCAGGCGCCCGGCCCGTTCCAGCAGGCGCGAGTGCAGGTAGAAGACGTCGCCGGGATAGGCCTCGCGTCCCGGGGGACGGCGCAGCAGCAGCGAGACCTGCCGGTAGGCCACGGCGTGCTTGGAGAGGTCGTCGTAGATGACCAGCGCATCGCGCCCATTCTCCATGTACTCCTCGCCCATGGCGCAACCGGCGTACGGCGCGATGTACTGTAGGGCTGCCGGGTCTTCGGCCGTGGCCGCTACCACCGTGGTGTACTCCATGGCCCCGTACTCCTGTAAGGTGGCCACGAGCTGCGCCAGGTTGGAGGTCTTCTGGCCGATGGAGACGTAGATGCAGATGAGATCCTTGCCCTTCTGGTTGATGATCGTGTCCACGGCCACGGCCGTCTTGCCGGTCTGGCGGTCGCCGATGATCAGTTCGCGCTGGCCGCGCCCGATCGGGATCATGGCGTCGATGGCCTTGATGCCCGTCTGCACCGGCGTGTCCACGCTCTGGCGGGTGATCACGCCGGGGGCCACGCGCTCGATAGGGCGGGTCCTGTCGCTCTGGATGGGCCCTTTGCCGTCGATGGGCTGGCCCAGCGCATTGACCACGCGCCCGAGCAGCGCGTCGCCGACCGGCACCTGCACGATGCGCCCGGTGCCGCGCACCTGGTCGCCCTCTTTGATCTGCGTGTAGGGACCGAGCATGATGACGCCGACATTCTCTTCCTCGAGGTTAGAGGCCATGCCGAGGGTGCCATCGGGGAACTCCACCAGCTCGTTATAGCGGGCGCCCTGCAGGCCGAAGACCTGTACGATGCCGTCGCCCACCTGGATCACGGTGCCGACGGATACCGCCTGCACCGGCTGCTCGAAATGCTCGATCTGCTCTTTTATGACCGCCGTTATCTCATCCGGACGAATCGACATGGCTCACTCCATCTCCCCATCATTGACTGCCATTATCCCAGCGGGCGGGATGACTCACTCCGCCTCATCTGGGCCGTTGGTTGCCGGTCACACTATCTTTAGTGTGACCGATTATGCGCCAAGTTGCGCTTCAATGCGACGCAGCCGCCCGGCTACGCTGGCGTCGATCAACTCGTCGCCGATGCGCACGATTAGGCCGCCGATGATGGACGGATCGACCGTCTCCGCCAGGTCGATGGTCAGCCCCGTGCGCCGGCCGAGCGCCGCCTGCAGGCCCTTGCGTTGCACGTCGGTCAGCGGCAGGGCCGAGGTGACGTGGGCGGTTGCCCGCCGCTCCCGCTCGCGCTCCAGCCGCTCGAAGGCGGCCGTGACCTGCGGGACCATGCCGGCCCGGCCGCGCTCGACCAGCAGCAGCACCAGGTTAAGGGCCAGGCCGTTGACCCGCCCCTTCAGCACCTCGCGCGCCTCCTGTACCCGGCGCGCACGGCCCAGTTTGGGGTCGCTCAGGCGCGACGCGATGCGTGTCTGCTCCCAGGTCTCGGCTAGCGTCGTCATGTCGCGCCGCCATTCGTCCAGGTTGTTATGTTCAAGCGCCAGTTCAAGGGCGGCCTGGGCGTAGCGCCGGGCCACCAGGGTGCTATTCGCCGCCGCCATCCTTACTGCTGTCCTTCCACATCGGTGATCGCCCGGTCGACCAGATCGCGGCCGGCCTCTCCGGACACGGCATCGCCGACGACCTTACCTGCGGCGAACACCGCCAGGCGTCCGGCCTCGCGCCGCAGTTCGTCCACGGCGGCCTGGCGGTCGCTCTGGATGGTGGCATGCGCCCGCTGCACCAGGGCATCGGCGTCGCTCTTCGCGCGCTCCACCAGGGCCTGGCTCTGCGCCTCGGCGGCCTTTTGGGCCGCGGCGATGATGGCCTGCGCCTCCGCCTGGGCCTGGTCGAGCTGCCGCTGCGACTCGCGCTGCGCATCGGCGGCGCGGCGCTGGTTCTCCTCGGCCAGGCGCAGGGCCTGCTCGATGCGATCGGTGCGCTGCCGCAAGCCGTTGGAGATCAACTTCCCCCCTATCCACCACAGCAGGTAGAGAAACACCACGAAGGTGACGATCTGGAAGACCCACGCAAGTGTAACGTCCATGGCGCTAGACCGTCCTTCCCGCCTCGGCCACGGCGCGGTCGGCCAGGTCGCGCGCGGCCGGCGTATCGAGCGAGCGCCCGGCCACGCGGCTCGCCGCCAGGATGGCCAGGGGCACCACCTCGCGCCGCAGCGCCTCTACCGCGGCCTGGCGCTCGCGCTGAATCTCCGCCTGGGCCTCGGCCAGCACAGCATCCGCCTCCGCCTTGGCCCGCGCCATCATCTCCTGCCGCTGCGCGCCAACCTCTCGTACGGCCGCGGCGATCTGCGCCTGAGCTTCCTGACGCGCCTGATCCAGCCGGCGCTTCACCTCGCGCTGCGTCTCTTCGGCGCGGCGCTGCGCCTCCTCGGCGGCACGCAATCCCTGCTCGATGCGCTTGGCGCGCTCCTGGAAGACCGCCGCCAGCGGCCGGTACAGGATGCTGCGCAACAGCGCGAAGAAGATCAGGAAACTGGCCACCTGCACGATCAGCGTGAAGTCGATATGGACCGGTGAAGACATCTAGCGCATTTCCTTAAGATAGTGGCCGGCCTGGCGGCCGGCCCACCGATACAGGCAACCTACTTGTTCGGGTTGGCGAAGATCAGGATGATCGCGAAGACCAGGCCGATGATCGGGTACGCCTCGATGATACCCACGCTGATGAACATCGTGGGCAGCAACGAGCCGCGCGCCTCGGGCTGCCGTGCGATACCCTCCACGGTACGACCGGTTACCAGACCATCGCCGACGCCCGCGCCGATGGCGCCGCCGGCTATGATAATCCCTGCCGCGATGAGACCGCCCAGAATCGCTAACCCGTGATCAGTCATGCCAACCCTCTCATGTGTATGTGTTTTCGCCCGCGCCTCCCGCGGGTTTATCTACCTACATATACCGTATTCTCGCCACCTCTCAGTGCCCTTCCGTCGCCGTGGCGATGCCGATGTAGGACACCGTGAGAATGGTGAAGATAAACGCCTGCACACCGCCGACGAACAGGCCCAACCCCACGCCAAGCGCCGCGTATGGGAACGGCAGCACCACGAGCGCGATCCCAGTGCCGAGCAGCGTGCCAAGCACCAGCGTCAACACCTCGCCCGCGAAAATGTTGCCGAAGAGACGGAAGGCCAGCGTAAACGGCTTGGAGAACTCTTCGATGATGTTAATCGGGAAGAGCCACCAATACGGCTGGAAGTAGTGCCCGATGTATCCGCCGCCGCCGCGCGCCCCCACCGAGAGCGACTGCACGATGATGAAGACCATAAGGGCCAGGCCCATGGTCGTATTGATGTCGCTGGTCGGCGAGTGCCACCACGAGAACGGCAGGGGTATCAAGCCGATATAGTTGGAGATCAGGATGAACAGGAACAGGGCCACCGCCAGCGGGCCGATGCTGGACAGACGCGCCGCGCCCAGCGTCTCCGAGACCATGTTATTGATGAACTCGGAGACATACTCCAGCAGGTTCTGGACGCCGCGCGGCGCGCCCGTGCTGAGGCCGCGGCGCACCAGCAGCGCCAGGCCCAGGATGATGGCTATCACGATCCAGGTCATCACGATGGTATCGACGTTGAACTCCGGTCCGAAGAATCCGGTGTGCGTCTTGGGACAGGGGCCGAAACACCAATAGTTGTGCTCGCCGATCCTCGAGCTCAGATCGCTGCCACCGCCACCGCCGGCGGCGACGCGTTGTAGCGGATGCAGCAAGGCCCAGGCAATCGAGAGTTTACCCATAGACGGGAGCCCCGTCCTCCTTTCTCCAGCGCTGGAGTACGGCCCAACAGGAATAGACGATGCCGACCAGCAGGCAGAGCCCGAGGCCTGCCGCCATCGCCGGCAGATTGATGCCGTGCGTCCGCGCCGCGGCCCAGGCGATCAGCAGGATCAGGCCGAAGCGCAGCAACATGTTACGCGGCATCGTCAGGCGCAAGGATTGCCAGGCGTCCTGCCCGCGCAGCACGCGATCCAGCTTGCGCGCCAGCAACAGGTTATTGAGCAAACCGGTCACCAGCCCGAGTAGCAACCCCCGGACCACCTCGGGATGATCCGTCAAGATAAATATGATCACCACGGGCAGCAGCAACGCCGTCGCAACTGCTCCGCCGGTGATGACCAATGGCCGCAGCGCCATGCTCCTCCTTGCCGCTACCACGCGGACGTATGCGCCCCGCAACTCACAGCGAGCGCACTATTGGGGCGATGATGAGGTAAGCCGTATAGAATCCGGCGATTAGTCCGATAAAGAGGCCGATGAGCAAGCCCCATGGGGAGCTATGCAGTTGGCTATCGGCAAAGCGCCCCGCCAGCACCCCGATGAGGATCAGAACGGCAAGATCAAGGCCACAGACGCTCACCACGCCCATGGCCCTGAGGAGCGTTACCCGCTCGCGATCATTGCGCTGTTGTTGGCCCATCTGAGGCCGGCCCCGCCGGCAACCTCACTATATCATGATACGGGGTCGCAGGCAACGGGCGGAAGCAGATATGCAGATATCCCTTACGACTTCTTCTTGGTCTTGGGTGGCGCAGCCTTGGCCTTGGGTTTCGGCTTGGGCTTTGGCAGGATCGTCGTCTGCACGGTGCGCGTGCTTTTGCCCTTGGAGGTGCGCGCCGTCACCTTGAAGGTGGCCGGCATCGGACGGGGCGGGTTGTACTTGATGCGTACTAGGCTGGTCAGATTTCCCTTGGAGTCGGTGTGCCCGCTCATCTTGATGCTGGCCAGGACGACCGTCTTGACCACCTTCTTGCGCTTCTTCCCCTTGCCGGTATAGCTGACCTTGGTCTGCGTCACCTGCAACAGCCCGTCTATCGCTGCGCGCGCTGCGGAGTGGACGGCGACCTTCAGAGTGCCGCCACCGCCGGTCACGCGCGCGGGCGAGAGATGCACGCTCAGTGGCACCGCGACCGGGTGGGGTTTCGGCTTGGGGTGCTTCGTCGGCGCAACCGGGGAGCTCACGATAACAGGCTTTGAGGTCTTGACCGGCGTCACCGTCGGCGGGACAGTCATCGTCGGTAACAGTGTTGCCGTTGGCGTCAACGTAGCCGTTGGCGTCACCGTGAGGGTCGCGGACGGCGTGGCGGTGGGCGTGGTGGTCGCCGTCGGCGCCGGCACGCTCTGGCCCTGCATGGGAATGGCAAAAGGAGTGGCCCAACCGTTGACGGATAGATTTAGCGTGCTGCCGGGTATGGACGATTGCCCCGCCGTGCCCTGCGCCGGCGACCAGGTCACCGCGATGGTGCAGGACTGATTGGTCTGCAGCGTCGTGAGGCAGGTGTTGGTGCCCGCCAACTGGAAGGGATTCGGCACGCCCAGGAAGCTCAAGGGATAATTGACCGTGACGCTGATGATCTGCACGGGATAGACGCCGTTGTTGGTCACCGTCACGTTCGTCGGCTGGCTGGTCGTCCCCTGCACTACCTCGCCGAAATCCAGCGGGTTAGGGTTGGCGGAGAGCTGCGGCGGGGCCGCGATGCCCGAGCCGCCCAGCGGCACGACCTGCGGGCTGCCCGCCGCGTTGTCGTAGAAGGTCAGGCTCCCGCCCGTCGAGACCCCCGTGCCCGCTGGCGTGTAGGTGATCAGCAGCGTGCAGCTCCCACCGGGCGGCAGATTGCCCTGGCAGTTCTGCGGGTTGCCGCCGAACGGCGGCGTACCGAGGCCGATATAGGTCGCGGGTTGCGTCAGCGTGACTTGGTTGATCGTGACGGTCACGTTGCTGGTGTTGGTGATGGTGATCGGCTGCGGCGCGCTGGTCGTCCCCACGATCTGCGGCGGGAAGACCACGCTACTTGGCGAGATGCTGACGCTCAGGCCCGGCGCGATGGCCAGGGCATGGCTGTCCCCCGCCGCGATCGCCGTGATCCCGCTCAGCTCACTGATTGTGACCGGCGACGTCTGCTGGATGCCGGTGCCGTCGCCGAGCTGCCCGTTCGCGTTGTTGCCCCACGCCTGCGCTGTGCCGCCGGGGAACAGGGCCAGGTTGAAGCCATCCCCCGCGGCGATGGCCGTCGGCCCGCTGAGCCCTTGCACCTGCACCGGGCTCAGGCTGCACGATACCGTGCCCACCGGCGCCGGCAGCGTACACTGGCCAGTACTCGCGCCTAGTTGCCCGGCGCTGTTGTTGCCCCAGGCCCACACCGTGCCGTCGCGCTTCACAGCCAGGCTGTGGTCCCCGCCCGTAGCGATGGCCACCACGTTAGTGATGGGGTTGCCGCTCTGATCGATGACCATGGCCGGGGCGTTGTTCGACACCGCGGCGTTGGGGTTGGTGGTGATGCCCAGTTGCCCGTAGGAGTTGTCGCCCCAGGCCCAGACGTGGCCGTCGGCCGTCAACGCCAGGCTGTCGTTGCCGCCCGCGGCGATGGCCACGACGTTGGTCAGGGTCGCCCCGCTGGTCGCGCCGACGGCGAGGGGCGTGACCGTGCCGTTGCCGAGGGTGTTGCCCAGTTGCCCGTTGCTGTTGCTGCCCCAGGCCCACACCGTGCCGTCGGCGGCCAGCGCCAGGCTGTGGTTGGTCCCTGCCGCCACGGCCGTCACCCTAACGGCCCGCGGGAAGACCACCTGGGAGGGCGTGCTGCAGACGCTGCTGTTGCAGTAGGCGCTGTTGGGGTAGCCGAGCTGGCCGGAGGCGTTGTTGCCCCAGGCCCAGACCGTGCCGTCGGGGGCCAGGGCCAGGTCGTGCGTCCCGCCCGCCGCCAGCACCGCGCCGGAGACCGCGGCCGTCGTGCTAATGGCGGGTAGGTTGAGGCTGATGCTCACCGGCGTGGTACGGGAACAGCCGCTTATCTGGATGGGGCCGACCTTGTTGCAGACGGTATTAGTGCCCAGTTCGCCGCTCTGGTTGTCGCCCCAGGTCCAGACGTGGCCGTCGGCGGTCAGGGCCAGGCTGTGGTCGGTGTGGCCGAAGGTGCGCGCGACGGGATTGCCGCCGGCGGCGATGGCCACCACGCCGGTGATCGAAGCGACGGCGCTGGGCTGCAAGCTGGGCTGGCTGGAGCCGTTGCCGAGCTGTCCCTGCTCATTGGAGCCCCACGCCCAGGCGCCCGGTGGATTGGTAACGGCAGCCTGGATACGCGGATTGGGCGAAGCCTGAGCGGCCGGGAGGCCCGACAGGGTCAGGGCCGCCAGCAGAAGGAGCGAAAGGGCAGCGCCCTGCCGTCTGATCGTCACAATCGCCGGCATCCTGGATAGCGCCCTGGCGCCGGTAGAGGGGCGCTGAGCCGCCCGCCAAAACCCTGTCATGTCATCTCCAGGCGGAATAGTGCGGGAGGGTGGGACACAACCATGCCGGCAAATGACAACTCCCACGTGCTGCGCAATAACAAGTTGTCCTATAACTCTAGCAACCTGGAGGCGCGGTGTGTGACAGAAGTGTTGCTCCGCGCCGCGTGTCGCCTAGCATCCAAAGCCGCGCTGCGCTATCATTACCCTCGTCGGACTCTGCCGGTGGCCGATCTACCGGCGCACCCTGGATGGTGGGATGCCGCGAGACCTGTTGACCGTCACGCTTTGTGAGCTTGCCGAGCAGATACTGGCCATGCGCGAGGTGCTGACCGAGCCGGCCGTGGCCACGAAGCCACACGCCCGGGCCGTGGCCACCTTGCTCGGGCGCGGGCTGGACGCGGTGGAAGGGCACCTGCAACGCGCCGCCATCGTCCCCGATAGCGATGATCCTGCCGCGGCTTTGCGCCCCCTCGACGCCTGTGGCCGCGCCCTGCGCGGGCTGCACCGGCGGCTGGGCTTGCTGGACAAGCGCTGGGACACGGCGCCGATCGATATCTTTCTGCGCCAGTTGCGCGAAGACGCCGGCGGCCTGCCGCACCCGGCCGTGGTGCTCTCCGATTCCTTCGACGCTCTCGACGACGACGTGGCGGGCGCCCTGCGCCACGACCTGGACGCGACCGGCATCGCCGCGGGCGCGGCGTGGCACGGCCAGGCAGTCATCGCCGTGCCCCGCCTGGTGGCGACCAACCCACTGGCCTGGCCGCTGCTGCTTCCCGCGCTGGTCCGTCTGCGCGGCGACACCGCGCAGGACCCGGCCGCGGCCGCCGTGTGCCTGGGCGGTCCGGCGGTCTTCGCCGCGCAGGCCGCGCAGGCGCTCATCATGACGCCGGCCGGCACGCCGGTCTGGCCCGCCCTGTCACGGCTGGCCGCGACGGCCCAGCGCTACGCCATTCACCCTGCCGGCGATCAGGGTATCGGCGACGACGCGCTGGCCGCGTCCGAGCCGGTCTCCCTCTTTGTCCACCTGGCGCTGTCGCGCGACAGCGCGCTGGGCTTCGAGCGGGCGCCTCACGCGCACGAGGGGGCGGACGCGCACCCCGTCTCCTCGGCCGGTGCGCCCCTGCCCAGCCCGTCCGAGGCCGCGGCGCTGCTGGCCAAGCTGGCCGCGGGCGTGCCGATCAACGCCGTCGACCCGCCGCTGCCGCCCGATTTCGTGCAACGCCTGGACGCCGTGGACGACCCGGCCGGCCTCTACGACCTGCTGGAACCGCTCGGCGAGCGCCCGGCCACCCTGCCGGCCATCCTGGGCGTGGGCTGGCTCTACAAGGTGCGCTATAGCTATCCATATTTCCGCGAGGCGCTGCGTAGCGGGCCGACGCTGCGCGCGGCGCTGGACGCCTATCGCCCGCACATGATCGAGCGCACCGAGCTGCTGCTGCAATCCATCGAGGCGGCCCACGTGCAGGGCATCTTTCTGCGCGGGAGGCTTGAGCCGTGAGCATCCTCAACGAGCGCCAGATCCTGCACCGTCTGATGGTCGCGCGCGACGTGGTGATCACGCCGATCGTCGACTTGGCCACGCAGCTCGGACCGACCTCGCTCGACGTGCGCCTGGGCACGCGCTTCCAGGCGCAGAAGCGCAGCGCCCTGGCCTACATCGAGCCGCTGCAGGACCCCGAAGAGGTGCGGCGCGAGATAGCCGAATATACGCAGGACTACACCATGCGGCCGACCGAGCCCTACGTCCTCCACCCCGGCGAATTCGCCCTGGCCAACACGCTGGAGTTCATCCGCCTGCCGGCCGACCTGGCGGTGCGCCTGGAAGGGCGCAGCAGTTGGGGCCGCGTGGGCTTGCAGATCCACTCCACGGCCGGCTTCGTCGATCCCGGCTTCTCCGGCACCATCACCTTCGAGCTATCCAACATAGGCAAGGTGCCTATCCCGCTCTATCCCGGCCTACGCATCGGCCAGCTCAGCTTTTACACCAGCGAAGAGAGCGTGATCCCCTACCGATCCAAACGCCTGACCAAATACGCCGGCAAGATCGCGCCGGTGGGCAGCGCCTTCTATCAGGACCCCGAATACCGCTATATCCGGCGCCAGAAGGAACGTGACGATGCGGGTCGTCCCACGCTATAGGCGGCTGAACCAGTCGATCCCTCGCCGTCTGCGCTGGACCCGTGCGCGCACGCCCTCGCGCCGTTACCTCGCCATCCCCTACCGGCCTGCCGGCCGCAAGATCGAGCGCCCCTCGGCCCGCATCAGCCTGATGCACCTGGTCGGCACCGTGTCCGTCGCCGTGATCCTGTGGGGCGTCGCCTCGTTCGTGCAGTCCATCTACGCCGGGCGCATCTATCCGCACGTGACCATCGACCATGTCCCGGTCGGCGGCATGAACCGCGCCGAGGCGCTGGCCGCATTGACCAATAGCGAAAACGAGCGCGTCAACTCCACCATCTACGTGCAGGTAGCGGACAAGACCTGGAAGGTAACGCCCGCCCAGTTCGGCGCGCGCTACGACATCGAGAGCGCCGTCGACCGCGCCCTGGCCCTGGCCCACGGGGGACCGTTCCTGCTGGGCGGCTGGGACGAGTTCCAGACCATCTGGCGCGGCGCCAACGTGCCGCTGACCGGCACGCATTCCCCCGGCGCCGTCAGCCGCTTCCTGGACGACGTCGCCGGCGCGGTGCACGTGGCCCCGCGCAGCGCCGCCGTCGGCATACGCAACGGCGATGTGGTGATCGTGCGCCACTCGGTCGACGGATGGGAGCTCGACAAGGCGGCCGCCGCGGCCGTCCTGGGCGCCGTGATCAACACCCACGACGCCACCGCCGTCTCGCTGCGGCGGGTGCCGGTGCGCTCGGCCCTGAGCGACGTGGAGGCCAACCAGGCGGTGGACCGCGCCGAGCGCCTGCTGGCCGCGCCGATCCGGTTCCAGTATCAGGACCTACCGGGCTCGCCGCAGTGGGTGTTGACCAGAGACGGCACGCTGCGCCTATTGACCTTCACGCCCCGCTGCGGCCAGACATCCTGCCGCTTCGAGATGGGCATCGATCTGCACAAATTGAGCCAGGCCTTCAATACCGGCAAGCCGTCGGTGGCTCAGACGATAGACCGCGCCCCTCTGCCCGCCTATTACAGCCTCTACGGCTACGGGACGGGCGATCTGAGTCAGGTCAGGGTCGTCGCGCAGCCGGACATCCCCGGCCAGACCATCGACGTGGCCGCGGCGGCGGCCGGCATCCTGCAGCAGGCCGACAACACATCGACCCAGCGGACGGTCACCCTATGGACGGTGACCCTGCATCCCACCTTCACCTTCACCGACGCCGTGGGGCTGGGCTTCCAGGGCCTGCCGCCGGTCGGCCACGGCTCGGCCTACTTCGATCCACAGTACGTGGACTGGGCGCGCCGGGACAACGTCAACGTGGCCGCCAACGTCATCAGCGACACCATCGTCCAGGCCGGCAAGCCGTTCAGTCTATCCGTGCAGGCCGGGCCGCTCGATGCGAGCTCCGGCTATTTGGCCGGCCAGAACGTCGTCGGACCGCACGACATCACCGGCGCCAACGGCGGCGTCACCCTATTCGCCTCGGCCGTACTGGCGGCCGCCTACGACGCCGGCCTCTCCATCGAACGGCGCGTGCACTACCCTTACCTGAACGCCTTCATCCCGCCCGGGCTCGACGCCGTGGTCAGCTACGACAAGAAGAAGAGAGTGGCCGACCTCGTCTTCCGTAACACCACCGACCACCCCATCCTGGTGATGACGCACAACGACGGCCAGGGCCGGGTCGACGTCTTCATCTTCAACGGCGCCGGCTTCGCGCCGATGCACAAGCGCGGCACCTATACCTCACAGGCCGATGCGCCGCAACTGACCCTCAACCCGGACGGCAGCGTGGACGCGACCATCGTGCGCCACATGACCATCAACGGACAGACCACGCAGGACAGCCTGACCAGCCACTACACCCCGCTCGATCCATAGGCACGTCCGTGCACGACTGAAGACACCCCTCCGCGGATCGGGAGACATCCCCCGCCGGGCCAGAGGCGCGATACCGCGCACCTGCGGACGGGTAGCCGGTTGCTATAATGGCTGTAGCGATGGGCAGTGGCGCAATGGTAGCGCAGCTGACTTTGGATCAGAAGGTTCCAGGTTCGAATCCTGGCTGCCCAGCCCCTGCGCCGCGGTACCGCTCCCTGGCTGTGTGCCGTGCTACGTCGGCAGTTTGCTCAGGTGTGCGGACTGTCGAGGAAAGTGGGACCGGCTCGCCGCCAGGATCAGGACACCCTAACCCGTTCCCGACCTTGACCCAGGCGACGGTCGAGCCGGCGCGCAGGCCGAACGCCTCGCGGATCGGCTTGGCGATGGGCATGCGTCCTTTCTCGTCCGGGTGGGCGAAGCCGGCCGTCGCCTCCCGCGCGCTCATCGCTACCTCCTCTATGAGATACCCGCTGTGTGGGAGGGTCCCACGCCTTCAACTGTACCGCCTGCCCGGTCAAGTAGTCAATGAGCAGGGATGTTCAAGGATACGATCTGGACCACCCCTTCAGACGACGGAGGCGCACAAGCGATCGAGCGGGCACTGTGTCTCGCAGGACCGCGATCCAGCCTCTCCCCTCGACATACCGGCGGCATGGTCCGCTCCTCTCTCTTTCGGACAATGTCATCAGCGTCAGACCAACACGACATTTCCCCCATACGCCGCGACCTGCCCATCGTGCGTGAGGAGATGCAGCGGTTCAACGTGCGCCTGGGCGACCAGGGCGCGGTCGAACGGGTCGCGGTGATAATCGGGCAATTGCGCCACGGCCAGCGCGTGCTCCAGGGTGAAGGGCAAAGGCAGAAAGCCGTCGGCCAGTGCCGCCGTGCGTACCTTGGCGACATCGGCCGTTAGCTTGCCCAGGCGCACCTTGATGGCGATTTCCCACAGGCACATCGGGCTCACGAACACGTCGTTCGCCGGATCGGCGATCAGATCGCGCGCACGGCTCGGCAGGGCCGGCGCATTCGCCAGCCACCAGAGCAGGATGTGGGTGTCCAGGAGGAGACGCATCAGGCCCCACCTTCGAAGTCGGCCAGGACCTCGGGCGGGAGCGGCGCGTCGAAATCCTCGGCGATGGTGATACGCCCCGCGAGCGATCCGGGACGTCGCGGCTGACCGGGGACCGCCAGGCCGACCAGGCGGGCCATGGGTTTGCCCGCTTTCGCGATGATGATCTCGTCGCCCCGCGCGACATCCTCCACCAGCTCTGAGAGATGAGTCTTGGCTTCGTGAATGTTAATCTGGCGCATCTGTCCTCCCCCTTAACTAAACTAAGTCTAGTTTACCAGGTGTGCTACGCAGGTTCTCCGGCCACGCGGACTCAATCGCCGCGGCGCATATCCGCCCGGCCGCTGGAAGCCAGCCAGACCGCTTTTCTTCATGTAACCCGACCCCCGCGGCTTCCGGCGACTCGCAAAACCGCCTCTTCCGGTAGCGGGTCAGCAGAACCATTAGCGCCATGGTGGCTAGTCAGTGTGTGATGCCTCTTCGTGCCGGCTGTAGGCGCCGTCGATGACGATTCCCGCATCCAGGAACGGGCGCTCGGGCTGACTCCGTCTGGCCGGCATGGCGGGACGTCAGCGCTCGTCGGCCGCGTCACGCGCGGCGGCCATCTCCCGCAGCCGGTCGAAGTAGCCGGCGCCGTAGTGCTCGGCCACGACCTCGGCGCGCGTCTCCTCCAGGCCGGCCAGCAGGTCGTCGTAGGTGGTCATGCTCACGGGACGACCCTATGACTTTTTGCTGGCCTTGCACGCGATATCGTCGCCATATTCAAAAAATCGGCCCTCTGCTAGAATAAGGACACGGTAGGAGCCGTCTTATTGCGCGCCACCAACATAAGAGGGTGGGGAGATGCCTGTTAGCTCACGGTCCGGCCGCTATGTCCGACAACCGACCGGATACCGGGCTTTCATACCGGCGCCTCTGCCTCCGGACCCAGCTGTCAGCCTGGACCTCTCCCTGATATCTTTGCTCTCTCAAGCCGATCAGGCCGTTGGCCGTCTGGACGGCGTGACGCATACGCTCATCAATCCCGACCTCTTCGTTGCCATGTATGTGCGCCGCGAAGCCGTCCTGAGCTCGCAGATCGAGGGCACCCAAAGTACCCTTGATGATGTCCTGGCTTTCGAGCTCGATCCACGCGGACAGGAAGTACCGCGGGATATCGAAGAAGTTGTGAACTACATCACCGCGCTGAGGTATGGGCTCGATCGTTTGCCGGCACTTCCCCTGTCACTGCGGCTCATCAGGGAGATCCACGCGGTTCTCTTGCACAATGCGCGCGGGGCCCACAGGCAACCGGGAGAGTTCCGCACCTCCCAGAATTGGATTGGCCCAGAGAATGCATCGCTAGAGCATGCGACGTTCGTCCCGCCGCCCGTCGCCGAGATGAACCAGGCGCTCGATAACTTCGAACGCCTCTTGCATCATGAGCAGGCCCTACCCGTCCTGATTCACTGCGCGCTGGCCCATGCTCAGTTCGAGACCATTCACCCGTTCCTGGATGGCAATGGGCGCGTCGGGCGCCTCCTCATCACGTTCCTGTTGTGTTGCCGTGGCGTGCTGCACCGCCCCTTGCTCTATCTGAGCTATTTTCTTAAGCGCCATCGCGCCGAATACTACGATCGGCTCATGGCTATTCGCGAGGATGGCAATTGGGAAGGGTGGATACACTTCTTCTTGCGCGGGGTGGTGGACACGGCCCAGGAAGCGACCGATACAGCGCGCGCCATCGCCAGCCTGCGGGAACAGCATCGGAGTCTGGTCCAGCAGGCGAAGTTGGGCAACCATAGCCTAGAGTTGCTCGATTTGCTCTATCAATGGCCCCTCCTGAACGTGAACTTCGCCAAGGACAAGCTGGGCGTGTCGTTCTACACGGCCAACAAGCTCATCGAGGGCTACGAACGGCTCGGCCTGCTCGAAGAGATCACCGGAACCCGGCGCAATCGCCGCTATCGCTACGCGTCCTATGTGGACCTATTCCGTGAGGATCAGGGCTTCGCGATGGATGAGACGCCGGTACAGGTCACGGAAAGCCAGGCGCAGCAACAGTAGATCGCTTGTCCTCGCATGGCCGGCGGGTGCCCCGTCCCTATCCGACGGCGCGGCGGATCGCCGCCAGCAGGAAGAACCAGTCTTCCTCCGATTGCGGACGCTTCCCGCGGTAGGTGATGGTACTGAGCAGCGCCACCTCGTCGTCGGACAGGCGATACAGGGCGCGGGCGCGCTGCAACGTCTTCGGTAGCGCCCGGCTATCGGGCGTCTCCGCGGCGTGCTCCGGCAGGCCCAGCAACCGCGGCACCGTCGTCTCCAGGGCCACGGCGATGCGGTAGAGCACGATCGCCGACGGCGACGCCCCCTCCGTCGTCTCCATCTCCGAAAGATAGCTGGTGGCGATGCCGGCCTTGCGCGCCAGGGCCGAGAGCTTCATCCCCTGCGCCACGCGCCGCTCGCGCACCCGCCGGCCGAGGCCGGCCACGATGTCTCTGGGCACGTCTGTTCGCTCTGGTTAAAGTACTTCAGCTATAGCAAACAAAGGTACTGGACAAAGGACCTAACCCATCTTACAATCTCTTCATCTTCGCGTGCAAGAGGATTAAAGATTGGTCAGCATCCTGCCGGGCGTTTTCGCCAAGTACCGCGCTCAGCGCCTCAACGACTATCCCTTCCTGCCGGTCTTCCCCGGCGATGAGCTGGAGGAGGATGAGGTCTCCCCCGAAGAAGGCGAGGTGGAGCGCGACTACGAGCTGCCGATCGCGGAGTGGCGGGCCATCCCGCCGCGCGAGCCCGGGCCGGACATGCCGCGGCGCTTCGTCGACGGCACCATCGTGGCGCGCACCATCGGCACCCTCGCCGACGCCCAGGACCGCCAGCGGCCCCTGCTCATGGCGGTGATCGGCGCCGCCGCCCTGGAGCTGGAGGGGCGGCGCCTGGCCCGGCGCGAGCACGACGCGGCCATGGAGACGGTGCTGGCCATGATCACCAAAGGGCTCAAGCGCGAGGACATCGACCAGATGCACGGCGGCCTCTCCGACCTCGGCATCCGGCTGCTGGAGCTGCCCGCGCGCAGCCTCTCCACCGACTTCGAGCTGGCGCGCACCCACACCTTTGACGGGACGCGCGACGAGATGCTCAAGGTCGAACAGCATCTGGTGCTCGACGCCCTCGACCGCCCGACCGTGGTCGATGGCTCGCTGGAGGACCGGCTGGAGCCGCTCTCCTCGTGGGATGTGCCGGTGGTGGCCGTGGTCAAGCGCCTGCTGCGCATCCGCAATCACCTCCACCTGGCCGGCATCAATCTGGTGTACGCGCTCAAGCCCGGCGAGCGCACGCCGGCCATCGTGCTGCAGACGCACTCGCGCCCCTACGTCTACTCGCCGGTGGTGAGCTGGTACCTGCGCCTGCACGGCGGCGGGGGCATCGCGCCGAGTTGGGGCGTGGTACGGGTCGCCGTGGCCCAGGAGTACTTCGAGCAGACGCTCGGCGGCGACTTCGACTGGCTCAGCCGGCTCTCGGGCTGGCTGTTCGCGCTGCGCTGCCGCGACCAGTCCTACCAGCGCATGCCCGTCTCGCTCGAGCCCATCGTGCGCGTCGAGGAGCACCTGAAGGCGCTGCGGCCCAGCCTGGACGCCGCCATCGGCCGCTTCACCAACGCGGCCGGCCTGGCCTAGAGTCATGCCGGAGGGGTTGGTTTGCGATGGGCACTCTTCCTCGGACCGCCGGCATCCCGGCCGGCAACGCGGGCCGGCTGAGCACGCGTGCTAGCCGGAGGTCCGGGGGCGGCGCTGCAAAGTCCGTCCTCCGATCGTGCACAGGTGGAGGGGATGATGGACGCACCCGATAGCCAACAGCACACACTCGGCGACCCCGCGGCGGGGAAGCTCTTGGGCAAGGTCGCTTCGCCCGAGGGCGACGAGGCCACCTCCGAGCAGTTCACCTTCTGGGTCTCCGAGGACGTACTGGTGGAGAAGACGCAGATCGTGCGCGCCCTCAGCCCCTACAGCCAGGGCTGCATCTCCTTCCACGCCGTGGTGGACGAGGTGTACCGGCGCAGCCGCCGCCGCGGCGTGCTGGAGGAGGCCGACCGCTTCGGCGGCGACGCCGGGGCCACCCTCCCGCTCGACAGCCAGGGCCTCACCTACGCCGCGGCCAGGATCCTGCGCGCCGAGCCCCCGGTGCTGGCGCCGCCGCGCGAGGAGAGCCTGGTCTACCTGTCCGGGGCGGCGGAGGCGCGCGTCGCCTACGGGGTCGAGGAGATGGGCCAGCCCCTGCCCATCGGCCTCTTGAAGAACGGCGGCAGCGCCTTCGCCGGGCCCGCCTACATCGACCTGGACTACCTCCTGGGCGCCAACGGCGCGCACCTCAACGTGACCGGCGTGGCCGGCGCGGCCACCAAGTCCAGCTTCCTGATGTCCGTCCTCTACTCACTGCTCCAGCACTGCCGCGAGCGGCAGCGCCGTGCGCCCTCAGCCCCCGACAACCCGGCCATCGTGCCGATCGTGCTCAACGTCAAGGGCTACGACCTGCTGTGGCTGGACCACCCGAATCGCCGCTACGATGCGCAGACGGCGGGGCCGATCTGGCGCGACCTGGGCATCGAGCACCCCACCGCCTTCGCGGACGCGCGCTTCCTGGCCCCCGAGCAGGCCGCGGCCCGCGCAGCCGTGCCGGTGGGGCGGCCCGTCGAGCGCTATAGCTGGAGCCTGGGCGAGGTGATCGCGGGTGGACTGTTCCCCTACCTCTTCGGCGATGAGGACCGCGAGGACGAGAATTTCCTGGGCCTGCTGCAAGATGTCGAGGCGGTCCTCACGTTCGAGCGACAGGAGGGCAGCACCTACGAACGCGCGCTGCAGCGCGAAGCGCCCGACACCTTCCAGAAACTGCTGGAGTGGATCGACGGCCAGATCCACCTGCCCGAGGGCGAGCGCCGCCTGAGCAACCACCACCCCGGCACCTGGCGCAAGTTCTACCGCCGGCTGCGCCGCGTGGTGCAGGAGGGCGAGGGGCTGCTGGTCCGCCACGGCACCCAGGGCCGCCCGCTCGACCTCACCGCCGCCGCCACCCGTCCGCCCACGGTGGTCGACCTGCAATCGGTGCGCGACGCGGCGCTGCAGCGCTTCGTGGTGGCCGCCATCTTTGCCCAGGTCAGCGCGGCGCGCACGGGCACCAACGCCGTGCCCAACCTGGCCTACGTGATCGTGCTGGACGAGCTGAACCGCTGGGCGCCGCGCGGCTCCTCCGACCCCATCACCCGGCTGATCGAGCGCGTGGTGGCCGAGATGCGCAGCCAGGGCGTCATCCTCTTCGGGGCGCAGCAGCAGGCCAGCCAGGTCTCGCCGCGGGTGATCGAGAACGCGGCCATCCGCGCGCTGGGGCGCACCGGCGCGCTGGAGCTGAGCCAGCCGCTGTGGGGCTTCCTCGGCCCCGGCGCCAGGCGGCGCGTGCAGAACCTACAGCCCAATGAGAAGCTGGTATACCAGGTCAACTTCCGCGAGCCGATGCAGGTGCAGGTGCCCTTCCCCGCCTGGGCCATGCGCCGCGACGAAGCGGTCATCGCGGCGGCCGGTGGGCGGTTCGACGACCTGGAGGAGTGGGAACGATGAAGATTCTACACACCGCGGACTGGCATTTGGGCGATCACCTCGGCACTATCGACCGCACGGACGACCAGTTCCGCTCCCTGCGCCAGATCATGACCTACTGCGACGACCACCAGGTGGATGTGCTCGTGGTGGCGGGGGACGTCATCGAGCAGTACCACGGCGAGAGCCTCGCCGCCCTGGTGCGCCGGCTGGCCGAGTTGTTGCACCCGCAGTTGAAACGCGGCATGCGCGCGCTCTTCATCCCCGGCAACCACGACCGCGAGCACCTCTTCAGCCTGGTCGAGACCGTGCAATCGCTCACCGGCCCCGAGGAGGCCCGCCGCCTGCAATTCGTCGGGCGTCCGCGGCGCCTCGAGTACCAGGACCGCGACGGGCGGGTCCGCGTGCAATTCGTGCTGGCGCCCTATCCCACGGCCCACCGCTACCTGCCCGGCGACGCCGGCCTGCGCAGCCTGAGCGGCGCCGAGAAGCGCCAGGCCCTGGCCCGCGCCTACGCCGCGAAGGTTGCCGCGGCCCAGCGCGAGCTGGACCCGCGCCTGCCCGCCGTGCTCGTCGCCCACGTCTGCGTGCGCGGCGCCGAGACCTCGACCCTCTTCCGCATGAGCGAGGCCGAGGAGATCGTGGTGGAGTCAGGCGACCTGCCGGCCTGGTCCTACGTGGCGCTCGGGCACATCCACAAGGCCCAGGCGGTCGGCGGGCGCCCCAACGTCCGCTACGCCGGCAGCATCGACCGCCTCGACGCCGGCGAGTGCCACGACGACAAGTCGTGCGTGCTGCTGGAGATCGGGCCCGAGGGCCTGGCCGGCGAGCCGGAGCTACTGCTGCTGCCTGCCACGCGCATCTACCCGGTTGAGGTGACCGGCGACGTCGATGTCGAGGAGCTGGAGCGCCGCTACCCCGACCACCGGGAGGCGCTGGTCAGCCTGCGCGTGGCCTGGCGCCAGGGCATCGACAACCCGCACGCCCTCATCAACCGCCTGCAAGAGTTCTTCCCGCGCGTCTACCGCCTGGACCCGCGGCCCCTGGACGAGCCGGGCGGGATCGCCGCGACGGGAGCCGACGCGCGCGACGTGGCCGGGATGGTGCGCTCCTATCTGCAGAGCAAGCTGGCCAACCTGCCCGACGACGCGCGGGCGCGCCTGCTGGGCCTGGCGGCCGATCTGGTGGAGGAGGTGCAGCATGCTGCCGCTGCGCGTTGAGCTGGAGGGGTTCCTGACCTACCGCGACAGGACGGTCTTCGATTTCCAGGGCGAGTGGCTGTGGGCCATCACCGGCAAGAACGGCGCCGGCAAGTCGGCCATCTTCGACGCCATCACCTACGCCCTCTACGGCGAGCACCGCGGCGGGAAGCAACACGACGACCAGTTGATCAGCCAGGGGCGCGACGCGGCCTGCGTGGTCTTCGAGTTCGCGCTCGGGCCGGAGATCTACCGCGTGCAGCGCACCATCACCCGCCAGTACGCCCGCCGCAAGATCACCTACGACCGGACCTGCCAGGCCTATCAGCTCGTCTGCACGGGAGACGCGGGCGTGGCGACGCCCCTCGCCCTGCCGGGCACGGACCGCAAAGACGGCCTCGAGGCCTGGGTCGTGCGCACCATCGGCCTGACCCACGGCGCCTTCGTCTCCTCCGTGCTGCTGCAGCAGGGCCGCGCCGACCGCTTCGTGCTGGCCAAGCCGCGCGAGCGGCGGGATATCCTGATGGAGCTGCTCGACCTGGAGATCTACAAGCGGCTGGAGACCGCGGCACGCGCGCACCAGCGGCGCTGCGCCGATCAGATCTCCGACCTGGAGGCCCAGCTCCACCGGCTCACCGGCGCCACGCCGGAA
>Ga0070740_10002081_pt1 | contig 24775 bp, 21 predicted proteins | sample Coa_R2_FD_67286 | JGI IMG/M metagenome (GOLD analysis project Ga0070740, IMG submission 67286) | Surface soil microbial communities from Centralia Pennsylvania, which are recovering from an underground coalmine fire - Coalmine... | ecosystem: Environmental > Terrestrial > Soil > Unclassified ...
GAGACCCCGCGGCCGAAGATGCGGCCCTCGCGGATCGTGCCGCCGAACGGGTCGACCGACCAGCCGTCGCCGGCCGGCACCACGTCGATGTGCCCGTTGAAGTGCAGCACCGGACGCTCGTCCACGCCGGAGAGCCGCGCCAGCACGTTCACGCGCGGCAGGCCCTGGCCGTGCGGGGCCAGCACGGCGAGCTGGTCGTCGGGCACCGCCACGTACCGTACCTCGTAGCCCAGGCGCTCCAGCCAGGTGCCGGCAAAGGCGGCGCACTCGGGGTACGCGCGGCCCGGCGGGTTCTCGGTGGGGATGCGCACCAGGCCCTGGAGAAACGCGATCATCTCCGCCTGGATCGCCGCCAGCGACGCGCGCACCCGAGCGCACACGGCGGTGTCGTGCACCGGGTGCAATCCCGCGTCTTGCTCTACTGCCATCTCGCCGTCCTCCCTTCGTCTCGCCTAGCGTATCGTCGGGTCCAGGATCTCGCGCAGGCCCTCGCCCAGCAGGTTCAACCCTACCACCACCAGCATGATGGCCGCGCCGGGGAAGACGGCCATCCACCAGGCCTGCTGCAAGTAGTTCTGCGCGTCGTTCAGCATGTCGCCCCACTCGGGCGTCGGTGGCTGCGCGCCGAGGCCGATGAAGCTCAGGCCCGCCGAGGTCAGGATGGCCAGCCCCAGGCTGATGGTGACCAGCACGACGATCGGCGTGAGCACGTTGCGCAGCACGTGCACCACCATGATGCGCAGCGACGAGGCGCCCAGGGCGCGCGCCGCCTCCACGTAATCCTGCTCGCGCACGGTCAGCACGGCCGCGCGCACCGTGCGCGTGTAGGCGGGGATGGCCGCGATGCCCACGGCGATCATAACGGTGCCGAGTCCGGGACCAAGGATGGTGATGACCACGATAGCCAGCAGTATATCCGGGAAGGCCAGCATCACGTCCATCACGCGCATGATGATGCCGCCGATCCAGCCCCCGAGGTAGCCGGCGACCACGCCGAAGAGCGTGCCGAAGGCGGTGGCGATGCCGACCGCGACGAGGCCGACGGAGAGTGAGATGCGGGCGCCGGCCAGCACGCGGCTGAGGACGTCGTGCCCGGTGGCGTCGGTGCCGAAGGGGTACGACGGCGACGGCGGCGCCAGCACGGCGGAATAGTAGATGGCGGTGGGGTCGTGGGGCGCCAGCCACGGGCCGAACAGCGCCATCAGGGCGAAGGCGGCCACCAGGAACGCGCCGACCAGGCTGAGCGGACGCCTGGCCAGCGCGCGCAGCACACGCAGCCTGGCCGGGCGCGCCACGGCCGCGTCGTCGGCGTGTATGGCTATGCGCTGCACCTGCTCAAGCATATGGCCCCCTACGAGACCCTGATGCGCGGGTTGATCACGCCGTAGAGCACGTCGAGCAGCAGGTTGATGGCCACGTAGAGCACCGCGAAGACCAGCACGGCACCCTGAATATCCGGATAGTCGCGCCCTAGGATAGCGCTTACCACGATGGTGCCGAGGCCGGGACGCGAGAACACGTTTTCGACGATGACCGACCCGGCCAGCAGGCCGCCGAACTGCAAGCCGGCGATGGTCAGGACGACGATGATGGCGTTGCGCAGCGCGTGCACCAGCACCACACGCCGACGCGCCAGCCCCTTGGCCTGGGCGGTGCGGATGTACTCCTGCTGCAAGACCTCACTGAGGCCGGCGTAAGTCACGCGCGACAGCACGGCGGCGGCCGGCAGGGCCAAGGTGACCGTGGGAAGCACGGTACCCTGAATAGTCGTGTTGCCCAGCACCGGGAACCAGCGCAGGTTGAGTGCGAAGAGGTCGATCAGCAGCAGGCCCAGCCAGAAGGTGGGCATGGACAGGCCGAGCGTGGAGAGCAGCAGCACCAGGCCCCTGACCCAGCGCGCCCGCACCGCCGCGGCCAGCGTGCCCAGTCCGACCCCCAGGATGATGGCCAGGGCCATGGCGGACAGGGTCAGCTCCAGCGTGGCCGGGAAGCGGTCGCCAATCTCGGCCAGCACCGGCCGGCCGCTGCGGATCGAGGTACCCAGGTCGCCGTGTAGGGCATTGCCCAGGTAGCGCAGATACTGCACGGGCAGCGGCTGGTCGAGGCCCAGCTCGTGACGCGCCAACTGCACGTTGCCGCCGGTGGGGTTCTGGCCCATCAGGATCTGGACCGGGTCGCCGGGCACCAGGTGAATCATAACGAAAGTGACGAGCGAGACGGCCAGCAACATCGGCGGCAGCCAGAGCAGGCGGCGCAGCACGAAGGTCAGCATAGCGCTCCCACTCCTCCTTGACTCACTGCCGGGAGCGGCGAGCCGGTATCCCGGCTAGCCAAGGGTGGCGTTATTCAGGATAACCCGCCCACGCGGATCCAGGAAGACACCCTTCACCCGCGGCTGGAAGGCGATGTAGTTATACTCGTCCCACAGCGGGACCCACAGGGCCTTATCCGACACGTACTTCTCCAGGCGCACGACCAGAGCGCTGCGCTGTGCCGTGTCTGCCGTGGTGCGCATCTTGACGATCAGGGCATCCAGCGCCGGGTCCCTGTAGAAGCTGTCGGCGAAGCCGGTGCCGATCTGCGACGAATGGAACCAGATGTAGAAGATGTCCGGGATCGGGTAGTTGTAGCCCAAGAAATCGGCCTGCGATTTACCCTTGCGGATGGTGGCGATCTCCGTGGCAAACTCCTGCGTCTGGATGTTCATGGTCACGCCGATCTTCTTGAGCTGGTCCTGCACCACCAACCCGGCCTGCTTGAAGACGGGAAGGTTGTTGTTGAGGGCCGTGAAGGCCAGCGGCTTGCCGCCTTTCTGCATCTGGCCGTTCTGCATGGTGTAGCCGGCCTGCTTCAACAGAGCGACCGCCTTATCCGGGTTATACGATGGCGCATAGGCCTTGATGCCCGGCCAGTATCCGTACATGGCCGGCGAGAGGACGCCCGAAATCGGTATGGCGAGCCCATTGAGGGCGACCTGCACCACGGCCCGCTTGTCCACCGCGTAGTTGAGGGCACGGCGCACGCGCAGGTCGGTGAACGGCGGCTGCGTCACGTTGAATTCCAGGAAGCGCACGCCGGCGTTCAGCGACTTCAGGATGGTGTACTGGTTGCTGGACTGGATGCGCGCTACGGATTCCGGGGGCAGAGCCAGTTGGTCGACCTCGCCGGACTGCAGGGCGTCGGTGGCAGCGGCGCTGTTCAGCAGGATGCGGAAAACGATCTTGGAGATGCTGGGCGGCCCCTGCTTGACGAACGAGGGACCCCATCGATACTTGGGGTTGCGCACCAGCACGATCTGGCTGCCGGTCTGCCACGAGTCGACCATCCACGGCCCAGTGCTGACCGGTTTGCGTCCGAACCCGGCGCCCTCGGCCTTCAGCGCCTTGGGGCTGAGCGGGATGAAGTTGCTGTCCGTGAGTTGGTACAGTAGAAATGCATAGGGCGACTTCAGCTTGATATAGAAGGAATAGCGGCCCGTGGCCTTGATCTCGGAGACGTCGCCCAGACGCCCGGCCTGCACCGCGGCCTTGGTGGCCGGATCGAGCAAGCGCTTGAAGGTGGCCACGTAGGCGGCCGCGTCGAGCGGCGTGCCATCCTGGAAGGTGACGTCCTGGCGCAGGTTGAAGGTGTAGGTCAGGCCGTCCTTGGAAACGCTGTAACTCCTGGCCAGGTCCGGCACGATAGTATTCTTGGGCGAGAGGGCCACCAGCTCGTCGCCGACATATTGCAAGATGGTGGCGGCGGCGGCGGTACCGGTCTTTTGCGGATCGAGCGTGTCCGGTTCTGGGCTGAAGGCCACGGTATAGGTGGACGCATCGGCGGCATGCGCACCATGCGTGGCCGGCCACGGGGCAACGGCAGATACGGTCAGGGCGACGGCGAGCGCGGCCAGACCACGCCCGCGGGTGAGCGAGAAGCGACGCATGATTAGTCCTTTCAGGCGGCCGTGGCGCGGACGCGCCAGCGGTCCCGCCGGGGCGGCAGGCTCGTGGTCCGCCGCCCCAGCGATGTCAAGATTCACGTGGCTTGAGAATATCACATTGGCCGGCGGCCGGCACCGGCGACTCTTAAGCCACTTAATCCTATCGACTTACTATAGTTACAGTATTGCCGGTCCAGGCCGGTGCCGTCAAGCTGCCGTAGCCCCTGGCCGGACGAGGGGACGACTCGGGGCGATGGCAGGCGCAGCATATAATCAAGTTGTCAAAGCAGATCGAACGGGAGGGAATCCATGGCCCCGATAACCACGACGACCATTGAATTGCCGAACGACTTGCGCGCGCAGGCGCAAGACCCCGCCAGGACTGCAGACCGCCCGCTTGCCTGGGTGCTCACCGGGGCGGTCGCCCAGGGCCTTGCCTACGAGCGCCGGTTCAGCACACGGGTCGAGGTGGGCCGGCGGTCGATCGAGGATGCCACTGCCAATCTGCGCGAAGCGACCGAGTTGAATCTGGAAGAGGTGCCTCTTCCGCTCTCGGGCCGTCCCCCTGTGACGACCTTTGGCGTCGCCAGTGCCTAATCTGCCCCGCCTCTCCGGTGCCGATACGATTCGGGCGCTAGAAAGGTTAGGCTTTCGCCAGGTACGCCAACGCGGTAGTCATGTTGTGTTGCGGCGTGGCGATGCCGTCACCGTGGTGCCGCAGCACCGACGTGACCTCGCTATCGGCACCTTGCTTGGCATTAAAAGGAGCCGTGCATGCAGTTTGAGAAGCGCGTGGTGGTCGTGACGGGCGCGGGCTCGGGCATCGGGCGCGCCAGCGCGCTGGCCTTTGCCCACGAGGGCGCCGATGCCGTGGCGGTGGACCTGAGCGAGCAGACCGCACGCGAGACCGTGGCGGCGATGCCGGGCGGGCGCGGCCTCGCTCTGGCCTGCGATGTCGCCGATCCCGAGGCCGTGAGCCGCGTGATCGACACGGTCATGGGCACCTACGGGCGCATCGATGTGTTCTATCAGAATGCCGGCGTGCCCCAAGCGGCCCGGCCCGTCGAGGAGATCGCGCTGGAGGAGTGGCAGCGCATCATCGCCGTCAATCTGACCGCCCTCTTCATCGGCGCGCAGAAGGTCGCCCCCATCATGAAGGCACAGAGCCGCGGCTGCATCCTGGTGACCGCGTCCATCGCCGGGATCAGGCCGCGCCCCGGCCTCTCGGCCTACGTGGCGTCCAAAGGCGGCGCCATCGCCCTGGTCAAGTCGCTGGCGCTGGAGCTGGCCCCCTTCAAGGTGCGCGTGAATGCCATCTGCCCGGTGGCGGTGCGCACGCCGATGATGACCCAGTTCGGCTTCGGCAGCGACGAGGCCGAGGCCGAGAAGCGCTTCGTCGCTACCGTCCCATTTGGCCGCCTCAATACGCCGGAGGACGTCGCCGCCGCGGCCCTCTACCTGGCCTCCGATGCCGCCGAGATGGTGACCGGTACCGCCTTCGAGATCGACGGTGGGCGCGGTATCTAGCATTATGACGAGCGCCACAACCTCTTCCACCTTCCCGGCGCTGGACCCCGCCACCGGCGAGGTGATCGAGATGTTGCCGCGCCACGGGCAGCGGGACGTCGACACGGCGGTGGGCGCGGCCCGCTCCGCTTTCGAGCGCGAGCGAGAATGGCAACAGCCGGCGGTGCGGGCGCGCGTTCTCGCCGCGATCGGCCGTGCGATCGAGGAGTCGGCCTCCGAGCTGGCCGAACTGGAGAGCCGCGACACCGGCAAGCCGCTGGCGCAGGCACGCACGGACGTGGCGGTGGCCGCGCGCTACTTCCAGTATTACGCCGGCTGGGCCGACAAGCTCTACGGCGATCACATTCCCCTGGGCGACGGCTTCCTCGACTACACCGTGCGCGAGCCGTGGGGTGTTTGCGCTCAGATCATCCCCTGGAACTATCCGCTGCAGGTGAGCGCGCGCCTGGCCGCCCCCGCCCTGGCTTGCGGCAATGCCGTGGTGCTGAAGCCAGCCGAGGAGGCGTCGCTGACGCCCTTGCGGCTGGCCGGCCTTGCCCGCCGCCACGGCCTGCCCGAGGGGCTCTTTCAGGTGGTCACAGGGTACGGCGAGGAGGCGGGCGCCGCGCTGGCGGCCCACCCGGACATCGACCACATCAGCTTCGTCGGCTCGCCCGCGGTGGGCACAGCCATCGCCGAGACGGCCGCGCGGCACCTGGTCCCGGTCTCACTGGAGCTGGGCGGGAAATCGCCAAACGTCGTCTTCGCCGACGCCGACCTCGAGCGCGCCCTGCCGGTTATCGTGCGCTCGGTGATCCAGAACGCCGGCCAGACCTGCTCGGCCGGCTCCCGCCTGATCGCGCACGAAGACATCGCCCAAGAAGTGCTTGACGGAATCGCGGCGCGCATGAACGCGCTGCGGCTGGGCCGGGGACTGGCCGATCCCGACCTCGGCCCCCTGATCTCACGCGCGCAGTACGAGCGTGCCCAGGGCATGATCGACCGCGCCGTCGGCTCTGGCGCACGCCTGGTTACGGGCGGCACGCGTGCAAGCGACGACGCCCTGTCCGGCGGCTACTTCCTGCATGCCACGCTGCTCGACGGCGTGGCCTCGGACAGCGAGATCTGGCGTGAGGAGGTCTTCGGGCCGGTGCTGGCCGCGGCGACCTTTCGCAACGAGGATGAGGCGCTGGCGCTGGCTAACGATAGCGAATACGGCTTGGTGGCCGGCGTGTGGACGCGCGACCTGGCACGCGCCCATCGCGTGGCACGTGGCATACGGGCGGGCCAGATCTTCGTCAACACCTATGGCGCGGGCGGTGGTGTGGAGATACCATTCGGGGGCTACAAGCGCAGCGGCTACGGGCGCGGCAAGGGCCACGAGGCAATGCTGACCTTCAGCCAGGTCAAGAATGTCTGTGTTGCCCTATAGCCAACATCTCGGATTGGCCGCGTATACTCAAGTATGACGAAGAAGGGCGGAGAGGACAGGGTACAGATGGCAACCATGAATCCGCCGCGCGCTTACGATGAGGTTGTGGCCTTCTTCGCCTCCGGTCCAACTCGTGAGGAAATCAAGACCTTCCGGCTCTGTAGCCGATCTGTTCCGGACAACTGAGGAGCGGCGGCCGGGCACAGTGCGCCCGGCCGCCGCTCGCTCCGCCATGTCGAGCCGGCGGACAATGGACGTCCACCGCCGGCTCATTCCGCTCCACCACATCGGGAGCAGTCAGGGCGTAACTTGGGTGATGAAGCTGCCCCAGTTCGCGAAGAACAAGCGCGACAGATTGGGAATATACTCGGTGCCCAGCCAGACGTTGCCCTGCTCGTCGGACACCGCGGCCGAGTAGTCGCCCCAGCGGGCACCGACCTGATTGTTGCACACCTGAGGCGGGCAGATCGGGCTGTTGTAGCCGGTGAAGCCGTCCTCCGGTTTAGCACCCAGCGCTGATGCGTGGATGTTGCCGGCCCCGTTTGTAGCGTCGACGAGCGCATAGGCTGCGCTGGGGTAGAAGTCGGGGCCCGACAGCGTGAAGCTCATGACACCCTTTCCGGAGGGCGTGACGCCGATGGAGGGGAAGATCACGTTGTCACGGCCGGCAGAGACGTAACCCTGATTGGTCATCGTCGCGCTGAGCGTGCCGCCCGCCGAGGATGGCGTGACGATGAAGTAGGCGATGCCGACGTTGGTGGAGACGCCGATGCCGTTCTCGGCGGTGTTGACGCCGGACCACAGCTTGCCGGCCGAAAAGACCACCTGGTTCATGCGGTCGTCGTTGGCCTGCAGCAGCTCCAATCCGTTGTTGGTGTGAAAGTAGAAGTTGAAGAAGGTGGCCAGTGGGATGGGGCCGGGCTTCTGCGTGGCCGCCAGCTCCCGGCCGCCGGGCGCCAGGCCGACGTAGGTCTCGCTGCCGACGATGACGACGCGCAGGCGCAGGCTCGGCGTGCCGCTGTCCAGGGACGCGGTGTTCATCAGCGCCCAGGTGGCGATGCGATTATCGCCGAAGCCGGTGAAGTCCAGGGCGCTCAGGAAGTACTCGGTGCCGTTGTTGGCCGTCTCGAACTGGCCGGGTTCGGGCGAGGTGGCCGGCTGGACCGAATACCAGATGCCGCCCTGGTCGGGCGTCGGAAGCGCCCCCACGTTGAGGTGGACGACCTGCGAGGCGGTGCCATTCGCAAGCTGCGCCTTGGAGAGGGCATAGAGTTGCGTGCCGTTAAACGCCGTTCCCAATATCGAAAACTCGTTGGTGCTTACGTAGAAGCCGTTCTTGTCGGCGCCCATCAAGGGCTGATCGCCGAAACACGGACAGCCGGGATGGGTCTGAGTCCCGCCGGTCCCGTCATCGGTGGTGCTGAAGCGGTACAGGTACCAGATGCCGAGCGGATCGCTGCTCTGGCTGACCGCGATGAGCTGCGCCGCCGTGTTGGTGAATGCGCCGGTGGCGGGGTCCACGCCGATCTCAAGTACCGTCAGGAACCAGCGCCCCAGGTCGGTATCGTAGTAGCACTTCGGGTCGCTCAAATCGGGGCCGAAGATGGTCGGGTTGGTGCGGCTGGCGGACGGAGGCAGCCGGAAGAACTGGTTGAGGGGCGTGATGCCGCTGGCCGGAGCGCCCGACGTACTGTCCACCTGCAGCGCCACGTTGACGACCTCAAGCACCGAACCGTTGCCGACGCAGAGGCCCTGGTCTGGTGGCTCCAGGAAGGGCTGGCTCAGGGTATATTGACCGGTGCCGGCCAGCTCTTGTTCGCGGTTGGTCAACCCGTTGAAGCCGGAGGCTACCGGAGGCACCGGGGCAATGCCGTTGCCGGCGGGTGCAGGCAGGACCGGTGTCGGGGCATTTGTCGCCTTCGGCAGGCGCGGGATCGGCCGGTTCACTTTCAGGAGGTTCGTGTCAGCATGGGCCGAGGGGTTGTCGGTCTGGGCGCCGCCGGCCGGTAAGGGACTTGTCGTCGCATACAGGGTCACGGGTTCGATGCTCTGAATCCTGGATGGCGCGGCGGCCGTGACGTGCCTGAGCGGCAGAGCCGTCACGGTCAGGAGGATCAAGCTGAGGGCAGTGGCCGGGCGTAACACCTTCATCGTTTTTCCCTTCCGCATATAGCACACAACGTGCGCTACGGCGGCCTCCGCAACAATCGTGCCAGGCCATGGTGGCACGGATCTTGCAACCGAATCGGGTGGCGGTCCCGCAAGTCTAGTTTTGTGATAGGCCTGGCGACAAGACTCCGACACATGACGAAGGACGGAATGGCTGCGATCGATAGTGCAACAGCCCGGCTGTCCGATCTGATTGGCCATCCCCTCTGCGACGAGCGCGGCCGGCGCATTGGCCGGATCAGCGATGTGGTGATCCGTGTTGCGGGCACCGATCCTCCCGGGGTCGTCGGCGTGCTCGTCAGGCATCGGGCAACGGGTCTCTTCCTCCCCATCTCGCACCTGATCGACCTGCCGGGAGGCCGGACCGACGCGCAAGCCGCGGAGGCCCAAGGCTTTGTTCGGCAGCCGCAGACCATGCTTCTCGCCCATGACCTCATGGACCACCAGGTGATCGACCTGCGACAGGTGCGCGCGGTACGCGTCAACGATGTCGTCTTGAAAGGGTCCGGCGCGTCCTGGCAGGTGGAGGCCGTGGACCTGGCGGCGGGGACCCTGCTGCGGCGCCTTCTCCCATACTGGATGCGCCCACCCGCCGAGGCGCGCCTTTTGCCCTGGTCCGACCTGGAGCCCTTTGCCAGCGAGGTGCCGGGTGGAGAGCTTCAGGCCGACCACGCGCGCCTGTCACGCCGGCATCCGGCCGATATCGCACGCCTTGCTGATGGCGTGCCGACGCGGCAGGCCCTTGAAATCGTCGGCTCGCTCGCCGACGACCTGGCCGCCGACACCATGGAAGAGATGGTCGACGAGAAGCAGGCCGACGTGATCGAAGAACTGGACCCGGAGCGTGCCGCCGATATCCTCGACCACATGGCTCCCGATGCCGCCGCCGATGTGCTGGCCGAGCTGGAGCCGGAGGTCGTCGACGTCCTGCTACGGCACATGGAGCCATCCGAAGCGGCCGATGTCCACGCCCTGCTCACCTATCCCAAGGATTCGGCCGGCGGCCTGATGACAACCGACTATGTGATGGTTCAATCGGACCTGGATGTGGGTAAGGCCATGGCGTACCTGCGGCCACAACTGGCGAAGCCCGACTGGATCTACTATATCTACGTGGTCGACGACGTGCGCGAGCGGCGCCTGGATGGCGTGCTGACGTTGCGCGACCTGCTACTCTCCCCGCCCGAGCGGCGCATCGCGGAGATCATGACGACGCTGCCCCGCCAGGTGCTGCCCGATGCGCCGGCCGCTACCGTCGCCCAGGTCATGGCCGAGTACAACCTGTTAGCCCTACCCGTGACCGACCGGCAGGGCCGGCTACTGGGTATTGTGAGCGTGGACGATGCACTGGAAAGCATGCTGCCGGCGGGACTGCGGCGGCGGCTCCCGCGCGTTTTCAGTTGACAACGGGGCGTAGCCCGTCCGGTGGGTGCGCACCAGCCGGCCGGGTGGCCTGGCGCAGGAGGTAGTGTATGAAGAAAGTGCCGGCGACAGGTGAGGGCTCGAGCATGGACATGGCTGAGGTGATCGAGCCCGCCGAGAGCGGCGTCCCCGGAACGGGCGCCGGCGACGTGGCGCGCCCCGAGGGCACACTGCCACCGCTGGCCGTCCCGGCCCGGCGACTCGATCCCGTGGGGCGCTTGCGCCGCCGGGTACCGCGCGTGCGCGTGCCACGGGCCGGCCCGCTGGCCTATCTCGCGGCGCTGGGACCCGGCCTGATCGCGGCCAACGCGGGCAACGACGCCGGCGGCATCGCCACCTATTCCTCGGTCGGCGCTTCCTATGGCTACAGCATGCTGTGGATGATCGTGCTGATCACCGTCTCGCTCGGCGTGGTCCAGGAGATGTGCGCGCGCATGGGCGCCGTCACCGGCAAAGGGTTGAGCGCGCTGATGCGCGAGAACTTCGGCCTGCGGATGGTCGCGTTCGCCATGTTCGCCCTGCTCATCGCCAACGGCGGCACGGCCATCTCGGAGTTCGTCGGCATCGGCGCCGCGTTGGGCCTGGTGGGCATCCCGCCCATCGTCGGGGTGCCGGCGATGGCCGCGCTGCTCTGGTGGTTGGTGGCGCGCGGCTCCTATCGCCGCGTCGAGATCATCTTTCTCTGCCTGACCCTGGCCTTCTTCGCCTATCCCATCTCGGCCGTCCTGGCGCATCCCGATTGGGGTGCGGTGGCGCGGCAGGCCGCCATCCCCTCCTTCCAGCTCAACGCGGCCTACATCTTCACCTTCGTGGCCACGGTCGGCACGACCATCACCCCATACATGCAGGTCTACGTGCAATCGAGCGTCGCCGAGAAGAACGTATCGATGCGCCGCTACAAGTTTGAGCGCGCAGATGTCTACAGCGGCACTCTGTTCTCCAACCTGGTGGCCGGGTTCATCATCATCTGTACCGGCGCGACGCTCTATGTGCACCACATCTCCGTCACCCTGGCCGACGACGCGGCGAAGGCCCTGGTCCCGCTCGTTGGCCCATATGCCAAGCTGGTGTTCGGGGCTGGTCTATTCGGAGCATCAACGCTCGCGGCGGCCGTGCTCCCGCTGGCGACAAGCTACTCGCTGACAGAGGCCTTCGGCCTGGAGCGCGGCGTGGACAAGTCATGGCACCAGGCGCCGGCCTTCTGGAGCATCTTCACGGGCTTGATCGTGCTCGGCGCGCTGGTCGGCATGTTCATTCCGCGTGGCGCCGTGGTGCAACTCTTGCTGCTGGTGCAGGTGATCAACGGCGTGCTCCTGCCGGTCCTGCTCGTCTTCATCATCCGGCTGATTGGCCGCCGCGATGTGATGGGCACCTATACCAACGGGCCCGTCTACAACGCGCTGGCCTGGATCACCGTGGTAGCCGTGGCGGGGCTGTCCCTCCTGATGGTGGCGACCACGGTCCTGCCGATGATCGGCCTCAGCATCCCCGGACTGTGACGAATAGGAGTGGGTACTTCAGTGCCCTGGGCGCGGCAGGGAACACGCGTGCGGGTCCCGGCTTTAGCCGGCGTGTGTCTGCCCGGCGGTTTTAACCGCCGGTCCTTCAGTCGCCGGCCTATCCGGCATTTGAGCCCGCGACGCGGCCCGTGATACGCTTCAGACGACGGACGGCCACACGGCATCCGGGTGAAGAGAGCGCGAGGGAGGCGAGAAGCATCATGCGAGCGAATCATGCGAAACGACGGCTGGCGGCGGGCGAACCGTCGATCGGCACCTGGCTGGCCCTGCCGACGCCGGAGGGCGCGGAGTACGTGAGCCGGCTGGGCTTCGACTGGCTGGTGGTGGACTGCGAGCACAACCCAGTCGACATCCGCACCCTGGCCCAGATGTTCATCGCCATGTCTGGCTCGCCGACCGCGCCGATGGTCCGTATCCCCTCCAATTCGCACGAGAACGTCAAGCGTGCGCTGGACAGCGGAGCGTGGGGCGTCGTGGTGCCGATGGTCAACAGCCGGGCCGAAGCCGAACTGGCGGCCGCCGCGATGCGCTATCCTCCGCGGGGCAACCGCAGCGTGGCCGGTGGTCGTGCGCCCCTGAGCTTCGACACCACGGTCGAAGAGTACTACCGCCATGCCAACGACGAGCTGCTGCTGGTCATCCAGATCGAGCACATCCAGGGGGTGGAGCAGGCCGACGAGATCCTGAGCGTGCCGGGCGTGGACGCCTGCTTTATCGGCCCCAACGACCTAGCTGCCTCCATGGGCATCGGCATCGGCGTGCCGCTGGAGAGCGATCATCCCCGTCTGGTCGAGGCCGTCGACCACGTGCGTGCGACGTGTGTCAAGCACGGGGTGGCGCCGGGTATCCACTGCTCGAACGCGGAAGGGGTCAACCGGCGCATCAAGGAGGGCTTCCTGTTCTGCGCCATGGCCAGCGAGCTGCGCTATATGCTGGCCGGGCTGAGGGCCGATGCCGCGCGGCTCGATTGGCGGCCGAGCGAAGCCGCGATCATCACCGAGGCCGACCAGGGCTCTCTGGTGCGGTATTGAGGAGGGGCCGTGAGCGAGCTCGACCTGGCGTCGTTCTGGCGCGAGCCCAACCTCGCCAAGCTGGCCACCATCAACGCCGACGGCACCCCGCACCTGGCGCCCATTTGGTATCTGTACGACGGCCGGCACCTGCTGATGGCCACCCGCCCGGATTCGCGCAAGGTGCGCAATATCCGACGCGATCCACGCGTCACCGTGTGCATAGACCGGCCGACGCCGCCCTACGCAGGAGTGTTGGTACAGGGCACCGCGGCGCTGGAACAGGTCGCCTATCAGGATCTGGCCGTGCCGCTCGCCGTGCGCTATCTGGGGCAGGACGCCGGCGAGCTGATCGGGGCCCGCTACGCCCGCGAGGACCTGATGACCATCCGCGTCACTATCGAGCGCCTGCAAAGCTGGGACTACGGCGCGGCGGCCGAATGGAGGCCGCCTCATCACGCCTGATACTGCCAGCCGGCGGTTAAAACCGCCGGGCAGGGCACGGGCACTGACGTGCCAAACGGCGTCGCGTATCCGACTTTAGTCGGCGTATCGCTGCCAGGCGACTTCAGTCGCCGGTCCCGCCCGCTCTACAGCTTGAGCGCCCCGCTGGTCAGGCCGGTCACAAACTGGCGAACGGTGAAGAAGAACAGGATCAACACGGGCAGGCTGGCCAGCACGTAGCCGGCCATCAGCTCGCCCCAGGGGGTCTCGAAGCGCCCGTGCAGGCCCACTAGCCCGACGGTCAGCGTCTTGACCGAGTCGTCGGTCACCACGAGCAGCGGCCAGACGTAGTCGTTCCAGACGGCCAGCAGTTGGATGATGGCGACGGTGCCCAGGGCCGGGCGCACCAGCGGCAAGGCGATGCGCACGAACGCCTGTAACTGCGAGGCGCCGTCGATGGTCGCGGCCTCGAATAACTCCTCGGGCAGCCCGGCGAAGAAGGTACGCAGCACGAAGATGGCCAGCGCCTCGCCGGTGGCGATGTACGGGATGATCAGGCCCCAGAGGGTGTTGATCAGGCCGAAACCGCGCACCAGGATGAACATCGGCACCAGCGTGAGGATGGGCGGGATGGCCAGCAGGGCGATGACCGAGTAGTAGGTTGCGCCTGCACCTCCTTTGATATGACAATCCGACCGTGGCCTTACCGCGCCGTGTATCCGCCGTCGACCATCAGGCAGCTCCCGGTGACGAAGCGGGACTCGTCCGACGCCAGGTACACCGCCGCCAGGGCCACATCCTCCACCGCGCCCAGGTGGCCGATGGGGTGCGCGTCGACCAGCGCCTGCTGCTCGGCCTGCGGGTCCGGCGCCTGCTTGACCCAGGCCCAGTGCATCTCCGTCTCGATCGAGCCGGGGCAGATGCAGTTGGCCCGCACTCCCTGCGGCCCATAATCCAGGGCGATGGTCTTGGTCAGCAGGATCACGCCGCCCTTGGAGGCGTTGTAAGCGGCGTCGGCCGCCCAGCCCACCACCCCGGCCACGGAGCCCATGGTGATGATGGACCCGCCGCCGACGGCCAGCAGGGCCGGGATGGCGTACTTGCAGATCAGGAAGGTGCCGGTCAGATTGACGGCGATCACGCGCTCCCAGTCATCTTCTCTCAGATCGGCCACTTTGGCGCCGATCTCGATGCCGGCGTTGCTGACGGCCACGTCGAGCCGCCCGTAAGCCTTCACCGCCGCGTCGACCATAGACCGCGCCTCCGCCGCCCGCGACACGTCGCCGCGCACCTCGACCACGTCGGCGCCCAGGTCGCGCGCCGTCCGCGCCGTGGCTGCCAGGCCCTCCTTGTCACGGTTCGCGCTGATGGCCAGCCGGGCGCCCTGCCGGGCGAATTCCAGGGCGATGCCCCGGCCCAGGCCACGCGAAGCGCCCGTGATAAGCGCCACCTTGCCGCGCAGCCGTTGCGCATCGGCACTCGGGCGTGTCGGCGGCGTTGGGATGTCAGTCATGCCATGCTCCTTCCGTTAGTAGCCGTCCGCCAGGTCGACGACGACGCGCCCGGCCTGGCCCGAGGCGACGACGGCAATGGCCTCGTTGATGTCGTGCAGCCGGAAGCGATGGGTGACAAGCGAGGTCAGGTCCAGCTTGCCGGCGGCCAGCAGGGCCGCCAGGCGCGGGATGTCCAGCGTCGGGTTCGCCCCGCCGATGTGCGTGCCCAGGATGGTATGCTCGAACTGCGTCAGGTCATAGACCGGGAAGGCCGCCTTGACGCCGACCGGCGGCTGGCCGATCAGCACGGTGACCCCGCCGGTGGCCGTGGCGGCGAAGGCCTGCGCGGCCACGGCCGGCTTGCCGATGGCCTCGAAGACATAGTCCGCGCCGCCGGGTAGCAGCTCCCGGATCGCGCCGGCCGGGTCGCCGGCAAGGGGATCCACGGCGTGCGTGGCACCCAGCCGCAGCGCCAGCTCGCGCTTGGCAGGGATGGGGTCGACGGCGACGATGGGCTGCGCGGAGACCAGCCGCGCGCCCTGTATGGCCGATAGGCCCACCCCCCCGCAGCCGAACACGGCCACGGAATCGGCGGGCCGCACGCCGGCCAGCGCCGTCACCGCCATGACGCCCGTCAGGACCCCGCAGCCCAGCAGGCAGCTCAGTGTCGGGTCAAGCTCGGCCGGCACGCGGATAGCCGCGTTGGCCGGGACCACGGCGTGCCGGGCGAACGAGGAGACCAGCGCCAGGTGATAGACGCGCTCGCCGCCACGGCTCAGGCGCGTCGTCCCGTCGCGCAGCAGGCCGGTCTCGAAGCCGGCCGCGGCCTCGGTACACAGGTTCACGCGCCCGGCCAGGCAGAAACGGCAGCGCCCGCACGGTGGCGTGAAGGTCAGCACCACCCGCTCACCGAGGCGCGACCCGGCGACGCCGGGTCCAACCGCCTCGATCACACCCGCACCCTCGTGCCCGAGCACCATGGGGAGCGGAACGGGCCAGGCGCCGTCGATCAGGCTCAGGTCGCTATGGCAGATGCCCGAGGCCAGCAGGCGTACCAGCACCTCGCCCTCGCGCGGAGGCGCCAGGTCCAGCTCGACTACCTCGAGGGGCCGGCCGATCTCGGCCAGGACGGCGGCGGTGGTCTTCATCTCAACCGACCCTGTAGCGCTCGAGCGCGTCGCGATTCAACTCGATGCCCAGCCCGGGCTTGCGCGGAGGCAGGATCTGGCCGCCCACCAGGCGTAGCTCGTCCGCCACGACCTCGCGCCGCAGCGCCGATGTCGATAGCTCGGCGGGCAGGAACTCGATATAGGCGCAGTGCGGCGTGGCGAAGGCCAGGTGCGCCGCCGCGGCGATGGAGATACCCGTCTTCCAGGCGTGGGGCACGATCAGCCGGCCGCGCTGCCGCGCCAGCTCGCAGACCCGCCGCGCCTCGGTCAGGCCGCCCACGCGCCCGATGTCCGGCTGCGCCACGTGTACCAGGCCCCGGTCCATCAGCTCCAGGAACTCGAAGCGGGTGGCCAGCCACTCTCCGGCGGCAATCGGGATCGGTTGCTCCTGTGCGAGGCGCGCGTACCCGTCCAGATCGTCGGACGGCAGCGGCGTCTCGACGAAAAACAGGTTGAACTCTCGCCAATCGCGCAAGGTAGCCAGGCAGGTATCGGCGTCTGGGAAGGCATACTGCACATCCACCATCAGCGTGAAGTCGGGGCCGACCGCCCGGCGCACCGCGGCGATGATCTCGGTCACCCGGTCGAAGGGCGCATCCAGCCCCTGGTGCCGATAGGGTCCGGCGAAGGTCGCCTCCAGCTTCGCGGCCCGGAAGCCCCGCCGTTGCGCCTCGATGACCCAGGCGACCAGGGACTCGCGGTAGGCATCCAGGCTCGACACCTCGGGCTGCAACGAGGCGTAGGGCGTGATCGCCGCGCGGGCCGCGCCGCCGAGCAGCTCGTAGCACGGTTTGCCCATGGCCTTCCCGCGCAGGTCGTGCAGGGCCATGTCGAGCGCGCCGAGCGCGTGGATCAGGGCGCCGCGCCGGCCGTTCATGGCCGAGCCGACGTAGAGTCGCTCCCACAGGCCCTCCACGTCGAGAGGGTCCTGGCCCAGCAGCATCTCCGTGAGGCCCTGGCCCATGGTATGCGTGCCCGGCGCCTCGATGCAGGCGCGGGCGATCCAGGGGTTCAGGTCGGACTCGCCGATCCCGGTGAGGCCCTCGTCGGTGCGAATCTCGACGATAATGTCGTCCTGTGCGGAGCTGGTCGCGCCGACGTCGAGGTCGGGCACGAGCAGCACGTGGCAGTCAACGGCAGTGATCTTCACGCGCACTCCTCATTGCCGGCGAGAATGGCCGGCAGCAGTTGCCCTGTCATTGAGATGCCGTCCCTCCGCGTCCGACCGCCCGGCGCTGCCGCACCGGCACGGCGGCAGGCCGGCCGTTCATGATCTGGACGATCTCGTCGGCGACGCGGCCCAGGTGCGCGGCCATGGCGGCTCGTGCCCCGGCGGGATCGCCGCCGAGGACGGCGGCGCCGATGGCCCGATGCTCGCGGGCGGCCGCGCTGCGCGCCTGTGCGAGCAAGGCGGTCTCCTGCAAGTGCTCGCGCAGCGGCAGCACCACGGGGCGGAGCAGGCGCACCAGCGCGGGATTCTGGGTGGCCTGGGCGATGGCAAGATGGAAATCGATGTCGGCGTCCAGGTAGGCGTCGGGCTGCACGGCCTCTTCTTCGAGCCGCCGCAGGGCCTCGCGCAGCCGGTCGCGATCCGCCTCGGTGAGGCGCTGGGCGGCGAGCGCGGCGCTCTCCACCTCCAGGATGGTACGGACCTCCAGCCAGCGCAACAGCGCCGAACGGTCGGCCTTGACCAGCAAGGCCAGCGTCTCCGTCACCGTCCAGGAGGCCGGCGGGGTGACGGAGGTGCCGCGGCCCTGCCGCACCTCCAGCATGCCGCGCGAGGCCAGGACGCGCACGCATTCGCGAACGACGGTGCGGCTGACGCCGAATTGCTGGGCCAGCTCCGCCTCCGGGGGCAGCACCGTCCCGGCCGGCCACGCGCCGGAGGTGATCATGCCCGTCAGGTGGGAGACGGCCTGGTCGGTGAGACGCGGGCGCTCGAAGATGGTGGTCGCGGTCACAGAATGCTAACCGTCTTTCATCCTATCATCATATGTTTTAGACGATACACCGCCGTCCACCGCGCTGTCAAGGCCGTTTGCACCCGGGCGTCGGCTCCGCCTAGAATAGGTCAACGCGGGTGGGGTGCGTCGCGAACCGCCGCCTGCACGGACGTCATAGGTGACAGGAGACTTGATCGTTATGGCAACGCAAATAATAGGGCGAGCTCGCCGCCGCGGCGCGCTCAGGTGCATCGCCGCAGGCGCCACTATCCTCAGCATATTGGTCCTGTGCGCCCCCTCCTACGTGTCGGCGCAACACGGTGCGCAGATGCCGTTCGTCGACGAGGGCACAGTGACCGCGATCAGCGGTGGCCAGGCAGCGGATCTCGACCCCGCCTCGGTCGTAGCCGCCGCGGCCAATATCCTGGTGACCCGCAACTTCGCCGAGACCCTGGTCGACTACGATGGCGGGAATGTCGGAAAGTTCGTCCCGCTTCTGGCGACCTCGTGGGAATCCAACGCGGACAAATCAGTCTGGACCTTCCACCTGCGCCACGGCGTCAAGTTCCACACCGGACGCTGTTGCCTGACCGCCGACGACGTCAAATACTCGATTGCCCGCACCATCCTGGCTGGACTGGCGGGCGCCTACATCTACGGGCGCTACATGACCGATCCCATGAAGCAGATCAAGGTGGTCGACCCCTACACCGTGGAGTTCGACCTGGGGCGCCCGCAGTACACGTTCCTCAACGCCATTGCCACCAAGAATGCCGGCATGATAGAGGATGCCCAGGCCATCCGCAAGCATGCAACCGCCAGCGACAAATATGCCCACAACTGGCTCACCGACCACGATGCCGGCACCGGACCCTATATGCTTCAGAGCTGGCAGCGTGGCGTCCAGGAGGTGCTGGTGCGTTTCAAGGACTACTGGCGCGGATGGAGCGGTCCGCACTTCAGCAAAGCCATCGTGCGCACGGTAGCAGAGGCCACGACCCGACGGGAGCTGATAGAACGCGGTCAGGCGGACCTTGCCTTTGGGTTCACCCCACAGGATACCGAGGCCCTGAGCAAGAACCCGGCGGTCAAGGTGGTGCAGTCTCCGACCACCGAGGTCGACTACATCGTCATGACCGAGTACGGGCCGCTGGCCAGCCCCTACGCCCGCCAGGCGCTGTCGTACGCCTTCAACTACGACGCCTATCTGGCCTCGGCCTTCAAGGGCTACGCCAAGCGGGCCTATGGGCCGCTGGCCAGCACGCTGCTCGGCTACGACCCACATGTGTTCCATTACAACACCGACCTCGTCAAGGCCAAGGCGCTGCTGCAGAAAGCCGGCGTCCAGCCGGGCACAACGCTGACCCTCCTGTACATAACAGGATACGAGACGGAGCGGACGGCAGGGCTCATCTTGCAGGCCCAACTGGCGCAGATCGGCCTGACGGTCAAGCTACAGGGAGTGGATCAGGCGACCCAGGGCAGCATCTTCTTCGGCAGCGAACCGGCCAGCAAGCGGCCGAACTTAATGGTCTACGGCTGGTGGCCCGACTACAACGATCCATGGGACGAGTGTGTGGTGATGGTGGACTCGGCCTCCGCCGGCGCGAATGGTGCCAACGGCGGCTTTTACCACAACAAGCAGGTGGACGCCCTGCTCGCCGAGATGAAGACGGCCTCGCCCGAGGTTCTGGTGAAAGACGCGCACAAGCTGCAAGACATCACCAGCCGCGTGGATCCGCCTGCGATCTGGCTCGACGAGCCCGCGCAGATCAATGTGGTAGCGCACAACCTCCGTGGCTACGTCTTCAATCCCCTCGACCTGCAAACCTATGGTTTCTACCCGATGTACCGCTCGTAGGTAATCGTGGTTGGCTGGCTCCTGTCGCGAGCCGTGAACCGCCTTCAAGCGCACTCCCAGCGATAGTCCTCGGAAGGACCTTGACAACGCAACACGTGTTGCTGTACAGTGGATGCAACGCGTGTTGCATACTCCGCCCGGGGAGGCTGCCATGGCGAAGGTCACCATCACGGACGTGGCGCGGCTGGCCGGCGTCGACCATACCACCGTCTCCCATGCCCTGAGCGGCAAGCGGCCGGTGGCGGCCCAGACGCGCGAGCGCATCCTGGCCGCCGTCCGCGCCCTGGACTACCACCCCAACGCCGCGGCCCGCAGCCTGGTCTCCGGGCGCTCACACACCGTGGGCCTCTCCGTCCCGCTGGACGAGCATGCCCATTCCCTGGCCGAGAACCTCAGCCTGCCCTTCATCGCCCATATCTGCCTGCGGCTCAACCATCACGGATACAAGCTGCTCTGTTTGAACGCGCAGGACGATAATGGCCAGGACGTGATGCGCGCGATCAACCGCGGCGACGTGGATGGGCTGCTGCTGATGGAGGTTCAGCTCGTCGATCCGCGCGTGGAGGCCCTGCGCGGCGCTGGCGTGCCCTTCGTCACCATCGGCCGGCCGCGCGACGGCCGCGGCGTGGTGCGCGTCGACGCCGATGCCCAGGGCGCGGGCGCGCTCATCGCGCGGCACCTCTTCGATCTGGGCCATCGCCACATCGCCTTCGTGGGCGACCCGAGCAGCCACGGCTTCCGCCACCGCGCCCTGTCCGGTTTCCGGCGCGCGCACAGGGAGTACGGCCTGACCTTTCGCCCGTCGCGCATCCTGCCCTGTCGCCGGCCCGACGACGTGCGTTCCGCCCTCGCGCAGCTCCTGGCCGCCGATCCCGACGTGAGCGCCCTGGTCGTCACGACCGATCTGCTGGCCATGGCCGTCCTGCGCGTGCTGGCGGATCACGGGCGCCACGTCCCCGGGGACATGTCGCTGGTCGTGCTGGGCGAATCGGCCCTGACCACCTATACCCAGCCGTCTCTGACCGCCATCCGCCTGCCCATCGCCGAGGATTGCCAGCAGGCCGTCGACCTGCTGATCGACCTGCTGAACGGTCGGCGGCCGGCGCACATGGAACACATCTTGCCCGTAGAGCTTGTGATCTGCGACAGCACGCGGCGCATTGGCCCCGCACTCGCGCCACGGGAAGTAGGCGTTCAAGTTTTGACCAACCCGCAACCCGTCGCCGTAGTGTAGTCCCGCGAGGATAAGGAGTATTCAATGCCACGGCCCATAATGACGAGGCAGGTGCCACTGGAGGCCCTACGTAGCCGTGGCCGCCCCCCACCGGCGGATCAGACACGCTGACGGAGGCTCCGGAGCGCTCACGCTACCCGCATCGGGTGGCAGGCACGGCTGCAGCGGAGCGACCACGTGGGAAATGCAATGCTAAGTTTTCGGAGGAAGCAATGCTACGTCATCGATCCAAGCGTTTATTGACCTTCCTTGGCGTCACGGCACTGGTGCTGCCGACTCTGGTGGGACACGTCTCGGCCGCCAGTCCCGCGGCGAGCCTGAAGGTGTCCATCCTCGGCCAATGGGGCAGCGCGGAGAAGACAGACTTCCAGGCGATCTTGAGCTACTGCGCCGCGCACTACCACACCAATACCACCTACATCCAGTCCGGGTCCGACCTGAACGCCCAATTGTCGACCATGGTGCAGGGGAACAACGCGCCCGACATCGCCACCCTCTCCACCCCGTCGTCGATTGCTCCGTATGTGCAGGGCGGCTCTCTGCAGCCGCTCACCTTCCTCAATACGGCCAAGTTCCGGAGCCAATACTCGCCGTTCTGGATCAATCTGGGCACCATTAGCGGTAAGCTGTACGCCCTCTACATGAAGGCGGACGTGAAGTCGCTGGTCTGGTACTCTCCGGCGAAGTTCAAGGCCGGCCACTACGAGATACCAAAGACCTGGACTCAGCTCATCTCCCTCTCGCAGAAGATGGTCAAGGACGGCAAGCAGCCCTGGGCCTTCGGCATCGACACGGGCTGGCCGCTGACCGACTTCCTGGAGAACATCTATCTGTCGGCATACGGGCCGACCATGTACAACCAGTGGATCGCCGGCAAGATCAAATGGACCGATCCCTCCATCAAGCACGCCTTCCAGTTGTTCGACCAGATCATCGGCAACAATGCGATGATCGCCGGTGGACGCACGCGGGCGCTCGGCCAGAAGTGGGACCAGGGCGCCGTCCAGATGGTAACCGACCCCAAGGCCATGATGTTCCAGGAAGCGTCGTTCGTCGGCGCGGGGCTGGCCGGCGATCTGCCCAAGGCCGTCGAGGGTAAGGACTACACCAATTTCCCGTTCCCGATGATCAAGATGTGGCCCACCACGCCGGTCGAGGTCGGCCCCAACGGCATGGTGATGTTCCACGATACACCGGGAGCCAGAGCCCTGCTGACCTGCATGACCGATCCCAATGCCTTGGCGCAGTGGGCCAAGCTCGGCGGCTACATCTCGCCGAATAACGCCGTCCCGGCAAGCGCATATAAGGACGCGCTTACGAGCTCCGAAGCCGACTTGCTGGCCAAGGCCGGCAAGGCAAACCTGTTGGTGGGCGACGCCTCCGACCTGATGCCGGTCTCGTTCGGTAGCGGCTACGAGTTCACGGCGCTCGAGAAGTATTTCCAGAACCCGAGCATGAACCTGGACTCCTTCCTGTCCGACATGCAGTCCCACGCCGCGAGGGCGTACGCACAGGGGCACTAACATGTAAGGGTCACCCGCGGGCAAGCGGCGGGCGCCGGACGGATAGCCCGGCGCCCGCGACCCCCTGGAGGTAGCGATTATGGCACAAGGACAGCCTCTGGTCACACCGCCAACCGGCAGTTCAACCACCGCTGTTCCCATCGCAACGGTAGCCGCGCCGGGCCGCCGGGGCATACAGCCGCGCTCGGCGCTCAACACGCTCCTGTTCGTGGGGCCGGCGCTCATCTTGGTCATCGTCTTCGTCCTCTATCCGACGATCAGGACGATCTACCAGAGCTTCTTCACGCAGAACGGTATCGGCTATAACGCTCCGCTCAAGTTCGTCGGCTTCGATAACTACACCTACATGCCGCAGGATAGCGGCATCGTCACCGCCGTCGTCAATAACATCCTCTGGCTGGTGATCGTGACCCCGGTCACGGTCGTGCTGGGGGTGATCTTCGCCGTGCTGTTCGACCGGGTGCGCTACGAGGCGGTGGCCAAGTCCATTGTCTTCATCCCGATGGCCATCTCGGCCACGGCTTCCGGCGTGATCTGGAGGCTGATGTACTGGCCCGACGTCCACATCGGCACCGTCGATGCGATCCTGGCGCATATCATCCCCCGCTTCCAGCCGATCGCCTTCCTGGGTGAGTCCAGCTTCGTCAACTATGCGCTCATGTTCGCCCAGGTCTGGGCGTCGCTGGGATTCGCGGTGGTGGTGCTATCCGCGGCGCTCAAGAACATCCCAAAGGATCTGACCGAGGCCGCCCGCATGGATGGGGCCAATGAGCTGCAGATCTTCCGGCGCATCACCGTACCGCTGATGTGGCCCACCATCACCGTGATCGCAACGCTGACCATGATCGGCACCCTCAAGATCTTCGATATCGTCTGGACGATGACCGGTGAAGGGCCGGCGGGGGCCAGCGCGGTGCTCGCCACCCGCATGTACGTGGAGTCTTTCAAGAATTTCGATCAAGGGTACGGCAGCGCCATCGCCGTGGTGCTGCTCATCGCCGTGATCCCCGTGATGGCGCTAAATATCCGCCGCTTCCGCTCCGAAGGGGCGAGGTAGCCGGGAGGTAGATGAATGAGCACCAAAGCGATCCCCGGTGGCCGCCTGCGGGCGCAACCTCAGGAGAGGATGGTTGGCCACGGGCCGCACTGGTATACGCGGGCACCCCTGCACATCGTCATCATCGTCATCAGCGTCATCTGGCTGCTGCCGACGGTCACGCTGCTGTTCACCTCCGTGCGCAGCATCCAGGACATCAATACCTCGGTCTGGTGGACGATACTGTGGACGCCGCACCAGTTCACGCTGGACAACTACAAGACCGTACTGCAAACGGCGGGGACCATCGGCATGGGCCAGGCCTTCCTCAACAGCGTGATCATCACGCTGCCGGCCACCTTCTTCCCGATCCTGATCGGGGCCGGAGCGGCCTACGCTTTCTCGTGGTTGCGCTTCCCGCTGCGCAACACGCTCTTCCTCACGCTCATCGCCCTGCAGGTGATACCCTTGCAGATGCTGCTCATCCCGCTGCTGAAGTTGTTTACGCAGGCCAGTATTGACGGATCCTACCTGGCGCTGTGGATCGCACACACCTCCTTCGGCCTGCCGTTTATCATCTACATCCTGCGCAACTTCATGTCGGGCATCCCCTACGACCTGATGGAGTCGGGACGCATCGACGGCGCCGGAGATGTCGGTATCTTCTTCCGCATCATCCTGCCGCTGACCACGCCCGCCATCGCGGCCGTGGCCATCTTCCAGTTCATGTGGGTCTGGAACGATCTGCTGGTGGCGCTGGTCTTCTCCGGTCCGACCACCGCGCCCATGACCGTGATCATGCTGTCGCTGGTCGGGCAGTTCGGCAACGGCTGGCAGTTGATGACCTCGGCCGCGTTCATCTCCATGGCGCTGCCGCTGATCATCTTCTTCTCGATGCAGCGCTATTTCGTCACCGGCCTGACCGCCGGCGCGGTGAAAGGATGACGCGGGGACATTCCCACTATGCAGGACCAGGACGGGCTCATACTGATCAGGCCTGCAATGGGCCGGTGTGACAGCGCAGCGCGGTCTGCCGTTCGCCGCGGGCACGCACCGACGGCTCCGTATCCAGGGGGCCGGGAAAGGCCCGC